>Ga0315338_1001259_pt1 | contig 34193 bp, 34 predicted proteins | sample ASW8metaG_FD_204518 | JGI IMG/M metagenome (GOLD analysis project Ga0315338, IMG submission 204518) | Ammonia-oxidizing marine archaeal communities from Monterey Bay, California, United States - ASW #8 | ecosystem: Environmental > Aquatic > Marine > Coastal | place: USA: California | collected... | reverse complement strand
GATAAACCGCACCGCACCCATGTCCATGTTGATAAGGCTTTGGAGTGGATTGATAGGGCGAAACCACGGCGCGCCGTGCTTACCCATCTCGGACCGGACCTCGATTACGAAAAATTATCAGCGAGCTTGCCGGAAGGGGTGGAGGCGGCTTTCGATGGTATGGTCATTGAGGTGCCAGGCTAAAGGAAGTTGTCGCGGTGCTATCGGCTTTTTGTATATTTTCAGCTGGCTATAATTTGTTAATAGAAAGAACTGTAAAGTGTTGATATTAAAGTAAGTAATCGTATTTTCCATAATATAAATTATGCGACAATACATATAATAATTAACACGATAGAAATTGAAAGCCCTCTCTGTTTTGTGATGTTTTGATGTTTTTGAAGTCGCCGATAGTGACGCTAGATGGGACATGAGATTGTGAACATTAAAATGGATAGATTGCTGGATATCATGGCGCGACTTCGTGATCCTGACGGTGGATGTCCCTGGGATGTTAAGCAGGATTTCGCGTCCATCGCGCCGCACACCATTGAAGAGGCCTATGAGGTCACCGACGCCATAGATCGAAGTGACATGGTCGGCTTGTGTGATGAACTTGGTGATTTGTTGTTTCAGGTCGTGTTTCACGCGCAAATGGCCAAAGAAGCCGGCGCATTTGAGTTTTCTGACGTTGTTGGCGCCATTTCGGACAAAATGGTTCGGCGTCACCCTCATGTCTTTGGCGACACGACGGTTAGGGATGCGGAAGCTCAAACTATTGCTTGGGAAGATCTCAAGGCAGATGAACGGGCTAGTGCGGCCGATCAGGATTCCAGTGCTCTTGCCGGTGTCGCTGTGGGCCTCCCCGCCCTCACCCGTGCACACAAATTACAAAAGAGAGCAGCCCGCTCAGGGTTTGACTGGGATGAGGCAAGGCAGGTTTTGGGCAAAGTTCGTGAGGAAATCGGCGAAATTGAAGAGGAAATGGCCAACAACGGAACCTCCGACAGGCTTGAGGACGAAGTTGGCGACTTGTTGTTCAGCGGCGTAAATCTCGCGCGCAAGCTCGGAATCGATCCCGAGGCCGCCCTGAGGCGCGGAAACCGGAAGTTTGAGCAGCGATTTCGGCATATGGAAGCGGAATTCGAGGAAGCCGGGGATATTTCCCTGGCGGAGGCTAGTCTCGACGAGATGACAGCGTTCTGGGAGGCATCAAAAACGAAACTGTCTGGGGGGTAAGGACTGTCCCCTGCCCTGCGGCATGGCTATGATGTACTGACTTCGTGTGAATGATTGATAGGTCGAAGATGCGCATAGCGAAATTAGCCAAATTGTCGGTGGCGGCCGCAGTATTGCTGGCAACGCTCAGCGGATGTTACATGCCGATCCGTTTCGATGTGGAAATCGAACTTTCCCGCGCCGGCTACTACAATTTCATTTTCGACGGCTACATGGCCAAGGTTACCCTCTACGACAAGCTTCGGAAGGGAGAAATCGGTCTGGCCTCGGAAAACGAGCAGGCTGAACTCATCAAGACCGATTTCACCCGCGACACGTCCACCAAAGAGTTTGAATACTTCAAGCAAGGCCACTTCAAGGTTCATTGGGAGCGCGAAGGCGACTTGGTCAAAACGAAGTCCGTCACCTTCTTTCGCCGCAACGAGTATATATTCGGGATTTCCTACAATAGTAAAACCGGACGCATCCAGGCAGCAGGACGATCGATTTCACGGGAAACCAAGAAACAACTCAATGATATCGGGTTGGGCATGACCGGCAATATCCGCATTATCAGCGACGCCAAAGTGGTCAGCCATAATGCGACGAAGGTGAAGAAAGACAAAAAGCGCGGCGGAAAATTCAAGATTTATACCTGGAAGATCAACAATATCTTCGATCCGACGCCCAGCCTGATCATTGCGCTTAGATAGATTTCCGCCAGCCTTCTGAGCGTCTAGTCCAAAACATCGAACAAGCCCTCAAGTTCGCTCAATCGTTCCTTGTGGCAGCAAAAGAAATTGACCTGATCAGGCAACTCGAACCTTTTCTCGATATCAAACGGTACATAAGCCATCAATTTTGGCCCGGTTGGGAAACCCTGATACGGACCTGAGTGGAAAATCTCATTTGTCGGCGGGCCGATCCACCACGCTGGGGTAAACAATGCAAATCCGTAGTTCAGCAACGTTTGCATCGGCAGCAGTGTTCGCGCTGCGTCGTCTTTAATTATCCAATTTTCAAACATCATCATCGGTTTCTTTGATGTCAAAACACTGTGTCCGCCTTGAATTACCTCGGGTTCGAAGCCTTCTACGTCCAGTTTAATGAAGTCCGGTTCCGGGAGTTTAAAACCATCCAATCGACAGGTCCGAACGTCACGTTTTTCACTGTCCGTATCCCGAGCGCGGGCGAGGCTCGCTAATCCGCTATTGTCCGGGACAACCCCCATTTGTGCCGTGCCGTCGCTATCGGAGAGGGCCAGGTTATGGCATGTGACCCGATCATTTTTGCCAGTTTGCGCCACCCAACTCCGCAAGTCGGCAAACGTCTCTTCGATGGGTTCAAAAGCGTGAATGGGGCCGTTGTAATTGGGGAGAGCCGCAGCGTAGAGGGAGAAGTAACCCCAGTTGGCGCCAATGTCATAAAAGACCTTGTCAGCGGTTAAAAACGTCTCCAAGAGCGTCGCCAGTTCCGGTTCGCACACATTGCCACACTCATTGTCGAACAGCCGAGAGAAATGGAGTTTTCGGGCATCAAACTCAAAGCGGCGGCGCTCGTTCGTGAAATTTGCCGACACCCTGCCCTGCCCTGACAGCTTCAGGCAATTGTAGGCAATATCGAATGTCATCCGGCCAAGCTTCTTGCCGAACCGTTTGGCCCAACGGTTTTTGTATCTGTGATAGCCAATGAGTTGCAGCCGGGAGATTAGCGGAAGCTGCTCTACTGTGAACGGCTCCAAGGGGAGCTTTCTTGCGACATATGCTTTTGGCGTATTGGTCATTCAGCAATATCTTCCGGCATGACCGATGGGTCAGTTGGTTAACTCACCCTGGCAATTGACGCCGACAACGGTAATTTCTTCATCGGGTGTTGAACAGGATCGGGCGGGCGCGTGTTCCGGGGCGTATTGTTTCAAGAAGGCTTGGATCCTGCCATATCTATTGCCTCGAAAGAGCAGGCAAGGGTAATCGGCAACGACGCTAACAGCGTCGGCCGGGCCATCCCAGTTACGGAATATCGCCTCACTCGTGTCCCAGTCATCAATCCAAAAATCGTTATCTGGATTGAGTGGTTTCAACTGATTTGAGAATTGAAATCCAGTGACGCGATCTGCCAAATAGAGTGCGAAAGACTGGCCGCTGGCAGGGTAAGTATAAATACGGGCGCAGGTTTTGAATGTCGCGTCGTCAACGTGTTGGGCACGATCATTTATTGTCGCCAAGTTCCGGTCGAGACGGTGGACATTCTCCAATTGGGCCGCCATAACGCCGGCCAGCAGAACAATTCCGACGCCTTTCGCGGTTACGGGAAGAGACTGCGGAATTCGGATGCGGTCTGCGAGAAATCGAAGCGCCAGGACCATCGACAAGGCGCTCAGCATGTAGGACGGATTCAGGTAATATGAATTTGCTTGCTTGGCGACAAATGCCACTTGAGTCAATTGGGCAAGGGTAATCCCCAGAAGCGTCCTCATTTCCAAATTGTTGATTGCAGTCCTCAATCCGCCCCCCCTCAAGTAGATCAAGAAGACGATGAAAGACAAAACGATGGGAACATTGAGAACGGGGCGTTTCAGGAGCTTTACGACGTTTGCAGCGTCTCCGAATATTCGCGCCGATCCACCAATGTCGGGTGTCGCTTGAAAGATCACCTGCCAATTGAGCGAGAAGAAGGCGTCATAGGCTCCCCAGGCGGGAATAGTAAGAACAAGAAAAGCGATGGCCGCACAAAGACCGTAACGAACGATCTCCTTGGGTTTCAACAGTACGAACAGCGGTAGTACAAACACGGGCACAGCGGTTAGTTTGATGGCCACGCCAAGTCCGGCGCTAAGCCCAAACGCAATGGAAAAATATCCCCTACAGCGTTCCAAATTGTCTTCGCGAAGGGCGGCAATGGTGATTCCGATCAGCAACAACGTCGCCGGAATGAGCAATGTTTCCGGCGTGACCAGAAACCCGCGCTTAAGAATGAGCTTCGATAGGAATGGCGCCATCTGGATGGCCGCCGCAGCAGTCATGCCGCCGAAAGTGAGATAGGCGAAATATCCGACAATCCACAATGTACCCGCGCTAAAAAATATCAACAGCGTGGAAATGGCGCGCAGGTAGAATTCGGGATCTGCCAGGACCATGGCGGTAATATCTGCGCTCGGCGTCAACGGATGCAGCAGTCGCATCACCAACGCGCCTAGGGCATAGACCGGCACGCCTGGGTGCGCGACGACCTGATCGCCGGGCCATTGCAGGTTCAGGGTGTTGAGCGATTCGAAAAGATAGAAATAGCTCGGATCAAGCGGTCTCCACAGCCAGAACGGCCCCGCATCGCCGCGCAGAATGAAGAACGTTGCGACGAGCGCCAAGGGGAGAAGCGAAATGGCCAGATATTCCCGCGGTCCCGGTGTCACCGGTCGCCCTCTTTGACCTTCGACCAAGTCAGACATTACAGCGGGCTCAGCAATGCAGATTCCCAGTTACCAGCCGATGGGCTCAGCCTCTCAGCAACCGGATTAGGCTGGACGTATCCCACCGGTTGCCACCGCGAGCCTGAATCTCGGCGTAAAATTGATTGACCACCGCTGTCGCCGGCAAAAGAGCGCCGTTGTTACGCGCCTCTTCCATACAAATATCCAGATCTTTGCGCATCCAATCGACAGCGAAGCCGAACTCGAACTCATCGTCGATCATGGTCGTGGCCCGGTTGTCCATTTGCCATGACTGCGCCGCGCCCTTGGAAATAACCTCGGCTACCTTCTTCGCATCCAATCCCGCATGCGTGGCAAAGGCAAAACCTTCGGACAGGCCCTGCACCAAACCGGCAATGCAAATCTGGTTGACCATTTTGCACAATTGCCCGCTACCAACAGGCCCCAGAAGCGTGACCGCTTTGGCATAAGCCTGAATAACGGGCTCAGCGGTATCGAAGGTTGCTTGGTCGCCACCAAGCATGACCGTAAGCGCGCCGTTCTCGGCGCCGGCCTGTCCACCGGATACCGGACCATCAAGGAAACCTATTCCCTTTTCGGCGGCCGCGTCGCCGATTTCCCGCGCAACCGTTGCAGAGGCTGTCGTATGGTCGACAAAGATAGCCCCATTTTTCATTCCCGCGAGAATGCCGTCATCACCAAAAACGATACTTCGGAGGTCGTTGTCATTGCCGACACAGGCCATGACTAAGTCGGCGCCGTCCGCAGCCTTGGCCGGCGTTTCGGCGAAGGCGCCTCCATGCTCCTTAACCCAGGCTTCGGCTTTTGCCGCAGTTCGGTTGTAAACCGTAACGTCGTGTCCGGCGCCAGCCATATGTCCGGCCATCGGGTACCCCATGACGCCGAGACCGATAAATGCTGATTTTGTCATTTGTGCTCTCTCTCGCCGCTTATGGGTTTGTCAGGAGACGCATCAGCGCCGTGTTGTCGGAGCGGCCTTCTCCCTGCGCCTGGAGACGGGCGTAAAAGGTCTCGACAAGTGCAGTCAGCGGCACCTGTGCACCGTTGGCGCTGGCCTCGTCCAGGCACAGGTCCAAATCCTTACGCATCCAATCGACAGCGAAACCGAAATCGAACTTTCCGTCGATCATGGTCGGTCCCCGGTTTTCCATTTGCCATGATTGCGCCGCACCCTTGGAAATCACTTCAACGACTTGCTTGGCATCAAGCCCAGCCTTGAGGGCGAAGTTCATACCTTCGGCAAGGGCCTGGATGGCATTGGCGCAGCACATTTGATTTACCATCTTGGTCAGCTGGCCACTGCCCACCGGCCCCATCAAAAGCACCGACTTGCCGTAAGACTGCATAACCGGCTCGCCCCGGGCGAAGTCCGAGTCGCTGCCGCCGACCATGACGGTCAGGATGCCTTTCTGCGCCCCTTCCTGACCGCCGGAAACCGGTCCGTCGAGGAAGCCGATACCTTTGCCCGCCGCTGCCTCGGAAATTTCGCGAGCTACCGTCGCCGATGCCGTGGTGTGATCGATAAGCAGGCTGCCGTCGGACATTCCCGCCAAGGCGCCGTCATCGCCAAAAATCACACTACGCAGGTCGTTGTCGTTGCCGACACAACAGCAAACGATATCTGCCTCCGCGGCGGCTTTGGCTGGCGTATCCGCAGCCGTTCCTCCGTGCTCCTTGGCCCAGGCCTCGGCCTTGGATGCCGTGCGGTTATATACGGTGACGTCGTAGCCGGCGCCTTGCAGGTGGCCGGCCATGGGATACCCCATGTTTCCCAGGCCGATGAAAGCGGCTTGTTTGCTGCTCATATTGCATTTCCCGAATGATTGGAATCTCGTTGCGGCAGATTATAGGTATACCGAGGACATAAACGCCAGACCCCTTTGCGGGACGATTACTTATTCGTTCACGCTAATATCCGGTTCGAGGATGGCATAAAAATTTGCCGACCAGATTTCCGGCGGCGTCATGATTAGGTGGCTGATGAGACCGTGAATCACAGGATCAAAAAACCGGCGCACAGGGCTGCCGGTTTTTTGCCCGTGGCACCGAGTACAGCGATAGCCTGCCGCGATCGCCAGTTGCCGTATACTGCCTGGTGTATAGGCCGTTTTGTGGGTCAAATCGCCATGCTGATACTGAAGTCCCCACGGCGATGATCCGTTGGGCATGCGTAAAAGTATTGCGCCGCTTGGTTTTAAGAATTGAGTCAACCGATTAAGTAAATTCAAACCTTCGTCGATGGTGAAATGTTCAAACACATCGAGCAATACGATCCGATCAAATGTCCTGCCATCAGCGCCGCTTTCGAGGAATTTCCACACATCAGTAACCTTGAAGTGCGCGGAGATACTCTCTGCAATGACCCGCCCCAGTTTGCCGTCCTGATCGATGCCAAGAAAATCCTCCGCCCCTTTAGACTGGAGGTAGTTTAGAAAGAGTCCTGTACCGCAGCCGACTTCGAGAAATGACATATCAGTCGTACAGCGAAGCGGCGCCCAGATTTCCTGATCCAGACTCTTTGCGTCTCTGGGCTTCAGCCGGGCCTCGGAATAATTCCTGAAGGACTCGTAGGATTCGATTAGGGACATTTGCGATTATGACCGGACGGAGTTTGCATCGGCAGGGAAATCTAGCACACAAGTTCAGAGTATCAGTACCGTTTCATGGCAGCATTCGTATTAGGCCGTCAGCAGTCGACACAGAGAGTCCCAGGTTTTCAAATCTGGTGCCAATATTAACGTACCTCCTAAAAGGCCGTCCAAAGGGCTGTACGCGGTTTGATTCTCTACCAAACCACTGACACCGCCTGCTTCGCGATGTATGAGCACACCAGCGGCATGGTCCCACGGCTTAAGGTTCTGGGCATAGCGGGCGAAGTGTAAATTTCCACGGGCCAAGTCCATATATTCCCGGCCGACACAGCCATATCGCGTTATTCGGCTCGGTAAATCCGCCTCACCAGCCTCTCGCCGCGATTGCAGGCGTTTGCGCGGCCCGGAGCCAAGTGATCCAGACAATTTTGCTACCGGCCCAGCCGGGGCGAGATGCAACTGTTTTCCGTCTTCCCAGGCCCCTCCCCCCGCCGTGGCCGTGATCATGCTGTCGGAAAGCGGATCATATATCCAGCCGGCCTGGGTAGCACCGTTCTGGCACAAGGCGACAATTACCGCGAAACAGGGTTTTCCCATGACAAAATTGCGGGTGCCATCAACAGGGTCGATGATCCAAGCGGAATTGGGGCCCGCCAAAGTATCGAGTAGACCAGGATCGGCTTCGGTTCCCTCTTCCCCGACAATAATCGAGTCTGCGATCAGCTCACCGAGTGCTTCGCCAAGTACCCTCTCTGCTTCGATGTCGGCTGCCGTTACCAGTTCGCCGGCGGTCTTCTCCAAGATTTCATGCTCGGCCAGGCTACGGAACCGCGGCAGGATTTCCTTGGCGGCGGCATCGCGAATGATCCGGGAGACCTGCTGGATGTTGGGAAGCATGTGGTTCTTGTCGCCCATCGCCTTGATCAGGGAAAGTGAAAAAATAGGGTGCCTATCGATGCGGATGTTCAGTCGCTACGCTGTTTAAACCGCGCCACGTCAGCCTTGGGCAGCCGCACTTCCATATGGACGGCGTCCGCCTCGTCCCGGCGTTCGATGACTTCACCGTTTTCGTAAAGCCAGGCAAGGGTGGCACCATCGCTATGGTCTAATTTGACCGAGATGGTTTCGAAGCCGGCAGCTACCAACTCGTCAAGTCGGCACAGTAAATCACGACTCCCTTCCCCTGTTGTTGCCGAAACGATCACGACCGGCACGCTACTCCGTTTAGCGCGATTGACCACGATTTCGCTTTCCGTAGTGGTGAGCAGGTCAATCTTATTCAAAACTTCGATGAGGTTCCGCTCGAGGTTCTCACTTAGTCCGAGTTCCCCCAGGACGGTCAGCACGTCAGATTTCTGAGCTTCATTATCGGGATGGGCGATATCGCGCACATGCACGACGACATCGGCTTCCATGACTTCTTCCAGGGTCGCATGGAAGGCGTTGATCAGTTCATGCGGCAGATCGGAGATAAAGCCCACGGTGTCAGACAATATCGCCGTTCGTCCCGACGGAAGCTCCACCTTTCGCATGGTCGGGTCCAAAGTTGCGAAAAGCTGGTCACGGGTTTCCACATCAGCATTGGTAATTCGGTTGAACAGGGTCGATTTACCGGCATTGGTGTAGCCGACCAAAGCAATGACAGGGAAAGGCACGCGCTTGCGGGCGGCGCGGTGCAGGCTGCGCGTGCGCTTTACATCACTGAGGTCACGTTTGAGCTTGGTGATGCGCTGGTCAATGAGGCGGCGGTCGCTTTCAATTTGAGTTTCGCCGGGGCCGCCCATGAAACCGGCGCCGCCGCGCTGGCGTTCAAGATGAGTCCAGCTTCGGACCAGACGGCCGCGTTGATACGACAACGCCGCCAGTTCGACCTGCAGCCGCCCTTCGCGGGTTCGCGCCCGGGCGCCGAAAATTTCTAAGATCAGCCCAGTCCGATCAATAACCTTGCGTTGCCAGGCCCGCTCAAGATTTCGTTGTTGTACCGGTGTTAAGGATGCATCAACGAAGATCAGGCTGGCCTGTTTGCCGCCATTGCCGCCTCCTTCGGCGATTTTACCGAGCCGCTCAATGGTGCCGGTGCCAAGCAGCGTTGATGGCTTCGGCTTACCCAGCTTAACTACTTCAGCATGGGTAATTTCCAGGCCAATTGCTGCGGCCAGCCCAGCCCCTTCGGCGAGGCGAGCCTCCGGGTCGCGCAACAAATTGGATTGCCCGGACTGATGGGGGTAAACCAGCAAGCAGAAATCTCCGCTCACCACAGGTTCCGGCGAACCATCCTCTGACCCGAAAAACTCCGTCAAACGTCCCGCCGCTTAGTCTTCAGTTTGTTCGTCTCCGTCCGATTCTTGCTGATCTTTGTCCGGCTCAAACAACTGGATTGGGACCGAAGGCATGACCGTTGAGATTGCGTGTTTATACACGAGCTGGGTATGTCCATCCCGTCGCAGAAGCACGGAGAAATTGTCGAACCACGTGACAATTCCCTGCAGTTTCACACCATTGATGAGAAATACCGTAACAGGCGTTTTTTGTTTTCTAATGTGATTTAGAAATACGTCTTGAACGTTTTGAGACCTTTCCGGTGGCATGATTTGAACCCCTTGTTGTTATCTGTCCCGCAGAGCCTGGGGAAAGGCCGCGGGCTTCATTCAGTTTGCTTTTAATTTCCTCCCCTGAATAGCCTGCGTCTTAATGCACACGCCATTCGCGTAACAAAATAACATTACAGCTTTCGAACAAAGTTGCAAAGTGATTGGCAACCGTCGAAATAGTGCTCGGGAGGGTGGGCAGTAAACTCTTCTGACTTCGGCGCGTTTTCGCGCACCAAGACCGGCACACAACGAGCGTTTCGCGCGCACTCCAAATCGATATCTGTATCACCCGCGAACCAAACATCGCGACCAGGCTCGATACCGCTCTGCTTTAGTGCCATTGCGACGGGCTCAACTGCCGGTTTATCTCTGGACGCATCATTGGCACCGATAATTTGGCCGAGATAACTGGTCCAGCCGAGATGCTCTGCTTCAATACGCAGAAATTCCCCTGTCTTGTTGCTGACGATTGCCAAGTAAATGCCGTCATCGAATAGAGTAGCCAGCATCTCCTCGGCGCCTTCAATGGATCGCAAGTTCGCGGCATGGATGGCGCCATAGCGATCATAGAACACCTCCGCTGCCGCCTCCCATTGGTCTCCAAACAAGGTTGGAAAACTATCACGCATGGACTTTCGAACGCGTACACGGGTCTCGTCCAAGGTCCAGGGGGGCCGTCCAAATGCTTCGAACGTCGTACATAGGGCGTCGTGAATTATGGGCCAGCTATCGACGAGCGTGTTGTCCCAATCAAATAGAATTGCCTGGGGTTTTCGCGCAGGAACGTCGTGTCGTGCCGTCAATTCCAGGTGCCCGACTGTTGCGGACCGCCACACTTTTCAATGTAGGCCACATAAAGATCAAGGAGCTGGCTGGTCATGTCACCCACGTGTCCGTTGCCGACTGATTGATTATCGATGCTTGTAACGGCTTTGACGTGAGAAGTTGAGCTTGTAATGAAGGCTTCACGGGCCTCCAGGGCTTCCTCTGGGGTGAATGGCCGCTCAGAAAACGTTAAACCGGCTTCCGTTGCGGCTTCGAGAACTCCGAGGCGAGTAATTCCGTTGAGAATGGAAACGCCGGCATTCCTGGTCACGAGTTCACCATCCTTGGTGACAATCCAGGCATTGGTTGATGTTCCTTCTGTGACAAAGCCGTCGCTATCAACTTGCCACGCTTCAAATGCGCCGGCTTCCCGCGCTTGTTGTTTGGCTAAAATATTGGGAAGCAGCGAAACCGACTTGATGTCGCGCCGTGTCCATCTGATATCGGGGACGGTAATTACATCAACGCCCTTGCTAAGTTTCTCTTTGTCGAGCGGCGGCGCCTTTCGCGCGGTAACAACGAGCGCACTTTCCGTGTGGTCTGGAAACGGATGATCCCTCCGAGCGACTCCCCTGGTAATCTGAATGTAGACAAGTCCGTTTCGCACGTAATTGCGGCGGACAATTTCACGCACGACCACCATCAATGGCGCCGGTGCCATAGGCCACTCGATTTGCAACTCCTTGAGGGAGTGGCCAAGTCGCTCCAGATGGCCTTTTTTGCCAATCAACTCGCCATGGTGAACGGCAAAGACTTCGTAAACGCCATCTGCGAATTGGTAACCGCGGTCCTCAATATGCACCGCGGCATCATTGTGGGGAACGTAACGGCCATTGACGTACGCGATACGGGACATGAACTCTCGACCTCGACTAAAAATATTCCAGTTGCACGGAGAACATCTTCTCAACCTGGCGGATAACCTCTGCGGACGCGAATAGGACAACGCGATCCTTCGCCTGCACGACTGTGCTGCCGCGCGGGCAAATCATCTCGCCGTCCCTGACGATTGCACCGAGCAGAACGCCTGCGGGTAACTTGACCTCGCGCAAGGGTTTGCCGACCAAATCAGAAGTCTCCAAAGCTTCCGCCTCGATCAGTTCACCAAATCCTTCCCGCAGGGTATGAACCGAGTGAATACGCCCGCGCCGGACGTGTTGGAGAATGGTCGAAACCGTAATGTTGCGGGGACTGACGACAACGTCGATCTCCAATGAGCCGACCAAAGGCTCATATGTTCCGGCGTTGATCAGTGTGATCGCCCGCTGGCACCCATACTTCTTGGCGAGAAGCGAAGACAATATATTGGTTTCATCGTCATTGGTTACCGCGACCACTGTTTCCGTGGCCGAGATGTTAGCTTCCTCAAGGATTTCCGGATCAAGGACGTCGCCCTGAATGACAGTTGTCTTTTCCAACTGGGCGGAAATCTGTTCGGCACGCTCATGGCCAGATTCGATGATTTTGGCTTTCACCCATTGGTGTTCACGCTCAACCTCCTGGGCCAGAAATAGACCGATATTTCCGCCGCCGAAGATCAATAGCCGGCGCGCTTCCTTTTCTTCGTGGCCAAACGCGGCCATGGCGCGGCCGACCTGGTCGCTATCGACGACAAAAAAGACTTCGTCGCCGGGCAGCATTTGATCTTCGGAGGATGGTACGAGGGGTTTGTTTTCCCTTATCAAGCCGACAATGACGATGTTCAGTTCTGGAAACAGTTGGGTCAGTTGTTTGAGCGGCGTATTGACCAAAGGGCAGTCGCTCTCGCAACGGACGCCGATCAGTTTTACCCGGTCATCGACGAGCGGAATCATCTCGATGGCTCCCGGAACCTTGAGGCGCCGGCTGACGGCACGGGCAACCTCGATTTCCGGCGAGATAATCACGTCGATGGGCATGTGGTCGCGTGAAAACAAATTGGCCCACATGGGATCGAGATATGATTGTTGGCGTACACGGGCGATTTTTGTCGGAACATCGAACAAGGAATGCGCAACTTGGCAAGCGACCATGTTGACTTCGTCGGCGTAGGTCACCGCAATTATCATGTCGGCGTCTGAAATGCCGGCCTCTTCGAGAACTTCCGGATGGGAAGCGTGGCCGACGACGCCATTGGCGTCTAGCGTATCACTAACTCTGCGCACCAGGTCCGGCGACTGGTCGACGACAGTAACGTCATTGTTTTCCAAGGCAAGATGGCGGGCGATATTGAACCCAACCTGGCCGGCGCCACAGACGATAACTTTCATGCTCTAACCCCAGTCGATGAACCGGTTACTTTCATTTGTCCGCGTCTTGAACACCGAGTGATTTTAGCTTCCGGTGCAGCGCCGAACGTTCCATACCAATAAATTCAGCAGTTTTCGAGATATTCCCGCCAAATCGGGAAACTTGTGCCGTTAAGTATTGTCTTTCAAAGGACTCTCTAGCGTCACGCAATTGCAATCCCAAGACATCATCATTGCCGCCATCATTGGCAGCGACTGGGGCACCCGAATTAATTTCCGGCGGGAGAATTTCACGTCCGATGGGGGTGCCCGGTTCGCCCGGCGCCATGATGAGCAGGCGCTCAATTACATTGCGTAGTTCACGGACATTGCCTGGCCAGTCATAGGCGTGAAGCGTCGCCATGGCATCGTCTCGTATGGGGCGCGGTTGCTGCCCGGATAGCTCCGCTGCCTTGGCCATAAAATGATCGGCCAGCAGTGGAATATCCTCTCGCCGGTCTTTGAGAGCAGGAACGTGAATTGGAACAACGTTCAACCGGTAGAATAAATCCTCGCGAAAACGTCCGGCTGATATCTCTTCCGAAAGATCCCGCGTCGTCGAGGCAATAACTCGAACATCCACTTCTATGCGGGTGTTCCCGCCCACTCGCACGAAAATTTGTTCCTGAAGGACACGTACGATCTTGCCTTGTGTCTCCAAAGGCATATCAGCGACCTCATCAAGGAACAGCGTGCCATTATGGGCAGCCTCGAAGGTTCCCACTTTTTGTGTCAATGCACCGGTATCATCGGCGGTTTCAAAACCGAACAATTCGATTTCCATACGGTCCGGCAGCATCGTCGCGCAGTTGACAACGACAAATGGCGCCTTGGACCGCGTCGACTGTGCGTGTAGGCACCGGGCGGCGACTTCCTTACCAGAACCCGCCATGCCAGTGATTATGACCCGGCTGTTCGAAGGCGCCACCCTGTCAATAGCCTGTGAGACTTCGCGAATTGCGGATGAGGTACCAATCGGGTGGTCTTCGGTGCCGGCACGGAGGCGAAGCTCCTCGTTTTCCCGGCGCAACCGTTGCGCCTCAATAGCCCGTTCGACAAGGAGAAGAAGCCGGTCCGATTTGAACGGCTTTTCAATAAAGTCGTACGCCCCGTCCTTGAGGGCCGCAACCGCCGTTTCAACGGTCCCATGGCCACTCATCATGAGCACGGGCAGCATCGGGTGTTCCTTGCGTATGGCCTTGAGGATACCCAGGCCGTCCAGCTCGCTGCCTTGGAGCCATATATCAAGCAAAACCAGGCTCGGCCTACGCGATTCAATGCTGGCCAAGGCGGTCGTGCTGTCTCCGGCCAAGCGGGTTTGATACCCCTCATCTTCAAGAATGCCGGAGGTCAGGTCCCGTATATCAGCTTCGTCGTCAACGATTAGAATATCATGTGCCATATTTGATTCACTATGCGCCACGAACAGAAATATCGGTTACGGTTTTCATGGGGTCATTCGGCTCATCCGAATTGTCCGGTATATCATCGGACATATTTTCCGCTTGCGGAAACAACATCGTTATCTTGGCACCGACGGCCTCTCCGTCGGCAAGTAAAAGGTCGCCACCGTGGTCTTCCATAATTTTTTTGACGATGGCCAGACCAAGTCCCGTCCCTTTCGTGCGTGTGGTGACGTAGGGTTCCGTCAACCGGTTACGCTGTTCTTTCGGCAGCCCGCGGCCATTATCCTCAATGATTACCGCTATGGCCCGCTCACTTGATGCGCTGCGGATAAAGTGGTCATCCAGCGTAAGTGTGATCTCTCCCGCGTCTCCGTCACTGCTGCCCTCGCCAAGGATGGACTCTGCGGCATTCTTCAACAGGTTGGTCAGCGCGCGTGACACCTGCAAGGCATCGCAACGCAAATTTACATTGTTCTTTGGCATGTTGACGGTGAATGAAATGCCCGTATTACGGTTTTCTTCCGAGAACACTGTTTGGCGGCAAATTTCGGAAAGGTTCTCCGATTTCAATGAAGGTTGCGGCATGCGGGCGAATGATGAGAATTCGTCAACCATACGGCCGATATCCTCGACTTGCCGGGTGATTGTATCCGTACAATTGGCAAAGACCTCGGGATCAGTTTGAATTTCATTTAAATATTTTCGCTTCAAGCGCTCTGCTGATAGTTGGATGGGCGTCAGCGGGTTCTTGATTTCATGGGCGATACGACGTGCGACGTCGGCCCAAGCGGCCTTACGCTGCGCCGACAGCAACTCGGTCACATCGTCAAACGTAACTACAAATCCAATCACCTCAGCTTGTAGCCGCTCAGCGGCAATTCGAACCAATAGCGTGCGCGCTTGTCCTTCGCGCATAAGTGTGATCTCAGCTTGGTGCATTCGCTCGGCGTTCGACTGAGCTTGCTCCAAGAGATCCGACATTTCTGGGATGGTTTGCCCCAGGTCCGTGCCAATACTGTCATCCAACGCCAAGTCCAATAGCTCGGAAGCCGACCGGTTCGGCAAATGAATTTTACCGCCCGCATCCAAGCCGATGACGCCCGCGGAAACACCGGACAGAACCGTCTCCGTGAACCGGCGCCGCTCGTCAAGCTCGCGGTTCGCATCAATCAGTCCCTGTTGCTGGGTCACCAGCCGATCGGTCATGTCATTGAAAGCCCGGCTTAGAGAGTTGATTTCATCTGGCGCTTCCGTCTCGGCGACGCGAACGTTTAGATTACCTTGGCTGACATCACCGGCGGCGGATATCAAAGCACTGATTGGATTTGCCAGCTGCGTTGATACCGTTAATCCGATCCATGCCGCCGCAAGCAACAACAGCAGAGCGACGATCATGAAAATCGCGGCAAAACTGACCTGTATGCCGCCGCGTTGCTTTTCCAGGGTTTGGTATTCTGTGATCATGGTATTGATTCGGTCCATGAAACTGACAACACGAGCATCGACAAATCTTTCTACGACCAGATAGGTATCGACGAACCGGTTAAGGCGGATCAACGCACGGACGCGATCATCGTTTTCCGTGTTCAACACGACAATCTCACCGGCGCTCGCGAGGTTCATTGCATCAACGGGAATCTCGGCAAGTGTGTCGCTCAGGTTATATCGCGATCGAGCCAGTAGCTGATTGGCCCCGTCAATCACAACCGCCACGGATAGAGAGCGGTGCGTCGCATGAGAGGACAATACATTCTCAAAGATTCCCTTGTTTCGCATAAGAACAGGTGCCTTAGCGTTAAGATCGTTGGCGATTGCAAAGGCATCAGTTTGAATGTTCTTGCGGTACTCCAGCAAATAAGCGTTGGCAACGCCGCGCGATTCTTCAACTGCCCGGGACACTCGCTCGGAAAACCAATGTTCCATGCTGATGTTCAAGAATAACGATGAGAAGACGGCTACCATGATCGCGGGTGTGACAGCGACTAGGCTGAACAACACGACCAATCTGGTATGGAGGCCCGATCCGGCGGTTCCCTTTCGCCTCTCCTGCCACACTTGGATAAGGCGGCGGGCGATCACAACTCCCAAAAGCAATAGCAGAATGCCATCAACGTAAAGAAGATTAACAACAGTTCGAATTTCGTACTTTGCCGGCGCAGCACCGGCCATAATGGCAACCGTCGCGATTCCCGACGCGACCGCGGCGGCGGCAAGCAGGTAGGCGAGCCGACGGCTAGCGCTAATCCGCGTGAACCAGTCTGCTTTTTTGATCTGGACGGTCTTGTCCATTATTTGGCGCTCCGGATGACAGGAATCTCCAAGTCCCGAATCTTCTTGCGAAGTGTATTTCGATTGAGGCCCAGGACTTCCGCGGCGCGTATTTGATTACCCCGAGTTGCTTCCAGTGTCAGGGTGATCAGTGGGCGCTCGACTTCCTTAAGAATCCGGCCATAAAGACCGGCTGCGGGCAAATTGTCGCCATGCTGCGAAAAATATGTCGACAGCCGCTGTTCGACGGTATCTGCCAGCCCCTTGGCCTCAATGGCCGGCTGCTGTTCGGATTCCGCCAATTCATGAATGATGGATTGGATACCGATCACTTCTTCCGCATAGAGCGCGGAAAGCCTCCGCATCATATTTTCCAACTCACGCACATTTCCTGGCCAGTGGTACTTTTGCAGCTTATCCAAGGCTGGCCCGTCCAGTGTTTTCCAAGGTAACCCCTCCTCCGACGCGTGGACCAGAAAGGATCGGGCCAGTTCCGGGATATCTTCAACCCGTTCGCGTAAAGGCGGAAGGCGGATCGGAACGACGTTGAGTCTGAAATAAAGGTCTTCGCGAAACAATCCCTGGCGAATTAATTGACGAAGATCATGGTGAGTAGCCGCGATAATTCGGACATCAGCGTCAATGGGAGATCGGCCGCCGACTGCTGTGTACTCGCCTTCCTGAAGAACCCTGAGAAGGCGAGTTTGCGCCTCTGGCGGCATATCCCCGATTTCGTCGAGAAACAAAGTGCCGCCCCGCGCCTGTTCAAAGCGCCCACTCATTCGTGTTACTGCCCCGGTGAAGGCCCCCTTCTCGTGTCCGAACAGCTCGCTTTCGATCAACTCACGGGGAATTGCCGCCATATTGATGGCAACAAATGGCGCCTCCTTACGTTTGCCGTATTCGTGAAGCGCGCGGGCGACAAGTTCCTTGCCGGTTCCCGACTCACCGGTAATGGTGACGGTAAGATCAGTACCCATGAGCCTGGCCAGTGTGCGGTAAATTTCCTGCATTGCCGGTGAGCGCCCGATAAGCGGCAAAGCCTCATCCGCCGACCCTTTCAAGTCAGCGGCCCTGCTGCTGGTCGGTGCCTCAAGTCCACGTCGCACGATTTCAACCAACTCGTTGATATCAAAGGGTTTTGGAAGGTACTCGAAGGCGCCCCGTTCATTTGCCTTAACAGCAGTGAGGAGTGTGCTTTGGGCACTCATGACGACGACTCTCAGTTGCGGCCGCAAGCGCCGAATTCGAGGAACAAGATCAAGGCCGTTCTCGTCAGGCATGACCACGTCGGTAATCACCAGATCACCTTCGCCATCCTCGACCCAGCGCCACAATGTTGCTGCGTTTCCGGTTGCACGCACTTCATAGCCGGCACGGCCCAAAGCCTGTGTCACGACCGTTCGGATGGCGCCATCATCGTCTGCGAGCAGGATTGTCGGTGCCGCCATCACGCAACCGCCTCTGAGTCGTGGACCGGCAGCATGACCCTGAAAGTGGTTCTCTTAGACTGGCTGTCACATTCAATAACGCCACCGTGCTCACCGACGATTTTGGCGACCAGCGCAAGACCGAGGCCGCTGCCGTTGTTCTTTGAAGTGACAAAGGGGTCGAAAATGTAGGCTTGGACATCTTCGGGAATACCGGATCCGTTGTCGGTAATACTTACCCTCAGCGGTAAATGGACACGTGAATTCCGGCCCGGTACAGCGAAACGGACTCCGTGTCGATAAGCCGTTTCGAGGACGATCTCACCACCACTTTCCGGTACGGCCTCGGCAGCATTTTTGACAAGATTAAGAAATGCCTGAACCAATTGGTCCCGGTTACCCAAAACCGGTGGCAAGGAGGGATCGAAATCGGTCACGTAATGGATATGGCGCCCGAAACCATTCTTTGCCAACTGGTGGACGCGGTCCAGGACCTGATGGATATTAACGGCGTTCCGCTCTAGCGGGCCACTGTCGGAAAATACGTCCATGCGGTCGACAAGATGGCAAATTCGATCAGTTTCGTCCCTGATCAGTTGTGTCAGGGCCTTGTCTTCGGGACCGGCGTTCTGCTCCAGAAGCTGGGATGCGCCACGAATGCCTGATAACGGGTTTTTCACCTCGTGGGCGAGCATGGATGCCATGGCGCTGACCGACCGTGCGGCGCTACGATGGGTTAGCTGTCGATCGATCTTGTCGGCTGTGAAGCGTTGATGAAAAGCCAAAATCACAATTCCGGGCCATTCCGGAACCGGGGTCGCCCGAATGTTGACAAAGTGCTTGCCGATACGCGGGCTTTCCAAAGTGACATCGTATTCTGACACGGCCCGCCCCATGCTTTGAACTTGATCAATCAGCGAAAAGGCCGGGCTGTCTTCCGGCAGAAGGTCGGAAATCGGTTTGCTTTTTAAGTAGGTTGAACTCCCCCGCAGAAGCTGCTCCCCGGCCCCGTTGACATGAACGATCAATCCATTGGCATCGACGGCGACGACGGCTGTTGCCAGCGCGTTGAGGATTGCGTCGCTATCAATTTCCGATTGGCGCGGCAATGGCGCCAGGGCGACCACTCGTTTTTCCATCATGCCGCCATTTGGCGGATGAGCGGCCCATAAAAGTTTTGGATCTTTTCTATGACCACCGCTGGATTATCGAGCCGGTTGACCTCCGCACGGAACTCGGCCGAGTCGGGTAACCCTTTTGAATACCATCCCAAATGCTTACGTGCGATACGGACACCCGGCCGTACACCGTAGTGCTCTAGGATCGAATGATAGTGCTCAAGCAGTATTTCGAGCTGCCGTTGCAACGGTGGGTCAGGTAGCCGTTGTCCAGTCTCGAGGAAATGGCTGATTTGATTAAGAAACCAGGGTTTCCCGTAGGTTCCACGCCCAACCAGCAACCCGTCGGCTCCTGACTCGTCGAGCAGTTGGCGGGCGTCGTCCACGGTGTTGACGTCCCCGTTTCCAAATACCGGGATACCGACCGCTTCCTTGACCTTGCGGATGAACTTCCAGTCCGCTTGGCCCTTGTAGAATTGGCAACGAGTACGTCCGTGTACGGATACGGCTTGAATTCCGCTTTGTTCGGCAATTCGTGCCAAATTCGGTGCGTTGCGGTTGTCATCATCCCACCCGGTACGCATTTTCAGTGTCACCGGTACGCCAACCGCATTTACCGTTGCCTCCAGAATTCGCGCCGCCAACAGCTCATCGCGCATCAATGCGGATCCGGCATCGCCGTTGGTAACTTTTTTGACCGGGCATCCCATATTTAGGTCAATAATAGCGGCGCCTCGATCTTCATTCAGGCGTGCCGCTTCGGCGACAATCTCCGGCTCGCAGCCGGCAAGTTGAACCGCCATGGGGTGCTCTTCGGCGCAGTGGGTTGCCATTTTCATGGTCTTGCGGGCGGCATAAATCATTGCCTTACTGGCAATCATCTCGGACACAACCAATCCCGCGCCGCACTGTTTGACCAAGCGGCGAAACGGCATATCGGTAACGCCTGACATGGGTGCCAGAACGACCGGTGTGCTCAAGCAAACGCTGCCAATCAGAAGTTTCATGGGCCTGGAGCTTTCTTTGTTGCCCAATTTATAGGCATTGCGGCGGAATTTACAAGATTTTGCCTGTCACGCCAGCATAAACAGTGTTACGCCAAAAGCACATCTGTGACAAATTTAACACCTGGATAGCCGAGAGTCAGCAACAGGTAGGCGAGCAGTACGATACGGGCAGCCTTGCGCCCCCGTAGACCAGTCCGGAAATGGGCGATAAGAATGACGCCGATTAGCAGGAAAGCTGCCATGGTCAGGACAGTTTTGTGATCCAGGGTCAGCAATTGGCCGGTATCGCGATACAGGAGTGCCATTCCCGTCCCCAAACCAAGGGCGAGCACGACCTCACTAATCAGCAGCAAGCGCATGCCGAGATGATCGCAATCTGCAACAGACGGCAGTCCGCGTATGAATGCGTTTGATTTTTTGCTCTTAAGAGACCGCTCCTGGAGCGTGGCTGCCAGAGCGGCAACAGCGGCAATCGTGACGAGCCCATATGTTGCTACCGAAACGAGGATATGGGTTGCGGTCCAGCCACTGACATTCGAGATGTCGTGAGGTTGTAGGTCGACCTGCCCCCATATGGCGGCAATTAGACCGAGCACGATCATGTATGGCGAGAAGATGGGGATCAGCCGCCATGCTTCCTGAGTGACAGCCGCGGATATAGCAAAGATCAACATACTGGCCGCGATTGTCGCCCACAGGGATGTCGATAAATCTGTCTGCCAGGCGCCGGATATCTTTATTAGCATCCAGATGACGGGACCCAAGAGAGCGATGCCCAGAACCAGCCAGAATAAGCCATCGCGGGCAGCGCCCCGGCGGAGAGCCAGAAACGATGACGGTGTCATCGCAACGATGGCTGCCAAATTGAATAGAACAGTGTCCTGCATATAATTTCAAACCCTACACTGCCAAGCCGCGTTGGCTAAGTTGCTCGGTGGCGTCGGTTGTTTTCGCGCGCACCATCGCGCCCATTGGCATTGATGACAAGTCCTTTGGTAAATCGCTTGGCAAGACGGCAGGGCCAAACTAAGTTTCACCCTGCGCTCCGGGCCGTCGGAGTGTGGATAAATGGGTGTTCCACCACTGTGAAGGTTATCGAAAGATGGTGACAACAGCCGCCTTAATTGTGGGAGCCGGGCGCGGGCATCGATTTGGTGGCGAACTCCCAAAACAGTATTGCCCGCTTGTCGGTGTGCCGATTATTCAGCACACCTTGCGTGAGTTTCTCAACCACCCGGATGTGGATACGGTGCAGGCCGTGATTCATACCGACGACCATGCCTTGTTCGATGCCGCGACTGAGGGACTAAACGGGGTTCGGGAGCCGGTGAACGGTGGCGCCAGTCGCCAGGATTCAGCCCGCCTCGGGTTGGAAAGCCTGACTGACGTGGCGCCGGAGCGCGTCCTAATTCACGATGCCGCGAGACCGTTCGTCAATCGGGAGCTTGTGTCCCGCGTTCTCGGTGCCTTGGCATTCTCGCCGGGGGCGGTTCCCGCCCTGCCGGTTGGCGATACGCTTAAGCGGGTCGTTAGCGAGCACGTTAAAGAGACCGTGGACCGCTCTGGGTTATGGCGGGCGCAAACGCCGCAAGGATTTCGCTACGCCGATATTCTCGAAGCGCACCGGGCGGCATCCGGGCAGGAGCTGACGGATGACGCCGCCGTCGCGGAGGCGTCTGGATTGTCCGTGGCAGTCGTTGAAGGCGATGAGCGAAACATAAAAGTAACAACGCTCGATGATCTGGCGTGGGCCGAGCAGCGTCTCGGGCAGGGCCAGCCTCGTACCGGCATGGGCTTCGACGTACATCGTTTCGGCCCGGGAGATCATGTGATGTTGTGTGGCGTCGAGATTGCGTATGAGCAGGGGTTGGAAGGCCATTCCGACGCCGATGTCGGTATTCATGCCCTCACTGACGCGTTGTTAGGCACTGTTGGAGGTGGGGATATTGGTGATCACTTTCCCCCTACGGACGCCCAATGGAGCGGTGTGGCGTCGGATGTGTTTCTGCGCCACGCGGCCGGCCTGATCAGTGAAGCCGGTGGGAAAATTACCAATGTTGATGTGACTTTGATTTGTGAGAGCCCCAAGATTGCACCTCACCGTGAGGCCATGCGGAAACGACTCTCTGAATTGTTGGAAATGTCTCGTGATAGAATAAACGTCAAGGCGACAACAACGGAGAGGTTGGGATTTACCGGGCGCGGCGAAGGAATCGCCGCTCAGGCGATCGCCACTGCCGTCTATGCGTGAACAGTGTTGACAGTGGCTGGTAAGTTGGCCAAATCAGTTTGGATGTGATGTAAGGTAAGGTTAATATTAATAAACGATATTTCGGCTACGGCTCTGGAAGTGGTGTTCTTTTGAGTTCCTGGCCACCCAGACAAAGTGACGGTTGGAAGTAGAGAGATGGCTAAACTGGACTACGCGAGTGTTGAAATATTTTTGGTCGATTGGGACTTGAACACTCGGCAGAGCTGTAAAAATATATTGTATAACAATGGGTTCCGGGAGGTTCGCACGGCATCAAACTTGACCGAGGTCAAGGAGGTGCTATCGAAATATTTGCCTGATCTTTTGATTTGCTCCTGCGACCTTAAGGATGGCGACTTCCTGGAATACATTTCCGATATACGTCAAGGCCGGGCTGCCAATAACCCGTTTATGCCAATTATTACTTTGGTCGATGAACCGACTCCCGAGCTTGTCACGCGGATTGTTGAATCAGGTACCGACACCGTCATTGCCAAACCCATATCGACCAATCAGTTACTGGATAGAATTCACGATCTAATTGAAGGGCGAAAAGATTTCGTTTCGCAAGATGATTACGTTGGGCCGGTACGGCGCAAGGACACCGGTATCCCGAGCATGAAAGTGCCGAACACGCTTAAGTCTAAGGTTAGCGGCGAGAACTTAAGCTTTACCGAAATTGAAAACGCAATCGCTATTGCTTTGAATGAAATGAAGACCCTAAACATTGACATTATTGGGTCTCAAATTGCCGCGCATGTAACGAACTTGGTTCCCCTGTTGGAGCGGAGTGGGCGTGTTGATCCAGCTATCCGCAGTGAACTCTTGGGTTTATTGGATGTCACTGATGGCGCCAATGAACAACTGGCCGGGAGCAAATATCAGCATGCGGCAACGCTTTGCGCGTCCATCGCCGACGTCGCCAGCACCATATTATCGTCGCGAAGCGGTGCCCCGGATGCCCGCGATATCAAACTCCTCAAGCCCTTGTCTCAAGCTATTCAGGCCTGTTTCAGCGGGACGATTAAGGACGATGCACAAGTCGCCGCAATCGTCGCCCAGATTGGCATCAAGTAGAATTATTTGTAGGAATTGCTGTCCAGACAAGATACTGACTCGTCGCTAGCAAATTGAAATGGGCCCGGCGCCCTTGGGGGTAATGTGAACAGGCCAGCCGCCACGACAGATGTCACCGGACTGAAAACGATTTCAGTCAGTGCAAGTCAGCCGACCGACCCGCAACTTAGATGGTTAATTCGCGGCTTGGATCAGCCTGGCGGCAAACTGCCTTTGTTTGATGTCGAGGGCAGGCAGATTAGTGAGCGGACCGTACGAAGTTGTATTGAAAAGGGATGGGCGGAGCCTTGGTTCGACAATCCGATTAAACCTGACTGGATTATATGTAAATTGACGGAGGTTGGGCGTAAAGTGGCTATGGCCGCCGGTTGATCTATGGGGGGGTAGAATGAATTTCGACGTTCATGAGAACGGCGACACGGCGACCATTAATTTTAGTGGTGACATTGATATGGAGTGCTCGCCGCGAGTTCGCGAGGCAATCCAGGGCCTAATAGGAAAAACACGTTCGCTCACTGTCAATCTTGCCGAGGTTGAAGTCATCGACAGTACCGGCATCGCGACGCTTGTCGAGGGGATGCAGCAAGCGCGCCGACGCGGCAATCAAATGCTTCTTGGAAAGGTCAGCCCGCAGGTTATGAAAGTGTTGAAACTGGCAAACCTGGATTCAGTGTTCAAATTTACCGACCCGATTACCGATTAGACCCTCTTGTTTCTCACATTTGTTGAACAATTCAATTCGATGTGACCGCCATCACAGACGCTGGAGACCCTATGAGCCATGCTGATGATGTTGGAAGGATTTCTAGCAGATCCTCCCTTCCCTCAAGAGCACAAGACTAAGCGGCCGGCTTGTCCGGCCGTTTTTTTGCGCGCTCCATCGGATTTGCCGATGCGATGAGGAATGGTCGGGGAGACAGGATTTGAACCTGCGACCGCTCGGCCCCCAGCCGAGTGCTCTACCAGGCTGAGCTACTCCCCGTACCGGTTCGTCAGCGGCGCCGAGGCGCCGCGCGGCGCACTATACCGATGGCGCCCGGGAGCAGCAACAGCTTGCATGTGGATGGCTAAGAAAACTCGAACCACGCCTCAACTGGCGCTGGGAAAGGAGCTACGAATATCTTCCAGTTCCTTCAGCACAGCCTTAAGTTCTCCCTGGCGATCGGAACTTGGGGCGTTCGGAGTTTGCGATGGAGCGGGCACCGCGCTTTTGGAACGTACGAGGCCGCCGTCCCGTAGCAACTTCTGGACTCCCTTAATTGTATATCCATCAGAGTACAACAAGTCGCGAATACGGATCAGGAGCTGAATGTCTTCTGGCCGGTAATAACGCCGCCCGCCTCCTCGCTTGAGGGGTCGTATCTGAGAAAACTTTGACTCCCAGAACCTTAGGACGTGCTGCGGTAAATCCAGTTCCTTCGCAACTTCACTGATGGTGCGAAAAGCCGCGGCGGACTTAGTGCCTGAACTGCGGGCGGAACGGGGCGTGCCTTTTTCGGCCATCTTACGAAGACTGTTCCGGCGTCCGATATTGGTTAATCCGATTTTTCAAGACCTGCGATGGCCGGAACACCAGCACCTTACGCGGCAGGATTGGAACCTCTTCGCCGGTTTTCGGGTTACGGCCTATGCGCTGGCCTTTCTGACGGACCGAGAAGCTACCGAACGAGGAAACCTTGACTGTCTCGCCACGGGCAAGGGCTTCAGACATCTGATTTAGGACGGTTTCAAGAAGTGCAGCCGACTCGTTTCGAGACAGGCCGACCTCTTGGTACACGGCCTCGCCCAGCTGCGCTCGCGTTATAGTCTTGCCAGACATTCCGGTCCCCTTTCCCCGATGAATAGGAAGCCTATCTCTACCGGATAAATCCGTCAATATCAAAGGGATGGAAGTGAGTTCCCGACTTTAGTCTAGAGTTGGATTTGACTGACCTGCGGACAATCTCTACCAGCGGACCAATGATGCGCCCCAGGTCAATCCGCCACCCATGGCTTCCATAAGCACCAAATGGCCGCGTTGAATCCGACCATCCTTTACCGCTTCGTCCAAGGCAAGAGGGATGGATGCCGCGGAGGTGTTGGCATGCCGGTCAACGGTCACGACCATTCGGTCATGAGAAAACCCAAGTTTTCTGGCAGTACCATCAAGAATCCGCTTATTCGCTTGATGGGGAACCAGCCAATCTATGTCCTCCGCCGACAGCCCATTGGCCTCAAGCGCCTCATCAACAATGGACGCAAGGTTAACAACGGCATGGCGAAATACTTCACGGCCAACCATTCTAACGTGACCGACCGTACGAGTACTCGAAGGACCACCGTCTACGTACAAGAGATCATTGGTTGAGCCGTCGGAGTGAAGATGCGTGGAAAGAATTCCCCGGCCCCGGTTGTGGCCGGTTTCACCGGCATTGCCCGCAGCCTCCTCCTCGTCTTCCTCTAATGCCCGGAGGACAACAGCCCCGGCTCCATCGCCAAATAGGACACAGGTCGAACGGTCTTCCCAGTCGAGTATTCTCGAAAAGGTTTCCGCGCCGATAACGACGGCCGTCTTGGCTTGGCCGGTTTTGACGAAGTTGTTGGCAACTGCGAGGCCGTACACGAACCCTGAGCATACCGCCTGAATATCGAAGGCAGCGCCATTGACCATTCCCAGTTTGGTCTGAACTTTTGTCGCCGTGGCGGGGAACGTCTTATCGGGTGTTGTCGTGGCTAGAATTAGGAGATCGATCTCGTTTGGTGTTACGCCACTATGTTCAAGCGCTCGCTTTGCCGCATTGAGAGCCAGATCAGATGTCAATTCATCATCGGCAGCCATATGCCGCTGGCGGATGCCGGTCCGGGAAAAAATCCACTCATCCGACGTATCAAGCATCTTTGACAGCTCGTCATTGCTGAGGACGCGTTCCGGAAGGTACGAGCCGCAGCCGAGAATTTCAGAGCGAATAGCCATCAGCCGACAGTTGCTTTCAAGTCGAAGTTCGTTTCCTGGGTTAGCTGCGCGTAATCTTCTTTAATACTTTCATTAATTTGGTTGGAAACCAATTCCACACAAACATGAATAGCATTAGCAAACCCTAATGCATCGGTGCCACCGTGGCTCTTAATACAAATACCGTTGAGTCCCAAAAACATGGCGCCATTGTAGCGTCTAGGATCAACACGAACCTTCAAAGTTTTGAGAGCAGGGCCGGCTAGAAGCGCACCAATCTTAGCTGCAATGGAACTGTTCAGGGCTTCCTTAATGAAGTGACTGAATAACTTAACGGTTCCCTCTGTCGCCTTGAGGGCAATGTTTCCGGTGAAGCCGTCGGTGACGACAACATCAACAGTTCCGGCCGCAATATCGTCCCCCTCGACGAAGCCGTAAAACTTGATCGGGAGGTGGCTTTCTTGAAGTATTGTCGCGGCTCGTTTAACGGAGTCGTTACCCTTAAGAACCTCAGCGCCGACATTGAGAATACCGACAGACGGGTTTTCAACGCCTAGGACATTGCGGGCAAAGACTTCTCCCATTACAGCGAATTGAACTAAGTTCTCAGCATTGCATTCCACATTCGCACCCAGATCCAGCATAACGCTCTCACCACGCAGGGTCGGAAAGGAAGTCGCTATGGCGGGCCGGTCGATGCCGGGCAATGTTTTCAACACAAACTTCGCCATCGCCATCAGTGCACCGGTATTGCCAGCCGATATCACACCAGCCGCTTCACCGTCACCAACCGCATTAATCGCGTGGCGCATGCTTGAGTTACGGCCAGTCCTCAGTGCAATTCCGGCCTTCTCATCATTGGAGACGACGTCTTCACTATGGCGAACTTCGGTTATCTGGCGGACGCTCGGATACTTGTTCAGCAGCTCACTTATCTGTTGCTCATCGCCAAATAACAGGAATCTTACGTCGGGAAGACGCTCCAACGCGGTGTTAATCCCCTCAACAACCATCCCCGGTGCGTGGTCTCCGCCCATGGCGTCGATAGATAGCGTCAAGCGCTCAGACAATGGCGACGATCCATTTGTTGATTGAGTGTCGGGCCATAACGGCCTTTATAAGGGGGCTTTCGCCCTAATGACAGATATTAGGCGGCGTCGTCGGCTTCAAGGACTTCGCGGCTATCATATTGACCGCAGGAGCCGCACACATGATGAGGACGTTTCAACTCACCGCAATTTGGGCATTCGTCATACGATGACGATGCCAGCGCATCATGCGCGCGTCGCATGTCGCGCTTGGATTTCGATATCTTTTTCTTTGGGACAGCCATCTAAGCGTACCTTTGATATTTCCGGTCACGGGCGCGAGCGATTACTTAAACAAAAACACCGGAGGGAGCAAGCCGATAACTGTATTTAGTCCAGTTTCTCTTTGAGCTGCTTAAGGGCGTGAAATGGGTTGTCATTCCCGGAAGCGTCATTTCCAGTCGCCGTCGCTGCGGAGTCGACTGCTTCAGTCGTGTATTCGGTTAACGGCAGGCCCTTGGTTCGAGGAAACGATTCAACCTCAAGTGCCAGTTGCTGCACCATGGTCTCACCGAGATCAATATTGCCATCTGTCATCGGCTCCGGTGGATCTTCGCCATCCACATCGAATTCCGGGGACTCTTCGTTAAGGTAATCTCCGTCGGCAAAGCGCCACTCAACAGAAACATCGATTGCGGATATCAGCGGCTCCAAGGTCACGCTACAAGTCTGCGAAACAACGGCCAGCAATTTTCCACTAATGTGAACCAGGCTGCCCCCGTCTTCGGGCACGATAGAAAACTTACCTTTGAATTGATTGATGGCGTCAAGGTTCAGCCGCTCCGCAATCGCCGAGCATTGCTTGCGATCAGCCTCGATGGTAACGCTGGAAACACCGTTGGGCAGTGTCGCCACCTCCAGTAACCAGGAAAACTCTGCTGAGGCCTCACTCACCGCGCAAATCTTCCCCAGGCATCGAAAATGACCCAAAACGTACGTTTCCTGCCAGAAGTTCTTCGACGGGAATACTCCGTAGGTCTTCCAGTTCACGGCGGATATAAGTGACGATCCCGTCAACCTGCGAGGTAGCCGGCGATGCGTCTTGGTATAAGTTGCGGAATAAAACCTTGGCGACATCCGAATCGCTGCCTAACACGGCATTGTCATAGGCCGCTAGGCGACCGTAGAACGCTTCCGCCATGCCCTTAATTCGGCGCCCGACTCCCATATCGCCAACACCCATTTCGCGTAAGCTTTGATCCATATCCGCAAACATTAAATCAAATACGGCCTGACCTAGCTCGGCGGTTTCATCAGCGTCGATCTTGAACCGCTGATACAGCAGAAAAGCGTGCAAAAGAATCATGTCAAAGCGCCCGTCCGGTGTATCCGGAACGCCGCAGCGGGTATAAAATTCAGGGCTGCGGGCGTGATTGACAATAGTCACATAGGTTTTGTGAGCAGCGTTTGTGGTGTCCGATTTTCCAAATATTCCAAGCAACTCAGCGTATCCTCAATCTGTGTTTGGCTCCCCAATGATCGTGACGGTTTCCATCGCACAGAGCGGCGGATTTGACAATCCGTGTTTCCAAGCGCATTTTCTTGATTAGAGGCGCCGGTTCATTATGCCCTATTGAGCGGAAGTATGGGCGCTGGTGAGGCCTGGAATGACTCAGAAAGCCAAACAAGGTAATTTGTTAATCAGGCGGTTGACGCTCAGTGTCTTCTGTCTGGCACTTGTGGCTTGCGGTTCACGAATCGACACACGCGGCAATCTACCCGATCCGGAGCGGCTGGCCGAGGTTGTTCCAGGAGAGATTAGCCGCGATGAAGTCTTCGAGATACTGGGCTCGCCGACCAACATTACCACTTTCAGCGACGAGGTCTGGTATTACATTTCCGAACGCACGGAAACAATTGCATTCCTCGCTCCGGAAGTGGTGGAGCGGCAGGTTGTCATATTGCGGTTCGATAAAACCGGTATTCTGAGTGCAATTGACACCAAGGATGCTGAAGCCGGCAGGGAAGTGCAACACGTAGAACGGACAACGCCGACACATGGCAACAAATTGACGGTACTCGAACAGATTGTCGGCAACTTCCAACGGTTTGATGGCGGCGACGAGCAAGTGGATGAGTACGGACGCCGGCCAAAAAACGAATAGGCAGGCGGTTGGCGAAGAAAAAGCCCCGAGGTATCCGCCCCGGGGCTTTTCTTTTGACCGCCGTTTAGGCGTCCCCAGCTAGGCGAGAATTGCCAGCAGCAAAATGGCCACGATGTTGATGATCTTGATCATCGGGTTCACGGCCGGGCCGGCTGTATCCTTGTATGGATCACCGACAGTATCGCCGGTCACCGCGGCATGATGAGCATCCGAGCCCTTGCCGCCATGGTTACCGTCCTCAATGTATTTTTTGGCGTTGTCCCAGGCACCGCCGCCGGCGGTCATGGACAGCGCCACAAACAAGCCGGTGACAATCGTGCCCATGAGCATGGCGCCGACCGCTGTCCACGCCGCCGATTGGTCAGAGATGGCGAAGATTACGAAGTACAGGACGACTGGCGCGAACACCGGCAGCATTGAGGGCAGGATCATTTCCTTGATTGCTGCCCGGGTCAGTATATCGACACATTTGCCATATTCGGGTTTCGCCGTGCCATCCATGATGCCGGGAATTTCCTTGAATTGCCGCCGAACCTCAATGACCACCGCGGCAGCGGCACGGCCAACGGCCATCATACCCATGGACCCGAACAGATAGGGCAGCATACCGCCAACAAAGAGCCCGATGACCACGTAAGGATTCTGCAGTACGAAATTGACCTCCAAGTTCGGGTAATAGAACCCTAAATCCTCGGTAAATGCGGCAAACAATACCAAAGCGGCGAGTCCCGCCGAGCCGATGGCATAGCCTTTGGTCACCGCCTTGGTGGTGTTGCCTACGGCATCCAATGCGTCGGTCGTTTTGCGGACGTCATCGGGAAGGTTCGCCATTTCGGCGATACCGCCGGCATTGTCTGTTACCGGACCGAAGGCATCGAGGGCGACGACCATGCCGGCCAGGGAAAGCATGGTCGTGGCTGACATGGCGATGCCGAACACGCCCGCCTGCATGTAGGCAATAATAATACCACCGCAGATGACGATAACCGGAAGCGCCGTCGCCTCCATGGAGACCGCAAGACCTTGGATAACGTTGGTTCCGTGGCCCGTTTCCGAAGCTGCGGCGATGCTCTTCACCGGCCGGTACTGGGTGCCGGTGTAGTATTCCGTGATCCAGATAATCAGTCCGGTAACGATCAGTCCCGTAAGGGCACAAACAAAGAGTTGCGTACCGCTAATCTCGCGTCCGACCATTTCATAAGTGCTATCCCAGCCGATATACATGGAAATTGTACCGCCAATGAGGATCGCGGAAATCACCGCTGTGGCGATGAATCCCTTGTAGAGGGCGCCCATAATGGAATTGCTGGCGCCCAGCTTGACAAACCAAGTGCCGGCCACGGAGGCAATGATACATACGCCGCCGATAAGCAACGGCAGCAGCATCATGGTTTCTTGGGCTGCACCGGTAAAGAAGATCGCACCGAGCAGCATGGTCGCCACCACGGTAACCGCATAGGTCTCGAAAAGATCGGCGGCCATGCCGGCGCAGTCGCCGACGTTATCTCCGACATTGTCGGCGATGACTCCGGCGTTACGCGGATCATCTTCGGGGATGCCGGCTTCGATTTTACCGACCAAGTCGGAACCAACGTCAGCGCCTTTGGTGAAAATTCCGCCGCCTAAACGGGCGAAGATGGAAATCAAGGAAGCGCCGAAACCAAGCGCGACCATGGCCTCAAGGATGTGGCGCATACCCTCCGTCGTCGATGGATCGACCGTGCTGCGGAGGAAAACGTAATATCCGGCGAGGCCAAGCAGAGCGAGACCGACAACCAGCATCCCGGTAATAGCGCCGGCCATGAACGCCACGTTCAGGCCATCGGCCAAGCCAGTGGTCCGGGCTGCTTCCGTTGTGCGCACATTCGCCCGGACGGACACATTCATGCCAATATAACCGGTCAATCCCGACAGGATCGCGCCAACGAAATAGCCGACGGCAACCAACATGCCCAGCTTAAGCCCGAGCAGGATACCGATGACAACGCCGACGATAGCGATCGTGGTATACTGACGGTTAAGGTAGGCTGCGGCGCCCTCTTGAATGGCAGCCGCAATTTCCTGCATTCGTTCGTTGCCGGCAGGAGCCGAAAGCACTGAGCGGCTCGCCCATGCACCATAAATTAACGCAATAGCGCCGCAAGCAATGACCAATCCATAGAGATTCATCCTAGTTTCCCTCTAATTTCCTTGATGAAGATTTCCAATTGGCGGTCACTCGTCGGAAAGTTTTTCCCTGAGCCGCCGTGTAACGAATTCACTTGGTTCGAGACCAGTTTCGACAAGAACTCCGCTTGAAATTTGCGCGAAAATGGCAGAACGCCCCCCATAAATCAACACATGTTCAGAGAAGGCTCGAAGGTAAGTGAATTATCACGCCCTGACCGTGAATTTTGGGCCTAAGTTGAGTGAAAATTTGGATATTCGAACGGCTAACTGGCCGGTGTATCTATCACCGACTGGACGAGAACATTCTGAATCAACTCGGGCCCGATCAACTTGTCACTGATCAACTTCAAACGCTGTTTGACGATCAACACGTCAATTCTTTCCTTTTGCTTGAGGAGACGGGGAATGAAGGTATGCAGGTCGCGAATAAACAGATCGCTAATCCTTGGCATAATATGCTGAAGCTTAGCTTTATTATCCTTGCCTATTGTCTCAAGCTTGACTTGAATCTGAACCGTGGCCGCCACCTTGTCGCCTTGAAAAACCGGAATAACCAGCGGTTCCATATCTACGAACAGAGTATCGTCGTCGCGAACCATCTCTTCCTGTTCCGCGGCCACTTCTTCTTCGAAAGGACCGAGCTTCATAAACTTCAAGACGCTTGCCGCGCCTCCTACGAGAAGCAAAATCCCGAGTACAGCGATGATAAGTTTTTTCAATGGTCGACTTCTCCAGTTTGAGGGCTGTCTATATTATTACGGTTTCCGGGAAGGAATTAAACCTATTGATCCGAAAAGTGCGTGTAGCCTGTCTTGGGAAGGGTAATTTCGTGGCCAAACCCATCGGCGACCTGAACATTTGGTCCGGTGCCTTCATGATTCTTGATTATCCCAATTTGGGTAATTGCCAAATCCAATTCTTCGGCAAGCTCGCTGAATGCCGGCACCGCTGAACCGGGGGCCGTAAACAAAAGTTCATAATCATCGCCTCCGGTGAGAAATTCCACAAATCCCCCCTTTGAATTGGCGCTTACGGCCCGCGCTGCTTCCGACAAGGGTATTTGATCTAATTCGATCACCGCAGCGACGGACGATGCGTTGGCAATGTGCGTCATGTCGGCGACCAGACCGTCGGAGATATCGATCACCGCGGTGGCTAGCCCCTGCAGCTTCGTGCCCAAACCAACGCGCGGTCGCGGGCGGCGGTATCGGTCAATCAGAAAATTTGCGAGCGGCACCGACAAGTCCCCTGCCCCATCCTTGAGGCATTGCAAACCTAAAGCCGCATCGCCAATGGTGCCGGAAACGAAAACCTTGTCGCCGGGCCGGGCGCCGTTTCGGCGCAGCGCCCGGTCTGTTTCCACGGTTCCAGCGGCGGTGATGGTTAGGGTCATTGGGCCAGGCGTTGCCACCGTATCACCACCGCATAGCGTTATATCGTATCTCTCCTGCTCAGTTTTCAAACCCGCGGCAAATTTCTCGATCCAGGTTATGTCGGTTGTTTCGGGCCAGGCTGCGGCCAGAGTGTAAACTTTCGGCACCGCGCCCATAGCGGCCAGATCGGATAGATTAACACCCAATGCCTTGGCAGCGACCAAGTTCGGCGGATCGCCGACCAGGAAATGAACACCGGCGACAATGCAGTCGGTGGTAACAACAAGCTCGCGGCCCGGAGGAATTTGCAACACGGCGGCATCATCGGTGAGCGCGAATGACCCCGCATCGCCGACTAAAGGAGCAAAGCAGCGGCTTATGATCTCGAATTCTCCAGGTTTGCCGGCCATCGCCGCAACCTCCGTAATGCCCCGACCCTACTCGCGCATCTCTTCCGGCCTTATATCCTGGACAAGGCGTTCCAGCGTCTTGTTCACCAATCCTGGCTCATTGCCGCCAAAAAATGCACCGGCGACATCAACGTACTCGCTAATAATGACCCGGGCAGGTGTCTTGCTGTGCATTAAAATCTCGTAGGCGCCCGCCCTGAGAACCGCTTTGAGCAACATCTCCAGCCTCCCCCAGTCATGTTCATCAGACAGGTGCGGCTCGATTTCGTTGTCCAGTTCCGCCTGGCGTGACGAGACTCCCCGAACGATCTCCGACATCATCGCAATATCGGGTTTCGCAAGCTTGACGGCGGATTTGCTTTTTCCGTCCTGCTCCGCCACCAGGTTTTGCCATCTGGTTTCCATAAAATCGCTCAGGACCGGATCGGCAGGCGCTCCGGACAAGTCCATTTCATACAGCGCCTGGATCGCCGCCAGGCGCGCCGAACTGGTTTTTGCCTCAATTCTGGCCATCCCAGCATGACCGCGGGCGCGTTTACTCATTGGCTGCTCAGACGGAGATTGCCGGACTTAAGCTCTATCATTCTCAGGCAGGCCTCAGCGACCTCTGCTCCCTTATTTTTTTTAGCCACATCGGCGC
>Ga0315338_1001258_pt1 | contig 34223 bp, 31 predicted proteins | sample ASW8metaG_FD_204518 | JGI IMG/M metagenome (GOLD analysis project Ga0315338, IMG submission 204518) | Ammonia-oxidizing marine archaeal communities from Monterey Bay, California, United States - ASW #8 | ecosystem: Environmental > Aquatic > Marine > Coastal | place: USA: California | collected... | reverse complement strand
CGGCGATCTCGTGGGACGAAGAACTCATCGAGGCGGTACGGCCTCCGGTGCGGATGCTGATACTCGTCTATGGCGTGTGGCTGGCCGCGGCCGCGTTGCCGGGGCCGTTGGACCTCCCGCTTGTCGTCACTATGCTTGCCACGATCGGGCGGGTGGCGCTGCTCGTCATTGCTTCGTGGATGGTCTTTCGGCTTCTCAACGTCGCCGACAGAGTTCTCCACCGGCGCAGTCGAGATCCCGACGATTGGGTGGAGGCTAGTATTGTTCCGCTGGCCGTAAACGCCCTGCGACTGCTCGTCTATCTCATCTTTGGGCTGCTCATTGCGCAGAACCTCGGTTACTCGATCGCCGGAATAGTCGCGTCGCTTGGGCTCGGGGGTGCGGCGCTCGCGCTCGCGTCGCAAGACACGCTGGCGAACCTGTTCGGTTCGTTCATGATTCTCGTCGACAAGCCCTTTGCGGTGGGCGATTGGATCAAGGGCAGCGGTTTCGAAGGCGTGGTCGAGCAGATCGGTTTTCGGTCAACCCGCATCCGTACCTTCGGCAAGACAATCGAAAACATTCCGAACAACATGCTAGCCAACGTGAAGGTCGAGAACATGGACCGGCGAAAGGATCCGGGTCTTAACGTTCGGCGCATCAAGATGACGCTCGGGGTGACCTACGCGACTTCGGCAGACCAAATGGAACAGGCTCTGGAGAACATACGGGAGATCCTGCGTGATGATCCGGGTGTTGCCCAGGGGCAGACCATCCTCGTTCGCTTCACGGATTTCGGAGACTCTGCGCTCGATATCTTTCTTTACTACTTCGCGGACAGTGCCGACTGGGACTACTATCTCGGCGTGCGCGAACGCGTGAATTTGAAGATCATGCGTATGCTAGAGGGGATGGGGCTGGAGATCGCGTTCCCGAGCCGGTCGGTTTACATCGAGTCAATGCCCGAGTCACTGACCGGAACCGGCGGCTCCGGTGGAATAGGCGGCGCCTGATTCAGTCGGCGTCGAGTCCCGTGAGTTCGCACGACAGCTTCCACAGCCGGGCTGCGTCCTCGGTATTGCCGGCGTAGCCGGCCGCCTTGTACGGCTTGCTGTTGTAGTAGTAGCCGCCGCTTTCACCGGCCACCTCGGAGGAAGAACAGAGATAGATCGAACTCTCCGCCCCGCGCTCGGGGGTGCGGGCGAAGGGGCGTAGCAGTGCGACACCCACCTTGCTCACGATACCGTTGTTGGTTCCGAGTCCTGTGCTGACCATGCCGGGGTGCAGTGAGTTGGCGGTGATGCCGCGGCCCTCGATGCGACGTGCGAGTTCTACCGTGAAGAGAATGTTGCACAACTTGGTAAGCCCATAGTGGCGCATCGTCCGGTATACGCGTTCGCCCTGTAAGTTGTCGAAGTCGAGCCGGCCCCTGGTAAACCGATGCGCATCGGATGCGACGCTTACGATGCGCGCGGGGGTACTTGTGGCCAGCGTGTCGAGCAACAGATTGGTGAGAAGAAACGGTGCGAGATGGTTCACGGCGAACGTCTTTTCGAACCCGTCGGTCGTCTCGGAACGGCTCATTGCGACGATGCCGGCGTTGTTTAGCAGCACGTGCACCGGCACGTTCATAGCGATGATCTCGGCGGCAGCGCGGCGCACTTCATCGAGGTGTTCGAGATCGGCGATCACCGCCTTGTGATCGCCCGGGGCGAGCTCGGTGAGCAGGGCGTCTGCTTTCGTGGGGTTTCGGCATACCACGACCAATCGTGCTCCGGCGCGGGCGAGCTCGAGAGCTGCCGCACGGCCGATCCCGTTCGTGGCTCCGGTAATCACACAGGTGCGACCCGCCATCGTATTGGTTGGACTCATTTCGATTTCTCCATCTGGTAGCGCTGTGTAGCGCCGTCTAACGTCGATCGTCGCGCCAGCATATGTGGGATTATTCGCTAAGGCAGCCCGACACGGGTCTGAGGTCTGGACTTAGTCGGACGTGCGACGTTGATATGCCGTAGACCGGGCCCATTCGCATGACCAGGGCGACTGAGTATGCCAGGAGAACCAGGAGTGCAGGAGTACTAATACGATGATCAAGCTTTATACGGCCGCCACACCCAACGGGCGCAAGGTGTCTATCGCCTTGGAAGAACTCGGGCTCGAGTACGAAACCGTTCGCGTGAATTTGGTGGAGGAAGAGCAGTTCAAGCCGGAGTTCCTAGCGATGAACCCCAGTCGCAAGATCCCCGTGATCGAAGATGACGGCGAAATCATTTGGGAGTCCGGCGCCATCATCATGTACCTCGATGCCAAGCACGGTGGTCTATTGCCCACCGATGCGCGCGAGCGCTCGCAGGCCTTGCAGTACACGTTTTTCCAAGCGGCACACGTCGGTCCGAATCTTGGACGCCTCGGTTCCCAGTTCAATCGCGATCCAGCCGAGCAGAACAAAGAGATGATCGAGATCTTTTTGACCGAGTGCATCCGCGTCTTCGGGGTTCTCGACACGGTCTTGGCTGACGGCCGCGACTACCTCGCGGGCCCGTACAGCATTGCCGATATCATGACCTATCCATGGCTCAAGGCCGCGCGCGACGCGCAAGAAACGTTCTTCGCTGATTTCGGCAAGCTCAGCGCCTGGATGGAACGAGTCGCCGCACGCCCGGCAGTCCAACGCGGAATGGCGGTCCCCGAATAGCCGCGCTCACGCGGCGTTGTGCCTAGCCGCGCTCACGCGGCGATATGCCTAGCCGCGTTTACGCGGCGTTATGAAAGATGAATCCCGCTGTGATCCGCACCCCGCGGGCGACGGTGGATACGCCGTGGCGCATTTCGGCGCGGCGCCATCCGCGTGCGCCGACGACGGGGAAGTCGGCGGTCGGAAAGATGATGGCGTCGCCGCGCGCTAGATCGATCGCTTCGCCGCGGGCCTGTTGCCGCGGGGTGTTGGCGACGAGAAGAAACCGGCCGCCGTCAAAGTCGGTGCCCGGGCGGCTGAGCATGGTTGTTACCTGTAGTGGAAACGCCAACTCGCCGTAGAGGTCGCGGTGCAGCCGGTTATAGCCGCCTTGTTCGTAGCGCAGCAGCAGCGGCGTCGGTTTGGACTGTCCTGCTTTGGCGCAGCGCCGCAGATAGGCGGCGAGGGTAGGCGGGTAGCGAAGCGACCGCCCGAGCCGCTCCATCATCGTGTTTGCCGTTGGGGCAAGCTCGGCGTAGAGCCGCTGGCGCAGTCTCCCGACCGTGTTGGGCAGCGGGTCGTCGAAATAGGCGTACTCGCCCTCGCCAAACGCGTGTCGCCTCATGACAACGTGTTTTCGAAAGAGGTCCGGCTGTTTCCACATCGACGCGAGCTCGCCCGTCGTGCTCGCGCTGCACAACCTCGGGATCACCGCGAAACCGTCTTCCAGCAGACGCTCGCCGATGTGTGCGAAGTCGATCGGTTTCATCGTTCCCTGCGCTCCACAGGGCCCGTCTCCTGGAGAAATTCGAGCACGATGTCGGCCAGGCGCTCCGGCGCCTCGAACTGTGGATTGTGCGCCGCATCTTCGATCGATACGAATCGGCTGTTTGGCAGACACGCGTTGAGTTCTCGCGATCCAGCGATGAACGTGGGGTCTTCGTTCTCGCCTGCGAGCACGAGCGCGGGCGAATCGAAGCCGGCGAGTGCTTGCAGTGTATCGATTCGGTCGCGCATGCCTGCGGCTGCGTGAAAGTAACCCACCACCGACGTTTGGGTGAAGTGTGCCCGAACGTCTGCGCGAAGTTCTTCGGGAATGTGTTCTATGAGGCGACGACCACTGGCGATCTGGTAGTCGTACAGCGCTCCCATGCCCTGCTCGAAAGCCATCTTGCGCAGTTTGGGTTTCTCGTAGCCTGCCAGCGCCCGCGCCCAATCTTCTTTGCGACTGCCGCCGACGCTATCGACCAGGATCAACGCCTCCACACTGTCGCGATGGCGAATCGCGAACTGCTCTGCGGCGGCTGCGCCCATGGAATGGCCGAGCAAGACGACCGGGCCGCCCTCGAGATGCGTGCACAGCGAGTGGTGTAGTTCGGCCAAGGCTTCCATCGTGTAGAGAGCGGGATCGTCGGGGGCATCGGAATCGCCGTGGCCTGGGTGATCGGGGCAGATACTGCCATGGCCGTGGCCGGCGAGCTGGTCACATACGGCCGCCCAATCTCCGCCCTGGCCGGTGAATCCGTGCAGGACGAGTATCGTGCGGGCATCGGTGCCGCCGGAGGTCGGGCGAACGCGATAGGCGATCTCGGTGTCGCCGATACGTAACCGCGACGCGGCAACGGTGTCTTTGACGATGCGAGCGCGAATGCGGCGCGGAACCGACATGGGTCAGGGCTTGGTCGCAGACATGATCCACGCCGCCGACGGCATGATGACCCCGTCGGGTGTCTCGAACGGAGTGATTGCGCCCGCGATTGCTTCGCGTACGGCCGCGCGCAGAGCGTCGTCCGCGCCCATGAGGGCTCGGCGCATGGGCCCGAGTTCCATCAGGAATGCGGCGCTGGCATCGACGTCTTGGCCGCCGGCCACCGAGAGGTCGGGCTCGAAACCGCGCGCATCGATGTCGGTGAGGCCGGCTGCTTCGAGAAGAGCGATCGTGCGCTCATCGTCGGCCAACGCGAACGGGCCGGGCGCGTCAGGATCGCTGGGTAACTCAATCTTCACCAGGCTCAGCGCTTCGAGTACGGGAACCATCATCCATGGGTTCTTGTCGATACGTTGCCAGCAGGCGAACGACATGCGTGCGCCGCTTCTCATGGAAGCCGCAATGTTCGCGAACGCCGCGGTAGGGTTGTCGAAGAACATGACGCCGAATCTCGAGATCACCGCGTCGACACTGCCCGGTTTGAAGGCGTGTACCTGTGCGTCAGCCTGCAGGAAATGCGCGTTCTCGAGTCCTTGATCGCGAGCGCGCTCGGTGGCCCGCGTCAGCATGACTTCGGAAAGGTCGACACCGGTGACACAGCCGTTCGCCCCTACAGCCTGGGCCGCGAGCAGCGTTGTCGCGCCGCAGCCACAGCCGATGTCGAGAACGGTGTGGCCGGGCGCAAGCTGTGCGACGTCGACGGAGGCTTCGGCGAACGGGGCCAGTTGTCCGTCGAGCAGTTGCTCGTTGCGTACCCAGAGATCGCCGGCGGCTCCGTCCCAGAATTCGATCTGCTCGTTGTTCGCGCGTGTCTCTTCCATGCCTTCTTTGTCCCTGATCGTCCCGGCCTAGCTCTTTGGGCCGACCAGTTTTGAGTAAAAGAATTTGCCTATGGATTTGGCGACGAGCTTGTCGCCGTCGTGCATTTCACATTCTACGACGGCGTACTTGTCGTGCGTGGCGTCGACGATGTGTCCGCGTACGAGCAGTTCTTGCTCGACCGGGCACGGTGCTAAATAGCGTACGGTAAGCTCGCCGGTGACGACGCCCGACTGTGTGAGGAAGAAAACCGTGCCGCAGCTGACTTCGTCGAACACCGTAGCGACTATTCCGCCGTGAGCGACGTCGGGTGCTCCATGAAAATGATCCGGGATGCTGTATTGGCTGCAGACCGAGTCGCCTTCGCGGAAGAACTTCAGCCGCAATCCCGATTCGTGCGTCGGAGAGCAACCGAAACATCCTGCATCGATTGGGAAGAGGAGCACTTGGTTTTCTGGAGGAAGGGACATGCGCGGGTTTTACGGCAATATCGGCCGCGGTCCAAGCCGCGCCCGAGCGCACACGATTGGCCAGCGTCCGCCCGCCGTGCTACCACGACGCATCGACGACGCAAGACTGAACTTGCAGTAGACCGGAACCGTCAGGAGCACAGTGACCATGAAGGAAATTGAAGAGTTTATCGAAGCCCAAGGCATCGACACGTCGGCTGCACGATGGCGTACGAGCTTGCCGAAGCCGCCCCAAGCCACGTTCGATCCGTCAAAGAGCTACTACTGGCAGCTGGCCACGAACAAGGGCGAGATTCGCATCAAGCTTCTGACCGTCGAGGCGCCCATGCATGTATCGAGCACGATATTTCTCACACAGCTCGGCTTCTATGACGGACTCTCGTTCCATCGTGTGATCCAGGGCTTCATGGCCCAGGGCGGGTGTCCGCTGGGCCAGGGCACGGGCGGGCCTGGTTATGAGTACGACGGCGAGTTTTTCGGCGACGCCAAACACGACGCTCCGGGCAAGCTCAGCATGGCCAACCGCGGTCCCGGTACCGACGGTTCGCAGTTCTTTCTTACTTTCGTTCCGACGCCGCATCTGGACGGCAACCACACCGTTTTCGGCGAAGTCGTCGACGGCATGGACACGGTAGAATCGCTCGAGCAGGCCGGATCGGGTGGCGGTGAGCCGCGCGAACCGCTTTCGATCGAGCGTGCGACGATCGTCGTCGAATAAACGCGATGTCTCGAGAAGCACTCTCGACTGACGGGGTTTTCGGTGGCGCCTGACGACGAGTCGCCGGCGACTCCGTGGGCCGGCGAGGAGGCGCGTTGTTTCTTCGAGCTGACGCCCGAGCGTATGCTCGACGCGGTCGAGCAAGCCGGTGTGCGTACGACCGGTCGCGTCTTGCAGCTCGCGAGCATGGAGAACCGCGTCTACCAGGTCGAAATCGAGCTGGACCACGAGCCGCATTCGGCCAGTGAGGCGTTCCGGGTGGCGAAGTTCTACCGGCCCGGGCGCTGGAGCAGAGAGCAGATTCTCGAGGAACATCGTTTTCTGACGGAGCTCGTCGCCGACGAAGTTCCAGTCGTAGAGCCCGACGAGATCGGCGATCAGGGCACGCTCGGAGAAGCCGCGGGGCTCGGGATCTGGTGGACTCTGTTTCCACGGGTAGGCGGCCGAGCTCCCGACGAACTCGACCACGAGCAGCTGCGCCAACTCGGCCGTCTGGTCGCACGCCTGCACATCACCGGTGCGGCCGGTTCGGCACCATCGCGGCTGCGCTTGGACATAGAGACCTACGGTTACGGGAACCTCGACCTGCTGCTCGATGCCGAGGCACTGCCGGCGAGTGTTGCTGAGCGCTACCAGGCGCTTGTCGAGCAAATCTGCGAAATGTCGGCTCCCTGGTTCGAGGATGTCGACTACCAACGCATCCACGGCGACTGTCACGCGGGCAATGTTCTGTGGAATGATTCGGGGCCGTTTCTCGTCGATTTCGACGATATGGTGCGCGGGCCCTGTGTCCAGGATCTCTGGCTGCTGGCTCCGGGGCAGGACACCGACGCCGTGGTACGGCGAGATGCGCTGCTGGAAGGCTACGAGCAGCTGCGCGATTTCGATCGTGGAACGTTGCGGCTTATCGAGCCGTTACGCGGACTTAGGCTCGTTCATTTCAGTGCATGGATTTCGAAACGCTATGAAGACCCGGCCTTTCAGCGCGCGTTCCCCGATTTCGGAACCGAGCATTATTGGTTCGAAGAGACCTCGGCTCTGCAGGAAGTCCTGGCTCGCGTCCAAGACAGCGCCTGGGGCTAGCCCGATCGGTCCCGGTCTCGGCTGCAACAGGTTGCAATAGTCCATTTATCCCAATAAAACGCGGGCTTCCACAGGCGAGGCAGCCGTCCCGTAGGCCCTGGCCCATGGCGCGGCGCTTTCGACCGCACACGCACCTCTCCTTATTAACCCGTTCGCTCCGGAGGAACACCCGGCCGTCATGACCGAAAAGCCGCTTCGCATTGCCTTGCTCACCTACCGCGGCAACCCGAGATCGGGTGGTCAGGGCATATACGTAAAGCTGCTGAGCAAGGAACTCGTAGACATGGGCCACCAAGTCGATGTCTGGAGCGGTCCTCCCTATCCCGAGCTCGATCCGGGCGTGGGCTTGAAAAAAGTCCCCAGCATGGACCTCTGGAAGGGCGACAAGCTGCGTAAGGTTCCCCGAATCTCCGAGCTCAAAGATCCCATTAATCGGTTGGAGTACTGCCGTACGATGATGGGCGAGTTCGTCGAGATGAGAACGTTTCTCGACCGTGTCGACAGGAGCTTCCACACTGTGGGCGCGAACGGCGGCGGCTACGACATCGTCCACGACAATCAGAGCCTTGGTGATGCGCTGCTCGATCTTCGCAAGCGTGTGCCGGTCATCGCGACAATCCATCACCCGATTACGAAAGATTACGAGATCGAGCTGGAGACGATGCCGCTCTACGCGCTGAGAAAACGGTGGGGTGTGTGGCGCTGGTATAGCTTCCTCGAGATGCAAAAGCGTGTGTGTCGTCAGCTCGACCGTGTGCTGACGGTGTCCGAGGCTTCGGCGAAAGACATTCACAGCGAACTAGGTATCCAGCGCGATCGGCTACGCGTGGTTGGCATCGGCATCGACACCGACATTTTCCGTCCGATGCCGGAGATCAAGCGCGACAAGAATCAGCTCATCACGACGCTTTCGGCCGATGTGCCGCTCAAGGGCCTGCACTATCTTCTCGAAGCACTGTCGTTGCTGCGCCGTGATCGGCCCGACGTTCATCTGAAAATTATCGGCCGCGTGCGTCCGCGCTCCGGCACGAAGCAAAAGATCAAGCGCCTCGGCATCGCCGACGCGCTGATGTTCACCGGCAAGGTCGAGGCGCACGAGATCGCCGAGGCGTACGCACATTCGAACGTTGCCGTGGTCGCATCGCTTTACGAAGGCTTCGGGCTGCCCGCAGGCGAAGCGATGGCGTGCGAGATTCCGCTGGTATCGACTACCGGTGGCGCTCTGCCCGAGGTCGTAGGCACCGATGGCAAGACCGGACTGCTCGTCGAGCCCGCCAACCCCCAAGCACTGGCGGCGGGGATTCGCGAGTTGCTCGATGCCGACGAAGAGCGCCGCGCTGCGATGGGCAAGGCCGCGCGCGCGCGAGTGCTCGAACTGTTCACCTGGCGCAAGTCCGCCGAGCGAACGGTGGAGAACTATCGAGAAGCAATCGCGGAGAGCGCATGCTGACGATGAATTTTGATCTGCTCCCGCTTCGCAAAGGGGCGCGTGTGCTCGATCTCGGCTGCGGGGAAGGACGACACGTTCGTCAGACGCGCCGCTATTCGGGCGTGACGAGCGTTGCCTTGGATCTCGGTGAGGCAGAGGTGCGCAAGACGGCTGAAGCTCTCGCGTTTCTCGACGACCACCCCGATTGGAACGCGACCGCCGAGAAGATGGGGCCGTGGATGGTGGTGCGTGGAAGCGGCTACAGTCTGCCGTTTGCCGACGAAGCGTTCGACTGCGTGATTATCTCCGAAGTGCTCGAACACCTCCACGATGACGACGCGGCGATCGAAGAGATTCGCCGCATCATGAAACCCGGAGGCCTACTCGCACTTTCGGTTCCGCGCCAGGGCCCCGAAACGTTGTGCTGGCTCCTGTCGAAGGACTATCCTATGCAGCCGGGCGGTCACATTCGAATTTATCACCGAGACGCTCTGCGCCGAAAGATCGAAGGCCACGGCTACTCGATTGTCGACCGCCACTTCGCTCACGGGCTGCACTCACCGTACTGGTGGCTCAAGTGCTTGGTCGGAGTCGACAACGAAAATTCATGGCTGGTGCGCACGTACCACCGGCTATTGGTTTGGGACATGATGGCTCGTCCCACACTTACTCGGATGCTCGAAGCGGTTCTCAATCCGCTCATCGGTAAGAGCGTCGTGTTTTATGCCGTCAAAGGATGACGAGAGGATGCTGACAAAAGAACAGATCGAAACTACGGCGAACTGGATCACCACCTTCCAGGCCAACGACGGCGAGATCCCTTGGTACGTCGGCGGCAAGTGGGAAGCTTGGGACGAAGTACAAGCCGCTATGGGATTGATCTGCGCAGGCGATATTCCTCCCGCGCTCGCGTCGTTTCGGCATCTCGCTCGCATTCAGGCTGACGACGGAACTTGGGTCGCCGAGAAAGTCGACGGCATCGTCACCAAGCCCGAGGCTGAAACCAACCACGCTGCCTACATCGCCACCGGCCTTTGGTACTACTACGTTGCGACCGGCGACATCGGGTTTGTTGCCGAGATGTGGCCGACGGTGGAACGCGCGATCGACTTCGTCGTCGACATGCAGGAGCCCGAAGGCACCGTGTGCTGGGCTCGCCGTCAAAATGGTGTGCGCTGGCAGTCCTACCTGATCACCGGGTCGTCATCGATTCACGGTAGCTTGGTGTGCGCGCAGCGTATTGCGGAACTCCTCTCTCACGACCGCCCGCGTTGGTGGGCGGCGCGTGAAAAGCTCGGCACCGCCATCCGCGACCACGAAGAATTGTTCACGGCCGAAGCGTCGCCCGATCCCGTGGGTCGTTTCTCGATGGATTGGTACTATCCGGTTCTCGGCGGAGCGATCCGTGGTGAAGAAGGGCGCGCGCGCCTGCTCGACCCCGACACGCTCGACAAGTTCATGCTCGAGGGGCTCGGATGCCGCTGCGTCGCCGATGCGTCTTGGTTCACACTGGCAGAGACCTGCGAGCTGGTGCTCGCGCATCACGCTGTGGGCCTGGTCGAACGTGCCGAAGAGATTTTCTCGTGGAGCGATTTGTTCCGCATCGACAAGGGCGGCTACGAAACCGGGATGGTACATCCAGAGCGCGTCTGTTGGCCGCCCGAGCGCAACGCCTATACGCCGGCGACCGTGCTGATGGTCGACGACACGCTCAAAGGCGACTCGGCGACCAGTGATTTTTTCGTAACGCTCGTCGGCGACGATCTCGACGAACGCGATGCCGTGCAGCAGGCGATCGCGTCCTGATTCGTTCGAGCGCGACCCGTTAGCGACGTCGCAAGACGCCGAGGGTCTTTATCGTCGGCAGCTCGTCGAAATTCCCAGAGGCGAGGGCGCGCCGATAGATCTCGATCGGTGCTTGGCCGCCGTCTTCGGGATTGGGGAAGAGATCGTGAATCGCCAGGATTCCCCCGAGCGCGACCTTACGTGCCCACAACTCGTAGTCTGCGTTCGCGGCTTCGTGGGTGTGTCCACCGTCGATGAACACCATACCCAATTCGTCAGGGCACAGCGCCGCGGCTGTCGCGCTCGACGTGACCATCAAGACGGCCGTGTCCTCGAGGCCCGCGCGGCGCACCGATTGGCGCAGATAACGTAGGCTCTCGACCTGGCCGGCATCCTCGTCGTAGACGTCGGGGTCGTGGTAGAGCTCGCCGCGTTGCTGCTCCTCGTTACCGCGGTGGTGGTCGACGCACACGAGGGTTCCGCCGCCCGTGCGCGCGCCGGAACCGACGTACACCGACGATTTGCCGCAATAGCTGCCTACTTCGACGATCGGACCGATCGCTGCATGGTCGCGGGCCAGTTCGTAGAGGCGGTTGCCCTCGTCTTCGTCCAGAAAACCCTTGGTCGTTCGAGCGACTTCGAGCGCGGCGGCATCCATCGGTGCTTGGTCGGCCATGCGGTCTTTTGGGTCAACCGAGGCGAGGAAGCAAAATGCGGTCGGCTGAGAGGAACACACTGTGGTGCGACGAGATGCAGGTAGCGGCGGCGAGAGCCGAGTTTGGTACTTCGCCTACGGTAGCAATATGCAGCGTTCGACCTTTCTTGGGCGGCGCGGCATGCGCCCGGACAAGAGCGTTTGGGGGCGCTTGGCCGGCTACCGACTCGCGTTCGATTTGCCGGTCGGGCCGGGAGAGCGCGGCGTCGCGAATATTGTCGTTGATCCGCTTGAGTCGGTCTGTGGAGTGCTCCATCGGATCACGGCGAGCGAACTCGATGTGCTCGACCGCACCGAGGGAGTACATCGCGGGGTCTACGATCGTGTGGTCGTAGAGGTGGGGAGCGACGTCACATTGGTCGAGGCGATCGCATACGTGTCCGACCGCGGCGTGGGCGGTCGCAAACCGTCGGCGCGTTATCTCGGGCTGCTGCTCGATGGTGCGCGCGAATACGCGATACCCGCATCCTACATAGCATACCTCCAAGCGTTCGAGCTGGCTGTGGACGAGCGCGAACACGGCTGAACCCGCGCGTACGCGCGGTCGGCGGCCATCTAGATTCTGTCACCGGACCACGGACTGCGTGATAGCCTGCTTAGGTCCGGTTTAAGTTGTGCAGGAGGTTCCCATGCATCGTTTTTTTAAAACTGTCTTGTCCGTGGCGCTCATTGCTGCCTTCACCACTGTCGCGGTCGGGGGCTGCGCCACAGCCGTGAAGCGCCGTAAGGTCGACGTCGCTCGCCAGGATCTGGTCGGGCTCACCCGTACCACGCTGCTCGAATGCGCCGGTGAGCCGGACTGGTCGGAAATGGTCGGAGAACGAGAAACGCTGGCGTACATGATCGGCAATTCCGAGTCCGATAAACACAAGCGCGCCACGACTTGTATCGCGAACTTCCAGCTGCGCCGCGGCATCGTCGAACATCTATACTTCGAGACGCTCGCCGGGCGGCTCGTCGAAGAGCGCGAGGGCTGTCTGCCCATTGTCGACGAATGCCTGTCGGTAGTGAACTGAGTCTCTAGAGAACTACCAGGAAAGCACCGTAGAACGCGGCCGTTGTGGCCGCGGCTACGACGGCTATTGCGCTTAGCGGACGATCTTCCAAATGTATGACGCCTAGCGTATCGATGCGCTCGATGATCGGTCGGGCGTGTCTGATTGCTTGACGCAGTACCCACGCGCCCAGCCCGTGCAGCCACGGCAGTGCGGCGATGAGTAGGATCGCGTAGAACCATACTCCCCACGAGGGCCAGCCGTTGCGGTCCACAGCGAAGGTTAAGCCCGTAGACCAGCCTCGGCCGATCTCTATCTGTGCGCGGGCGATCAAGTGATCGAACTCTTGCTCGCGCCCGCTCGTCATGAGAGACGCGAGAAATCCGACCCAGCCCGTAAGTGCCAAGAGGAAACTCAGCGTAGCGTCTATCGCCATCCACGCCATTACTTGGACGGCATCGTTGGCACGTGCCATCGACATGGCTACGCGGTCGCTCTTGCGACCGATCAAATAGGCGGCCGCTACCACGAACAGTGCCGGGACGGCGACCATGCTCGCGTTCGACATCGGGGAATCGGCCAGCAGCGTGAACCAGGCGGCGAACTCGTGCCACGATAGCGCCGCCCAAAGCGCGAACGACGCGGCCAGTGCGCACATCGAGGTGAGGACTCCCGCTACGAGCTGAGCCGACGGCGGCCTCGTTGCGTCGAGTAGAGCGGCGGTGACGGTTGGGTAGTTCTTCCACCAGGGCGCGGCGCGCTCGGAGCCGAGCAACCACAACGCGAACTCTACTTGACCGGACCGAGCGACGCGGGTGGAAGCTGTACTGAGGCAACCCCAGACGAATAGTGCCAGTGCCGCCATCGCGATCGAATGAAGAACCGCCCCCATGGCTGCACACTATGTCACTCGAAGTTCGAAGAGCCTACCAATTAGGTCACCGCCTGCTTCCGCATGTGCTCTCTGATAGATGACGAGGCGGACCCGCATAGGGAGATTCTTTGTACGGGTCTTTCTGCAAGTCTTGGAGCTGCCGAGGTAGCGCAATCCATGGAGCAAGCAATGCAATCAGTCGCCTTTGTCGGCCTCGGCGTGATGGGATATCCAATGGCCGGTCATCTGGCCGAATCCGGGTTCGCGACACGCGTGTTTAACCGAACCCCGGCACGGGCGGCCCAATGGAAGGCCGAATTCGGGGGCGCAACGGCGTCTACGCCGGCCGAGGTCGTCGACGGTCGCGATATCGTCTTTACCTGCGTAGGCAATGATGACGACGTGCGCGCGGTGGCACTCGGCCCACAAGGTATCTTCTCGGCGATGAAACCCGGTGCGATTCTTGTGGATCACACCACGGCATCTGCAGGACTTGCCCGCGAACTCGCCGCGGTGGCTGAGAAGCAAGGGGTTCATTTCCTGGATGCGCCGGTGTCTGGGGGCCAGGCCGGAGCGGAGCAGGGCCGTCTCACAGTCATGACGGGTGGCGACGCCGAGAGTTTCGAGCGCGCGAAGCCGGTGATCGCTTCGTACGCTCATTGCGTAGAGCTCATCGGCGCACACGGATCCGGTCAGCTAACGAAGATGGTCAATCAGATCTGCTTCGCAGGGGTGATCGAGGGACTGGCTGAAGGATTGCATTTCGGACGCGCCGCCGGGCTCGACGTCACCAAGGTTGTCGAGGTGATCTCCCGTGGCGCGGCGCAATCGTGGCAGATGGACAACCGGACGTCGACGATGCTCGAAAATCAGTTCGACTTCGGTTTCGCGGTCGATCTGATGCGCAAGGATATGGGGATCGCGCTCGAAGAAGCGCGTAGTAACGGAGCGGTGTTGCCGGTGACGGCGCTTGTCGATGAGTTCTACTCAGAAGTTCAACTGATGGGCGGAGGTCGCTGGGATACTTCCAGCCTGATCGCTCGTCTCGAGCGGCTCAAAGAAGGGCAGGGCTAGCACCGGATGGAGGCGGGATTCGCGCGCGAGGTACTCCTGCCGATCGCGATCTTCATGATCGTGTTCGGCATCGGGATGGAGCTGGGCATCGAAGACTTCACGCGGGTGCTTCGCGATCGGCGAACGCTTGCGGTGGGCATGGTAATTCAGTCGTTGGTGTTCCCGCTGGTCGCGCTGCCGTTGGTGGCGGTTCTCGATCTACCTCCTCACCTGGCTGCCGGGTTCGTACTGATGGCGGCCTGCCCGAGCGGCGGCTTTTCGAACATCATCACCCACATCGCCGCTGCCAACGTCGCGTTGTCGATTACGATGACCACCTTCTCGACACTGCTGGCGGTCTTCACGATGCCGGCCATCTTGTATCTCTCGCGCGGTGGGGAGGTTCTGATGGTACCGATGAGCGTATTGGCGGGCCAGCTGTTCTTCGCCGTACTGATGCCGATTGGCGCGGGGATCGCGTTTCGAAGAGCTCGACCGCAAGTCGTCGAGCGGTACGGAAAGACGTACCTGCGCTACTCGAACATCTACGTCTACACCGTCGTCGGATGGATGTTCTACCAGGGCGGTCTCGCTCCGTTCGCAGGGTTCGTGCAAGCGTTTCAGATCTCGCTCGTGCTGTTCGCGGCTTCCGCTTTGCCGGCTTTCTTGCTCGCCAAGAGCGCGCACGCGAATGTAGATGACGCGTTCACCATCGCGATCGAGGCAAGCATCCGCAATATGGCGCTGGCCACGTTGATCGCGCTCAGTGGACTCGGTCGCCTGGATCTTCTGGCTGCGCCGACCGCCTACTTTTTCGCCTGCGCTCTATTCGGGCTCGTCGTGGCTGTCATCTACAAGCCATATCGGGCGCGTTTTCGTACCCAATGACATCGGCGCCGTCGGATCGGCGCGCTAGAGTTTCGAAAGCACCGAGTCTCCGAGGGCCGCGAGGTTCTTTTCGATATCCTCGCGAGAGTATCCGGGCGGACCTATCAGAACCCGGGACACGCCGAGATCCTCGTAGCTTTTGATTGCATCGAGATCCATGCCGGGCGCGCTCGCGGTGAGTTCGATCTCGCTCGGGTCGCGTCCGAGTTTCTCGCACTCCGATCGGATGACGCCGTAGAGATTCGCCAGCTCTTCGCGCGAGCCCTTCGCTGGGAAGAATCCGTCGCAGTAGCGTGCCGCGCGTTTGGCCGCGAGCTCGGTATGACCGCCCATGACGATCGGTACGCCACCGGCCTGAACCGGCTTGGGCAGCGACTGGACCTTTCCCCAATTGAAGAAACGGCCTTCGAATTCCTCTGGTTCTCCGCTCCAGAGACTGCGAATCGCGCGTACGCTTTCCTTGGTTCGGCTGCCTCGGGTTTCGAAATCGACGTCTACCGCATCGAACTCTTCGCGCAGCCAGCCGACTCCGATGCCGAGAATAGCGCGCCCCTTCGAGAGTACGTCGAGAGTAGCCGCTTCTTTGGCGACATAGGTGGGATGGCGTTGCGGCAGGATCAGGATGCCCGTTGCCAGGCGAATCGTCTTTGTCACTGCAGCGACGTACGCCAGCGGCAGTAGCGGGTCTGGAATCGGAGCGAATTCGCCGCCCGGGATCTTGCCGCTCTTGTCGTAGGGGTACTCGGACTGGTAGCCGATCGGCACCACGACGTGCTCAACCGACCATATTGACTCGATCCCGACCGATTCGGCGGTGAGGGCGAGATGCGCCAGGTTGTCCGGGTCCGTAAACGGTCCTACGTTTGCGAAAGCGATTCCAACTTTCATTGCTAACTCCTGTCTGGTCCGGGGAAAATGAGTGCGATCGACCGACGCTACAGTGGCCGGTTCGGGGAGCCGAGTCGAGGGAGACGCGATCGCAGACACTCCTTGACCGAGGTGAGTGCCTGAGGCCAACTGCACTACCCATTCACATCAAGCGTTTAGCGTTTAGCGTTGTGTGTTTTGTGATGGCTTCACTAGATGCCGGTTCTTACGCCCGCGAAAAAACTGATCTACGCGCTCGGGAACCTGTCGGGCAACGGTATCCTTTCGACCCTATCGCTGGTCTACCTGCCGTTTTTCTTGCTCGAAGTGGTGGGCCTGCGGCCCGCCTTGGCCGGGCTGGTCCCGCTGGTCGGTCGCGTCGTCGATGCCTTCACCGATCCGCTCATGGGGCGGTTCTCCGACGCCGTCGCGATTCGCGGAGAGCGCCGCCGTCCGTATTTCTTGATCGCATGCGTACCTCTGGCCGTGAGCTTCACGATGATGTGGTGGTCGCTGGAGACGCAAGTGCAGTGGGTATTGTTTCTCTACCACGCCGCAGCCTATTCGCTGCTCAGCACGGTGTTGACCGTATTGCTGATTCCGTACCTCGCGCTCGTGCCCGAGATGGCGCGCGACTACGACGAACGCACATCGTTGCAGACTTATCTCAATGGCGCGGCGATCTTCGGCGTCATGGCGGCGCTGGCGATGCGACCGTTAGCCGGCATGCTCGGCGAGGGTGCCGAGGGTTTCTCGAGAGCGGCGGCAGTGTTCGGCATCGTTGCCGCCGCCTGTTGGCTCGCAGTACACGGGGTAAGCTTCGAGCGCCCCGAGTATAGTGGCCGAGCCGTCAAAATGGGCGTCGTCGAGGGACTGCGCAGCGTGTACGCGCACCGAACGTTTCGTCAGCTTACCGCTATCTATCTGTCGGGACGCATCTCGATCGATATGGTCGGTGCGATGCTCCTGCCGTTCTTCACATACTGGATAGGTCGCTCCGAAGACTTCGAGTTAGTCATGCTCGCATTCTTGGTCGTGGTCATCGGTTCGTTGCCGTTCTGGCTGAAGTTCTCGCAGGGGCGTGACAAAGCGACCGTATTCGTGATCGGATCGGTGTGGTGGCTGTTGATGCAATGTCTGCTCTTCGCCGCCCAGCCCGACTGGCCACGTTGGATGTTCTTTGTCGTGACTCCCATGCTGGCGGTCGGCTATGCGGCCGTGGATCTGATGCCGTGGGCGATGCTTGGCGACGTCATCGACGAAGATGACCTCAATACGGGGGAGCGCCGAGAAGGGCTTTACAACGGCGTGTTCACATTCCTTCGTAAGCTTGCCGGCGCGCTGGCCGTATTTGTCGCGTTTCTCTTGTTAGACCTTGCGGGATTTAGAGTTGACGGTACCCAGTCGCAAAACTCGCTGCTGGCCGTGCGCGCCATGGCCTCGTTCGGGCCGGCTTTCTTCCTCGCAGTAGGAATCTGGTTTACGCTCGGGTATCCGCTCACGCGCGCGCGACATAACGAAATCATCAGCCGCCTTACCGACCGACCGGAACCCTGACTTTGTACGGCGGCATTCCTCGCCTCACCGTGGCCCCCGAGAGGATTTGCGAGCCTAGTACGATGTCGAACTGATCGGCGACGAGCATCGCTACTGGAGATCTTCGCAGTGGTAATCGGTCACAGTGAACTCGCCGGTCAATATCTCGGGCTTGCTGCTGATACCTAGTATGAGCCCCGTTGGGTCGGGAAGCTGTCGGCATACCGCACGAGCGAGCCCCTTGTACACCCTGACCGCAGGGTAGGCGGGGACGTTGAGTGCGTCCAACGCCCAGGTCATCGGCCACAGTACGTCTTCGTCGTCCGCATACGGTTGTAGATCGGCGGGCAATGCTTGGCGAGCATCTGAGCGCAGGCGTATGGCCGCGTGACGAAGATTGCGCGAGTACAGGCTCGAGGAGAGATAAGGATCCCAACGATCGACCAAGCTGAGCGCTGGTAGCACGATGAAAGCCGCGATCGCCACCGCTCTACCGACCGAAATCGGAGTGCCCAGGATCGCTGCCGGCCGAGTGTCGCGGTCGGAGGCGAACAGCACGACTACGAGCGCGATCATCGCGCCGTTCCACGGCCAGACGATGGAATTCCAGTTGTGCGCCCATGGGCCGAGCATCGCCAGTATGAACGCGTGCAGCGCCACGGCTGCCGCGGTTGCCCATGGCCGCGTGGCCGGGAACAGCAGTCCGACCGCGATGGCGATCTCGGCAGCCGGGCTCGCGGCGCCGAGTACCGAGAGGCTCTCGACCCAGGTCGCGGGAAGCAGGGCACCGAGAGGCTCGACCAACCAGCCGAACGTTCCACTGAGATAGGTGGCGTTGAGTTTCTGGATGCCGCTCCACGCGTAGAGGCCGATCATGACGACGCGAAGCGCGGCCAGGGGTTCAAGCGATGCTTTAAGGTCGTTGGGGCGCCAACTCCAGGCCGTCAGAACCGACAGCATGATCGTGTACTGGTAGAACCAAGGCTGCCATCGGGTCTGGTCGCCTAGTGCGAGGACCACCGCTCCGCCGAGTAGGAGAGCCAGAGCGCCCCGAGGCTTGGGCAATACGAGCGCCGCCGCCGCGCCGAAGGTCATGACGGCGAGTGCGATAATTTCGAGCAAGACGGGCAGTACGGTGAGCACGGGAACCACGGGGTACGCGCGCTTGGACACCCAGAGCATGGGCGCCGTGGCGATCGCCGCAAGCAGCGCGACCAATAGGATCTCTTTACTCCAAAACAGTCGCGCACCAGGGCCGAAGATGTGGTCGCGATTGGTCGCTACGAAGCGGTAGCCCATCGCGGTGAACGGTTTTGCAGCTCTCGAGCTACCAATGCGCGCGAGCCAGCGCCAGCGTGGGTATTCTTCGAGAATTCGCAGTACGGCGTCGGCGCCACGCGTGATCCGACCGTCGGCTTCTATGACGTGGAGCTCTCGGGTGACCGCCTCGGCGGTTACCCCCTGGGGAAGACGGGCGTGTCGAAGATCGTTGGTGGCAAGGGAGTCAACGGCGTCGGTCTCGTTAATTCGCAAGGCCAAGTTCGAGCACATGGCGCACTCGCCATCGTAGAGTACTTCGGCGCGGTCACGTCGGGTGCTGTCGTCTGCGGCCTTCCCACCTTGCTTCTTAACGCGCTTGTTCGGCATGCTCGCGGTTGGCACCCGTGAATACGGGGGCACCGCGTCGCACTATCGGGCGGTCGCTGCAGAGTAAACTGGTGTGGGGCGCGCTCGTGTTTACGAGGGCAGGAGGGGGTCGGGATCTTAGTCGGCGCCGGTGCCGCCTTCATCGCTCAGCAGAGGCTCGAGAACGCGTTGGATGCGGACGAAGGTCGGGGCTCTCGTCGTCTTCAATTGCCGTCATCACGATGACCGACTAGAGCAGGTCTGACACTCGATGCCTCTGTCTGCCGACGTTTCGGAGACTATGGGTGGACGTTCTTAGCCGCGGTGTGCAGTACCTCGCACGAATGCGTCGCCGACGCGCGGGGCGAGCCGCCAAGCGCCATGCGGTTTGCGTGTTGCGTGTACTGACGCGTGTGCGGCTGGCAGGCGGGTCGAGCTTGCCGGGCTGACATCGGTACAGTCGGTGACCGTGCGTCCCGCGGCGATCGCGGCGAGCGCCTCGGGCGTGTGGGGGCCGGTCGGCGGAAGATTCACGGTGCTTTTCGCCGTCTCGTCGCCGGGCGCTTTGTCGGCGCGTTCTCTCTGGCGAGCGGTCTCTTCCTCGGTCAGCCATGTATCGAATGCGCTGGGGGGACGATCTTCTAGCTCCGCGACGATGGCGATATCGCCGACATCCACGATGTCAGTGATGGCGCCGAGTGCATCGCAGGCGGCCGTCTCTGCCGGCACCTCGGTGGTCGGTTGGTTAGAATCCGCTTCGAGCGCATCGAAGTCGTCTTGGCTCGAGCCTTCGTCGGGGTCGCCATCATCGTCGGCGAACACGCCAGTGCGTCCGTACATCAGGTCATCGATCTCGCGAATGGTCATCTGCTCCGATGCACAGGGACGCTCGAAGTCTTGCTCCCAAGGAGCGAGTTCGCGGTCTTCGCCCGCTCGACCGACGGCGCCGAGGGAATCCGTCATCTCGCCGACCGAACTATCATCGCTGGGTGCGTGTGGTCTCGGCCCTACGATGGTTTCGCTCGGGCCGGGTATTGGCGTCTCGCCGAGGGAGTCGCAGGCCTGCGCTTTGCCGCTTCCTGCTGCAAACACGCTGAGCATCGTGGCTGCGTCGGCAGTGGGGGCGAATACAGGGAGCATTACGTCGCTGGTTGGCGGGGTGGTGCCTTCGAGTTCCTTATAAAGGTCAACCTGCGGCTCGTTGATCTCTTCCACCGGCTCTGGCTCGGTGGCGGGCGCTGCGACGTCGAGGGTCGGGCGTTCGTCGGGGATCGACAGTAGAAACGCGGTGCCTTGCTCCTCTCGACCTTCGGCCCACATTTCGCCGCCATAGTGTGCGGCGATTTCGCTGGCGACGCACAGGCCGAGACCGTGCCCGCTGTTGTCCTTGGCGTGATCTTCGCGCTTGTCCTTCTTCCGGTTGCCGAAAATATTGAAGGGCTTGTTGTCTTCGGGGTCACTGCCGTCGTCTTCGATAGCGAACAGTGTCTCAGTGGTGCCCCGTCGAGCATGAATGGTGAGCTTGCCGTTCTCCGTGGCCGTACGTAGGGCGGCGGTCACCAAGATCGTGATCCCTTGAACGATTCGGTCGCGGTCGGCGGTCATCGTCTTGAGCTTGGGGTCGATCTCAGATTCCAGTTTGATGCCGCGTTCGCTTGCCGCCGCCTCGTTGGCGAAGATCGCGGACGCTACAATGTCGGATGGATCGATTTGATCCTCGCTCCATAAGAGACAACCGGATTCGATCTTAGCGAGCTCTAGAAATTCGTTTACGATGTGTGCGAGCCGGTCGCCCTCGACCACGATCGTTGAACCGAAACGTTCGACGACGCCGTGATCGTACTCGTGGTGCTTCATGATGATGCGTGCTGCGAGATTGATCGCGGTGATCGGTCCGCGTAGCTCGTGCGACACTTCGTTAAGGAACTTCGTTCGCAGCGCTTCCATGTCGTGCAAAGAGGCGCTGTCAATGTTCATCGCGAGAGGCCACTGCTCAGTGGCTCCCATCTCTTGCACAGCGGCGTGGTCGCGTCCGCGGCGGTTCACGATCTCTTGCACCAGTCGGTTGTTAGTCGTGCGCAGATGGCTGACTGCCTGGCGGCTCTGGGGCGCGATGTGCGTGATGCGAGCGAAGAGCGCTGACAGCAACGTAACACCGACCAACGCGGAGGTCGTTTCGCCCACGCTTCCGGCCCAGTGCCAGGTGGCGAGCCCGCAAACAGTGGTCGTCGCGACTACCGTGGCGATGACTGTATGGCGCGAGACAGGTCGTGTGAGGAAGTTGTCGAGAGCCACGAACCAGCGTGGACCGGCCTGCGCGGCGACGGCGCTTTGCGTGCTCGCCTCGTAGGCCATGGGAGCGGTGCCTTCTGCGTAACCGTCGTGGGTTTGGGGGGCGGCTACGTCGAAGTATTCGGTGCAGTCGTCCCCGCGCGCGGGGATCAGCGCGGTCTCGCTGCTGCCGGCGGTTGTCGTCGATGTGAACTGTGCCGGAGGGGCCGGTCGCGGGGCGCCGGCGATTGCCGTACGGGGGATGGGTGTGCTTACTGCATAACCGATGGAAAAGGCGACCATCGCGGTTACGGCGGTTAGCGCGCCGAACAGTCCCGAAAGGCTGCCGCGGTCTAACGTTGCGACCGCATCCACAATCTGGGTAGCGCCGCCTAGTGAGCCGAGCCCGAAGATGACGAGCAGCAGGGTAAGCCAGATTCGAACCGGCGGCGATGCCAGCAACGAAGGCTGTTCGGCCTGGTCTGCGTGCAGATACTGTGTGTCGGCCGGCTCGGTCCTATTCAATCCTGCATTCATCTTGTTTGGTCTCGCTCTCCTGTTCCAAAACGGTGCAACCGGCAGTCGAGGGGCGACCGTCCGGAGGCTTCCGTCAGGCTTCTAGTCAGCACGTTGCATGCCACGGTTTTGCTACGCGGTGTCTGTGGCGGTCCGGTGCGGGTGCGCATACGGAACTTAGGGCCGCGCTGCACGCGCGATGCGCCGACACCTGTGGGGTGCATTGGCCGATGCGCGACAAAACTGACGACTCGGCCGTCATTTGGGCTGCACGGCGCATGAGCGACGCCATATAGCACCATGCGAGTGATCGTATGCGGGAGTGTCGGGCACACGATTAGAATTCGTACGTGCCCGACCTGATCCGCCGGGCGCCCGTGGGGGGTGTCGCGCCCGTCGCCATGATGGCACAATGGAAGCCGGACGGAGGTCGCCGGGCGTCGTGCCGTGGGCACCAGGGATTCGTTAGGAATGCTATGAACTGGGCAAGCAGCATCTCTATCGCACCGACTCTGGAGGACGCGGCCTGCGAGGCGATAGATCTACTAAGTGCGCGACTGGAGAGGCGACCGGCGGATCTGGTGCTCGCGTTCGTCTCGAACCTGTATCGCGATGAGCACGAGCGGCTTCCTGGACTCATCCGGCGCGGGTTGGGCTCCGGCGTGCTCCTTGGGTGCTCGGGCGGCGGCGTGATCGGCGGCGGATCGGAAGTCGAACATCAGCCGGCGCTAGCCCTCGTCGGTGCTTCGCTGCCGGACGTCGAGATAGCGCCGTTCCAGATCGACAACGCTGACGTACCCTCAGGCCCCGATTGCGCGAGTGAACTCGCTCGTGTTCTTGGTGTCGCGCCGGCCGAGGACGTACATTTTATCTTGTTGCCCGAGCCATTCAGTTTCGACACCGAGCCTCTACTTGGGTTGCTGGATTCTTACTATCCCGGCGGTCGCACGATCGGTGGATTGGCCAGCGGGGGCACCGGGCCGTCCGAGAACGCGTTGTACGTCGGCGCGAGCATGTACCAGCGCGGTGCCGTGGGGGTCGCACTACGCGGCAATATCGAAGTCGATACCGTCGTTGCGCAAGGGTGCCGTCCGGTGGGCGATCCGATGTTCGTTACCGCAGCGACTGGGACCATGGTGCACGAGATCGACGGTCGTGCTTCGATCGACGTCTTGAGGGAACTCTACGTTGGCTTGGACGCCCGCGACAAAGAGTTGTTCCGGCACTCTTTGTTCTTTGGCATCGTCATGGATCAACAACGTCAGCAGTACCGCCGCGGCGACTTCCTGATCCGAAACCTACTCGGTGTCGATGACGATACCGGCGCACTATCGGTCGCGGCGACGGTTGCGGAGCGCAGTGTCGTTCAACTGCATCTGCGCGACGCACGTACATCGTCCGAAGACATCGACGAGATGCTCGCCGGCTATTCGCGAGCGAACGAAGGTGTGCGCGCTGAGGGCGCACTTCTCTTTTCCTGTTTGGGGCGAGGAGAAGGGCTCTATGGCCGTTCCGGGCACGACAGCGATGCCTTACGGCGCTACCTGGGTGAACTTCCGCTGGGCGGTTTTTTCTGTAACGGCGAGATCGGCGAGGTCGCCGGCCGTAGCTTCGTGCACGGCTATACGTCGTCGTTTGGACTGTTCCGAGCCGCAACGCACGCCTGAGCATCGCGCCGCGACTCGGTACGTCGCTTCTAAGAGGCCTGCTTGAACGCGCGGCCAACCTTGTCGCGCGTTGCGTTGATCGTTGCGAGTTCTGCGATTCCTGCGTCGGCTATGTCCTGACCCGCGACGACATCTTCTTCGAGCGCGAGTTCGTCCATGTCGACCCAGAGCGAGTAACGCTCCTTCGTACGGTCGGTGATGATGCCCGCTTTCAGAAGCGTCTTGATGAGGACACGGAAGATGTTCGTACTCTCAGTCATGAGCTTGCGGCGACGATCGTCGGTGAAACCCTCAGCGACGGCCGCGCTCACCCACTTCCAGTCCAGTCCGAATTGGCGATAGATGACCTGCTTCTGCTCGGGGTTTACCAGATTGAACAGCACCTTGTCGAAGCAGACTGCGGCCCAGTCTTCCACGCGGGCGTGCTCTTCTTCGCTGAGCTTCGGCACCGTGCGGCCGGCCCAGATCTTGCCAAACTTGTGGTGAAACGCCTCGTCGGTCATGACCAACTGGACCATTCGTCGCAGCAGCGGATCGCGTGTTTGCGAGTGAATCGTTGCGAACGCACCCATCGCGAGGCCTTCGACCAACATCTGCATGCCCACCAACTTCTTGTAGACCTCGGGGGCGATGACGAGTTCATCGAGTAGGCTGCCGAGCATTGCGCCGCAGGGTAGGGCAGTGCCCCAACGCCTGTTGATGTACATGGAGAAAGCGGTGACGTGGCGCGCTTCTTCGCGTGCTTGGTTCGTTGCGTATTCGAGCGCCCCCGGGTCGCGCAGGATGTGACAGAGGCTGGCCGAGAGCGAGAGGGCTCCCTGTTCGCCGTGCAAAATGGCCGATAGGCTCCATCGTGTGGACTCATTGGAGAGCCGAATGCGTTGGCCTTCATCGAGTTTGTCGCGCACGGCCGTCTGCAGTTCAGGGGCGAACTCGTCGGGCATTATCGCGTTGTTCTCCATATCGAAGGGGGCTTCGAAGTCGATGTAGCGTTTGTCGGTTGGGTCCCAGAAGTGATCGACCGTTGCAGAGATGATGGCGTCGAACGCATCCGTTCGCTCGTTGTATCGATTTACTTCGATCAGCGAGGCGAAGTCGTCGCGATTGACGGTGTTGTATATGGGGTCGTGGGTGATGTCTGACATCGAGGGCTCCTATTATTACTGCTTCGCTCGTTGCGGCTGCGTGCCGCTGAGCTGAATGTTCGTGAGTGTATCGATGACCGCCTCGCGCGTGGCTCGGGTGGGATCTTCGATCCACCATGCGACAACGCGTGCGCTCATTCCTACCAATGCCTGGGCTGTTACGGCGGGGTCGACGTCACTGCGAAGCGCTCCCGCATCGGCGCGGTGTTTGAGAACTTCGGTGGCGTGGGCCGACATGAAGTCGAGAACGTCGGACTCCAGACCGGCGATGGCGGAGTCGGGTCCGAAGACGATGAGAACGATATCTCGGTTGGCTTCGGCGAAGGCGGTGAGTGCTTCGGCCTGAGCTCGGATGCCGGCAGGCGCGTCGACTGCCGACTCCATCGTGATCTCTAGCTGTGCCTGAAGCGCCTCGATGGCCTCGTAAACGAACTCTTGGAAGAGCGTCTCTTTGTCGCGGAAGTGTAGGTAGAAGGTGCCGGCGGCGACTCCGGCGCGCCGCGCAATGTCGTGACTCGTCACACGCAATAGGCCGCGCTCGGCGAAGAGTTCGCGCGCGCTGCGCACGAGGCGGGCGCGCGTGGCCAATCGGCCTCTCGTGCGTGCGGAAACCGGCGTTGGGGGTTCGGTGACGTCCATGTCAGTTACTGACATTAGTGTCAGTGTGGCTGCGAGTCAACCCAAACGCGCGTTTCGGCCCACCCGCGCCCGAGGCGCAGTTTAATACGCAGCGAGGCTGCTCTTCCTGAGCCGTTGAATTCCTTTGTTCGGACCCTACATAGTGTTTGCGTGGCAGAGCGCCGCGACAGTGGGTTCGTACATCTACGACACTGTGGACTTCGGTGGCTCATTCGTGCAGAGACGCACGCTGATGCGCGAAAAGAGCTATTCCTATAGTGTGTATTTCTGGGGCATAGTTGGGACTGCAAGGAGGCAATGTGGCGTACTTCACAGTCATCTTCATCGTCAGTTTTCTGATCTTTTTCCACGAGCTTGGTCACTACCTCATGGCACGCGCAGTCGGAATTCCTGTCGCGCGCTTCTCGGTGGGGATGGGACGTAGCCTCTGGTCCTTCCAGCGCGGCGAGACGGAATATCGCATTTCGATGATTCCACTCGGCGGCTACGTGTTACCGAAGATCGATAGCGAAGAGACTTTTCTCGAAATAAGTCCCATCCGTCGCATCATCTTTGCCGCGGGCGGACCGCTTGCCAACGTACTCTTGGCCGGAATCCTGTTCGCGTGTCTCAATGTCGCGCAGGCCGGGTTCTCTCTGAGCGCCGTGTTTACGACACCGCTTTGGCAAACCGCCATCGCGTTCGGCGAAGTGGCGAAATCATACGCTTCGTTGTTCTCGAGCTCGGGCGAGCTTTCCGGCATCGTCGGTATCGTCGCCCAGGGCGGTGACTACGTGGGCAACAGTTTCTTTCTCGGTACACGGTTTGCCGTCGTGATGAGCTTGAACCTTGCCATTTTGAATCTGATACCGCTGCCTCCTTTGGACGGCGGTAAGATCATCCTGTTCCTCATGGAAATGATCCACACAAGCGCCTCGCGTTTGCAGCTGCCGCTGAATCTTGCGGGCGTCGTCCTACTCTTGGGTGTGATCGGCTACGCGACGTTGATGGACGTGAAACGAATCCTCGTCAGCCTGTTCGCGTAACAGTCGCGAGGCTGTCTACTAGTCCCGGCGCCTGAGCGTGTGTAGCCAGGTGCGCTCGGGCTTGCCGTCCTCGGTGATCCACAGTGCTTCTTTGTCACCCACCAAGCCGCGCGCATTGAGCGCGGCAATGACGTTGCGCGCATCCGCCCGCAGCGTTTCCGTTAACAGCAATGTTGCGTCGTCGGCCAAGTGTCGGTCGAGAAACGCTACCAGTGCGTCGTAGCTCGCCGGGTCGTAGACCACGTCGGCGGCCAGGATGCAGTCGTACGGTTCACCGCAGACATCCGTCGTGAAGTCGCACAGACGAACCTCGGTATTGGTCAGTCGGTTGTGCTCGATGCTGGCGCGGACGAACTCCAGAGCATCGGGGGCGTAGTCGGCGAAAACAACCTTGTCCGCTTGTCGGGCCGCGACCAACCCCGACAGGCCAAGTCCGCATCCAAGGTCGAGCACGCGGCCGCCCTGGGCGTCGGCCGCCAGCCTGCGCGCGATCGCCTGCGCTCCGATCCACACCAGCGCCCAGTAGGGAGGATCCACTCCAGGGCTTCCTCGCAGCAGTGCTCTACCGTCGACGATCTCGTCGAGTCGTGCCACCGAATACAGTTCGATAGCGGCGCTGTCGTGGCTGTCTTCCGATTCGAGATTGACGCGGATCAGTTCGGCCGGATACCCGGCAATCTCCTTCACGATTGGTTACTTGCCCATCTTGACGATGGTCTTGAATTCCTTGGCGCCGAGCGGAACCACCGACAGCCGGCTCTGTTTGACCAGCGCGATTTCAGCCAGCGCCGCCGTTGCTTTGATGGCCGCCAGCGTAACAGCCGTCGCTAGCTTTGTGACGGGCTCTAGGTCGACGACCAGCCAGCGATCGTCATCGGTCGTGGGGTCGGGATAGGATTCGCCGCTCACGCGCGCGATGCCGACAACCTCTTTGCCGTCGACGCTGTGGTAGAACAGCACCTGATCGCCGACCTTCATCGCGGCGAGATTGTTGCGCGCCTGATAGTTGCGTACGCCGTCCCAATAGGTGGAGCCGTCGCGGACGAAGTCGTCCCAGGAGTATTTTGATGGTTCGGACTTGGCCAGCCAGTACTTCATGCTCTTGCTGCGTATTTCCTTGACGGCTTGTGGATCGCTCGTCGGGGCCGTTTGCCGCACTGCGCGATCGCGAGAGATCGCGCAGTGCGACCGGCTCGAGCTGCATGAGCAGCACTCGGACTGCTAGTACGTACGACCTGCCGGGGCCAGCGCCCAGCGCGCCGGGTGCCGCGCGTGTGCCATGGCAATCATGGTAGAAAACCGGCCTACGAGCGTATAGCCTGTTGGTGCTCTTCTAACTGGAGCCTGCCTAGTGATCCAAGATCCCGAATCGGCAAGTCTAGATCTCGCGATCATAGGCAACTGCCAGTACAGCGCGCTCATCGACACGCGAGGAAGTGTCACGTGGGCCTGTTTTCCCCGTTTTGATTCACCTGCGCTCTTCGATTCATTGCTCGACGCCGAGAAGGGCGGACGTTGGACGATCGAGGGCGACGGCGACGGATGGCATACCGAGGCGCACTACCTCGACAACAGCTGCATACTGTCGACTCTATGGACTCGCGACGGCGAGTCTTTCGAGGTCATCGATTTCGCACCCCGATTCTCGCTGTTCGATCGCTACTACCGACCGCCGATGATGGTACGGTTGGTGCGGCGCGTTACCGGTCGGCCGCGCATTCGTGTCGAATGTCGCCCGCGCTTTGAGTACGGCATACGCGGTGCGAAAGAACTACGCGGCTCAAACCACATCACCTACCTCGATGCGACGAGCCTCGACGCTGTAAGGCTGACGACCGACGCCTCGATCACGAACGTCGCGCAAGGGGTCCCTTTCGAGCTGACCAAAGATCTTCACTTTGCGCTTGCGTGGGGCGAACCGTTCGAGGACAGCTTCCACGTTCTCGATGACTTTCTCACCCGCACGCACGACTATTGGAGTGGCTGGTGCCGACATACGCGCGTTCCGGTCAAGTATCAGCAGGCGGTATTGCGCGCGGCCATGACGCTCAAGCTGCACCAGTTCGAAGATACAGGCGCCGTGATCGCGGCCACGACGACATCGATCCCGGAGATCCCGGGTACCGAGCGCAACTGGGATTACCGCTACTGCTGGTTGCGCGATGCGGCCTTTGTCATTCGCGCATTGCTACGTTTGGGACACAGCGAGGATGCCTCGAGGTTCTGTGACTATCTTCGCAACCTCGTGACTCCCGACCGCGAAGCGTTCCACCTGCAACCCGTCTACGGCATCGACGGTGTCTCGGAGCTCACCGAGACGAAGCTCGATCACCTCGTCGGCTATCGCGGCAACGGTCCGGTACGGGTCGGCAACGATGCCTACACCCACGTGCAGAACGATGTCTATGGTGCGGTGACGCTCGCACTGAGTCCGTTGTTTTATGACGAGCGATTGCTCGGCTCGGAGCTCGAGCCGGTCTACGAGGCCATCGAGGCTCTTGCGACGGCCGCGATACAGACGTTCCCGACCACCGATGCCGGTATCTGGGAATATCGTGGTAGCTCTGACCACCACGTGTTCTCCAAGTTCATGGGCTGGGTGGCGGTGGACCGTGCGGCGCATATTGCCGAGCATTTGGGACACACGGACAATTACGAGAATTGGCGCCGCGCGGCTGACGCGATGAAGGAAGAAATTCTGGAGCGCGGCTATTGCGATAAGTCCGGATCGTTCGTGGGTGCGTACGGAGCCACGCATCTCGACGCGTCGCTTTTACTTATGCCGATTCTGCGCTTCTTGCCGATCGATGATCCGCGTATGAGCGCGACTATCGACGCGTTGCTCCGAGATCTTTCGGTCAATGGTTATATGTTTCGCTATCGTCACGAAGACGATTTCGGTGAACAGGCCAACGCATTCACCATTTGTTCGACGTGGATGGTGGAAGCTCTGTCGTTGGCAGGTCGTGAGGAAGAAGCCGTCGAGATGTTCGAACGCCTACTCGCTGCGCGTAATAGCTTCGGCCTGCTGTCCGAAGACATTGATCCGGAGACCGGAGAGTTGTGGGGGAATTTTCCCCAAACCTATAGCATGCTGGGCATCATCAACTGCGCGCTTCGGCTGAGCCCGGGTTGGGACGAGATCTTTTAGTGGATGAACAGCAGAAACTGACAGGACGCACTATCATCGCGTCGAATCGACTGCCTGTGACGGCGCGTGTCGAAGGCGGAAAACTGAGACTCGCGCGCAGTGCGGGCGGCTTGGTCACGGGACTCGAGGCGGTGCACGAGCGAGGGGAGTCACTATGGGTCGGCTGCCTCGGCTTGTCGTCGACTTCCTCGGTCCCTCTGGATCAAGAAGATCTCAAGCGTCTGCGCGATGAGGGACTGCGTTCGGTCGACGTTCCCGACGAACTCTACGAAGCCTACTACACCGGGTTCAGCAACAGCTCGGTGTGGCCGTTGTTTCACTACATGCCCGATCGCTGTCAGTTCTCGGCGACGACGTGGAACGCCTACAAGCACGTGAACCAGTTGTTCGCCGACGCGATCTTGGCCGAGGCCGAGCCCGGCGATCGCATTTGGGTGCAGGACTACCAGCTCATGCTGGTTCCGAAGATGCTGCGCGATGTGAACCCGGAGTTGTCGATCGGATTCTTCCTCCACATTCCTTTCCCATCGACCGAGATGTTTCGCGTGCTTCCTTGGCGCAACGAACTGCTCGAAGGCGTGCTGGGCTCCGATCTGATCGGCTTCCATACGCTCGAGTACATGCGCCATTTCTCGAACAGCGTCGCACGGCTGACGGGATTGGAGCCGCAGATGGATACAATCATCAGTGGCCGCCGCTCGGTCCGACTGGGTGCGTTCCCCCTCGGCATTGATGTCGCCCAGTGGCACGACCAGGCACGCGAAGAGGGGAGTGAGGCTCATCTCGCCGAACTGAAAACCAACTACCCCGACACCAAGGTCGTGCTCGGAGTGGATCGCCTCGACTACACGAAGGGGATTCCCGCGCGGTTGCTCGCGTTTGCGGCTTTCCTCGAGAGACATCCGGAGTGGGTGGGCAAGGTGCATCTCGTCCAGCTGTCGGTGCCATCGCGCGTCAAGGTCGACGAGTACCGTGAGATCAAGCAGGAGGTCGATGGACTGGTCGGTATGATCAACGGTCGCTTCGGCACCCCCGGCTACGTGCCGGTGCACTACCTGTTTCGAAATCTAGACCGTACGAAGCTCATGGCGCTGTACCGTCGCGCAGACGTGGCAATGGTCACGCCGTTCAGAGACGGTCTGAATCTGGTCTGCAAAGAGTACGTGGCGTGTAAGAAGGGTGAGCCCGGCGTGTTGATCCTGAGTGAGTTCGCCGGTTCGGCTGCAGAAATGGGCGAGGCTTTGCCCGTGAATCCGTGGAGCCAGGACAGTATGATTGAGGCGCTCGAGACCGCGCTCAACATGAGCGACGAAGACGCCACTGAAATGATGCAGAGCCTCTGGGATCGCCTGGCGCGTTTCGACAACCGGAACTGGAGCCGCAATTTCTTGGGCGTTCTCGATGACGTCGCCGAGCAGAACGGCCCTAACGTGGGCGTGCGCCTGAACCCTCCGAGTCTTGTGCACCTTCTCGAGCGAGTGCAGACGGCCAGGTCCGTTTTCGCCTTTGCTGACTACGACGGCACGCTGGTTCCGTTGGAGAGTAGGCCGGAGTTGGCCGTGCCTACCGACGCGACGTTGGCGCTGATCGATGAACTGGATCAGATTCCGGGCTTTCGGCTCACGATCGTAAGCGGGCGAGACCGCGAATTTCTCACCAAGCATCTGCCCGACCACATACCGCTGGTGGCTGAGCACGGTGCGCTGGTGCGATACGACCCACAGCGTGGCTTCGAACGCTTGGTCGATGAAGAAGGCCAGGTGGAGCTTCGAGAGAACGTGCTCGGCATCATGCGGGACTTTGAGAGCCGCATTCCCGGATCGCGCATCGAAGAGAAGGAGTTCGGCATCGCGTGGCACTATCGCATGTCCGACCCGATTTTCGCGCATCAGCAGGCCTTGGCCATGGCCGACAACTTGGGAGAGCTCCTGCAGCAGACCCCGCTCGGGGTGTTGATGTCGAAGAAAGCCGTCGAGGTGCGACACGTCGGCATCAACAAGGGCGAGGCCGTGCGTTCGATTCTCGAGCGAGCCGGCTTCGATCCGAACCGGGACGTGTTGTTGACCATGGGTGATGATCGCACCGACGAAGACATGTTCCGGGTCTACCCGCACGCCAACGTCTCGATTTGCGTCAATGATGGGCCTACCATCGCCTGGCATGTGATGGGTCGCGAGAAGCTCATGGAACTGCTCACCGAGCTCACCCGCAGCGTGCACGGAACGAGCGCCGAGGCGCTGCAATCCTAGCCGACCTTAGTTGCAAAACTGCCGCTGAATGGTAAGCTCCGGCCAGCTCTCTGGGGGCCGTTAGCTCAGTTGGTAGAGCAGCGGCCTTTTAAGCCGCGGGTCGTTGGTTCAAGTCCAACACGGCTCATATTTCACCTAGATATCTAGCAAGATAATTCGAAAGGTAGTCAGAGAGGGAAGGATCGTCGGTACACGGCCAGTGGACGGTTTCTTCCAAGTTCTAAGTTCGCGTCCCCGTCGTCTAGCCTGGCCCAGGACACCGGCTTTTCACGCCGGCGACACGGGTTCGAATCCCGTCGGGGACGCCAACCTTATGGCGATTTATCGCCGCATGGACCACCAGGTCTCGGGATCGGGAGTTGCCCACGCGCTCCCCGATCTCGATCTTCCCGACCACATGCGAGAGTAGGGCCTTGCGGTCTTGGATGTCTCCGAGACTCATCACTTCGTCGAACCGGTCCAGAAGTTCGCGGAGAAACTCATCGCTGACACCAGATTCTAGTGGGATCACCTTGGCCGCAGACTCCAGGCTGCGCACCTGGGTCGTGAGGTCCAGCTTCTCGGCCTCCAGCGCCCTAATTCGGTCGAGCGCAGTAGCGGCACCACGGCCATCGCTCTCGAATGCCACCGCCCAGCGGTCGATTGATCGTTGTATCGCCGTCAGGCGCGCTCGGAGCTTGGTTAACGCCGAAGCTGAACTCTTGTTGTCGCGTAGGTGTCGCCGTGCCGCGGCTAGGTACTCAGCCGCGAAGTCCGGTCGGATTACGACCTCTCGCACCGCTTACCGTCCTTGCTTCTCCCAAACGGCTTCTGCGATACGGTCCATTTCGATGGGGCTATGACCCGTCCGGATGAACTCTTCGAGTAGGTGGTCGGGCATGGCCGCGAGGACGGCGCTGTGGTCGTGGGTTACGTGGCCTTGGACCGCGATTCTCTTGTCCGCACCGCCGAGCAGGAACGTTTCGAGTTTCACGAGACGTTCGAGGCCGGAGATGGTGGCGTCACCGATCTCAGCGGTCTCTAGTGCTGCTATGTAGCGGGTTTTGTACGCCCGCACGGCTTGCAGGGATTCTTGGCTGGCTTCGACCAAGCCGTAATCTTCCCGCTCCGCAGCTTCTCTGTTCACCGCCGTCAGTCGTTCACGCAGTGGTGCCCAACCGTGCTTCGGATAGCCGACCTCTATTGCACGTGTTGCGGTCTCTCTGCTGACGTTGCATTGCGCGGCAACGTAGCTCGCCGACTGCTTCTCGACAAATGCCGAATACATGGCGTCGTAGACGTCTTTGCTGATGCGTTTCGACCCTGCCACCGCGTGGCGATTGTCTGGCTCTTGTAAGGCTTCTGTACGGCTCACTCATTCATTGTCGCCCAACAGCGGTGGATGTCCAGGCAACACTTCCCGCTATACATACAGAAGCACATACCGATGATCTATGATCTAGGCCGTAGATACCGGCGCGCAGAGAAACGCCCCGGACCTTTCGGTGCCGGGGCGCTCACACAAGATCGGCTAACGCCGATCAAATTAACAAATCTCTCAAATCACCAAATGATCGATCACGAACCGCCACGCACAGCACGAACTTGGAGGCTCATGCCCTTATTGCCGTAGCTCGTGGAGACGCCGCCGAAGGCGACGATCCACGCAGTGACCGTGTTGAAGCGGGCGGTAGAAGCCGACCAGTAGAAGGACGACGCATTTGTCGCACCGAACTCCGAATGGTCGATACATGGATTGCCAAACGAGCAATCGACGATCGTTGTTAGTTCCTCGATCACCGGGAGTCTCCAGTCACAACGACCGGCATAACAACCCGTGTCCGTCGGACCCGTCGGGCTCGATGCTCCCGGACCGTCGGGTGCATTCAGCCCAGCCAAAAACTCCGTGAACGCCGTCCCGTCCGGTGCTGTCCCGCCGGACCCGTCACCCCTCCACGTGTAAGTGTTGTCCTTATCCGTCAGACCACCCGCATCGTCGGTCTTTTGCCACTCCAGACCCGTCTGGTGGTCGATCACAGAACCAAGCCCCGTGTCCTCGTAGCGCGTCGCCGAACAACCGCTCGTGTCGAACTCGCAGGTTCCTGGCGTGCAGGCTAAGCCGTCACCGAACAGTCCCTGCGTAGCGCACGTCTCTCCGTTCAAGTCGCCGAAGTCGCAGTCCTCGCCAGCATCTACCGTACCGTCACCGCACACAGATACTGTTTCACCGGCGAGCAATGTCGCGATCTCGGCAGCATCCGTCGTGATGCGCGCGTCCATCGACCCCACGTCCGCTTCGCTCGGGCAAACCGTCGGGCCAGCCTTCGTCTCGACCTTGCCCCACTTGTCCGTGAACTTGTCC
>Ga0315338_1001256_pt1 | contig 34288 bp, 20 predicted proteins | sample ASW8metaG_FD_204518 | JGI IMG/M metagenome (GOLD analysis project Ga0315338, IMG submission 204518) | Ammonia-oxidizing marine archaeal communities from Monterey Bay, California, United States - ASW #8 | ecosystem: Environmental > Aquatic > Marine > Coastal | place: USA: California | collected... | reverse complement strand
CGACGAGCGGCGCAGACGTTCTGCACGTCAGCGCCGGCGCTACGATCAAGTTTCTGGACGGTAACTCGAGTTTGACCATCAATCCGGCGGGTACCCTTCGAACCCATGGCGTCTCTGGCGTTGATTGTGATCCCTCCGCCGCGACGGAGGCTGTGTACTTCACCTCGCTGCGCGACGACTCGCGCGGTGGCGACACCAATGCGGATGGCGCGGACACTCTGCCGGGGAGTGGAGACTGGGCTTCGGTCTTCCTGGAATCTGGATCCAGTGCTGTCTTCGAGGAGACCTGGTTCGCCTACGGCGGATCGACGGGTCAGGGTAATGTGGCGACAAGCTTTGGTACGGTCACTTCGTTGGAGTGGACGGGAGGAGGTTCGGCGAACGGAGCTGCTTCCGGCCTGTCTATCGTTGCGGGGACCTTGGTGATCAACGACGTGCGCTTCGAGAACAATGCTCTCGACGGAGCGACCGTCCGGGCAACCAATCCGCCCGACCTGAAGAATAACGACTTCCGCGGTAACGGATCGAATGGGCTGACTAACCTGAGTGCTCTTGCGGACGCCACCGGAAGCTGGTGGGGGGATGTGAGCGGACCCTTTCATCCGACCTCCAATCCGGGCGGCTCCGGGGACACCGTCTCGGACAACGTGACCATTTCGCCCTGGGCATCCGCTGCGACGACCAACGCACCTCCGGGAGGCTTCGCCCTCCTGACCCCGATCGCGGATGAAGTCGTCGACGTCGACCCTGTTGTCTTCACGTGGGGCGCCGCAACCGACCCGGACGAAGACGCATTGTCCTATACGATCGAAGTTGCGAGTTCCTCGGACTTCTCACCCGGCAGCATCGAAGGAAGCACGACAACGAGCGAGACGACGTGGTCTCTCTCCGGGCTTCTCGATGGGACTCACTACTGGCGCGTTGTGGTGTGCGACGGGAGTCAGTCTGTCTCCGGGTTGGGTAGTCCCCGGGCCTTTTCGATTGGCGCGATCAGCTCGACCGAAGATCCGATCGAGGCACTTCCCGGCGGAGATAGGCTGATCAGCCAGGCATCTCCGAATCCGTTTTACGCCGCCACGTCCATTCGCTTGGATCTACCGGCCGAGGCGCATGTCCGATTGGAGGTCTTCGACGTACAAGGACGCCGAGTGGCCCTCCCCGCTGACATCGATCTCTCTGTTGGAACCCACCTCGTGACCTGGGACGGTCGGGACACAGATGGTCGGGACGTGCCGAAAGGAATCTACCTCTACCGAATGGCGATGGATGGAAAGGTCGAGGTAGGACGAGTTGTCAAATTGAGGTGAGTGGACGAAGCCGCTCCATCCTCTTCCGCGGGTTACTCACCCTCGGAGGCGGGTGGGGCTTTTTCACTCCAAGCTGAGGCCTTCTCCGTTTGCCCGCTCTGCTCGTAGAGTTCGACGAGGTTCTCGGCGCAGGTGAGAACACGAGGATGGGACTCCCCGTGCGCGGCGAGGAGAATCTTGTGGGCTTCGAGCAGGACGGTCTCCGCGTCGGACCATCGTTTCGCGACGAGGAAGCACGTGCCCTGCTTTCTCAAGGTCTCTCCAAGAATCCAATGGCCGTCCGGGAGTCCCAACCGGGCCTGACGGACCGCGTCGGCAAGCGCCGGGATACAGGAGGAGGCTCGTCTCGTTTGAGTGTAGACATCTCCGAGGCTGCCTCGGGCCAGGATCATGTGAGGATGGTCCAAGCCGAGAACATCCTTCCCCATAGCAAGGGTTTCGAGATAGAGACGTTCGGCGTCGTCAAACCGTTCCTGACGACGGTAGAGTGAGGCCACGTTGTTCGCGAAGAGGAGAGACTGCGGGTGATCTTCACCTTGTACTCTCTTCGTCGTGGCCAGAGTCTCTTCGAACAGAGTGACGGATTCATCCATCCGTTCCAGGCGGAGATAGCAGCCCGCGAGCAGGTTCATCGACACGATGGTATCGGGATGATCGTTCCCGAGAGATTCTCTTCGTTGTTGCAGCACTTCTTCCGCGATCGCGGTCGCTTCGGGATAGCGGAGCGTGCGGAAGAACATCGTGGCGAGGTTGTTCCCAGCGACTAAAGTGCGCGGATGATCAGATCCGAAGACGCGCGCCGAGCCGCGATGAGCCTCGACCATCAGGCTCTCTGCTTCCGCCTTTCCCTGCTGAGAATAAATTTCGGCGATTCCGTTGAGGGCAACACACGCATCCTCCGAGTCCGGCCCGTCGAGGGAAATCAATTTCTCCCGTGTCTCGATGAGGAGAGTCGCCGCCTCCTCGTGGCGAGATTGTCGGACGAGAAGTGCGCTCAGGTTCAGCTGGGTCGAAAGCGTCTCGCGATGGTCGGGGCCCAACGTTTTCTTCCGCTCTGCCAAAACCCGTACGAGCAGAGACTCCGCCTCAGCAACTTGTCCCAACTGGAGAAGAACGGTCGAGCGGTTGTTTTCCACGTCGACGGTCCGAAGATCGGAAGCGCCAACCTCATTTCGATACGTCTCGGTAGCTAACGCATAGAGCGAATCTGCCTTCTGGTGTTCTCCGAGGTCCGCGTAGGTAATGGCCAGCGTGTGCTGAATACGTGCTCGGACCAACGGCGACTCCGCGAAATCAAGATCGAGCGAGGTTTGACTCATGTCGAGCATCTCTCGAACGGTGACGTCTTTACCTTCCTGGCGCGGACCGGCCGCCGCCAGGGTCCTGGTGAGAAAACCCGTTACGGCCTCGGCCTCAGCCAAGGCCATTGCCGTCCGTTCCCGCTCACGCCGGGCCTGGACGCCACTCACACCGAATGCGATCGCTGCGGAAAGAAGGCCGAAGATAACTGCAGAACCGGCGACCAGAGACACGCGATTACGAACGGCGAACTTCTTCATGCGATAGGAAGCTGTCGGAGGTCCCGCCTCGACAGGTTCGTTCCTTAGATGACGTTCGACGTCCTCAGCCAGGGCGGAAGCTGTGGCGTAGCGACGGTCCCGGTCTTTTTCCATCGCCTTGAGCGTGATCCAGTCGAGGTCTCCCCGCAACTCCCGAGCCCAGGTACTTGCGCGGTCCTCATCCGGCAGTGTTTTCGTCTGCCCGGTGGCTCTATCGCTCGGACGAGGTGGTTCGACCTCGCGAAGAACACGTTGAATCTCGGAGAGCCCGGCGCCCCGTAGATTTTCCGTCTCGAAGGGGGCGCCTCCCGAGAGGAGTTCGTAGAGAACCACTCCGAGTGAGTAGATGTCGGAGCGCGTGTCGATATCCGTCCGGCCAATCTCAGCTTGTTCCGGGCTCATGTACTCAGGAGTGCCGACGAGTTGGTCGTGTGACGTCTGAATCGTCAGATCGGTCAGAGAGACACCGAGAGCCTTGGCAATCCCGAAGTCGATGATCTTGGCATGGGGCATCCCGTCGACACGGGCAACGAGAAGATTCGACGGTTTGATGTCCCGATGAATCACCCCCTTCTGATGGGCGTGTTGGACGGCTCGACAAATGGAAACGAAAAGGACGAGCCGATCTTGCAGCGAAAGGGGTTCCTGGCGGCAGAACTGCGTGATCGGAACGCCGTCCACCAGTTCCATGACAAAATATGGGCGACCTTGCTCCGTACTGCCGGCGTCGTGGGCCTTGGCGACGTGGGGGTGATCCATCAAAGCGAGGGCCTGACGCTCGGCTTCGAAACGGGCGAGAACGGACTTACTGTCCATACCCGCCTTGAGCACCTTGACTGCGACGGTTCTCCGGACGGGCTCGGTTTGTTCCGCCGCGTACACTTCTGCGAACCCGCCCTCGCCAAGACGATGCAGGACGCGGTAGGGGCCGAGCCTCTCCGGGAGGACTTGTTGTACTCGATCGAGTACTGGGGTGACGGGGAGCTCGCTCGTGCTGCTATCGCGTTCCAGAAGGGTCGAGAGACGTTCGAAGAGATCGACGTTGTTCCCGCATTCTTTGCGCAAGAACGCCTCACGTTCTCCGCGGGGGAGTTCAGTCGCCTTCGTGAAGAGGCTTTCGAGGCGGTCGAATCCCTGGTCTCCCACTTCCTACCCCAATCTGCTTTGCAGCTCTACGTCCAACCACGCTCTCAAAAAGCGCCATCGCCTCTCGACAGTACTCAGCGGTGTGTCCAGAGCCTGGGCGCACTCCGAAACAGTCAGTCCGGCGAAGAAGCGCAGCATGACGAGACGGTAGCCTGTTTCGTTCTCTTCCTCCAGACGCGCGAGGACCTCGTGCAAGGCCAACATCTCGTCGGGAGGAGCATCGAGGGTGAGCACGACCTCTTCGAGTGACACTTTGTGCAGTCCTCCGCCGCGTTTGTGGCTCGCTTTCTGGCGAGCGTCTTCGACGAGAATGTCGCGCATCGCACGAGCGGCGGCGAAATAGAAGTGGGATCGACCATTCCAACCGAGTGGATGTTTATCGACGATCCGGAGGTAGGCTTCGTTGACCAGAGCCGTGGTGTGGAGGGTGTTTGCAGATCCGGCCTGGGCGTTGCGCTTTGACGCCGCGAGCTTTTTCAGCTCGGCATAGACTTGCGGGAAGACCTGTTTGGCCGCAAACCCATCCCCTTGGGCGGCTTCGTTCAAGAGCAGGGTGAGACGCTGGGGGATATCTGTCATGAGACCTCGCCGTGGATTCTACCATAGACCGAAATCCCGGACTGCCGAGGTCTCCGAGTGCCACGCTCTCCCGGGTTCGTCGATTTCGACGAGAATAGATTGAGTTGCTTGTCTGACAACGAGATATGTGGTTTCGTTAGAACGCCACGTAATCCCTGTCGGAGGTAGTTTGATGGATCCCCATCTGCCAGGTACGTCAGGATCGCCCGATCTTCTGGCGGTGCTTCTCGAGTCTGCCGAGTCGTTCCTCGGACGAGGAGCCGGAGCCGACGCTCGTCGTTGCGCCGATCAAGCTCTGCAACTCGCGAACACTGATGAACAGAAGATCCGTGCCCTCGGCGTGGCAGCCCGCGCCGCCGTTCTGACCGAAGACGGGGACGCGGCTGAAGCGAGTTACCTCAAGCTTCTCGAACTGGCGATGGGGCAGGGGAGCCACCCCACGATTGCGGAGGCGTACTCCGAACTGGGCGAACTCTATCGGCATCAGGGTAACTTGATCGCGGCTCGTGATGCGTTGCGAGAGAGTCTGCGCTGGTCCTCCTCCGAGAAGCCTGGGCCCCGGCGAGCGAAGGCGCTCGAAGAGTTGGGGACGGCACTTCGCCTCCTCGGCGAGAACGTCGATGCGATCGATGTTTTGGAAGAAGCGCTTCGCATTCGAGAAATGGGCGATGACCCCGCTGCCCTGGGGCGTTGTTACCGAGTTCTCGGAAACGCCGTTTCGCTGAATGGCCGCCTCGACGACGCGCTCGAGCACTACAACAAGGCGCTCAAGATCTCCGAGTCCCTGGGGTCACGTTTGGAGGAGGCGACGAATCTGAACAACGTCGGGACCGTGCTCCTCCGTCTGGGCCGGAACGACGAAAGCGAGCGGATCTTTCTCCGCGCCCGCAAGATGTTCGAGGAGGTCGACGAAGAGAAGATGGTCGCCTATGTGGCGAACAACCTGGGAGTTCTGGCCAGCTATCGTGGCGATGCCGCCGCCGCCGAACGCTTCCTGCTCGAAGCTCTGGGGATTCGTCGTCGGAGTGGGTACAAGCCGGGCCAATCCAAGAGCCTGAACAACCTCGCTCATGTTGCGCGGATGGCGGGCCGACCGGAGGACGCGATCGCTCGGGCTGAAGAGTCGATATCGATCCTCACGGAACTGGGCCGAACGGAAGGCCTCGGTTCGTCCTGGTTCGCCAAGGGGCAGGCGAGTCTGGAGCTCGAACTCTATGCCGAGGCCGAGCGCGCCGCCCAGGAACTCGCGGTTCTGGCCGGGCGGTCGGCTGAACTCACCACCGAGTGTGACTCTTTTCTTCTCCAGGCCGAACTCCATCTCCGTCGAAACGAGCTGGAAGCGGCGATGGAAGATGCGACGCGGGTCTATGAACTGGCGTCAGCTGGCGATTTGGTTCGGCACATTGCCGAAGCCGTCCGCCTCCAGGGCGAAGTCCATCTTCGTCGGAACGAAGACTCGCTCGCCCGGGAAAAACTCCTTCGAGCCGAGAAGACGTTCAAGGATCAGCACTCCGTCTACTATGTTGCTCTGACCCGATTGTCTCTCGCCAAACTCTTCCGTGCTGCTGGGGCAAACGAGGCTGGTGCGGAGCGACTTCGAGCAGCAGCCGAAGCCTTCGAAAGAATGGGCAATCGGCCGTTCTACTGGCAATCTCTGATTGCTCTGGCGGAGTGTGAGTGGTCCGTTTCGCGCCGACAGGCTCGACTCACTCTTTCCCGGGCCACTTCTCTGGCCGACGAAATGGCCCGCCCAGATCTTCGTGAAGAGGCCAGGGCCCTTGGCGAGGACCTCGCCCGCGAGGCCGCCGGGGATCTTTCCGGAGGACTCGTCGCCGAAACGATGCCCAGCTTGGCTAGTGCTCTCCGCTCCGCGAGCAGTCCGATCGCGGCTATTCGTGGTTTGCTCGAAACGATTCACGAAGTCCTCGAAGTTGCAGGTGCCTGGTTTGTCTCTGTCGAGACTTTGGCGGATCCCGAATCGGGGGCCGACATCCGTCTCTTGAGCAGCCCGGCCAACGGCCCGAGTTTGGAGGAGGCGGAAGCCGTCCTCGAACGGACGAACGGCGATTCCGCGAATTCGGCGGGCGAAGGCGAGTCAGGACGCGCCCTCTCTCTTGACGACGGGCGAACAATTGCCATTTCCGTGTTAGGCAGCGGGGACCTTCGCTGGGGAGCACTCGCCGTGCAAGTCGAGACCAAGACGACCCGGGCTCATGAACCATTTCTCGAGGCCGCCGCGCCCCTCCTCGGCTTTGCTCTCGACGGGCTGATCGGACTAAAGACTTCCCAAACGAGCTTCGACCCCAATTCGTCGACGGACGGTGAACGCACTCATGGTGTGATCGGAGAGAGTCCGCAGATTCTCGGTATCCTCCAAACGGTCCGGAATGTGGCACCATCCGATGCGACCGTTCTCATCACAGGAGAGAGTGGAACGGGGAAGGAACTCATCGCCAGAGCGATTCACGACCAAAGTAAGCGTACGGCCGGGGCTTTCGAGGCCATCGCCTGCCCGTCGATTCCACGTGACCTCATCGAAGCCGAGCTCTTTGGTCACGAGAAAGGTGCCTTCACGGGTGCAGATCGGGACCGGGTGGGTCGGGTCGAACTCGCGGACGAAGGTACGCTTTTTCTCGATGAGATCGGAGACATCGATTCCGCCACGCAGTCCAAGCTGTTGAGGTTCCTCCAGGAGCGGGTTTTCACGCGGGTGGGGGGGCGATCACCCGTGGCGGTCGACGTGCGGATCGTCGCCGCGACGAGTCGGGACCTCGAAGCAGAGATTCGAGCTGGACGCTTTCGAGAGGATCTCTACTACCGCCTCAACGTGATTCCAATTCGGGTACCACCGCTTCGGGAGAGGGGCGAAGATTCGGCCCTCATTGCGGAGAGACTGCTCGCCAGCCTCTCCTCGGAGGCCGGAAAGTCGCTCTCATTTGCTCCGACGGCGCTGGAGGTTGTTCGAAAGAACCGTTGGCCAGGGAACGTCCGAGAGCTGCGAAACCTGGTAGAATACCTCGTTGCCGTCACACCCCGGGGGAGGATCGGCTCTTCCGCCCTCCCGGAGAAACTGGTCGAGTCGGCACGATCGAGAAAGAGTGGCCTGGTCGGTGAGTCGCTGCGTCCCGGCGAAACTCTCGATGCACGCCTCATGTCGCTGGAAGGGCAGCTGATTCGTCACGCTCTCGAGCAGGAGTCCTGGAATCAGTCGGGAGCAGCTCGGCTGCTCGGAATCACAGAGAGTAAACTGCGCCACCGTATGGGTCGGTATGGCCTCAAGCCCCCACAGGATACACGGCGTCCTCGGAGACCACGCCGCGTAAAGCCCTGATCACCATGAACAAACCGCGAGGAAATCCATCATGACCGAACACCGAAACGGCACCGTCTCGTTCAACGCACTTCGTCTGATCATTCTGAGTGCGGTGATCCTAGTGGCAGCGCCGGAGGCGAATGCGGAAATCTATCTCAACGAACTCGTCGTCCGCGGCACCGAGCAGGTCGAGATCTACAATTCAGGAGACGATGACGTCGACCTGACCGGTTGGCTCGTTCGTGGGTCAGAAGGTGACTTCATGATTCCCAATGGGACGGTCATCAATCCGGGTCAGTATCTGGCTTTTACAGGGTTGGGCGGCATCATGAGTGACCTCGGGGCAGAGGTCGATATCATCGACGACATCAAGCTATCCCGGGACTCGGTCGACTACGGTCAGCTTGGAGGTGCGCCTCTCCCACACGACGAGGTAGATGTGTCGCTCTGTCGGGCGCCGGATGCGAGTACCGAACCTCCCCTCGATCCGATCAATGACGCGGATCTCTGGACACTCGATTTCGATTCGACTTTCGGAGCAGCCAACGACGCGCCCCAACCTGATCTCGGTTCGACGGTCGTGATCAACGAGGTCGGTTCGACCACTCTCGGCGTGACGATTGTCGATGACTCCGTCGAACTCTTCAATCCGTCGGGCGTTCCGCTCGTTCTCATCGATTGGGTGTTGACCTTTGGTGCTGGAGCGACCGTTACGATTACCTCCGGAACGATTGGCGCAGGAGGTTTCTACGTCGAGAAGCTGCCGGCCAGCATCGAACTCGATACCACCCAGCTCGTCTATCTGTTCGACGACACTGCCGTCCGGGTCGATCAAATGGGTTGGTCCGGGACCGCTTCCCGAAACGGGGATGATTTGTGCCTCGGTCGCTGCCCCGATGGCGCCGGCACAAACGACGGCTACGACGTGGAATCGAGCGAAGTCGGGACGACGGTCTTTGTCACCGCCTGTTCTCTCGGTGGAACCAATGGTGACGAGTCGACCTGTGGGGCCACGCCAGTCGAAGAATCGAGCTGGGGTTCTATCAAGACGATGTACCGTTAGATCGGGGCGAATGATCGGGAGACCACAAGGGGGCTTTCGATTGCGCCTGCGACTGAATTGATCGAACGTGAAACGACGAGATCGGGAGTTCCGTTGGGCCAGCAAAGGTTTCGAGTGTAACTGCTCACCCGACCTTTCCTGGCCCTCCGGTGATTGCTAGGCCCCCGCTACTGTAACTCCGTCGAAAACCAGCGTTGGCGTGAGGAGTGATGAGAAGGGATAGGGATCGTTACCGAGCCCGATGAGGCTGTGCCAGAACTCGAGATGGTTTCCGGCCACGTTGAGTTCTCCGACCGGGCGAACGATCTCCCCGTTCTCAAAGAGGAATCCTTGGACGCCGGTCGAGAAGTCTCCGGTCGAGCTGTTCGAGTTTCCCCCGAGAAAACCCGTCACCAGAAGTCCCCGGCCGACCTCTCGGAGCCAGCCTGCCTGGTCCTTGTCTCCCAGATCGAAAACACCGTTGCTTCCGCCACCGGTCGTCGCTTCCACCCCAAGTTTGCGGGCGTAGTATGAGTCGATGTAGTAGTTCTTCAGAACGCCCTTCTCGATGATCGGCATGCGTCGAGCGCTCAGGCCCTCGTCATCGAAGTGACGGGAACCGTTTCCCCGAGGGACAAAGGGATCGTCATAGATCGTCAGCAATTCGCTGGCGATCTGCTCGCCCTTCTTCCCTTCGAGGTAAGAGGACTTCTGCTGCAAGTTTCTTCCGTAGAGGCCGTTTTGCATGAAACCGAGCAAGCGACCGGCCGCACGGTTCTCCACGACGATGGTCATCTTCTCGGTCGGGAGCTTCTCTGAACCGATTCGGTCAAGAGCACGACTGACCGCGATCTTTCCGATCCGGCTGGCGGCTCCAAGTCGGTCGCGATGAGGGTTCCCTTCCCACCACCAATCGCTCGGGCGTTTGTCCCCTTCGTCCTTGGCCGTGACCGAGGCGCCCGTCCAGAAGTCCGTTCGCTCGGCGTAACCGGAAAACCCATTCGAATTGACCGTCGCGGTCTCCGAAAGCGAGTCGTAGTAGCCCGCTTCGACTGAGATGATCTTGTCACCTCCGGCGTCGAGGGCGGCCAACTCGAGTTCCTGGATCAGCCGATGACGATCTTCCGGTGCCACCGCATCGTACTTCGAATCGACCAGGTCGAGGTCTGCCTCACTCTGGTCCCCGTAGTACTTCGGATCGGGGAGCTTTCGATACGGGTCTTCGGTCAGGTATTTGGTCATGGCGACTGACTCGCCGATGAACTTGATCACCGCGTCCTTGCGGAGGTCACTCGTACGGTGCCCAGAGTATTTGCCGTTGATGAAGAGACTTACACTGACCGATTTCCTCATCGACTCTTCCAGCGCTTCGACCTTCTGTTCCCGGTACTCGAGACTCGTATAGCGAGAACGAGAGGCCGTCGCTCTCGCCTCATCAGCGCCAGCTTTGACCGCGGCGTCGCAGGCCCATTGGGCCAGATCCTGGAGTTCGTTTTTCTTTGACATGTTTCCCCCTAGCCCTGCGCCCCACCGTCGACGCCGCCGACGGTGACCGAACCATCGATGCGAACGGTCGGCATTCCCTGGCTGACGGGCACGCTCTGCCCGTTCTTGCCACAGGTCCAACCGCCGACCGCAATTTCCAGGTCGTTTCCGACCAGCGACACCTGCTCGAGAGCGGAGGGGCCGTTCCCGATCAGGTTGACGTCCTTAATTGGCGCAGTCAGCTTTCCGTCCTCGATGAGGTAGCCAGCGTTGACGTAGAAGGAGAAGTCACCCGCTCCGATCTGGACCTGACCATTCGTGAAGTTCTCGCAGTAGATTCCCTTCCGCACCGATTTGATGATCTCATTCGGGTCGTGAGGTCCACTCTCCATGAAAGTACAGCGCATGCGGGGCATGACCCGGTGGCGGAAGGACTGGCGGCGACCGCTTCCGGTCGGCTCAACTCCGTAGTGCTTGGCGCTGATCCTGTCGTGCATGAAGGTTCGGAGAACGCCGTTTTCGACGAGGACGGTGCGTTCGCTCGGGTTTCCCTCGTCGTCGATGTTGATCGATCCGCGCAGATTGGGTCCCGTTCCGTCATCAACGACGGTAACGTTTTCGTTCGCGACCCGGCGTCCGATCATATCGGCGTAGATCGACACTCCCTTGCGGTTGAAATCGGCCTCCATACCGTGTCCGATTGCTTCGTGAAGAAGAACACCGGAGCCTCCCGGTCCGAGGACGACCGGCATTTCTCCGGCCGGAGGTACTACCGCGTCGAAGAGCTTGACCGTGCGAGCCACGGCATGGTCCGCGATGGACTCGACGGCGGCTTCGTCGTAAGAACCGATGTCCCGGCGGCCCGCGAGGTTGTACCCGTTTTGCTCGCGCTTACCATCCTGCTCGGCGATGAGATAGGCGCCCAAACGCGAGCTTGGCTGGTAGTCCTCAACGGCGAATCCGTCCGAATTGACGATGAGGATTCGGCTCGTCGAGTCGGCGAAGCTGATCGTGGCTTTCTTGATTCGTGGATCCTGGCCGAAGATGCGGCTGTTGATCTTCTCGAGGAACGGGATCTTCCGCTCGACTCCGACATCATCCCAGGCGACCTCGATGGGGTAGTAGTTGTTCGTGCCGGCGATTTTGTAAGCGTCCGGGGCGCGGCGTGCGTCTCCGTGGGCGATGGACGCGGCTGTGGCTGCCGCCTTGAAAATCGAGTCGGGGGTCAGCTCCTCGGTAAAAGCAAAGCCGGTCTGGTCGCCGACCACGACGCGGACGCCCACGCCCAGGTCGACCGAAGTGTAGGCCTGGTTGACGTCGCCGTCCTCGAGACGCATGAAACTACTCGTCTGATGCTGGAAGAAGAGATCGGCGAATTCGCCACCCTTCGAAAGTGCCACCCTCATGGCTTTATCGATAGTCGGCTTGCTGACCCCGAAGTTGTTCGCGAAATAAGTCGAACCGAGGTCCTCGGCGGTGGTGGTGAGGGGACCACCTGGCGCCGGGGCGGCAAATACCTGATTGGTTCCGCTGAGGAACGAGGGGATTACCGCCATGCCAAGCCCGGCGGCGGTTCCTTTTAGGAAGTGTCTCCGACTCCATTGACCCATGGGTTGTCTCCTGTGGTGAGTGGTGTGGTAGTGCGCACTGCCAACATAGGATAAAGACGAGAGATCTGTCTCAAAAGTTCAGAGGTTTTTGGGGAATTTGGCCCAGTTCTGGGCCGATCCTGGGTTGGGGTTGGGATCTTCGGGGGCGTTGAGCTCAGAAAGAGGGGGCAACCGGAGGGGAGGCTTCCCAAGAGCGGGAAAACGATCTTGTAACGTCAAGATACGTAGGGTTTTCTGCGCGCGGCGACTCGGGCCGCCACGCGCAGAATCGAGTCTCTACGAAGATTGTCGTGCTTGGAGTTCGGCGATCTTATCGGGGACGGCTCGGGCCTCGAGGCGCCCCAGGAAGTCCTCGAAGTTCATTTCTCCCAGATCCCCATGGTCACGGGAGCGAACATTGATACTTCCGGCCGTCTTTTCGTTGTCTCCGACGACGATGACGTAGGGGATCTTCTCTTTTGAGGCCTCCCGTATCTTGTAGCCGAGGCGGTCGTCTTTCAGATTTGCCGCTGCTCGCAGGCCCTGATTGAGGAGCCGGTCCCGAACCTGCTTGGCATACTCGAAGTAGTTCTCCCCAACCGGAAGAATGCGAATCTGCTCTGGAGCCAACCAGACCGGAAAGGCCCCCGCAAAGTGCTCGACGAGGATACCGAAGAAGCGCTCGACCGACCCGAAGCAGGCCCGATGAATCATGACGGGAGTGTGGCGCCCTCCGTCCGACCCGACGTAGGTGAGGCCAAACCGCTCGGGCATCGAGAAATCGAGCTGAATGGTTCCACATTGCCAGGTTCGCCCGATGGCGTCCCGAATGTGAAAGTCGATCTTCGGTCCGTAAAAGGCCCCGTCTCCTGGGTTCAGTTTGTATTCACGACCTGACGCGTTCATGACCCGTTCCAGAGCCGCTTCCGCCATCTCCCAGACTTCATCCGTTCCAACCGATTTTTCGGGTCGGGTCGAAAGCTCGAGAAAGACATCGCCCAGATCGAAAGCCGAGTAGATCTCGAAAAAGAAATCGATGAGGAGTTGGATCTCCCCCTCGATCTGCTCGGGAGTGCAGAAATGATGGGCGTCGTCCTGGGTGATGTGTTGGACGCGGAAAAGCCCATGGCGAACTCCCGATGCCTCTCGACGATGTACGACTCCCATTTCGGCCATTCGGATCGGGAGCTCGGCGTAGCTGTGCAGACGGCTCTTGTAAACCTGGGAGTGCCCCGGGCAATTCATCGGCTTGACCGCCATCTGCCGTCCGGTCTCGATGTTGTCGTGGACGATGTCGGGATCCTTGTCGTCGCGCTGCTTGAACTTCGTGAAGAACATGTTCTCCAGGTAGTTGTCGTAGTGCCCCGACTCATGCCACATCCGTTCGGTGTAGATGATGGGAGTCCGAACTTCTTCATAGCCCCGCCGGGCAAGCTGAGCCCGCATGAAGTCGACGAGCAGGTTGAAAACGAGCGTACCTTTGGCGTGAAAAAACGGCATGGCCGGAGCATCGTCACCGAAGTGAAAGAGGTCGAGCTCTTCACCAAGCACCCGATGATCGCGCTTCTTCGCTTCTTCGATTCGGTGGAGATGCTCCTCGAGCGATTCCTTGTCGAAGAACGCGGTCCCGTAGACACGAAGGAGGGCTTCGCGACTGGCATCGGCACGCCAGTAGGCTCCCCCCACTTTCATGAGTTTGAAATGTTTGAGCCAACCGGTGGATGGGACGTGAGGTCCGCGACAGAGGTCGACGAAGTTTCCACTGCGGTAGAAGCTGACCTCGGGAGTGTCGGGCTGGCCAGTGAACGCGCCGTTTTCGACGAGACCGTCCATCAGCTCTTTCTTAAACTTGTTGTTGCCACCGTCGATGGCCCAGTACTGACGGTAGGCTTCCTCTTCCGGCGAATCGGCCACCAGTCGCTCGAACTTGGCGTTCTTTTTGGCGAGCTCTTTCATCCGCTTCTCGATCTTCGGGAAGTCTTCGTCCTTGATCTTGAGGTCATCGGGAAGATAGATGTCGTAGTAGAAACCGTCTTCGACGGCCGGTCCGATCGTCAGTTGCGCGCCCGGGAAGAGATCGAGAATCGCTTCGGCCATAAGGTGCGCGCCCGAGTGCCGCAAAGTGTAGAGAGCCTCGGGATCTTTCTTCGTGATGATCCGCACGCTGTCGCCGTCGGAGAGTTGGTAGTTCAGGTCGACCTGGCGCCCGTTCACTTCTCCGATGACCGAAGCCTTGGCCAATCCCTTGCTGATCTTGGCGGCCAGGGCGATGACGCTGGCCCCGTCTTCTAGCTCGATTTTTGATCCGTCTGGGACCTCGACCTCGATCGACATGCTCGTCTCTTCCCCTCTTCCGTGGAACCGGTTCCTTACCCAAATGCAAAAAACCCCCGGTGTACTGTCCGGAGGTTCGCGCTCGAGTACGCTGTCACCTCCGGGTTAGCCGGTGGTCGTCGTCCCCGTCGTAGATGTGCTGCTGCGCTCAAGCATCTCAGAAATGTACGCGATGGGGCCCTCAGATTGCAACCCGGAGTGCCCGTTCCAGGGCGCGCCGACGCTTACTCTGCGCCTTCGCCGGCCGGCCCGTTCGGGATCTGTGCCTGGATCTGGGCGATCTCCTGGTCAAAGAAATAGAGGCTCCGGTCTCCGCTGCCGATCAGGCCCATTCGATCGAGAATGGTCTGAAAGAGAGCCTCCTCTTCGACCTGTTCGCTCACGAACCACTGGAGAAAATTGAAGGTGGCGAAGTCCTGCTCGGAGAAGGCGTGCGCGACCATCTCGTTGATCGATCGGGTCACCTTCTTTTCGTGGGCCATGGCCGACTCGAAAACCTCGGCGGCACTGTCGAACGAGGAAATGGGGGCGTCGAGCGCACCCATGTCGGCCATGCCACCGGTTTCGTTGATGAAAGTCCAGAGCTTGCGCATGTGATCGAGTTCTTCCTCAGCCTGGCTGAGAAGGAAGGTCGCGCAGTTGGTCAGGCCCTTTTGCTCACACCAGGTACTCATCTGCCGATATTGGTTCGATGAGAACACCTCGAGGTTGACCTGCCGATTGAGGAGCTCGAGCATGGACGGACTGGGCATCTTTCTGACCTCCAGGGCGGTACTGTTCGTACAAGTTTCTCTCTATCAGACTGGCAATCGTACCTAGCTCGAGCTCCGCATGGAAGAGTTTCTGCGAACACAGAACGTCGGGCACGCCGATCCGATTGGTCTCAGGCGTAGCGCTTCCGGATGCCTGGTACGAGGTACTCCGAAAAGGCCCGCTCGAAATCGTAGGCCGGCTTGAATCCCCACTCCTCCCGAGCCGCTCGATCATCGACCTGGGCCGGCCAGCTGTCGACGATGGTCTGACGTTTGAGGTCGGGCTCAAATGTGATGTTTGCGTTCGGGAAGTGCTTCAGGACCTCGGTCCGAAACTCCTCCGCCGTTGGGCTGAAGGCCGTGATATTGAAAACCGAACTCTTCAGGTCGGCCTGATCGGCCTGGGCCATGTCGAGGAAGGCGTTGACCGCGTCCGGCATAGCCATGAACGGAATAATCGTATCGGGGCGCACGAAGCAGGGGTAGTCGTCGCCCCGCGCTGCTGCATGCAACATCTCCGGACCGTAATCACTGGTACCACCGCTCGGAACGGTGTCCGCGCTGACCAACCCGGGGAAGCGAATCGAACGAAAGTCGACGGACCGGCTGTCCTCACCGGTGGCCAACTGTCGGTAGTGGCGACCGAAGTAGCGGCCGAGATTTTCACAGTAGAGTTTGTTACACCCATACATCGTTCGTGGGGTGAGCCACTTGTGTTCGACGATCGGTTCGGAAGCCATCTTCTGGGGGACGTCCGGCAGTCCGTAGACAGCGATGGAACTGGGGAAGAGGAACTTGACCGGGCGACCGCGCCAACTCGACTGTTCGATCGCAAGTTGGAGGAGTCCCATCGTTCCCTCGACATTGACACGATGGGCCGTTTCGGGTGTGAACTCGGCCCGGGTCGAGAGAAGCGCAGCCAGGTGGTAGATCTCCCGCACCTCGAATCGACTGACGATGCGCTCCATCAGATCGCGGTCGAGGATATCTCCGACGAAGGTTTCCCGACAGAGTTCCTGCATGGAAGAATCAATCGGGTTGAGGTCGAGAGCGAGAATTCCGTCGTGACCGGCCTCTGCCATCCGGCGGATGAGTCCGTGACCGAGTTCTCCATTCGCGCCCGTAATGAGCGCGACAGGATATCGGATCCGAGTTGAGCTGATGGTGAACCTCCCAGGGAAAAAACGAACGCAGATGATTCCAAAAGGTCTAGACGCCAGCTTCCCCGGCCGGCGCTCTGCCAGACCGACGTTTCTTGATCAGGCGAAACGGACCCATTGGCACGGCGATGAGAGCACGAACGACCGGGTCGATGGTGTAGTAACAAACCGGGACGATCACGAGCGTCAGAAATGTCGCCACAACCAGTCCCCAGATAACCGCCACTCCCATCGGCCCCCACCACTGACTCGATTCGCCTCCAATGATGAGAGCCCTGGCGAAATCGCCGTGAAAAAGCCGGTTGAAGTCCACGGATAGTCCGGTCGTGAGTGGGATGAGGCCGAGCACTGTCGTCACCGCGGTGAGGACGACCGGGCGAAAACGAGTCTTGCCAGCTTCGACGACCGCCTCGAGCTTGGAGAGCCCTCGAGCACGCAGCTTGATGATGTAGTCGAGGAGGACGATGGCGTTGTTGACCACGATGCCGGCGAGGGAGATCACCCCAACGCCGGTCATGATGATCCCGAAGGGTGTTCGGGTAATCATCAGCCCGAGGAAGACGCCAATCAGAGAGAGGATGACGCTGATCATGATGACGAAAGGCACGGTGACCGAACTGAATTGCGTGACGAGGACGAGGAAAATGAGAAGGAGCGCGATTCCAAAGGCTTTCCCGAGGAAGGCCGAGGCTTCTTCCTGATCTTCGTTCTCGCCGGTGTAACGGATGTCATAGCCGTTGGGAAGATCGATCTCGGCCACAGCGTCCTGAACCTGTTTGAGCGCAGCGTTGGCGTTGACCCCGGCGGCCATGTCACCGGTGACCGTGATGACGCGTCTCGAGTCGAGCCGCGTGATCGATCCGATTCCTGCTTCGTAGCTCACTTCGGCGAATGCGGTCAGCGGAATGTTCTGACCTTCGTAAAAGACGGTGAGCTGTTCGATATCCTCGATGCTCCGACGCGACTCCGGAGCGAAGCGAACCATGATCTCATACTCATCCTCACCAACACGATACTTTGTGACTTCCTCGCCCCGGATCGCGGTGAGGACGGTGGAGGCGACATCGCTTCGACGGAGTCCGTAGCGGGCGGCTTTTTCCAGGTCGGGGTGAATCTGGATTTCTGGGCGTCCCCGGTCATAATCGTCGAGAATGTTGACGATTCCGTCGACGCCGCGCGCGATCTCCTTGACCTTCTCGGCGATCTCTTCGAGTTGGGCGAAGTCCTTCCCGGCGATCTCGACGTTGACGGGCATTCCAGTGGGAGGGCCGTCTTCCATCTTTTCGACGAGGAGAGTTGCTCCGGTAAAGTCCTCGAGCTGATCGCGGAGTGTTTCGAGCTGATCGCGTGAGGACAAAGTTCGATCTTCCAGCTTCTCGAATTCCATGCTGATCACGCTGAGATGGGGAGGAGCGGCCTGTCCGCCCCCGAAAGCGTCGAAGCTGGCACCCACTTCAGCAAGAAAGACCTTTAGATCCGAGAGCTTGGCGACCTCCGACTCGACCTCTTTGGCATAGCTGTCGCTCACCTCGATGCGGGTTCCACTCGGAGCGTTGATCTTGACGTAAGCGTAGGTCGGCTCGACGTCGGGAAAGAGCTCGGTCCCCGCATTGAATTTTCCGAAGAGGACGGCGATGAAGATAAGAGCGAAGGCGGAAAGAGCCAGAGTCCACCAGCGTCGACGAAGTGCCCAGCGAAGAATCGGCTCGTAGCTGCGGATTCCAACGTTCATGAGTCGTTCACCAAAGCGGGGGCGTCCGTCGGGTTTTTTCTTTGGAACCCTCATGAATCGTGAACAGAGAACAGGATTGAAAACGAGTGCGACCAGAAGAGAGCTCGCTAGCGTCACGATGAGGGTCAGCGGGAGGTAGCTCATGAACTCTCCCATGATCCCCGGCCAGAAGAGCATGGGGGCGAAGGCGAAGATGGTCGTGAGGGACGAGGCGATCACTGCGGTCGAGACTTCGTTCGTTCCTGACTTGGCCGCTTCGGTCAGCGACTCTCCTTCGGTTCGATGACGGAAGATATTTTCCACGATGACGATGGCGTTGTCGACCAACATCCCGAGAGCGAGGATGAGGGAAAAGAGCACGACCATGTTCAGGGTTACACCCATGAATCCGAGTACGACAAACGAAATGAGCATCGAGAACGGGATGGCCACTCCGATGAAGACTGAGTTCGTGAAACCAAGGAAGAGAAAGAGGACCGCCACGACGAGGACGAGACCGCTCAGGATGTTGTTTTCGAGCTCGGAAACCATATCCCGGACGATCTCGGACTGATCTCCGGTCAGCGTGACTTCCGTCCCCTCCGGGAATGCGGTGTTGGCAATGTGAGCCTGGACTTCGTCATTAATGCGAATAATGTTCTCACCGCTCCGCTTTTTCACGGAAAGAGTGACGGACGACTCCTGGTTCTTTCGCGAGATCGTGTCCCGATCCCGTAGCCCGAAGGTCACCTCGGCGACGTCCTTGAGATAGACCGGGTTCGGCGAGGCGACGTTAAGGAGGATGGAGCCGATCTCTTCCACGTCGCGGAACTCTCCCGGCACGCGCACCTGGTACTCGTACCTCCCGAAAGACAGCTCTCCACCCGGAAGGGTGACGTTCTCGAAGCGAATGGCATCTGTCACATCGATGAGGCCGAGGCCGAAGAAACGAAGACGCTCGGGATCGACGTCGATGCGCACCTCGCGATCGGTTCCGCCTGTGAGGTCTACGCCGAGGACGCCTCGGATCTGCTCGAGATCTTCCTGCAGGTCTTTGCCGACGTCTTTGAGCGAAACCGGGTCGTAATCTGCGGAGAGCACGACCTGCAGGATGGGTTGATCCTCTGCGCTGATCTCTTGAACGACGAGATCCTCACGAACGTCCTGTGGGAGCTCGGGCTTGGCTGTTTCGACCGCGTCCCGAACCTTCTGGAGTGCGTCGGTCATCTCGACGTCGGCCTGGAATTCGAGCACGATGGTCGAGATTCCTTCCGACGATGTACTCGACATTTCCTCGAGATGGTTGAGGTTTTTCAGCTCCTTCTCGAGCTTACGGGTCACGAGATTCTCGAGGTCAGCCGGAGACGCCCCGTAGTACGGCGCGTAGACCATGACAAATGGGATCTTGATGTCCGGAGACGCTTCGCGGGGAAGAGAGCGATATGAACTGATCCCCATCAGGATGACCCCGATCATGAGGACGAAGACCGTAATCGACTTGTCGATCGAGAGGCTGGTAATCCTCATTGCTCATCTCCCGCCTGGCTCCTGCGGCTCGAGTCGGAGTGCGTACCGTCTTTCGGCATCGAGCCGTCGGGTCGGGTCGCGTTCTCGCGAATTTTGATCGGTGAGCCGTCGGAGAGATCTCGCTGACCTCGCACGATCAGGCTCTCTCCCTCGTCGAGGCCGCGTCGGGCAATGACAAGCAGACCCTGCTCAGCGCCGAGCGATACAGATCGTTCTTCCGCCCGTCCCTCCGCTGCGACGAAGACGATCGGGCCACTCTGGGTCTGCACGACCGCGTCGCGAGGGATCGCCAGTACTTCATCGTGGGTCATGGTCTGGATTTCGGCGCGTCCGAGGGTTCCGGGGCGAAGTTCGAGGTCGGGGTTAGGGATCTCGATCTCGACGGCGAATTTGCCAGAGGTCTCGTCAGCTTCGAATCCGATCCAGCTGACGACACCGTCGACCGGTTCGGAGACACCCTGCAATTCGACGCGGACGGAGGCGCCGGCCTCGATGCTTTGGACTTGTCGCTCGGTTACCGAACCGTGTAACTCCAGATTAAACGGATCGAGGATGCGGACCACGCGAGTTCCGGGGAGGATGTACTCGCCGACTTCGACGTACCGTTCGGAGACGATTCCCGCGAAGGGAGCGGGGAAGGCTGCTCTCTCGTGGCGAACCTGAGCGATCTCAGCTTGGGCCTTGGCCTGCTCCGCCTGCGTGTGAACGAGGAGCATTTCCTGTCCGCTCACCGAGTTTTCGTCGAAGAGCGCCCGGGTCCGTTCCTCGTTGAAAGTGCGCAGTTTTTCTTCGGCTGCTGCGGATTTCATTTCCGCAGCGAGAATGCGTCGGTCGATGGAGAGAATAGGCTGCCCGGCCCGGACGTAGGCTCCCTTGTCCTGATGCACCTTTGACACGATGCCCGGTTCCTCCGCACTGAGATCTGCCCCTCGGGTCGGGCGAAGCGTTCCGGAGATGAGAAGCGATTCCACGAGATCCTGGGCTTGTAGATCAAGTACGCGCACGTTCCTTGGGCTGACCTGGGCCGTCTTCGTGGCCTGAGTTCCAGGAGTACCTGTCTCGGTTCCAGGGGAGTCATCAGTACTCTCAGTCTGACCACAGCCGGAAAGCGAGATTCCGACGATCGTGGCAAAGAAGACGTACATCACGACGCGTAGATTCGTTGTCATTCTGGCTCCTGTCACCCGTTCCAGGTGTTTCTCTAGCGTAAAGACAGTTCAGACCACGCCCGACTCGGATCGAATCCGAGGGCTCGCTTCAAAGAGGCGGTCAGGGTCAGGACTTCGTGTCGGCCGCGGATCAGAATCGACCGGGCCCGGAATCGTTCGAGCTGGGCATTGAGGACGTCGAGGTTTTCGGCTTTTCCCAGCTCGTAGCGCAGTGTGGTTCGCCGAAGGACTTCTTCGGCCGCTTCCAGATTCAGCTCTGCGGCTCGGAGCGTTTCGGCAGCGGAGTCCACGTCACCCTTCAATTGCCAGACTTCCAGTACCGCCTGCCGCTGAAGCTCCTCGTGCTCGTGTTCGGTCCGGCGAATCCCGGCCTCTGTTTCTTTGACGCGGCCGCGAGTTAGGAGCCCATCAAAGACGGGAACGACGACGGCGATCCGCGCGGACCAGGATTCGTAACCGTCATCGCCCAAATCGGCCACGTCTTCTACCACGAAACCATAGCTTCCATTCAAGGAAAGGTAGGGGCGATGGAGCGCTTTCTGCGCTCCGCGAGCTTTGCGTAGAATCGAAGTCTGTAAGTCGCTTTCCAAAAAATCTGGCCTCTGTTCGATCCGGCTCTCGACGAGTTTCGGATCGAGTCTCGTCTGCTCGATCGGATAGGTCGCGTCGATTCGCAGCGGGTCGAGCGGGCTTCTCCCGAGCAGGATGTTCATCCGCGATCCAGCGTTTTGTAGCTCCTGCCTGGCGCGTCGCAGATCGGGTTCGACATTGGCCAGAGAAACACGGGCCTGCAACGTGTCCAATTCGGTTCCTAACTCGACTCGGAATCGACGTCGCGCTATCTCCAGAAACTCGCGGCGGGTCTCGACTTCCGAAGCGGTCGCTGCTACGTCTTCGGATGCAAGCAGCACGTCGTAATAGGCTCGGACGACCTCTTCGATAGTGGCGTATTCGATCCCCTGGAGGATGATCGTTTGCCGATCAACGGCCAGTCGGGCTCCCTGGACCGCGTTCCAAATACGTTGCGGCCGCAGAAGCCAGGTTGCATCCAGGCTCGTCCGCCAGGAACTCTGAGCTGTGATGTCACCGGGCGAGAACTCAAAAGCATCTCCGTTCGACCCTTTCTCGTCGGGGTTCTCATCGGTAATGAAATTGTCATCGAGAGCAAAGCTCGGGTCGCGACTTTTTGTCCAACTCCCCGTCAGATCGACAGTCGGAAGTCCCTCCGACCGGGCTTGAGTGAGCTGGGCGGCCAATTCTCCAAGTCGCTGCCGTTCGGCCCGGAGCGCCGCGTTTGTCTCCAGGGTTGCCTGCACGCAGCGGTCCAGAGTCCAGGACTCATTGGCTCCCGGAATGGCCTCGACGGACTCAGCCGCGCGGGGGGAGCTCCATCCGATCAGAATCGGGAGAACGGCCAGGGCAAGGCTGACAACTCGAATCGACGAAAGGCGTGGAGTCACCGTGGTCTTCTTTCTCCGGAGTTTCGATCGGACTCCGATCTTCGACCTGAGGCGAGGGAGGAGTCCCCATAGAGTGCAGATAGATCCAGAATTGTAGCGGGCGGCCGACGGGGGGCAAGGGAGGAATTGTGCTTCCTGCCATGAGGGGCGATCATGGGAGGAGGAGTCTTCATGTCCATTCACGACAGCTACATCAGGTACATACGCGGTGCGGGTCCCGGAGGGGATGCCGCAGGGATCGACCCCCTCTGGAATCTCACCATTCCTCTCGGCTGGGTCGGAGCTGCCTATGCCCGATTTCGCAACCTCTCCTACGACCGGGGCTGGTCGCGGGTCCGATCTCCGGCCCTCCCGGTCATCGGCGTCGGAAATCTGACCCTTGGAGGGACGAGTAAGACCCCGTGCGTGGCCTGGATTGCCGAGGAGCTGTCGGATGCTCTGGGCGGCCCGGAGTCGGTTGGATTGCTCACGCGAGGGTACACAGGTTCGGGAGATCCCCGACTCTTCCGAGCCGGTCAGGCAACGCGAGGGGAGGTCGGTGACGAGGCCCTTCTTCTCTCCAATCAGCATCCCCAATCCTGGGTCGCTGTTGGCAGGGACCGACTCCACGGAGCCGAGCAATTGGCCGGCTGCGGAGCCCAGATTGCCGTGGCCGACGATGTGTTCCAGCATCGACGACTTGGTCGGGTGTTCGACCTGGTTCTCATCGACGCCGAGGTTCCATTTGGGAATCGGCGCGTCATTCCGGCGGGATGGCTTCGCGAGCCCATCGATGGACTCGAGCGAGCGACCGCGGTTCTGCTCACTCGCACGACCCGGGTCGGTTCAGAGGTACTGGATGCGCTCAAACGAGAGGTGGGCGCCTTTGTTCCTCGAGAGCGGATCTTTTCTGGCGATCTGGCCGTGGACGGTTGGAGTCGACTCAACTCCGATCCAGGTTACCCAACGAGCGCCGCCGAGCCTCCCGGTCTTCCCAGTCGGGGTTTCTGTTTCTCCGCTATCGCGCGACCGGCCGCGTTTTTCGACACGCTGGAAGCTCTGGGCTACGAAGTCGTGGGGAAGCGCAAGTTTCGTGATCATCACGTTCTAACCATGGCCGAGGTCCGGGCTCTCGACCATGAGGCCGTTCACTCCGGTGCTGACTGGATCTCCTGCACGGAGAAGGACCTTTTCAATCTGCCACCGACCTGGCAACCACAATTGCCCCTCTATGTGCCAACGGTTCGCCTCTCCGTCGAAGAGGGTCCCGCCCTCGTCAACCTCATTTGCTCGCGGAGCGCCATCGTTCGAAAAGAGCGTTGAACTCGTCCTGCTCCTGGCGTTTTTCTACGGCTCCAAGACTGTCGACGGTAGTGCGAATTTGTCCGACTCGATGCGCAATTCCGACATCTTCGGGAAACCTCGAGTCGAGCGCCGGACTCTTGTTTTCGAACGAGAGGATCCTGCCATCGTCATCGACGTGGAGGACGAGATGTCCGAAGTACTCCCCACGTTTTCCCGCCATTTGCAGGATCGTCTTTTCTGAGGAGGGGATTCGGTCTCTGCTCTGTCCTGAATTCCTCTCGTCGTTGGAAGCCATTCCGCAGAGGGCGATGTCGATTCCCCCGACGCGTTCGCTCAGCTCCTCGGTCTGAGCCGGAGAGAGCTGTGAGATCAGGACGACGAGATCGACCTGCGTCTGAATCGACGGAAGAGTGGCTCGGAGGGCTTCGGTGGGGTCCTGGACGTAGAAGCTGAGTTCGTTGGCGAGAGGAGTCGCCGTCGGAAGTGGAGCGAGGACCCCGAGGAGACCGAAACGGAGGCCGCCTCGTTCGACAATGAGGCTGGGGACCCCGGCGCGACGACTCTGGCCCTTTTCAGCAACGAAAAGATTGGTCGAGACGAGAGGCACGCCGCTCGCTTCGGCCCAGGCAGCGAAAGCCGGCCAGTTCTCCAGCTCTCTCTCTCCCACCATAGCGGCGTCAAGGTGGAGATGAGCGAGCGTATCCCAGATGAATCGGTTCGTAAGATCGCGGGACTCCCCTCGGACCTCAGACGAGTTACCCAGGTCGAGATGGAGCACCGGCTCTCCTCGGGCCCTTAGTTGGGCCAGCGCGCCTGCCCGCCGAGCCAGGCCACCCCGCGGTTCCGGCTCGCAACCGCAGGGCTCGAACTGTCCTTCGAGGGATCCGAGAGCCACCAGATGAACGATCGGTGCAGCAGCCGCGCCGTCGTTCCGGCGTTCGCCCAGGAGCTCCTCCCCGTGGGCGACGAAGGTGAGGAAAGCAAGCGCGAGAGCGACGAGCCCGAGTCCGAACTCGCGCCCGACTCGGTGGCCGATCGCTACCCTTGGTGCACAGCCGAACGCCACGTCTGAATCCGGTTGAAGAAGAGCTCGGTAAACTCCTCGTGCTCGTGTTCGGGGAAGAGCGCTTCGACTTTCCTGCGAACGGCGTTTTTGGCCGTCTCCGACCCGAAGAAGTTCCAGGCGATTTCGTCGAGGTTTCCGAGGTGCTTGTGACAGAACTCGTCGAAACGCGCCGTCTCCATGCGTTCGTCGGCGATCTTGGCGTAGGCTGTCAGCTTTTCTTCGTAGGTCCGTTCACTCGCCGCGATCTCGTTGTACGGCGCCCAGTTCAGATTCGTGTTCATCTTCTTGTTCGTGATCGCGCAGAAGAGAGCCCAGCGGATCTTTGCGATGACAAGCCACGGAAAATGGTAGTGCAGCGAAGTGACCTGCGAGTCCGGACACGGATTGGCAAAGTCGATCGGGAACCACTCCCCGTTCAGGCGCAGAGCTTCGCAGGAGTTGAAGTCCCAGCCGAAGAAACTGTTGATGGTCAGGGTCGTGTTTCGGAGTGAGAGGGCGTCTTCCTGGCTGACGATGCCCGTCTCCATCGTGTAGCGATCATGGAGGGGAGCTCCGGGATCGTACTTGACGATGCGGGTCTGCGGTCCGACGCCAATACAGCGGCAGAAGAGATCGTGACCTTCGACCGAGCGCTGCAGATGCATGACGTGTTTGCCGCTCTGCTCGTAGGCTGCCTTGAGCGCGTCATCATTCTCGATTCGGCTCACTCCGACCCAGCCCCCACCGTCGTAGGGCTTCATGTAGTGTGGGTAGCCGACCTTGTGCCCGACATCGCCGAGATCGAAGAACCGCGCGTAGCGTTCCAGGGTCGGCTGGAGATCGTCCCGCGCTTCGTGTTCTTTCGGTGGAACGAGCCAGGTGTCCGGGATTTTCATCCCCAACTTCATCATGGCGCAGTAGCTGGTCTGCTTCTCCATCGACTGGACGGACCAGGGATTATTGAATACGTAGAGGTCATCCATGATGACCGCTTTCTTGATCCACTCGCGGCTCGTGTCGAACCAGTGGGTGAGCCGATCGAGGACGACGTCGTAGCGGCAACCCTGACGCAGGTCGAAAGGCTCGATCGTAATCCGTTCGACTTCGACGCCGACCCGGGCACCCTCGTGGGGGACGTCGAGCTTGAGTTCACTGACGATCTGCTCAAAGGCAATGGGCCAGCAAATGTCCGCTCCCAGAGAGAGCCCGATCAGTCGTTTTTCTGTGGCCACAAAGTTCTCCTCGCCAGTTGTTTGGGGACGAGCCGCAGCTTTGCGGCCAGCAGACTATTCATACACCATCCAGAGCGGCCCGGGAAACAGCCAGGACAGACCTTCTCGGAAGGTGTCTCTCCAATTCTCCCAATTGTGCCCGTCCCGGGTCTCGACGTACCGAACATCCATTCCCGTGTTCTGCAGGATGGGAAGGAGCGATCGGTTCTCGTAAATGAGGGACTCGTAGACTCCGCAGGTCAGATAGGTGCGTTCGGCCACCGCTGACGAGCTGGCCCGGAAAGCATTGACGAATTCGACGACACTGTCGAAGGCGGGGCCCTTTTCGTGCTCACCGATGTCGGTGAAGGCAAAGGAGCCGGATTGGAGGAGAAGCCGTCCGTAGAAACCTGGGTAGCGCCACGCCGTGGAGAGTGCGGCTACGCCCCCAAAACTCGCTCCGAGCAATCCTCGACTCTCCGGCGTGCCCGCAAGGGGAAAGTTCTTCTCGAGGAGGGGAACGAGCTCTTCGGTCAGGTAGCGAGCATGACGAGGATCATCTCCGTACTCGTTCAGGCGGTGTTCGGGATGGGTCAGGGCCACGATCATGGGAGGGATCTCGAGGCGATGGATGAGGTTGTCGAGCACGTTCTTGAAGCTCGAGAACCGCAGGTAGTCTCCACCATCGTGTGCCACCAGAAGTGGGTAGCGCCGGGTCGTTCTGAATCGAGCAGGGAGGTAGACCGTGACTCGCCGCTGCCCGCCGAAAGCCTCGCTTTCCAGGAAGAGATCTTTGAGCGTCCCTTGTCGCGCTTCCGGATCGACATCTACCCAATCCGGGACCTCATAGCCGTGTCCGCGCACTACCGAGTTGGCTCCGAACGGATCCCGAGCGATCTCTGGATTGTGGGGATCGCGAATGAGGCTGTGTTTCTCCTCTTCCTGAACCTCCACCTTGTACTCGATGCGCGATTTGGCCGGCACTTCCTGCACCAGGTACCAGAGATCGGTCTCCGGGACTCGTAGGTAGGGTTGCCGTGAAGGGACTCCGTAGATCCACTGGTGGAGAAATACTCCGTCCGCCCGACCGCGAAAGACGAACGTGACGTTGCTGCCCTCTACGAGAGGAAAAACGTGGTCGGCCAGGAAGGCGTCGACCGCTTCGGGAGCGGGTGGAGCGGCGACCAGCTTTTGAATCGCCAGTTCCGGTTGGAAGTTCTTTTTCGTTCTCATTGCTCCGTTCCCATGTCGACGACGATTCCCGTTGGATCGAGGCGGATCGTACCGGCGTGATGTGTCCATCTCTCTCCATCGAGATCGACCCGGGCTCCTTCGTCGAGTGCGACGCAGACGGACGGAGCAAATCGCCGGGCAAAGAGAGCGACGCGATCCACATCGTGCATGCGCAGTCGATGGCGTGCGTGAGGAAGTGGGACGAGGTCTTCGAAGAGACCCAGTCCTACGTCCAGGACCTCGGGATTTCCCTGACCCTGCGGTGGACTGTCGTGAAAGAGAACAACTTTCTGACCCGTCGCCATGGCTCCGGCGGACCAGACGAGGAGCGGCTTCCTCCGGCAGTGGCTGGCAAGATCGAAGAGCCTGAGTCGATTGAGGAGGACCGCGACATGCCCCCCGGCGATGGCAATCGCGTCACATCCTTCGATGACTTCGGCGATCTGCGCTCGCTGCTCGGCGACGCCGGCATGATTGGCCAGATGAAGTCGATCTTCGTACTCCTGATGGACTTCCCGGACGGATTCCACATGCTCTTCGTCGAGTCGACGGAGATCGAGGACAGCGCTCTGGCGATGTTTCTCCAACGGGGGATCGTCGCCGGGGCGGGCGATCAGGTCCCGAGCGGCCTGCAGGACGTAGTCGAGCCGGATCCGGTAGAGATTCTGGAGATCCTTGAGGCGGTCCTGCCGATAGCGAAGGCCGTCGGCCAATTCCCGGTCGCCGTCGAGCAGTTCCTGAGCCCGACGGTACAAGCGCAGATTCACCGTGCGGCCTTCCAGGTGCTCATCGAGCTCCTGGTCTTCGTCCTCTCGCTCCTGCCAACCCGCGGTAACCGTGGCGATCTTGCCCTTGATCTTCTGATCACGAACCGCCCCGATCAGGGCCGGTTTGAGCCGCTGTGGCCCGAGGACCGTAACTCTCGGCACTCTCCCTCCTCCTCGATCTGTGGCTGGTGTTTGCAGCAAACTTAAGAAGATAGGGATTTGGAGGGCCGGAGCCAAGCCGATCTCTGCTCGGAGAATTCACAAACTATATCCGCCACGAGAGGAAGGTGATCGGAGGCGATCCGAGAAAGATTCGTTCGGGGCACGTAGATCTGGGCCGTGTGGACCGAGCCGGAGTGGAGGATATGGTCGATTCTGCGGATCGGGAGTTGGGCGGTCCATGTCTTGTGGAGCCGTGCGGTCGCATCCGGTACCGAGTTATGGAGCGTTTCGGCGAGAATTTTCATCGTCTGGGATCTTGGGCCCGCGTTGAAATCTCCGGCCAGGAGAACCGGCCGGTTCGGGTCGTCGCCCAGCCAGCCATCGTTGAGAAGCGATTGGGCCTGAAGGCGCTGCTCGCGAGGGAACACGCTGAGATGAGTGTTTACGATGATAACCTCCTCCGAGCCAACCGAGAGCGCGACGGCGATGGCACCCCGATGCCAGAGGCCAAGGACGTCGCGAAGACGCTCGTATCCTGGAAGAGCGGCCTTTCGGAGGAGCCGGATCGGCAGGAGAGAGAGGACGGCGTTGCCGAAGAGGCCATCGTCCATTTCACTGACGGCATGAAAATGATATTCGCTTTGGAGCCGCTCCGCGATCTCTCGGGCCTGGTCGATTCCTCCCGAGCGGGTGCGGACCTGATCAAGCTCCTGGAGGCAGACGACGTCGGGCCGTTCCCGGGCGATGACCCGCGCGATCCGATGGGACGAGAAGACTCCATCAGTGCCACGACAGCCGTGCACGTTGTAGGTCATGACGCGAATTCGGGCTGTGCGGAGCCCTGAGTGTTCTTCCACTTTCGGAGGAACATAGATGTCCGCTCCGATCGTTTCGTCTCGACTGATCCGCCCCCTTCGTCCAAGGACACGAAGAGCCAGCTGTCGGACCTGAAGAGGGCGTAGCGTATCCGGAACGTATGTGAAGCCACGGGTCTCTGCCGGAAGAAGCAAGAAGGCTGAAGTTTCCTCCGGACCTGGGCCGCCGTGGGCACCCCATTCACCCTGCAGCGTGAGGGGCTGCTCGGAATTCCAGCCGAAAAGGCTGAGGTCACCAGCACCGGCATGGTGGACCACACGAATGATGTCGTGGGCGACGTGGTCGAGATGGGGATGATCTGCTCCGAAGACGGCCGCAGCGTCGTCAGGTAGGCGGTAGATCCCCTCTTTCGTGTAGGCAGTCGCGCGCCTGTCCTTTTCCGGCACGATCACGAGGGGGATCTTTCCTTCGTGGACGATCGATTGCGCCAGGGTCCGGACGAAACCTCTGTCGTGATCCTTCGGCAGATAAACGAAGCCGGTCGGGCCCTTGTCCGTGACCATCAGCCTCTTCGGGCGTCCGGGAGCGTCGGTGTATAAGTCCGCCTTCGTCGAGCGCGACCACTTGCGCCCTGTCCACATCGAACGCGAGCTCGTTTGCTCGTTGAGGGTTTCAGGATCGCTGATGGCTTTGCGGCGACGCCGGGGAGCGGGGCCATGGTGATCGAGCCCGACCGGCTCCGCTTCCGGCTGACGGTGCGCTCGATCGGACGTCGCGGCACTTGCAGTGGCGGGTGGTTTCGTGTCCGTTTCCGTGGCCAGGGCGTAGAGTCGACGCACGACGGTGGCGACGGATTCTCCGTATTGCACTGCATACGGTACGACATCCTCTTGTCCATGATCCGAGTAGATCCAGACCTGATAGTCCTGAGCGTGGGAACGGTGGGCCGCCGTCCAGACTCGCTGGATCGACTTGTCGATCCCACGTAGGGACCAACGAGCAAAGCTCGAGTTAGGGCCTCGTCGGTGGGCGTGCTCGTCGTAGCCGAGGAAATTCAACTCGATGATGGGAAGCCCCCGCCCCGCGTCGATTTCGGCACCTGCCGTGCTTACCTCTCGCATCGCCACGCTCACGATTACTCGAGCGGGAACGAAGACGAGTTCGGAAAGGAGTCGGCGAATCCCCAACTTCCCGCGGAGGAGATCCCAGAAGATCAAAAGAGTCATGATGACGAGGTTGCCGAGAACGCGGACGATACTCCAACTGTGAAAGAGGACGAGCGCGGCGAGTCGCCGCGGAGCCAGATTTGCCAGAGTCGATCGAACCCCAACCGTGGAAGCGCAGAGGTGTGGCTCACTCGCTCCACCGCTGTAGATGTTTGTCCAGGCCGAACCACCGCGCAGGAGTCCACGGCGTCCTTGCGCGAGGCGCTGCTCGATCGCTGACGCGGCGAAGGGGTCGTTCATGTAGAAGGTGCGCCCAGCTTCCGGATCTCGGTAGCCGAAGGCAGGGACGATAGAAGGAACCCCGTAGAAAAGTTCACCCTGAACGGCAGGGGTGCTACTCGGGAGCCCGGAGTAAAGTGATCGGACTGTATAACCGTCGCGCTCGATCAGAGTTTTGACGAAGGGCATCTGCCCTTTGGCGAGGACATCCCGGAAGATCGACTCCCCGAGTCCGTCGACCTGGATGAGGATCAGGCCCGGCCGAGTCGGGTCGGGACGCTTGGCCGCGTCACCGAGAAACCAACGACTCCAGCGGGGTCGACTGAACAAGTGTCTGAACCGGCTGGCCAGAATTTGCAATCGGTCGAGCACAGGCGGTTCCTGAAACTAGCTATCCTTCTGGTTTCCGACTCGTCACGTGGCGAGTCCCGGGTGGACGCTCGTTCGAGGTGGTGTTCATTCAGCGAAAAGCCATCCTCCCGCGAAATCGACTACCTTCGGGTTCTACCGTACAACGCGGAGAGCCACAGTGGTCTGCTTTTCGTGGTCGAGATTCAGCCTCACGAAAACGACTCCGGATTGGATCGAGTGTTCGCCCAGGTTCCAGTCGACGGTATGTTGACCGGCCGGAAGCGGGCCGTCGAAGAGACGGGCGATTCTCTGTCCGGCCGCATTGAATCCAATCAATTCCACCGTCTGCTCGCGTTCGAGGGCAAACCGAATCGAGGTCCGGTCACGGATCGGATTTGGACCGGCACTGAGGACGAGTCTGGGCCGAGGAGTCGTTTCAGGGACGTTGGTCGATGCGAGGAGTTTACTGAGAGCCTCTCCAAGGTCGGGGCGCCGTCCGATGTGGCGGACTGGGTCCTGATGAGGTGTTCCGGTGATCCGGAGAAGGTTTCGAATCTGGAGGGGGTGAAGGGGCGCACCAAAGTGGGCCAGGGCGACACCTTGGAGGCAGAGAGCGGAGCCGACTATCATCGGGGAAGCTCCCGAGGTACCTCCGAAATCACTCGTGTAGTGAGTGGTGGGAGGACCTTCAGAATAAAGATCACCGTAGCCAGTCGTGTAGATCTGAGAGCCCCAGGCGTGGCAATCGATTCGACTACCGTAGTTCGAGAATCCCTCCGCGACGAGGCCGAACGGAGTCCCTGCCCCGACGAGTATCGCTCCAGAATCGCGCAAACTCAGATCGAAGAGACCACCATAACCAACCTGATCGAGGTCTTCGCTTCCGTTAGCGCCCGCCTCGACGCAAATAATCCCGCGGGCGAAGACGCTCGTCCAGATGACGTCGAAGTTGACCTGGAGAAACTCCATCGGAGTGGCACTGAACCCGTCCGGAAACATCTGCAGCTCGATCAGCCAAACGTCCCCGGGGTTGAGGTTGTCGACGGCTTCCTGAAAGTAGGTCGCGACGTCAGGGTAAGCGTCGATATCAATCGCTTCGACTCCGTAAGAAACGTCGGGTGCGAATCCGCGAATACCAAAACCATTCTCCTGTCCAACGATCTCGCCAAGAACGGCCGTTCCATGCGGAATACCAAAGTCCTCATCCGTCCCGCCCGAATAGAAAAAGTTGTCGAGGTTGAAATCTTCGTGGTCGACCGTCCAGCCGGCCTCGACGTCGATGAAGTGCATCCCAGCGCCAGTTCCACCCGCTTCCGACCAAATGGCCGGGGCATTGAGGCCGACTGGAGGTGCGTAGAGATAGTCCTGAAACGACGTGAAGTCGGGCGTGGCGCCAGCTTGAGTCGGAACAGGAGCGCCTGGAGTATGGATACTGGCGCTTCCGACCCGCGGGGAAGGATGCGCGATCTCGACGTCTTCGAGTGCATTAAGTCGGTTGAGCAACTCGGCTAGCTCGGGGCGTGTGCCCTCGAAGGAGAACGTGAACCACAGCGAAAGATCGGGTCCAGGTGCGCCTGCTTTCTCCTCGCCGACGATCTTCCATGCCGCCGTCTTGGCGCGGTCGTAGGGAAACGTCGAAACAGCGCTGACCGAGAACTGAGCAAGGACTTGATTGACCGAAGTTAGCTCGACTTGTGCGGAGCGGAATTGGTCGGTAGCGATTTGCTCGGCCTGGGTTCCTTCCGCGAACTTCACGTAGAGCCGATGAGGGTCCGCTGTGGCGAGGGCTTCAGCAGTCCAGACTCGCGTGGGGCCGGTCAGGCGGGCGTCCTCGGCCCAGGCCGAATCGGCCAGAAGAGGAGTGAGAGTAAGAAAAAGCGCGAAGAAAATGCCAGACGACTTCATGGTGCCTCCGAGTGGGTAGAGGATCGCGATTTCGCAAGGGAATCATAGGCAACCGAAAGCCGCCGGGCAAATCGAGATGGAGCTAGCGGAAACTGCGAAGCGCGACGAACCGTGTTTCGAGGGAGGAGTCGTCGAGATCGAGCGTCCATTCCTCGACGGTGTTGCCGTGGCGATCGAGAAACCGCGCCCGGATCTGCTCGGTGCCGAATGGAACGACCGCCTCGGCCATGTCGATGCGACCAGGTAAGAAGATCCAACTTCGGGTATCGGCGTTTTCTGTTGCGACGTTGATCGCGTTGACGATCCAGCCGAGGACTTCGTTCTCTTCTTTGGCTTTCTTCCGCGCAAACTCTTTCGTAAAGGCGCGAGCCACGGTTCTAAGCAATGTACCGGGGAGGGCTTCGTAGAACTCCGTTTCGGCGACTGTCGCCAGGTCCAGAGCAGGGCTCGCATCGATTTGACGCCCATCGGGGAGTAGAAGTTCGGCCCGCACGATCGCGGACGGCAATTGCTCCAGTCGAGGAAACGAGAAGCGCAGGACATGATCGAGATCGGAAGCGTCAGCGTAGCCATAGATGTGGGGGCCGTAGCGATCCGCATAGAGCCCCGCACGGGTCCAGGCGTCGGCGTCGTCATCGAAGATGGGTAGGTTGATGTCCACGCTCTCTCGGTGCGGAACGAAGCCCGATTCGAAAAAAACGAGAACCCGCACGTCGTCGGGGCCAGGTTCCTGGGAGGCGCTGGAGATGGCCGCCGTTTCAACGTCGGCGATCCGACGGGCCTCGTCCTGGTTGCCGATCTTGAGCGCGCTGCGTCGATAGGCCCGGGCTAGCTCGAGTGGTGCGTCGACCCCGAAGCGTCCTTCGTCGTCGGCAAAGCCATTCCAGGCATTTCGAAACGAGACAAGGGCGTCGTTCGTTTCACCCTCACTCTCGTAGAGGAGGCCCGTGAAACAATCGAGAAAGGCGTTCTGATGAAACCCATCCGGAGATTCATCAGCTTCGTCGCGATACCTTTCGACGAATTCGTTGGCCTTGCGGGCTTCGACGAGGGCGCCGTTCGGATCGCCCAGTTCCAGATAGTTGAGTGCCCGATAGTATTGAACGAGTTGGAGCTCGTAAGGGAGCCCCCGGTAGGCAAAGGTGTTGTCTGAGGTGGCGAAGGCCGCGATGGTCCGGGTGATCGATCGCGTGTAGAGGTCGTCCGCGAGCTGCTCGGCTGCGGCAAAGGTCTCGTTACTCGCCGCGTACTCTCCGGATAGATGCAGCAAGTAGCCCTTCTCCAAAAGATAGAGAAGGTCTTTGGAGTTGGCTTCTTGACTTTCGAAACGATCGAGGGCGTCCGCGACATCACCCTGCAGCAAAGAGTTTCGCACTTCGATGAGGCTGGTCGAGTGTGAGGCACACCCGGCCAGGGCAATGAGCGAAACAACTGCGGCCAGAGTCGCGAGCGCCTGCCTCCGAAAGTCTCGGAGTGCCAGCGCCCGGGGGATCAACCGGAGTACCGACTACGGCCGACGTACTTCTTGATCTTCTCCTGACCAAGCCACGTCTTCACGTTCGTTTCGATGTCGATCAACTCCAGGTCGATCTGGTAGAACCTGACTTCTTCGCCGTCTTCCTTGTCGTTGATCTGATTGATCTCGCCGAGCAGCATGTAGTCGGCGCCGACCTCCCGACCCATTTGCTTGAGAGTCTCGGGAGACGCATTGACCCGCTGGTCCTCTTTCTCGGCCCGAACGTCTCCGCGTTCGGAGGCCGAAGCGACGACGGTTACTTCGCCGGAGTTGACCAGGGCCCGTTCGATATCGCGGAGAAACGTCCCTACCGCGATGTGCTCGAGAGACTGGTTGCGAACTGCGCCGGTGATGACGACGGCGTTTTTCGAGTGCTTCTGGGCAAAGCGATCCAACCAGGGTGCTCCCAGGCACTGCTCG
>Ga0315338_1001255_pt1 | contig 34312 bp, 35 predicted proteins | sample ASW8metaG_FD_204518 | JGI IMG/M metagenome (GOLD analysis project Ga0315338, IMG submission 204518) | Ammonia-oxidizing marine archaeal communities from Monterey Bay, California, United States - ASW #8 | ecosystem: Environmental > Aquatic > Marine > Coastal | place: USA: California | collected... | reverse complement strand
TGACCTCAATATCCGACTGAGTGAAGAAACGGAAGATTTGGGTCAGCAAATGCTGCTCGGTCTCGGAAAGATTATTGTGCCAGTCTTTCACATCATCCGCGAGCGGTACTTCTTCGGGCAGCCAATGGATTTGCTGCTGCATCAACCAGGCATCATAGCACCATGGATAAGAAAAGGGCTTGTATACGGGCTTGGCGTCAAGCAAAGACATAATAAGACTCGATATTCAGATAGAGATTAAGGAAATTACTTAGCCGTTACTGACAGGCCAAACATTCCTCATAATCCGTGGTTTCGCCGCTGGTATCAAGCATGGATTTCGCGGCAATGGATAAAGTCGCAGCAAGGTCCGTCAATTCGGAGGGAAGCTCCCCCTGATTGGACACGACCTCGGCCCGCTGTATGGATTTTGAGCGGCAGTAATAAAGGCTTTTGACCCCTTGCTTCCAGGCTTGCAAATGAATCTGATGCAGGTCCCGCTTATGTACATCGGCGGGCAGGAAGATATTTACCGATTGTGACTGATCGATCATCGGCGTGCGATCGGCAGCCAGTTCAATAATCCAGCGCTGATCAAGCTCAAAGGCGGTTTTGAATACATCCTTCTCATGGTCTTCAAGAAAATCCAGATGCTGAACCGAGCCTTCACTGACCGTGATTGAGCTCCACACATCCTCATTATCCTGACCCTTTTCGGCCAGCAGTTTTTTCAAATGTGGATTACGCACATTGAACGACCCAGACAAGGTTTTGTGGGTATAGCTGTTGGCTGCCGCGGGCTCGATCCCCGGACTAGCACCGCCGCAAATTATCGAGATAGACGCCGTCGGTGCAATCGCTGTCTTGTTTGAAAAGCGTTCGTTAAAGCCGTAATCCGCGGCATCGGGACAGGCGCCGCGCAACGTTGCCAAGGATTTCGAGGCGGCGTCTACGCCTTCCTGGATATGCTTGAAGATCTTATTGTTCCAGACTTTCGCCATGACCGATTCCAACGGCACGCTTTTGGCCTGCAGGAAGGAATGAAAGCCCATCACACCAAGTCCGACACTGCGCTCCCGCGCCGCTGCATATTTCGCCCGCACCATTTCGTCGGGCGCGCGGTCAATGAAGTCCTGAAGTACATTATCGAGGAACAACATGATATCTTCGATAAAGCCTTCCTGCCCCTGCCATTCATCGTATTTTTCAAGGTTGAGTGAGGATAGACAACAGACTGCTGTGCGTTCGTTGCCTAAATGGTCGATGCCGGTCGGCAGCGTAATTTCAGCACAAAGATTGGATGTTTTCACTTCCAGTCCAGCCAGCTTATGATGCTCGGGCACCAGCGCGTTCACCCGATCATTAAAGATGATATAGGGCTCTCCCGTTTCAACGCGGGCCGTCAGGATGCGTATCCACAGACTGCGCGCACTAACGGTGCGCACGACTGTTTCTTCTTTAGGGCTAGTCAGCGCCCAATCGGCATCCTCCTCAACCGCCCGCATAAAGGCGTCAGAGATCAGAATACCGTGATGTAAATTCGGCGTCTTGCGGTTGGGATCACCACCGGTCGGGCGGCGGATCTCGATAAATTCTTCAATTTCTGGATGCGAGATCGGCAGGTAGACGGCCGCAGACCCACGACGCAACGACCCCTGACTAATAGCCAGGGTCAGACTATCCATCACGCGAATAAAGGGTACAACGCCAGATGTCTTGCCGACTGCCCCCACACCCTCGCCTATTGAGCGGAGATTTCCCCAGTAACTGCCAATGCCGCCACCTTTAGACGCCAGCCAGACATTCTCTGTCCAGAGATCAACAATCCCTTTCAGGCTATCATTAGATTCGTTTAGAAAGCAGGAAATGGGCAGCCCACGATTGGAACCACCGTTGCTGAGCACAGGTGTTGAGGGCATAAACCAGAGCTTGCTGATATATTCATAAATCCGCTGGGCATGTGCATCCCCCTCCCCGTAGGCGCTGGCAACGCGGCCGAACAAGTCCTGAAAGCTTTCTTCGGGCAGCAGATATCTGTCTTTCAATACGGCCATGCCGAACTCTGTCAGATACTTATCGCGGCTATGATCAATATGAACACGTGCCCCACCTTTTACCTGAACCATATCCGTCAGCATATCGACCTTATCGAGCATCTACCTCACCCCTTTATTCATCACTCGAAGGCGCGCTAGCCGCCTTCATTTCTCAATTACATTCTTTCGTTCTAAAAGTCGTATTTTTGCAATAATTACTGAATACTCTGGTTATTATTCTGAAAATTACAAATTTTTGACAATTTTGGCAGCCTTGAATGCCCCCATGTCATCACAAATTTTGCGAGCAACTACTACATATTGTATAATCTATGTTTCGACGTCAACAGCTTGTGGATAACTTTCTTCAAAAAAATTTCTTGACGAATCGGCAAATGACAATTTTTGGCCAATTCGCTCAAAAACGCTCCGAAACAGATCAAATTTAGTGTGACATTTGACGCGCACTTGTCGCGACGAATTATTTATACTATTGGATTGTGTATGGATTTCAAGAGAGAATTAAAAGCATTTGACGATGCCTGCGTCATTCGAATTACTATCCCGGCTTAACTCTTTAAGCCGGGCGCCATTCGCTGTCTAAACCAGGCCTCTTTTTCGCTTTTTCTTGAAAGCATACTCTTATGACGAACACCCCACCCCTCTTGCATCTGGTTTGCGGTAAGATAGCCGCAGGCAAGTCAACTCTCTGCCTCGAAATGACCCAGACTCCCAGCACTATACTTCTCAGTGAAGACGCGTTGCTGTCTGCCCTCTATTCGAATGACATGAAATCATTTGACGACTATGTGAAGTATTCTGCGCGCCTGAAAACGGCCATGGAAGGGCATATTGTATCGCTCCTTCAAGCCGGAATATCCGTTGTTCTGGATTTTCCGGCCAACACAGTTCAGCAACGACGATGGATGCTAGGACTGGCCAAAAGCGCCGATGTTGAGCACACGCTCCACTATCTGGATGTTGCGGAGGAACTTTGCAGGGAACGGCTGAGGCAGCGTAATAATCGTGGGTCTCATGAATTCGCGGCGAGTGATGCTGAGTTTGATCTCATCAGCAGTTATTTTGTAAGCCCGGACACTTCCGAAGGACTGAATATAGTTCTTCACTCCTCTCAGGAATGAAACGCTTGCCACAAAAAAGCGCCGAAACAAATTTCGACGCTGTACTTTTCAATTTATCGACATTTTCACGCCAGACCGGGGGGTCAAATCAATGAGTTTGTTCCAACGGCATCGAGAGTGACGATATTTTTTCCTTAAGCCTGAGTTTTTCTCGCTTAAGTTCACTAATATGCACGTGATCTGCAGACGGGCTGGCCATTTCAGTTTGAATTTCTGCTTCAATCTGGTGGTGCTTTTCGGTCAGCTGTGTAACATGGTCTGCTGTGCTCATAGTGTATCTCCTTACCTAAAAAGACAGAATGTTGGGACCCCAACGATGGACAGCCCCATATTACAGATTTATGAACTAAAAAGATATTATTCAATGGCGAATACCATAAAAATTATTGGGAGAAACTGACCAATGACGGACAAAAAAAGACTTGTCGTCGGAATTAGCGGTGCTTCTGGCGCCTTCTACGGCGTTCGGCTGCTCGAAGCATGCCAAGCTCTGGCGGTAGAGACCCATTTGGTGATCAGCAAGGCTGGAGAAATCACTATTGCACAGGAGACAGATTTCTCTGCCTCCGATGTGAGATCACTGGCAGATTGCACTTATAAATCTCAGGATATAGGGGCCGCCATTGCCTCGGGCTCTTTCCGGACTTCAGGCATGGTCATCACACCCTGCTCTATCCGGTCCATGTCTGAAATCGCAACAGGCGTTACCGCCAGCTTGCTGACCCGTGCTGCCGATGTCACCTTAAAAGAAAGACGTAAACTATTAATTACATTACGTGAAACGCCTCTTCATACTGGACATTTAAGGTCATTGACACAGCTGTCTGAAATGGGAGCAATCATCGCTCCTCCAGTTCCGGCATTTTACAGTAAACCAAAAAATATTGACGATATTATCAACCAATATGTCGGCCATGTTCTACATCTGATGGGTATCGATAATGATCTATCCCAGGAATGGACCGGTCTTCGCGGAGAGTGACATCCACATATTTCTGCTGCTTTATGCTTCGGCCACTGACTGAAACAAATCGATCAGCCGTGGCTCCGCATCCGGAAAGGCTTCCTGCCAGATCGCCATTGCTGCCCGGCGGTCCTCGTAATCCAAATCCTCAATGAAATGCATCATATAGGTTTGCAGGTTTAAGGCAGCTTCCCTCCCTCTCTCCTGTATCTGAAACGATCCTGTCGCCGGGCGATCAATAATCTCGCTTAGGACCTGAACTTCCATATGCTCGGAATAAAGCTCGCACTCGGTAATAACCCGGCCTAGTTCAGCCCCTAGACGGTTATCTGCCGGGGCAATCGACCCTTTTAAGTACCTGCGCACATGCCGAAGTGGTGTAACCACTTCTGACTGCCAGATGCGCCCAGCATCGATCCCCTTCATCATTTCATCAGGAGATAACTCGCCACGCCCACTCGCAGCGACCCATATGCAAAAAAGGACCATATTCACATCCAGGCCGCGACGGTCCTGTAGCTGCAAACAGGCTTCAGCAACGCCATCACGGCTATAAAGTTTGCTCGCGAAATCCCAGAGCTGACTAGGAGGAAATGCGGCAGAAGAAAAAACGGTCAAAAAAGTCACTCCAAAACAAGCATTTATGCTTATGTCACCTAGGCGGAAACCGTAGAAGGTGCTAAAATATTTATACTGTGACATGCTATGTCGGCAAAGATTAGCATATCCTTACTTTCTTGGAAAAATATCAGTAACAGGGCGCTTCTGGACTATGGCGGAAATTGACGAGCAAGAGATGCTTAAGGCACGACTGGCACATCTAAAATCAGAACACAGCGATCTCGATTTGGCGATTGATGCGCTGGTTCTCTCCGGTAATTACAATACGCTACAGCTACAGCGTCTGAAAAAGCGGAAATTGACACTCAAAGATCAGATATTTGCAACAGAGAATTCGCTCCTACCCGATATCATCGCTTGAGATGCGCGTCCGCTTATTTTCATACATGGCTGTATCAGCCGCGTTTAAAGCCTGCTCTGCATCTCCACCAGCCTGAATAGACACTACTCCCGAAGACAACCCGATTTCGAGAATTTTACCGTTCCAGACAATGGGCTTTTGCTTGAAGAGGTCAGGTAGTCGATTAATCAGAATTCGCGCGGATTCCGGATTTGTACGAGACAATATAAGCCCGAATTCATCCCCGCCAAGTCGTCCGACGATATCGGTATCGCGCACGCTTTCCACCAAACGAAGTGCCACCTGTGTCAAAACATGATCCCCGGCATCATGCCCATTGACGTCATTCACGACTTTGAACTGATTTAGATCAATATAAACAAGGCTTGCTTCGGTATTATATCGTTCCACCGATGCCTGAACACGCGTGAGCTCCCGGACAAAGGCCCGGCGATTATAAATAGGCAGTAACGGATCCTGATCGGCAAGTTGCTCGGTCGCACTAAGGCGCTGCGTAACCTGTCCAAGTGACTGACGAAGGCTGTCTACCTCAGCCATGAGGGACATGATGGCATCACGCACCCGCGGTGTCAGCTCCTCCTCCGGGATTCCCATAATGGACGTCGTATCAGCAATGTTCCTAACCGGAGCAGTGGTTGCAACCTGTCCATTAACGGTTGGTTTATTTGAGCGACCCGTTCGCTCCGTCGCTCTCGGGCCATTACTTGAGCCAATTTTCAATTGAACCCCACTGCTGTTTAAATGTACTGACCATGACGATAAGGTATTATTTATTATATTTCAAAACATTCCCTTCACTCCAGCAAAGAGCCCCCCTTGCGTCTTTAAAAACCTCCCCTATAATCCGCGTCTTCTATATCCCTTTGAGTAAAAACTGAGGCGCAGACAATGAGTGAGGCAGATGTACAGATAGGCATTATCATGGGCAGCCAGTCTGACTGGGAAATTGTCAAAAATGCCGCCGATGTGCTGGAATCCATTGAAATACCGTTTGAGACAAAGATTGTCTCTGCCCATAGAACGCCTGACCGCATGTATGAATACGCCAAGTCGGCGAAGCCCCGTGGTCTTAAGGTAATCATCGCAGCAGCCGGAGGGTCAGCACATCTGCCCGGTATGGTCGCGGCGCTGACCACTTTGCCGGTTCTCGGAATTCCCATTGAGAGTAAATCACTTAAAGGAATGGACAGCCTGCTTTCAATTGTTCAGATGCCGGGCGGTGTCCCCGTTGGCACACTAGCAATAGGTCGTGCCGGAGCTATCAATGCCGCTTTATTGGCGACGCAAATTCTGGCGCTGGAGAACGAGGCTTATGCGCGTGCCATTGATATTTGGCGTGAACAGCAAACTGAGGCCGTCGCAACCGATCCCAGCTCAAATATTTAAGGGAAGACATATATGACTATGATCGCGCCCGGCGGCCGAATTGGCATTCTTGGGGATGGACAGCTTGGCCGCATGATGGCCCTCGCTGCCGCCGAGATGGGATATTTTGTCCATATTTATGGTCCCGAAAAGAACAGTCCCGCGGCTCAGGTCAGCCATATGTCAACGGTCGGTCGTTACGACGATAAGCGAGCCCTCAAGGCTTTCGCCAAATCCATTGACGTTGTCACTTTGGAATTTGAAAATATCCCCACAGAGACGCTTGAGTATTTAAGCCAGTTTGTGCCAGTGCGCCCTGGGCGAAACCTTCTGGAAATTACCCAGGATCGGTTGATGGAAAAAAGCTTCATCAATAACCTCGGAATAGGAACGGCACCGTTTTCCAACGTCGAATCTATTGATGACCTGGTGCAGGCGGTTCAGCAAATTGGAACGCCTGCCGTTCTTAAAACACGGCGTTTCGGATATGACGGCAAGGGCCAGATAAAAATCACGCAGGCCAGTCAGATCGATGATGCCTGGGAGGCGGTTAAGATGGCACCTTCCATTCTCGAAGGATTTGTGAAATTCAAGATGGAACTTTCGGTTATTGTCGCCAGAAGTACCAACGGTAAAACCGAAGTCTACATTCCTGTCGAAAACCGCCATAAAAATCATATTCTGGATGTTACTTTGGCGCCCGCGGATATTCCGGAAGATTTGGCGAATGAGGCCATGGAAATGGCGGAGAAAATTGCCAAAAAAATAAAACTAGCCGGACTGCTGGCAGTTGAAATGTTTGTGACCAATGACAGGGAGATTCTCGTCAACGAGCTGGCCCCCCGCCCCCATAATTCGGGTCATTGGACCATTGAAGCCTGCGCGACAAGCCAGTTTAAGCAAATTATTCGTGCTGTTTGCGGTCTACCACTCGGGAATGCGGATCGACATTCCAATGCAATGATGAAAAACCTTATAGGCAACGATGTTGATGGCGTATCAAAGATCGTCAAAGACCCGGCCAACAGCCTACATCTCTATGGAAAAGCAGAGGCGCGTGAAGGCCGAAAAATGGGCCATTTCACCAGGCTGCTTCCGCTAGACAATAAACCAACACCTTAATCCCTAAATATGACAGCCGACACCGGTTAAGTATTCTTGCTTTTAGACACAAAACGAATACGGTCGGAACGATGAACGATAGTAGCCAATCATTCGTAAAATGGCGCGAAATACTATGCCGTGAACATGCTCTCGCGCTGTCGCTTGTGTGCCTTGGTGTCTGGTTACATGCAGCGGACAGTTTGCTGGTGGCAACAATGATGCCCGCGATAATCGAGGATATCGGCGGCACCCATTTAATTTCCTGGACTGTCGCACTGTATGAAATAGGCTCCATCGTTGCCGGAGCCGCCAGCGGACTATTAGCTATGCGGCAAGGGATTCGCATTCCCATGATTGGTGCTGCGCTTCTGTTTGCCGCTGGATGTATGGTCAGTGCTACAGCGCCGGAAATGTGGATCATGTTGGTTGGCAGACTGATGCAAGGGTTTGGCGGAGGCGGATTGATGGCCTTGTCCTTTGTTGCCACCAGCCTGCTATTTCCGGAGCGGCTTATGGCGCGCGCATTGGGTGCCATTTCGACGCTTTGGGGAATTTCTGCTTTTACAGGTCCGCTAATCGGCGGGCTTTTCATTAAATATGGAACGTGGCGAGGTGGGTTTTGGTTCTTTTGTCTGCAAGCCATCGTCCTCGCCATTTGGGTTGCCTGGAAAATCAAACCGCCCAAATCCAAGGTCGCGAAGACTCCCCAAAATCGATTTCCGATTTTGCGTCTGGCCTGTTTATCCCTTTCTGTCATTCTGATCGCCTATGCAGGTGTAGATGTTTCTGTCATATGGACCCCAATTTTTGTCGGCGCCGGTGTGATTTGCATTGTCCTGTTTTTGCGTTTGGATTCAGCGCGCGATGCGAACCGCCTGTTACCTCTGCACCCCATTAGTTTGACGGATCCGGTCGGCGCCGGCTTAACAATGGTCCTTTGTTTTTCAATCGCGACCATCGCAGTCAGTATCTATGGCCCACTCTTGATAATCCTGTTGCATGGCGGATCAGCGCTAACTGCTGGCTATATTATTGCCTGCTCGTCAATCGGTTGGGCAAGTGTTGCTTTTTTCATATCCGGAGTACCAACCCGGTATGGCGGTCAAATGATTGCCACCGGCATGGCGCTAGTCACCCTTAGTATTTTTGGTTTTGTTTACAGCATTTCAAATGGCCCGACGTGGCTGATTGCCATATTCACAACAATAGAGGGAGCCGGTTTTGGTATGGCATGGACATTTATCCTTCATCGCGCGACGGTTTTGGCCGGTCCATCCGAGATCGAGCGCGTTTCCGCTGCGATCCCGACCATACAACGCCTAGGCTACGCGCTGGGTGCCGCTTATATCGGAATCGTAGCAAACTGGGCTGGGATAGAGGAGCGATCCGACACCGCCTTACTTGGAGAGGTTGGCTTCATCATATTTACGGCTTGCCTACCTATCGCCGCCGTTGGAATAATTGCTACAGCACGATTTATTTTGGCAAGCGAGAGGGCTGATGGCTAGGCCCCCTATTAATGCCCGCCCATAATGCCTGTTTTAACGGAATAATCGACAGCTATTCCGTAGTCCGGGTCATCATCTGAATCGACCACAAGCTGGCCTGCCCTGTTCAATAACTGATGGCAGTCCTGAGACAAGTGGCGTAACTGTATGGATTTATTGAGAGCTTCGTATTTAGACGCGAGAGCCTCGACCGCCTGTAAGGCCGATTGATCGACGACACGGCTTTCTAAAAAATCGACGATGACAACATCCGGATCATCAGTCGGAGAGAATAATTCCGAGAAGCCATCAGTGGACCCAAAAAACAACGGTCCCTCAATCTCATAAACCTTCGCGCCATTGTCTTCGACCCGGGTTTTAGCGTGAATGCGTGTCGCGTTGTTCCAGGCATATGTCAGCGCCGAAACTATCACGCCAACAACAACGGCGATGGCAAGATCGCTCGCCACGGTCACAACCGTCACCAATACGATCACTAAAGAATCTGAAAGCGGCACCCGACGCATAATCTTGAAGCTCTGCCACGCAAAAGTTCCCACAACCACCATGAACATCACACCCACCAGCGCCGCCAACGGTATTTGCTCGATCAACCCTGAGGCAAACAGGATAAAGGCCAGCAGAAAGAGGGCCGCTGATATCCCGCTTAAGCGCGTTCGTCCACCTGACTTCATATTAATCATGGATTGACCGATCATGGCACAGCCGCCCATACCCCCAAAGAAACCGGTAACCGTGTTGGCGACACCCTGCGCCACACATTCCTGGGAGGCACCGCCCCGCCTTCCCGTTATCTCGCCGACCAGGTTGAGAGTCAGCAGACTTTCAATCAGGCCAATGGCCGCAAGAATCAACGCATAGGGGAAGATAATTTGTAACGTCTCGATATTGATGGGCACCATGGGAATATGAAAGGAAGGAAGTCCGCCTTTAATAGATGCCAAATCACCTACCCGGGGTACATCAATGCCGAAAGCAATCACAATACCGGCGACAATAGCAATGCCCGCAAGAGGCGCCGGAATAATTTTTGTCACCTTAGGAAGTAACCAGATGATTGCCATGGTCAGGGCGACCAGACCCAGCATATTGACAAGTGGTAAACCGCTCATCCAGGTCTTCTCCCCACCTGCCCCGGTGATCTGAAATTGTGTAAGCTGCGCCATAAAGATGACGATAGCCAGACCGTTCACAAACCCAAGCATCACCGGATGCGGGACCAGCCGGATAAACTTGCCAAGGCGAAAGACGCCGGCAAATATCTGCAAAAGCCCCATTAACACGACAGTTGCAAAAAGATACTCTATGCCATGAACGGCGACCAAAGCCACCATAACGACCGCCAGCGCCCCGGTTGCCCCTGAAATCATGCCAGGCCGCCCCCCGACCACCGCCGTAATCAAACCGACAATAAACGCCGCATATAGACCGACAAGCGGGTGAACGCCTGCAACAAAGGCGAAGGCAACCGCTTCGGGAACCAATGCCAACGCGACTGTCAGGCCAGACAATAATTCTGTCTTAATCCGACCAACTGAAAACGGAACGGGGTCCCCGTTTTTTCGGCCCGCAGACGAAAATCGTTCTGCGAAAGCAGCTAATGTCGGCTTGATCACGTAAAATACCCCAATTCAGGAAGAATACAGGGCGTCTTCTTAGACTAATGCAGGTTTATTTCATAAAGAAATATGTTTCAGTGCAAAATTAATGGATGAGAAGCTTCTCAATTCGATTCCAACACCTTGAAACACTCCTTTAAATAACAACAATACCCATCAGATAGAGAAGCAAGCCGAGAGACGCAGACCCCCCGATAAGCAAAAGCATATTTATCCTAAATTGAAACGCGGCAAGGAGAGCAAAGAGGGTCAGGATAAGCGCAATCCAGTCGATTGACGCGATATCCGGATACGGCAACGTCATACCTTCCCCGCCGTATATCCCGACATCGCGAAAAATAACATGCAAAGCAAACCAAAGCGCCAGATTAAGGATAACGCCGACAACGGCCGCAGTGATAGCACCCAAAGCCGCAGAAAGCGCCGGGTTATTCCGGAGGCGTTCGATAAAGGGAGCTCCGAGAAATATCCACAAAAAACACGGTGCAAAGGTCACCCATGTGGTCAGCAATCCGCCAAGGATCCCAGCCATGACCGGCGATAAAATGCCGGGGTCGCGATAGGCCCCCATAAATCCCACAAACTGTGTCACCATGATTAAAGGCCCAGGCGTGGTTTCCGCCATGCCGAGGCCATCCAGCATCTCACCTGGCTGCAGCCAGCCGAACGTCTCTACGGCAGCCTGCGCCACATAAGCCAACACGGCATAGGCCCCGCCAAAGGTGACGACCGCCATCTTGCTGAAAAACACGGCAATTTCGCTAAAGACGTGGTCCGGCCCCAAGATAAGAAAAAGCCCTGCCACTGGCCCAAGCCAAAGCACGACAAGAATAACTGCCGTTCGCAGTACAGAACCCGCTTGAGGACGCCTGTTGTCAGCTTGCTCGCTGCCTAGAATGGTATCAGCACCCGCCACCACATAACCGTTGCCGCTGGCCTCATGCCCCGCCCCTGCCTGAAATGCCGGAAGGCCAAAGCGCCCGCCCACAAATCCGATCACAGCAGCCGAAATAATGATAATCGGGAAAGCTACATCAAATGCAAATATAGCAACGAAGGACGCAATTGCGATGATGGCCATAGCGGAATTCCTGATGGCCTTGCCGCCAATCCGGACCAAGGCCTGCAGAACAATGGCCAATACTGCCGCTTTCAGTCCAAAAAACAGTGCTGCGATTGCTCCTATTTCACCAAAAAGGGCATAAATCAGACTAAGTGCCATAATGGCAATGACGCCTGGCAATACGAATAATAGTCCCGCAACAATGCCACCCATCGTCCGGTGCATAAGCCAGCCTATATAAACGGTTAGCTGCTGGGCTTCCGGGCCCGGGAGCAGCATACAAAAATTGAGGGCATGTAGAAAGCGCGCCTCTCCAAGCCAGCGTTTTTCCTCCACCAGAATACGATGCATGACAGCAATTTGTCCTGCCGGGCCACCAAAGCTGAGGAGAGCAATCCGCGCCCAGACTGAAATCGCCTCGGCAAAGCTCGGCCAGGACCGACCATCAGCACCGATCCGCACCTCTTCTTTCTCAGACATCTCACTCATGCCGCCTGCCCTTTTGTCGCTGGCCAGTTATGGGTCTCGTCAGCGGCATCGCGAACGTATCGGTAGAAAGCATCATAAAGCAGCAGTCCCTGTTCAAGCTGAACAAGATCGTCCTGGTACATCTGAGAGAGCCCAAGGGATGCCGCCAGCAAACCGGGAGCCTCCGGCGCCAAATCCAGCCTCGCTGTATCAGCGCCGCGTACAATCCGGGCCAGGTGCTCGAATGGCGGTGTTGCAAGGCCAAACTCATCAATCATAGTATCAAACGTACATTGATCTCCGCGATGGCTCCAATACACATCTTCAACATCAAACGGTGTCACGCCGAATTTTTCCGCAACTGCGGGAACTTCCCCCGGATCCACAAACAGGAAAACAGCGGATGGATCTACAAACCTGCGGATCAGCCATGGGCAGGCAATTCGGTCAATTTTCGGCCGCGACCTAGTAACCCAGACGGTACGTCCCTGATCATCCCGCGGCGGTAACTTGTTCTCTGCGACCAATGGCAATCCAGCGTCCCGCCATTCCCGGAAGCCGCCGCTCAACCAAACTGTCTCCAGCCCGGAATACCGGAGCCAAGCGCAGGCACCCTGGCTGATTTTAAGGCCTTTTTCGCAATAGACGACGACCGATTGGCCCTGATAATTTACAGCCCAGTCTTCTGCGCTAAAACCTGACCGACGGATCGCCGTCGGGATATGGCGAGGATCAAGTTCAAAATCCTCATCAATTCGGGCGTCGATCAACACAGGACAATCGGGCGTACCAATAAGAGAATTTAAATTTTCAATGGAAATTTGAGTCGAAGCAGACATAGATGCGTTCCTCCGTGCTTAAAAGCGGAACGCGATACTTGGGCAAGCTGCCTCCGGGGAGATCGCGGAGCCCCCGTGAACAAAACATGGCGTGACTACATTGCTCTGTCAAGTCCGGATAAATGAAGTTTTATGATAACGGGCGGCACCAGAATTGATACATTCCACGAAACAGGCTTGGAACCTCTTGCTCCAGCGCGGCCCAATTATCGAGATTTCTTGACGTTGAATCCGATGGAAATTTCTGCTGATAGCCCCGCAACACATGTGGGTCCGTAAACTCAAAGCCCAAGAATTCAAGTTTCAGAGAACTCAGCGCAGATTCAATCCGAGCAAGGTCAAATCGTTGTTCTTGCTGATGAAAGAGAAAATCCCGACAACCGCTCAGGCTGTAAAAGTCCAATTCCTGCGTGACAGGTGCCGCAGGATGATCTTCAGGCAATGATAACAACTGCTGGCGTAGCTCCCGCATTTCCTCAAGATTGAGGGAGCCAAGCATTTCCCCGACCAGATCGCGTACAGCTACGACATCCTGCCGTGCCTGCTCGCTATATAAGGCGATTTTCATCAGACCCCGTGGTGCCAGATGCCGGAGTAGGCCCGACCAGGCCGCTTCCGGGTCGTCCATATGGTGCAAAACCCCGCAACATTCAATCAAATCATACACCCCCAAGTCTTTGGGCAGAGCGGCAATATCCGCCTGCGCAAACCGGAGATTCTCTATCAATAATTCCTCTGTCTGACGCATTCCATAGGCGACCGAAGATCGGCTTAAATCGATTGCCATCACATCAGCGCCCGTTAATCGGCTTGCCGTGCGAAGAGCATGACGGCCAGTCCCACAGCCTGCGATAAGGACTTTGGGTCGTTTGCTGATAGATGGAAACGAAAGGAACGGAAATAAGGAGTTTAGAAGCACGGGCAACGCCAGCTCACCGCCACTTCGCAGTCCCCTCCAACGCGGATAAGGGCTTTCTTCATACTGTGCCTGCACTTTTTGCGAGACGGGATCCTGGCTAGCGGAAAGAGAGCCCAGTTTTTCAGACAGTTCAAGTTCCCGATTTTTTTGGGGTCCCTGGCGCGTTAGCAATTCACGTGCCCAAGGTAAATTCTTGAGATTGTCCGCTTCATCTATCAGAAGAGTCGTTGCTCTGCTGCACTCAAGGGGAACGAATAGCGCGTCAGATAAGGCGTTACTCAGATTATCTTGGCCAACCTCTCTCTTTATACCTTCCGAAGGCAGGACATATTCCGTCAGGTCAATTTGAAGCGCAAGAGCAGCCAGCGACTCTGCTGGGAATGATGCTTGATTAAGCTTTCGTCGAGCGCAGGTAAAAAGCTGCTCCAGTTCAGGAAGCGGAAGGATCAGAAACGCCATCGCAGAAGCGACAAATGGTTCTGTCAGTGCTGCAAGAAGGTCACCTAATAGCTTCGGGTCTGTCAGAAGCTCATCAACCTCGCTTTCCCTCAGGCCGGTTTCAAGAAACTTTTTAAGGACCGGGTGCCTCTGCAAATACCCCAGAACCGAGAGGATAGTGCCGTCGCTGCTCGCGTCGGCACGACCAAGGCAGAACCCCAATGCCTCCTTCCCGACTTTACCCAGATCCTCCTGACCTGCAGCTTCAACGCGATCGGCAATCTCCTGCACAGCTGCACCGGAAAAACCCTGCAATCTCGCAGCTTTCATGCTTGCCCGAACGGCATCCCGATGACGCCCCCGGTCACTCAGGAACCGCCCATAGGCTATCCAGGCGATAGGGTATTCGGGGTTATATTTAAGAGCCGATTTGAAGGACTTGTCCGCCGCCGAAGTCTTCCCTTCGGCTTTCAGCAATAGTGCGAGATTATAGTGGGCAGGGGCAATTTTTGCGTCAGACTTCAATACCTTGCGGTAAATGTCTGCGGCATGCCGCCCTTGGCCCTGGCGCTGAAACTGCGTCGCCCTGGCCATCGCCCGTTCAATCTCAGCTGTTGTCATGATATGACTGCTCTCTCCTGATGCGCTGCCACTATAATGGCAACGGACCGCGCTTGTTAAGCGCTTCCTTGCGAGGCAGAGAAGAGTTTCAATCCGATGATCCCGGCAACGATCAACCCAAGGCAGAGAATACGAATTATATCGCGGGATTCATCAAAGAGGATCATGCCAAGAATAGCCACGCCTACGGCGCCGATACCGGTCCAGATGGCATAGGCTGTGCCAATAGGAATGGTCTTCATAGCCAACGCTAGCAGCCAGAAACTGATACCCATAGCCGCCACAGTCAAGCCCGTTGGCACTATTTTGGTAAAGCCATCAGTATATTTAAGGCCTATGGCCCAACCGCATTCAAACAAACCCGCAATCACCAGATAAACCCACGCCATATTGTTGCTCCCATGACCTAAAAAGGTCATGCTAGGGTTATTTGGGGCGACAGAGAAGCAGGAAATTCGCCCCCGTTGTAAAGGCTACTTCCCCATTCTGGTTGGTGGCGCGAAAAATCGTCTCTATCCAGCCTCTTCCGGGCTTGGAGCTTGGGCGGATGGCTAGCACTTCCATTTCTCCAGTCAGCACATCCCCTGCATAGAGAGGCCGGGTAAAACTCACCTCAATGCCAAGGCCCGAGGGGAGGAAATGCCATTGCTGCCAGATTTTCGTGACCGACTTGGAATTAAGCGCGAAGGTATAGGCCCCGTTGGCGACAATATCCCTCAAACCCATGGCCCGCGCCACCTCCGCATCCAGATGCATCGGCTGATCATCATATTCAGCCGCAAATTCCAGCATTTTATCGCGCTCGACGGTGACAGTCGCACCGCTGAAGGTATCACCTAGCTTAATATCATCGTAGTAGAGTTTTTTTGTCATTATTATTTTACTCTAGTTATGGAGATTGGCGCGAGACAAGTTACCTCGTTCTCAAATTCCGAAAAAACCTTGCCGGGCTGGGAAAGCCTGAAATGTCAGGCTTTTGTTTTAGGCGTTCGCGGCATTTGTATTTGGCGGTTTCGACTTGCATGACGTTTTCGATGCGGCGGTCGAGGAATTCCCAAGTTTTAAAGTGACTTTCCGACTTATCTTCTAGCCAGTAGAGAAATGTCGCGCCATAGACAGCTGATAATGTCAGCCGTTTGCTATACCAGTTAAAGTCGGTGGAGCTATCGCCGGTAGCGTACCACATGCGGCTGACGGTCGCGGTGGTGAGTTTGGTCGCACGGACCAGATGCTGGGGAAGCGCGAGGATATTGGCAGCGCGGCGGACAGCCTCCTTATGCTCTGAATACATTTCCAGTCGGAGGCGAATGGCGAGGGTGATACGGTCGCGGATTTTAAGCGTCAGGACATCGCGTTTGATGAGTTCCGCTTCCATCCGGTCATCAGCGGTCTCGATAAAGAGCGTGATCAGATCAATGGCCCCGCCCGAAAAGGCTAGATCAAAGACGGAGATATCCTCATCAAGGTCTTTGGCGGCAGCAATCATGGCTTTGCGGGTCCAGCCGTCAAACAGCACATGAGGCAGGACAGCCTCCAGCAGGCGGATTTCTTTCTTGTTGTCGGTCTCAGACATTACTCTCTCCTACTCCGCCGCGCCCTGTTCTGCGGCCAGCCCCTCCATAAAAGCGGGCACCTCAGATTCATACACCAGATAGCGCAGGTTTGTCATGCGCTCTGGATATAAAATACCATCCAGATGATCACATTCATGCTGAACAACTCGAGCATGAAAGCCCTTGGCCTCACACTCAATCTTTGTTCCATCAAGACGAAGACCGGAATATCGAATATGGGTATAACGTGGTACCAGCCCGCGTAAGCCTGGAACGGAGAGACACCCCTCCCACCCCAGAGCCTTTTCTTCATTGAGCGGCTCAATCACCGGGTTGATCAGGATAGTTGAGGGGACGCCTCCCTCCTCCGCCGCCTCACCGTCTTCCGATTCGGCGCGTTCCGCCGGCACTTCGAATATCACCAGCCGCTTGGGAACCGCAATCTGCGGTGCCGCAAGACCAACACCACCAACGGCCGTCAGACTGTCGCGCATATCCTGCACCAGTTCGGCAATTTCCGCGGCGGTTGGATCGGATATGGGCTCCGCAATCCCTCGAAGTGCCGGATTTCCCATCTTGATTATCGGTTGAATTGTCATTTTTCCTGCCAAAAGCCTGCTTTTTTTGATAAATACCCTTTTCTTTAAGGATTTCATCCTAAATATGTCGTTTAACGCTTCACAGGGGCGTTTTAGCGTGGTAAACCCGCGCCACCTTGTGACCTTAAGTCAGATTTTAGTTAGGAGCACTGTACCTGTGCAAGTTACTGTTCGCGACAACAATGTCGACCAAGCGCTGCGTGCGCTGAAAAAGAAAATGCAACGTGAAGGCATCTTCCGGGAATTAAAGCTCCGCGGTGCCTATGAGAAGCCGTCTGAAAAACGTGCTCGCCAGAAAGCCGAGGCCATTCGTCGCGCCCGCAAACTGGCCCGTAAACGCGCTCAGCGCGAAGGCTAAGCCACTCTCACTTTGTGGGCCTTCGGGCTTGCGATTTTCCAAATTACCGAAGCCGCTCTGTTCATCAGATTGCGGCTTTTGTTATTGGAGAAACGCCTAAGTCGTTTCTTCGCCCTCTGCCATTGCCTTAACCGCAGCTTCGGTTTCCGCATTGGCGGGAAACATACATTCAATCATGATCTCCTCCGCCGTCACGTCTTGCGGCGTACCGAAGCTGGCTACGGTGGTGATCCAGGACAGGGTCGCGCCACCTAATTCAAATTCTAGCGGCAAAACGGGGAGCGCAGCATCGGAAGGATTTGCGCTCTGCCAATCCTCAGGAATATCTGGATAGGCGACAACCTCAGCGATCAGTTTTTTAAGCGGATCCTCGTCCCCGGCCCCGCGCACCTGACGATGGGCCCGCTCGATCATATGGTGGGCGATGCGTTCCCAATCTTTGACAAACGTCCTCAAACCATCCGGGGCCAGTAAAATCCGAAGCATATTGGGTGGCCCCTCAGTCCCGCCCATCTTGAGGCCCACCATATTCATCATCCGCGCGCCTGCATGATTGATCATGAGAATGTCAAAACAACGGTTCATGACAATGGCCGGATAAGGCTCCTGTTGACGAAGGATATGGTCAATGGCAAGGCGTACCTGTGAGAGCCCATCATCATCAAGGGCGCTTTCTTTATAGGCTCCAGTAAACCCCGCTGCATTCAGCAACCGATTACGCTCCCGGAGGGGCAAATCCATGACATCGGCAAGGCGCATCACCATCTCCCGGCTCGGGCGCGAACGACCGGTCTCGATAAAACTCATATGGCGGGCCGAACTATCCGCCTCCAGCGCCAGATCAAGCTGGCTGAGCCCATGAATCTGCCGCCATTGCTTCAGCAGCTGGCCAAATTCAGAAACTGGGGCCTTCAACGCCGTAGCTGTCATATTATGCCTCCTGCACTCTTTGATAAATGCAGTATAGGCGAGTAAATACGGAAAGACATTACCAGAGAGGTAATTGAGAGAATAACCTCTAACTGTCATTTTTAGTTCACCAACCTCAGACAAAAGGATAATCTGATGACTGAAAATGCCTCTTCCCTTCTTAAGTTCACGTTGTTATTGAATGCCGGCTTTTCCCTGCTAACAGGGTTGGCCTGCCTGCTATTCGCTGGAAACCTTGCTCCCTGGACCGGAATTGCGCCCTGGATCCTTTATGCCCTTGGCGTCGGATTGTTGATTTTCGCCGCTGATGTGGCCTATACGGCAACGAGGAATCCAATCAACATTCTCTTCGCAAAAATAACAATTGCGGCGGATGTAGCTTGGGTCGCCGGTAGTATTCTTCTACTCGCTTTTTTCTCAGAATTTCTCACCTTCAATGGCCAGCTCACTGTTGAGTTGATAGCGATCGTCGTCGCGGTTTTCGCTACTGTCCAATCCGTTGGGGTTAAACGATATACCCAAACTGGCCGCCAAACCGCTTAAAAAACACGATCAAAATTAAAAAAGCCGCGAGTTTCCTCGCGGCTTTAATTCCAAACACGGCTCGTTATGCCTAAGTTACCGCGCTCAGAGGGGAAAGATATTATTTAGTAGTATATCCCTCAACCTTTAAGTCAATAGAATTACTTTTATCTATATGACTTTTTCTTACGGGAATATTAGCACATCAAATATGAGATAATATTAAAATTATATACTACTGAACTTGAGATAGATAGCTGAAAATTTCTTCGATAATTTCTCAGTAATATTTTTATCATAATAATCAATTCAAATAAGCAAGGTGGCTTACTATCATGACAGGATGCTATTCCATGGTAAGAAAACACCCTAATACAAAGACCCCTTCTGCCTTTTCGAAAGTTCAGCATCATAAGCAGCCGCGTCAAAATCGGCTCTGGCGGATTTAATCATTTGGCCAGCAGTGGGAGCATCTGTGCGGTCGAGTTGAATGTCGGCATCCCATAAGCGGGCGCGAGTGAGAGCGCGGGCGCACTGGAAATACACTGCCTCAATCTCGACAACAACGACAGTCGCCGGTTTTGTACCCTTGATCTCAAAACGGCCCATCAGCGCCGGATCGGTTGTGAGATGTGCCTGGCCATTGATGCGTAAAGTCTCATCGATGCCGGGAAGCAGGAACAGAAGTGCGACACGTGGATCGACAACAATATTCTTTAAGGTATCAAGGCGATTATTTCCACGTCGGTCCGGGATTACCAACGTACGGTCATCCAGAATATGAAACAGCTGTTCGCTGCTATCGCCGCGTGGGGAGCAATCAAGACCACCCTTTCCGATACTTGCCAGAGCAAAGAATGGTGACGCCTCTATCCATCGGCGATACTCAGGCGTTAGATATGAGGTTTCCTTAGCAAGCGAAATCGGATTTGTTGGACCGTAGAGAGCTGTTAATCCCTCAAGTGTTATGATCGCATGGGGATCATTCCCGGGACTATATTCTGCGTCCGTTTCATTATCAGTCATTTCTAAGCCTTACTACATTTCTATGCTTTACTAAGGGGGAAGCTTTTGTCACCTCCCCGCTTACAGAAAAATTTAGTCAGCAGCGAAGCAGTAAAGGAGCCCTGCGCCCCCGCTACCCTTGAGGTCATCCTGACTGCAACCACGTGAATTATGGGCCGCATTCCACGACGTGTTCCCTCCGCCATGGCGGTCATGATGGCCAACGGTTGCACTACCTTTATCATTACTCGTCCAGTTACTGCAGGTTTTATCACCTTCCTCCCATGGGAAGTAAGCCGTTCCATCTGCCTTGGAACCCGTGAGGATGTCATGCTCGTTGGGTTTGTCACCCCGACCCTTTACATAATTTCCGTTCTCATCAAGGGCCGTGCGTTTGGAAATATTAGGATTTAGATGTAGTTCTTCGACATTGACCGCGATCAATTCACTTCGCGAGTTGTACCAGGGACCGGTTCCAATGCGGTTGCGAGCGGAAACACCCCGCTTGCCGTCTTCCTGAGTACTGAGGTAGGCACGCCACGTGCTGCCTTTCGTCCCTGCTCCTTCAGCAAGTTTTGTACAATAGGCATCAGCACCTTCAAGTCCGCCAAGATTAGCCCCGTCACCCATACCGACACTGGTGATAAAGAAGCCCATAGGATATTTCGTATCATCCGCCATGACGGCTGGAATTGTCATCATACCAAGTACCGTCATCGCCGTAACCGCTTTCAAGACTCTCATCATAACAATGCTTCCTTATGTTGACTTTGTAATTGGCGCGCCCGTTTTTTGTAAGGAGTTTGTTCAGCCCCTCTTCCCTAATATTATCAATATTTCAAAAGAAACATATTAAATTTTACTGCCTGAAAGACGCTCTGCTGGTTTACGCGCCATAGAGTAAGGTACACGCTTCCCCGGCAACTCAAACCTTAGATTATATTGTGGCGATACTGAGGCTACGGGTGTTGGTAATTCCCCCAAGTACAACACATCAGGTCTGGGTCCTGTTCGGCTGTTTCAGTGGTCTTACAGCCGACCAAAACCGCGAATACGGCCAATATGAATAGAAATTTCATCTACTGTTCCTTCCAGAAAAATAGGGGCAGCCATTTATGCAACCAGATACCACCCTCCTCTTCTCTAGTTATCGCAAAAAATATATTGGGCAAGAGGAAGAAGATCACCTTTTCTTTATCAGGCAGTGCCATAAAAAAAGCCGCGAGGAGTCCTGCGGCCTTTTTGTTATTTTAAGCGGTCTTATTACAACGCTTTGATAATATCCTCGACCATCTTCTTCGCATCGGCAAGGAGCATCATGGTGTTGTCCTTGTAGAACAAATCATTGTCGATACCGGCATAACCAGAGGACATGGAGCGTTTGACGAACAGAACCGTCTGCGCCTTGTCGACGTCAAGGATCGGCATGCCGTAAATCGGGCTTTGTGGATCATCACGTGCGGCAGGGTTGGTCACGTCGTTCGCGCCAACCACAAGGGCGACATCGGCTGTCGCAAAATCAGAATTGATTTCTTCCAGCTCGAACACCTCATCATAAGGCACATTTGCTTCGGCCAGCAGCACATTCATATGGCCCGGCATCCGCCCTGCGACAGGGTGAATGGCATACGCAACGTCGACGCCTTCCTCCTTCAGGATATCACCCATTTCCCGCAACGCATGCTGAGCCTGCGCAACTGCAAGACCATAGCCCGGCACAATCAGGACTTTACCAGCATTTTTCATGATGAAGGCCGCATCATCAGCAGAACCAGCTTTATGAGGACGGTCCCCTTTGTCCGGCCCTGCAACAGCAGTATCGCCACCGAAGCCCCCCAAAATCACACTGAAGAAGGAACGGTTCATAGCCTTGCACATGATGTAAGACAGGATAGCACCGGAGGAGCCTACAAGCGCCCCAACAATGATCAGCGCCGTATTCTCCAACGTAAAGCCGATACCGGCCGCCGCCCAACCGGAATAGGAGTTGAGCATAGAGACCACGACGGGCATGTCCGCGCCGCCGATGGGTATGATAATCAGGAAGCCGATGAGGAAAGCCAAGATTGTCATCGCCCAGAAAATAGTCGGATCAAGGTCCAGACAGAACCAGACGATCAGGGCGAGAATCAACAATCCGATCAGAAGGTTAACAAAATGCTGGCCGGGAAACGTCACCGGGTTACCGGAAACAAGCCCCTGCAGCTTCGTAAACGCGATAATGGAGCCTGAGAAGGTAATCGCACCGACAACGACGCCGATAGCCATTTCAATACGGCTGAGAACCGTAAGTTCTCCGCCAGGGCCTAAAATGCCGTAAGCATCAGGATTATAGTACGCCGCAGCGGCGACGAGAACAGCTGCCAAGCCAACTAGACTGTGGAACGCGGCTACTAGCTGCGGCATAGCGGTCATGGCAATACGCTGGGCAATCACTGCACCGATACCACCACCGATGACGATCCCGCCAATTATCCACTCGTACGAAAGAACGCCGGGGTTAAGGATGGTGACGACCATGGCGATGGCCATACCGACCATACCCATGATATTCCCGCGACGGGAACTTTCCGGTGAGGAAAGACCACGAAGCGCGAGGATGAATAGAATGGCGGAGACCAGATAGGCGAGCGCCGTAAAATTAGCTGACACGGTTCTTTCCCCTTATCTCTGTTTTTTCTTGTACATGGCGAGCATGCGTTGCGTCACCAGGAAGCCGCCGAAAATATTGACAGAAGCCAATATGACAGCAACAAATCCAAATACTTTTGCGAGGGTTAAGTCAGCAGGGCCCGCGGCGATCAGGGCGCCAACGATAATAACTGAGGAGATGGCATTGGTGACAGCCATCAAAGGTGTATGCAAAGCCGGTGTCACACTCCAGACGACGTAGTAGCCGACAAAAATAGCCAGCACAAAGACGGCAAGCCGAAAAACGGTGGGATCTACCATATCCATATCAATTCCCTCCCTCAGTTAAAAGCGGATGGATGATCTTGCCATCCCGTGTCAGCGCACTGCCCAGAATAATTTCATCTTCCCAATTCATGGCAAGTGCGCCGGTTTCCTTGTCCACCATTGGGGTCAGGAAATTGAGAAGGTTTTTCGCATATAGCGCTGAGGCATCACTGGCGAGGCGGCTCGGGACATTACGATGCCCGACCAGGATCACGCCGTTGTCCGTAGTCACGACTTCGCCTGGTCTGGATTGAGTGACATTACCACCCATCTCGACGGCGAGGTCGACAATGACAGAGCCCGGTTTCATAACCGCTAACATTTCATCTGTAATCAGAATGGGAGCTTCACGACCGGGGATCAACGCGGTTGTAATAACGATATCCTGCTTTTTGATATGCTCGAATACAAGTTCCGCCTGACGTTTCTTGTAGTCGTCACTCATTTCCTTGGCGTAGCCGCCTTCGTCTTCACCGGCTTCGTCGGTTTCGACCATAACGAATTTAGCACCGAGACTTTCCACCTGCTCTTTGGTCGCTGCACGCACGTCCGTTGCCGTAACAATGGCACCAAGCCGGCGTGCCGTGGCAATGGCCTGTAATCCGGCCACACCAACGCCCATGATAAAGATACGCGCAGGAGCGATCGTCCCGGCAGCCGTCATCATCATCGGCAAGGCCTTGCCATATTCATGGGTTGCATCCAGCACCGCTTTATAGCCCGCCAGATTGGATTGCGACGATAGAACGTCCATCGACTGCGCCCGGCTGATCCGCGGAACGAGTTCCATGGCGACAGCATTGACGCCAGCCTTCGCATACTCTGCGACCTGCTCCCTGTTCTGGAGCGGCGCCAGCTGAGCGATCAGGGTTGCACCGGATTTCATCAGGGAAAGTTCATCCAGACCGCCCTCAGCCGTTGTCAGCGGACGCTGGACTTTAAGAACAATATCCGCGTCTTTCAGCGCTGTAGCTGCATCAGCAGCAATTGTCGCGCCAGCCTCAGTGAAGTCACCATCATGGAAAGAGCTGGCATCGCCAGCACCTGTTTCCACAATCACTTCCGCTCCGAGGCCCACAATTTTCTTGACGGTATCTGGAGACGCGGCAACCCGCTTCTCGTTCTCCCGGCGTTCTTTGGGGATAGCGATTTTCATCATCGATCCTCTTTATCTCATTTTTAAAGTAGGTAGATTTAGCGCCCCGCAACGCCGGTGGAATTTATTGGCCTTCCTAAGCAAGCCAATGAAAGTGCTATACTAAAAACGTTGCCATCAAAATCAGTAAAATTACGATCCCGATGGTTCCAAACGTGAAAAGCTTCACGAAGCCCTGAAAAGATTCTTTTTGGGCGTCGATGTTCATATTACCGTGTTCACTCATTGTCGAAGACCTTTCAAAAGTCGATCATTCAAGGATGGTTTGCACTGCAATATACCGAAATCTGTTTTTGGGGCAACAGATTGTCGTATTCACGTTCAAAAAAAGGCTAATTCAGGGAGGGGAACTACAAGGCCTCCAGCTCATCGATAAAGCCTTCGATGACACCAAGGCCTTTTGACCAGAAGGACGAATCCGATGCGTCAAGGTTAAATGGCGCAAGCAATTCCTTGTGACGCAGTGTTCCGCCAGCCTTCAACATATCGAAATATTTACCCTGAAATCCGGATTCCGCGTCCTGATAAACCGCATATAACGCGTTTACCAGGCAATCACCAAAGGCATAGGCATAGACATAGAACGGGGAATGGATGAAATGCGGGATATAGCACCAGAAATACTGATACTCATCATGCAAACGAATGGCCGGGCCGAGACTTTCCGTTTGAACGCCCATCCATATCTTGCCGATTTGATCAGGAGAAAGCTCTTCCTTTTTCCTTGCAGTGTGCAAGCGTTTTTCAAACTCATAAAACGCGATCTGGCGCACAACGGTGTTCAGCATATCCTCCACTTTACCCGCAAGCATAACTTTTCGTTTTGCAGGATCGGTTTGCTTTTCCAGCATGGCCCGGAACGTTAGCTGCTCCCCGAAGACAGATGCTGTTTCGGCAAGTGTCAATGGGGTATCAGACAACAGCCCCCCTTGCGGTGCTGCCAAAATCTGATGGACACCATGGCCAAGTTCGTGGGCCAAGGTCATGACATCACGGGTATTCCCCTGATAATTCAGCAAAAGATAGGGATGAGCGCTAGGCACAGTCGGATGCGCAAAAGCGCCCGGAGATTTTCCGGGGCGAACCGAGGCATCAATCCAGGGGTTTTCAAAAAATTTTCGCCCTAATGCAGAAAGTTCCGGTGAAAAGCGTCCATAGGCGTCCAGCACAGTATCCCGTGCCTCCTTCCAGGAGATGATCCGATCATCTTCTTCCGGAAGCGGCGCATTGCGATCCCAATAATCCAGTTTCTCCTGCCCCATCCAGCGAGCTTTAAGCTGATAATATCTATGCGAAAGGGTTGGATAGGATGCCTGTACCGCTTCTGAAAGTGCATCCACCACTTCCGGCTCGACCTGATTGGATAGATGACGCATGTCTGCGGGGTTATCAGACCCTCGCCAGTCATCCTCAATTGCCTTGTCTTTGGCCAGAGTATTGGTGACAAGGGAGAAAAGCCGAACGTTTTCGCCAAACACCTTGCCAAGATTCTTGGCTGCCTTTTTTCGCATATCCCCGTCTTTGCTGGAGAGCAAATGCAATATCTGCTGTGACGCCATTTCCTCGCCGTCTACTTCGAAACGCATTCCTGCAATGGTTTCATCGAACAAACGGATCCAGGCGCTCCGGCCAGAGATATCCTTTTCATGTAATAATTTTTCGAGCTCATCTGAAAGCTGATAAGGTTGCAAAGCCCTCACATTCCGGATCCACGGCTCGTATTTTTTAAGGCTGGAAACGGCATACATTTCGGTCAGCGCATCTTCGCCGATCTTGTTCAACTCCAATGTCAGGAATAGCAAATCCGTCGAAATTGCGTTGACCTTTTCCTGCATGGTCTGGAAAAATTTTCCAATTTCGGGATCGGACATATTTCCGGCATAGACGAGATAGGCATAGGACATAATCCGGCCTTGTATTTCACCTATTTCCTCAAAATGAGAAATCGCAAGATACAACTCCTGCCCATCCAGCTCGGCAAGTTTGCCTTTATAGTTTTCCGCAAAATGCTTTGCATCCTCTGCTGCCTTCTCCAGGTCTTCTGCTAATTCTGCAGAAGTGCGCGAAGGGTAAAGGTCCGTCAAATCCCATTCGGGAAGGTTGGCGAGGACAGGATCGGTCATAATACTTGGAACTCCAAAGCCATGTGTACTTTACGTATTACATAAGCAGAAAAAATCAGCTGACAAGGAAATTGGCATGGGCCGCCGCGACGGGCTTTTCACGGTTACCCTGCCAGGCTTCGATCCGCATGTTGGCGATACGGCGACCGGGTTTGGTAATCACTGCTTCGGCGTATGTTTCAATAGGTTTAGCGGAGCGTAAATATTCTACCGTAATATTGATAATTTTTGGCACTCTGGTCACGTCTTGCGTGGCCAACAAATGTACAAGCGCCGTACTTTCCAGAAAGGCACCAATAACACCGCCGTGGATTGCCGGTAGAGTTGGATTACCAATAAACTTATTATCTTCCGGCAAGACACAGATCAGCTTGTCATCCGGTGTCTCCATCCGAAGGCCCAGAAATTTAAAATATGGGATCATGTCGAATATACGCGCCCAATCCTTGTCATTCTTTGACTGTTCGATTGTGGCGACGAAATCTTCAGAGGTCATTTGCGACATTTCTTATCCCTCCCCCTCACTGGCTTTATTGAGCGGCTTACTAGAGCTGGATTTCAGCATAAAGGTGCCAACGCTATTGGCCACCGGGTCATTGGGATCGGTGTGATAGGCGATGGCACGGGTAAAAGCGATCTGCTTTGTTGTCTTGTAGCAGACGGCACGGGTAAACAGCTCCTCGCCAGGTATCGCGGGTTTCAGATAATCGATGCGCAAATCCAAGGTTGCGATGGGTAAGTATTTCTTCAGACGCACGTAAATACACATCCCCGCGGCGGTATCAATCAACGTTGTGATAAGGCCACCATGGAGAATGCCGTTCACTGGATTACCCGCAAATCGTTCCTGATAGGGCAAACTGAACGTTACGCCTTCCTCGTCCATCTCCTGAACCTTGATGCCCAGTTCAGAACAATGGGGAATACCGGTATCGATAATGTTTTGTATCTGGGTGATATCAAACGGCATTGACATAAATTTCAGCCTTTAAAATAGTCTTTGTACCACGCAATGAATTTCGGAATACCTTCATCAAGTGACGTTGTAGGTTCATATCCCACATCTCGGCGGATCGGGTCAATATCCGCAAAGGTTTCTTTCACATCTCCGGCTTGCATGGGCAGCATTTTCATGTTTGCCTTCACTCCGAGCGCGTCTTCCAACGCTGCAACCAGACCAAGCAACGGCTCTGATCGATGGTTGCCAATATTGTAAACACGATAAGGCGCTTGCCCTTCTTGAGCAACAGGCGGATTGGCAAGGAGCGCCTTAACGCCACTGACAATATCGTCGATATAGGTAAAATCCCGTTTCATATCGCCATTGTTAAAAATCGGGATTGTCTCCCCGCGCAGCATTTTCTCCGTAAAGGTCCAATACGCCATATCCGGACGTCCCCAGGGTCCGTAAACAGTAAAGAATCGAAGACCCGTGAGGGGGATGCCATAAAGATGCGCATAGGAATGCGCCATCAACTCGTTCGCTTTTTTTGTCGCCGCATAAAGCGATACCGGACGGTCCACGGACTGATCAACGGAGTAAGGAAGCTCTTTATTCCCCCCATAAACAGACGAGGAACTTGCGTAGACGAGATGCTCAAGGCCCTCTAAATGGCGGCAATATTCAAGAATGGTCAAAAACCCGGTGATATTGGAATCGGTATAGTCAAATGGATGTTCCAGGCTATAGCGAACTCCCGCTTGTGCCGCTAAATGAACAACTTTGATAATACCAGGAATTTTCCCCAAAGTTTCAAATACATCATCGCGATCCTTCAGATCCAGCTTGATGAATTCGAATGCGTTATGCGCCCCTAGCTCTTCAAGCCGGGCTTTTTTAAGTGATATATCATAGTAATCATTCAAATTGTCGATACCGACGACTTTCTCTCCCGCTGCCATAAGCGCCAGCGAAACATGCATACCTACAAATCCTGCCGCCCCGGTTACCAGTACTGTCATACGTGTTCCCTTAGTCTCAAAAGTGCCGCCAGCTCATCAAGAACATCTCCAAGTGTACCAAGTCAAAAAAAATCGGCCAATTCTGACCATAAATTAATTATGTCAGTGTTATTGACCTTTATTGTAATAGCTGTTAGCGTTATTATATTATGGTTAAGTTAATCAGAGATTAGCGGGAGTTCTCCATCATGCAATTGGCCAATGTGTCCCTGAACGATAAATACGAGCTGGAAGAAGGGCGTGTCTTTCTTACCGGCATCCAGGCGCTCGCACGGCTTCCGCTGATGCAGAAAGCACGGGATCGTGCTGCAGGGCTGAACACAGCGGGCTTTATTTCTGGATACCGCGGGTCGCCGCTCGGTGGCTACGATCAGTCCCTATGGAAAATTCGCCCGCTCTTAAAAGAAAATGATATTCATTTCGAACCTGGCATCAACGAGGACCTAGCGGCGACAGCTGTCTGGGGTAGCCAGCAACTTAACCTGTTTCAAGGCGCCAATTACGACGGTGTTTTTGGCATCTGGTACGGCAAAGGCCCTGGCGTTGATCGGTCCGGCGATGTTTTCCGTCACGCCAACAGCGCCGGAACATCAAAGTATGGCGGGGTATTGGCACTTGCAGGTGATGATCATGGGATCGTCTCCTCCTCTATCGCCCATCAGAGTGAGCATGGGTTTGCCGGCTGGATGATGCCGGTGCTGCATCCAGCCAGCGTTCAGGAAATCCTCGATTACGGGCTTCTCGGCATCGAAATGTCTCGCTACTCCGGCTTATGGGTTGGTTTCAAATGCATATCTGAAACAGTTGAGGGCGGCGCTTCGGTTTATGTCTCTCCGACACGTAACCAGTTTATTCACCCCGAAAATGAACTCCCTGATGGCGGGCTCAATATTCGCCCCAACGACAACCGCTTCGACCAGGAAACGCGGCTTAACGAGCATAAAATTTATGCCGCCCGGCGCTTTGCGCGGGTCAACAACCTTGATCGTATTGTGATGGACAGTCCTAAGCGCAGGCTTGGCATTGTGACCACAGGCAAGTCGTACCTGGATGTGCGACAAGCGCTTCGCGACCTTGGTATTGATGACGCCCTCGCCGCAGAAATCGGCCTTACTGTGTATAAGGTTGGGATGCCTTGGCCGCTTGATCCTGAAGGGATTCGGAATTTTGCTGAAGGCCTCGAAGAAGTTCTGGTGATTGAAGAAAAGCGGGCCATGATCGAAAACCAGATGAAGGAACAACTCTATAACTGGGACACGCAGGTTCGTCCTCGCATTCTCGGCAAGTTTGATGATGAAAAAAATGTTGTCTTCCCTTCAACAGGTGAGTTAACCCCGGCGATGGTGGCACGGGTAATCGCCGCGCGTATTCGGCGCTTCTATACATCGGAATCAGTTGAAAATCGGCTAGCGTTTCTCGATAAGAAGGAGCAGCAGCTCAATGCCTCTCCGGCCAAGCTGATAAGGACCCCTTTTTACTGTTCGGGTTGCCCGCATAATACCTCAACGGTGGTGCCGGAGGGCAGCCGTGCCGTCGCCGGTATTGGCTGCCATTTCATGGTCACCTGGATGGATCGCAATACTGATACCTTTACCCAGATGGGTGGCGAAGGCGTGCCTTGGGTCGGACAGCAGCATTTCACCAATGAAAAGCACATCTTTGCCAATTTGGGTGATGGCACGTATCACCATTCGGGCCTGCTAGCCATCCGTCAGGCCATCGCCGCAAAGTCAACGATGACGTACAAGATCCTTTATAATGACGCAGTTGCCATGACCGGTGGCCAGCCTCTCGATGACCAACTCACACCTTGGCAAATCGCCCAGCAAGTCGCTGGTGAAGGTGTTGAAATTATTCGTGTGGTCTCTGATGAGCCGGATAAATACCCCTCCGGCACGCCTTGGCCAAAGGGGACAACTATTCATCATCGTGATGAGCTGGACAAGATCCAGAAACAGCTCCGCGAAGAAAAAGGCGTTACCATTCTGCTATATGATCAGACATGTGCAGCCGAAAAACGCCGGCGGCGGAAACGCGGGACTTTCCCCGATCCCGCAAAAAGGGTTGTCATTAATGATCTGGTCTGTGAAGGCTGCGGCGATTGTTCGGTTAAATCCAATTGCCTTTCAGTGGAACCTCTGGAAACCGAATTTGGCCGCAAACGCGCCATCAATCAATCGAGCTGCAACAAGGACTTTTCTTGCGTTAAAGGCTTCTGCCCAAGCTTTGTCACTATTGAGGGCGGTGACCTGCGTAAAGCTGCGCCACATGCGGCGGAAAACCCTGCTGAAGACATTCCCGAGCCCACATTAAAGGAACTTGAGCACCCTTATCGCATCCTGATCACTGGGATTGGTGGTACAGGTGTTGTGACGATTGGCGCATTGGTCGGTATGGCCGCTCATCTTGAAGGCAAGGGTATTTCCGTGCTTGATCAGGCTGGCCTTGCACAGAAAGGCGGCGCCGTCACCAGCCATGTTCAAATCGCGCCGACACCTGAGCATATTAATGCGGTGCGTATTCCTGCCGGGCGCGCTGATTTGCTCATAGGCTGCGATATGGTGACTTCCGGGTCCTACGACTCCCTAGCGAAATTTGATGTTGGTGTTGGCCATGCTGTGGTCAATGCCCACCCGTCCCCGACCATGGATTTTACGCTCAATCCTGATGCTGATTTTCCCGTAAAAGACACGCTGGAGCATATTCGTAATGCCGTCGGCGCGGACGCCTGCTCCATTATTGAAGCCAGCGACATCGCGACCACACTCATGGGTGACAGCATTGCCACCAACCTGTTTATGCTTGGCTATGCCTTTCAGAAGGGATTTGTCCCGGTCTCTGCCGAGGCTCTAATTCGAGCCGTTGAACTTAACGGCATTGCCATTGAAACCAATAAAAAGGCATTTGCCTGGGGCCGTGTTATGGCCCACGATCCAAAACGGGTTGAAGCGGAAGTTGCAGGCCTTAAAGGCCCCGTTGCCATCGTAGCACCGGCAACAAACCTCGAAGAAATTATCTCCCGTCGGGCGGAATTCCTGAAAGGCTATCAGAGCAGTCGATATGCCACGAAATTTGCAAAACTGGTAGAAAAAACTTTGACCAGGGAAGCAGAAGTTATGGGCGCCGGAAGCAATTCCCTGACCGAAGCAGTTGCAAGATCTTATTTCAAGCTTATGGCCTATAAGGACGAGTATGAAGTTGCCCGGCTCTACACAGATCCGAAATTCATGCAAAAGGTCGAGACTTTGATGGATGGCGACTACAAGCTGAAATTTCATCTGGCCCCGCCACTTTTCTCCAAAAAAGACCCGGACACCGGGCATTTGAAAAAGAAAGAATTTGGCCCCTATATGATGAAGGCCTTTGCCTCCCTCGCCAAATTCAAAGGCCTGCGCGGAACACCCCTTGATATCTTTGGCTATCAGGCAGAGCGAAAAAAAGAGCAGCAGTTGATCATCGATTTTGAGAATATTATGAACGAAATCCTTGGCGCACTCACAGCGGAAAACCACGCCATCGCAGTAGAGATAGCTGGGTTGCCAATGTTTATTCGCGGTTATGGGCATGTGAAAGAAGCTGCCATTCAAACTTTTGAAGGTGATATGGCTAACTTGCTCCCCCTCTTTCATAATCCTGAACCGCAAAGTCAGGCAGCGGAATAAGGAACTGCACCCAATTGGTTCTCGCTACGGGAACCAATTGGGCCTTTGAGATTGAGATCTTGCTCCTATGATGGGTGAAAAGGAGATATCTCATGCTTGATCTTAGGCCCAACTGCGAAACATGTGACGCTGACTTACCCAATGGTGGGGAAGCAGTGGCTTATATTTGCACCTTCGAATGCACCTTTTGCGTCGGCTGCAATGATAATACTCACGAGGGAATTTGCCCGAACTGCGGTGGTAATCTGGTTCTGCGCCCTACCCGTCCAAACCATCTGATGGAAAAATTCCCCCAAAGCACCAAAAGAGTTTTAAAGAAGCAATAGCTCTCACATTCATTCCGGAAACTTGACCCATGTGTCCCGAGGCTTGTTGCCGCTATCCTTTTCAGGCTCTGATTGCATGGATCAGTGCCGCCGGAAAAGCGGCTCTAGGCCATGAGAGAGCAAGGAGAAGATCAGCAGCTTCCAAGTTGAGAGCCATCTTTTCATCCGTGCCCTCGGCGCAATCCTCATGACGGCGCGCCGCAGCTTTTAGCAAATGACGGGTTTCAGACACTGTGAGCAGGCCCTTGATCACACATTGTTGCGAGATAAGTTCTGACACAGTTAGCGCCGCAAATCCGGCAGCGTCCATTGAAAATTTCTTCATGATCCCAACATCGGCATTAAGCCACCATAGGATTATTTATGATAGCTTAATACACTTAATTGTTGCGACCTTGAATACAAGAGCGTCCTCACCCTTTCAGAAAACCCTAAAAGGCAGCCGCGGCAGCCGTATTTTCTGGCTCGACTTCTGTCTCAGGGGTTTCTTCGGCAGCCATGCCCAAGGCATGCTTATACAGATCAATCATATATTCCTGTTCTTGCAGATCTGCCTTGTCCAATTTACGTAAACGCAGAACAGCACGCATGGCCTTGACATCAAAGCCCGTGCCTTTCGCCTCAGCGAAGATTTCCTTGATATCGTCGGCGATACCCTTTTTTTCTTCTTCCAATCGCTCTATGCGCTCAATAAAGGACCGCAAATGATCCGCTGCGACACCGCCAACGTCCGACATAATATACCCTCTTCGTGAAAAATTCCTAACCGACCGGAACGAACTCCGGGAGGCTGGTTTACCATTAATTGCGGCCAAAGGTACATCCCATTTTTAGGAATTTTTCCTCGCAACAGTACCGCTCCTCAGTGATCCGGATGGCTCTTGGCAAATGCGGCCTTCTGCCCTGCGGTCGCCTCTGTCTGGTATTTGCCTTTCCACTCGTCAAATGGCATGCCATAGACAATTTCACGGGCCTGCAATTTATCCATTTCGATGCCTTTATCTGCCGCCGCCTCCATATACCAATTGGCCAGACAGTTGCGGCAGAAGCCACCAAGGTTCATCAAATCTATATTCTGCACGTCCGTACGGTTTCGCAAATGATCGCGCAGGCGCCGATAGGCAGCGGCTTCAAGTTCGAGAGTTTCCTGATCCATTTTTCGCCTCGTCCAATAGTTTATCTATTCCTTACTGTATGCCAGAAACCGTTTCTTTCAAGACCTGATCGACAACTTTTGTCAAAGCGTCGTGACTGCTGTCTCCAGCCCTTAAGGATTCATGGTAGAGCGCCAACTGCCGATCTGATGACGCGCCACGGCGAATAATCTCGCGGGCATGCTGAACTTCCTTCTCGCATCCCAGAAACGCCGCATCTTCTGCGGTAAGCTCGATTATCTCTTCAATAAGCTCCAAAGCAGAAACTGGGGCCGGAATACCAAAGTCAATAAGCTTGGCGTCAACACCAAATCGCTGCGCAATCCAACGATTTTCCTCAACCAAAGTTTGCGGATATATGCGCCAGCGCTGATTATTACGGCGCAACCGGTAGAGCATCCGCAAGATACAGGAATAAAGCGCAGCGATAGTCAGGCAATCTTCCACAAGTGGGCAGACATCAGTAAGCCGCATCTCTAATGTCGGAAACCGGGAAGAAGGCCGCAAATCCCACCATAGTTTCGATCCATCCTCGATAGCTCCGGACTCGACCATAGTATGGATGAGCCGTTCAAACTCGCCATAGCTTTCAAATCGATCCGGGATGCCTGTACGCGGGACACCGTCAAAAACGCTCACTCGATAGGATTTAAGCCCCGTCTCCTCGCCTCGCCAAAAGGGAGAAGATCCACTCAAAGCCAAAAGATGCGGCAGGAAATAGGTCGCCTGGTTCATCAGGTCTATGCGAAGTTCTGGGTCTTCAATGGCGCAATGTACATGCATACCGCAAATCATCATCCGGCGGACCGTCGCCTGCATATCGCGGGCGATGGTGTCATAGCGATCCTTGGGGGTGATTTTTTGGTCCTGCCAGTCCGCAAATGGATGCACGGACGCCGCCATCAATCCAAGCCCATGTTTTCCGGCGACTTCAGACACGGTACCACGGAGCTCATG
>Ga0315338_1001253_pt1 | contig 34337 bp, 27 predicted proteins | sample ASW8metaG_FD_204518 | JGI IMG/M metagenome (GOLD analysis project Ga0315338, IMG submission 204518) | Ammonia-oxidizing marine archaeal communities from Monterey Bay, California, United States - ASW #8 | ecosystem: Environmental > Aquatic > Marine > Coastal | place: USA: California | collected... | reverse complement strand
ACAACTGGGTTTCCCAGGTCGGCACAGGACGCCACGAGCCTTGCATCAGCATCACCGGAGATGGCGCCGTGATCACAGGAAACACCGGGTTTATCTGTGCTGGCGGCGGACTACGATTGGTCGGCAGCTCCGGAGTCGTGAGCGACAATACGATGACGAAGACCTTCGGCTATGGGTTCGAGGTGGGCAACGATACCGACACGTCTGACTCGGTGGTGGTTTCCGACAACTTGGCGCGGGCCAACCTGGGGTTCGGTTTCGCCGTGCGCCAGTCTGCCACCGCCACGGCGCTCTCCGGCAACAAGGCGCACAAGAACCGCGAGGATCTCTGCGATGCAGGAACCGCAACGACATCCATGGGGGACGACTTCGATACCGAACTCGATCCCATGGGAGCCGATTGTATGCTGCTCAACCCGGCTCCCTGGCCAACTACTACCACCACGACAACTAGTACGACTACCAGCTCGACCATGTGACCCTCGCCACAAGCGCCGCCGTCGATTGTGGTTAACATAACGGCCATGGTCGGATGCTTTCCGTACTTCTCGACCGGCGTTTAAAATTCCTAGACGCGTACACCCCGCGTCTTTCGTTTCTATTTTTGTCTCGGAGCCACGGCCCTAGCACATACGAATGGGGTAGGGGGTGGGGGGTAGGCCCCCTCGCGGGGGTAATCGTTGGTTGCGTATAGGTTGCGCTTCGTGTCGCGCGTTGCCGTGATCTGCAAACCTAACGCCGCAAAGGGCAACGATTCCGCGAGCGTCGATGGAACTCATAACCCGCAGGTCGGAGGTTAAACATTTGCAGCTTGCGCTAGAGTCCCTTGTACTGAATGACGCGTGCCATGCCGACAGCGAGGTGCCACTCGATGTGGCAGTGAAAGAACCAATGGCCGGGGTTGTCCGCTACCCACTCAATCGTCCTGGCCGACTTCGTGGGTACCGTGATGCTGTCCTTTTTTGCTGGATCCTTCAGATTGAGCTCCCCCGGTTTGCCCAGCAGGTGAAAGAAATGCCCATGCAGGTGAAACGGGTGATTCATGCCGGTCGGATTCTCTAGCTCGAACCGAATCGACTCTCCTTCCGAGACCATGATCGGGTCGGCCTTGGGCCAGCTCTGGCCGTTCAGGGTCCAGCCGTAGGGTTGCATCGTACCGCCACAGACGAGCTTGACCACACGAGCATCGCTGGCCAGGGTCACGGGTTCCGGCGAACGCAAGTCGTTCAAGCCCAGAGTGCGCGGCCCCCATTTCACAGGGCTGTCAGCCGGCTCCGCATCGGCCGATGACTTGTACCGCAATACTGCCCGGCCCTCGTTGCCATCCAGAGTGCCGATACGAATCCAGTGTGTGCCCTTTTGCTTGGCCTCCACGATCACGTCGAACCGCTCCCCGATGTCGATCCAGAGATTGTCGACTTCCACCGGCCTCATCGGCTGGCCGTCGCACTCGATCACGGTCATCTTGTGCTGATCGAACTGCAACCTGAAAGCATAGGTCGAGGAACTGTTGATGAAGCGGAAGCGTACGCGCTCTCCCTGGTCGACCTGGAAGGTACTCAGCTCCGCGTTGGGCTGTCCGGGGCCCCGGCCCTTACCGTTGAACAAGGCCGACTGAAACGGGACGTCTCCGACGTCCATCTTCATCTTGCTTTTTTTACTCGACGCGCCCTTCTCGGGCTTGTCGAAAGCGCCGGTCCTGATCTTTTCCATCAGCACCGGACCAGCTTCCTGAAACCAATCCGAGATCATCACGACCTCATCGCTGTCGTACTGGTAGGGATTGGATTCTGGATCGATGATCAGCGGACCGACCAGCCCCTCAGAATACTGGATGCCGGTGTGCGAGTGATACATGTGCGTGCCGGTGGGCTCGGCCTTGAAGACATAAGTGAATGATTCGCCCGCTGGAATAGGCTCCCTGGACACGCCCGTAACGCCGTCCATTTTCCACGTGCCAAGCTGCTTCATCCCGTGCCAGTGGATCGACGTCGGGTCGGGCAGCTGATTGTTGACTTGAATTCGCAGCTGATCTCCGGCCTTGGCGCGAATCTCGGGCCCCGGGAACTGCTTGTTGTAGCCCCAGATCTCTCGAGATCTGCCATCAGGTGCGCCTTCCCAGGCGCTGACATTGAACACGTGTGTCGGGTCTTGCCCAGTGCCGGGGGAAAGGCTGACCTGGGTCCCGCCGCAACTGGTGAGCAAGCTGGGCACGAACGCTAGGCCCACGCCAACCTGGGCTGAATGCTTCAGAAACTGACGTCGTGTGACGGCAGATCCGTCTGGAGCGGAAATGGGGGGATCAGTCATTTGGATCTCCGAGGTATGAAGGCAGCGTTCGTTTGCAGAGTACCGTCTTCGCGGAGATTTCCAAGCGAGTTATGTTAACCAGAATCCCGTGTCAGTACTGGGACTGGCCGGCCAACCGCATGTCCGTTAGGTACCGTCGACCGTGACCTCGCGCCTGGGTAACCGGCATCCCCCCCAATCGGCACCGATAAACCCTCGCCACGAGCGCTGCCGTTGATCCTAGTTGACACTTAGAACGTTATACGACGCTTCTTGTACTTCCGCACCGGCGCTAAAAGTTCCTAGACGCGAAGCTCCTGATACCAGCTGCTTTGCAGCGGCACGGACCGCAAGAATCTGCGCTCGCACCCGATAATCGATGTCCGACAGGCCCCAAGGCCCTTCGGTGGTCAGAAAGGGCGTTGAGCTCTGATGCGCATAGGCGCCGAGGCTCGAGATCCTGAGCACCGTCTTAGCGCCCGTAATGAACCAGCCTTCTTCCATTACGCCCGGAACGCTCAGCCTGGAACCGAGGTTGCTGTGGGTGGCGAGCTCGATTCCACTGGACTTCAGCTCGGCCGCGACGGCCTCTGCGAGAAGCGAAGGCGTGCTGCGCGTGGCAATCACGAAGAAGCCGTCGTGTGGGCCCTCGTGTAGCGACAGAATCAAATCGGGACGGGTCTCATCAATGACCTCGCGAATCGCTCTGGCCTCGATCGTTGCGAAATTAGCGAAATCTCGATTGATGTCGCAGCCCTGTGCGTTGTAGCGTGCACCGTGCAGGAGTCCTACAGGGTTGGCGGGCCCAATGAGATCCAGGTGCAAGCCCCCGTAGATCTCGGGGTACGCCCGAACATCTGAAAGAATACTCGGGGCGGCAAGCGCGCCCGCAACTTCGTTCCCGTGTACTCCCGCGATGATCAAGAGGCGCTTGCCACCCTTCGACCCGCTCTTACTTGCTAGGTAGATCGGCCACACTCTATCTCTGTAGGGCACTTCCGCGATCGTATTCAAGGAGAAACCCGCAGCTTCCTGGCGCAGCCTGTCCAGGTGTTCCGAAAGATCGACCGGCGGAAGCGCGATGTCGAACTCTTTCTCGGGATTCGGACCATCTTCTGCGCACTCGCTGAGAAAGAAGCGGTCGAACTGGCGAATCTTCGTGCAGCCGGACGTCAGCGCCACTGTTGCCAGGAGGACGGTAATGAGAAAAAAACGCATACTGCATCCCCTCTTGTAGCCGATAGAAAAAGGAGGGCTTGACGATCGGCAACACCTTGCTGCGAGGCTCGAAACAACGGCCGACTTTGCATTCTAACCGAGTCGTAAAATTACTGTAAGCGCCGCGACCCGCTAGCGTAAATAGCCAAGAGATTTGAGATTCTCTTCGGTGCTCTCTGACAGCGCTGCGGCGGTGGGTGCAAACGTCAGCCCGTGCGTACCCGCCATGCGTACCAGCGCCTCTTTCAACCCTTTTGGTTTACGTGTAAGCGACTCGGTCTCGCGTGGGTCGCCACTCAAGTCGAATAGGCGGGTAGCGCGGAGTTTGTTGGTTCGGCGATCGAAGAAGCGCATCAGCTTGCGGTCGCCCATGACGACCGAATCAGAGGAATTGCCGAACGCGCTGACTTTCGAATACACCAGGCGATTCTCTAGGCTCGTTTCCAGCCCGCGGATGGCCGGAAGCAGAGTCGCGCCCGGACTCTCATACGGCAGCGTACGCCCGATGATGTCGGCGATGGTTGCCGCGACGTCGACGTTGCTGCAGGCACCGCTGATACTGCGTGGCGCGTCGATCTTACGACTGGGTAGGATCAAAAACGGGATGCGCGTGTTGAAGTCGTGACAACTCATCTTGCGCTTACGCCATGCGTTGCCGTAGCCTACCGTCGTATCGTCGGCGATGCTGCGGCCGTGGTCGGACGTCACCACGAACCAGACGTTGCCGTCGTAGCGTTTCATGAAAAACTCATACAGTTCGAGAATCTGGCTATCGATGAAACGGACGGAGGACTCGTAGCCGGGCTTGAACGGCGCTCCTTTCCAGGGCCCGTGCACATCGATGTAGTGCACATAGGTAAACTCGGGCTCGCTAGCGCCTAACGCGCCGTAGTGCTCTTGGATCGACGCGTTCACCGACGGTGCGAACATCTCATCCGGTATCGCAAATTCCCACGGCTTCGGTCTCGCGTCGCCGGTGTTTTTAACAAAGTGTGCATCGAAGTGGTCGAAGCCTACATGGAAACTATTCCACGTCTGTAGAAATGGGTTGGTGACGAACCCCGCCGTGCGGTAGCCGACATCTCCGAGCAGGCGATGCAACAGAGGAACTTTCGGATTGAATGTCGTCAGCGACATCTGCTGCGCGAGGCCGTCTGCCCCGTGCTGCTGTGGGTAAAGGCCCGACATCAGACTCAGCACCGACGGATAGGTCCACGGCGCGGTCGAACGCATGTCTTCGAAACGAACGCCTTTGTGGGAGAGGCGCGAGAGCTTGCGCGCCCACAGATCGAGTGAATCTTTGCGCAACTGGTCCACGACCACGAACACGATGTTGTCGCTGCCCGAGATCGGACGCGGCGTTGGTGCGCATCCGGCGGCGCCGATCATGGCCAGCGTCGCTGACCGTTTGAGAAATTCGCGTCGTTTCATATTCTCGACATCCAGCTAGTCTATGTAGCCAAGCGCGCGCAGTTCGGCGAGGTGTTGCGGAGCGATGCGCTCCGGCGGCTGCTCGCCGGCCAGCTCCGGGGCCGATAGGTAGCGCGCTTCGAGATGCTCCGCAAGCCGATCTTTGGCGGGATTCGAATCCGCGACGAGATTGTTTGCCTCGAGCGGATCCTTGCGCAGGTTGTAAAACTCATGGTCCGCCGTGGATCTGTAGATGTACTTGAAGCGTAGATCGTGCACCGAGTAGACCTCGCCCTCGGACCATCCCTGTCGTCGCCTCGCGCGATCAAGTGGTCGGCGCTGTGCGAAAGAGACGGTGACCGGGAAGGTCTCGGCGGTGCTGCGAAGCAACGGCAGCAGCGAATAGCCTTCGCCTGCCCGAACTGCTTTGCCGGTTGGACCCGAAACGAGATCGAGAATGGTCGGTTGAATGTCGACATGGCGAACCAACGAGTCGACCTCCCGTCGCGCATATCGCTTGTCGGAGAAATGTACGATGAGGGGGACGCGCAATTGCTCGCGGTGCAGATAGCGGCCGTGGCCCCCGAAGCTGTGGCTTCCAAGACCTTCGCCATGGTCTGCGGTGACGATCCACAGCTCTTCTCCCGGCAGGGCACGAGAACGCAACGTGTCGTAGAGTCGACGGAGTTGGTCGTCGACATAGCGGATGCGGCCGTCGTACTCGTCGATCTCATCCATCATGTTCTCGCGGCGTTGGCGAAAATACTGCCGGTCGGTTCCATGTCGCCGTTGGAGAAAAGCCGCAAGGCGCTGTCGCGGCCACGTAGACTGGCTCGCGACCAGCGCCCGGCTTTGCTTGTACTCACCCCGTTTCCCCTCCCACTGGTGGACATCGTAGAGGTGTACCCAGAGCAAGAACCGTTCGTCGGGCGTTCGTTCGGTGACCCATTTGATCGCCCGCGCGATCGTCTTGGCGCCGGTGCGATAGAATCCTTCCATTTCTTCTTCGGCGTCGACCGTCGCAAAACCATCGCTTGTGCCGCGCAAGAAGCGCACGCTCGCGAAGGCGGCGGTGGTGTAGCCCTCGTCGCGCAGACGTTCGGCGAGCGTGTCGAGATCGCGATCGAGATGCTCTCCGTTGCGCAGTAGGCCGTGCTGAAAGGGGAACAGCGAGGTGAACAGCGATGCGTGGCTCGGCGCCGTATGCGACGACGCCGTGAATGCATTCGCGAAGACCACGCCGGAGCGCGCGAGCTCAGTAAGAAACGGCGCTGTATCGCGCGGATAGCCATAGCTCTCGAGATGGTCGGCGCGCAGTGTGTCGATAGTGACCAGCACGATCCGCCGAGGCGGGTCGGTAGCGATGATCGGGTCGACCGACGGCGTGCACGCCCCGAGAGCCGCGAGTAGCCCGCCGAGCACGATCGCAAGAATCAAACGCATTCGACTACTGATGTGGCTCGGTTCCACTAGTTCGCGGCCGTGTTGTTTCGTTCGCGCAGGCAGGCCGCACGAGCGGTGCTGTCGGACGGCAGTCCACACACGACCAGTTCTTGGACGTCGGTGGTGGTAAGGCGACCATCTCCGTTCGTATCGCACGACTGCAGATCGCAATCGGGGTAGCCAATAGCTGCGAGCATCGATGCGATGGAATCGTGTGGGTCGCGTTGCGCGCGACTCTCGCGCCGGCGGTCTCGCGCAGCGAGCTGGGCCTTAGAGCTGCGCAACCAGCGTGGAGCCGAAGGCGCATCCTTACGCACCCATACGCGGATTCTGCTGCCCTTGAAGGGGGTCATCTCGAGGCGTTCATAGAGATCCGGTAGCCACGGTAACATTTGACGTTCGGGGTAGCGCTGTCCGAGGATCACCGCCGGAAGTTCGTCCGCCTCCAACGGTTGGTAGGGAGAACCGATCGCTTTCGTCATTGCATAGGACCGCACGCGCGGATCGATGATCATTCCGAAAGGCGAGTGATTGGGTAGTCGGCGTATCGCAAGGAGGTCCATGCAACCGATACACCAGAGCGTTCCATAATGCTCGATGATACGTTCGACGTTGTTCGCAAGGTATTCGCGTGCTTCTTGCTGGCGTCGAGGATGCCTCGCTTTCAGGCTCGGCAACGCGGGTACGGCCACAGCCAGCATGCACGCCGCCGCGACGGCGCTTCGTATCAGTGGTCGCCTCCCATCGGTGACCCGGTTGACGAGCCAGGCACCGAAGACACCGCAGGCAAGCGCGGTGAAGGGCTGCATGAAAAATCGGTCTGGATAGCCCTGGTGATCAAGGAGGGTAAACGCCGTTGCGAGAAAGGCACCTAGGAGTACGGCGCATTTGTCGGAGCGCTCGGCCAGCTCTCGGATCAATTGACGTGGGCGCAGCGCCGCGAATAGCAGGGTAGCAGCCAGGCAAAGTAACAGGACCAGGGGGAAGACGAGCTCCGCGCGGTGAGCCGCCGGGCCGGGCCTGAGTACGAATTTTAACGAGGGCCAGGCCGAGGGATAGCGCTTGAAGGTCGTGTCGCTCGCCATGATGAAGGACTGATAGAGTTGCTCGCCGAGTGCTCCGTGCCAGGCGAAATAGGCTTCGTAGGCCAGGAACACGGCCACGATACCGCCGACCATGCGAAGCACCGAGGCGCGCCGTCGCTCTACGAACAGGGTCGCCGCAGCTGCGGCGCCGAGCACGAGCAGCGCCGGCTGCCAGCACAGGAAGGCGGCGCAGCCGTACGCTCCACTGCGCGCCGGTTTGCGATCCGACAACGCAAGCAGACCTAGAACCATGAAGAAGGCCATGAATACCTTCGGGCGCATACCGATGGTTCCTTGAATCAGGAAGGAAGAGAAAGTGAGCATGACCAGTCCGCTGATGTGCGCGCCGAACAGCGTGCCGGTTAGTCTCAGGCTAAGCGCCCAAACGGCCGCGACCGTACCGGAAGCGACCGCGATGCTCACGATGCGCGAAGCTAGGAGGTCCTCGACTCCCACGGCTCGCCCAATCGCTATTGCCCAACCCGATAGGAGGCTGCTGAGGGCATGCTTGTGATCTACTAACGATATATGTGGCACTTCGCCGGAGGCCACCCGTTCCGAGACGAAGTAGTAGATCTTGTTGTCCATCGTCACCGCGCGGTGCACGGGGTCTTCGAGCCAACAGACGTAGGCGGCCGCCACGAAGTAGAGCGCGATGAACAGGTACTGAATCGATTTGCTCGCAAGCGGAGCTGTATTCGAAGAGGTGGTATCCACAGTAGGCCTGTACCGGATAGAGGTCGCGTAGCTTACTGCACGGCTGCCAGCAGAACCAACCGCTAGTCGATGTAGCCCAGGCTGCGCAGCAGTTCGACCGCACGCGAGTCTGGAACGTTATCTCCGAAATCGGCTGCCGCAGCGACCAGGCGCCTCTTGTACGCGTGCAGCTGTTCGCTCATCGCCACATGTGTCGCTTGGCTCGGGTCATAGAGGTCGTGAAGCTCTCCTGGATCTGCTCGAAGATCGAAAGCGCTGACCCGCCAATCGGTCCCTTCCAGACGGCGCAGCTTGAAGAACATGTCGCGGTCGCGAACGGCTACCCACATGAAATCGGGAATGGGCTGCGGAAAAAGACTGGCGAGTTGACCCAGACGCCTGCGTCGTTGCCATTGCGCTTGATGAAACATCGCCGTGTGGCTGAAGGCCAGCAGGCGAGGAGGCGCTTCACGCTGCGTCAATACGCGTGATAAGTCGACGCCTCGGCCGCTACCCCCGGCGGACGGCAGGTGCGCAAGACCCGCCAGCGTCGGAAACACGTCGATCGAGCGGGTGACGCCCGCGTAGGTTTTTTTCTTCGTCACGAGTCCGGGCGCGCGAATGAGAAGCGGCACGCCGAGAACCTCCGGTGCGAGTTGGTACCCGTGGGTCCAGCGAAAGTAGGCGTTCTCCCGGTAGTGGATCTCACCGTGATCGCTCGTGAACGCGATCGCCGACTGCTTGCCCATGTGGAACTGTGAGATCGCCGCCAGCACCTCGCCGAATAAGCGATCGAGTAGGTTGACGTCGGATTTGTAGAGAATCTCGGCTACGTCGACCAAACGGGCGATCTCGTTGTGGTCCAGTCCGAGGTCTTTGATCGTTTTATCATAGTCTCGGGCGAGGCCGCGCGAGTGACGGCGAAGTAGGGTTCGATTACGTTCGAAATCCTCGGGCTCGCCGTACTGCCGACAGTCGGTCGGGTAGCGCGCGCAAAAGTCGTTTTGAAAATGGCTGCCGTACGGTGCGTGCGTCACCGAAAAATTGGTGACGATGAACGCTTTGTAGGAAGGATCGCTCTGCAAGCGCTTGAGAATGCGCAGAAAGTGCGGGCTCTTTGCCATGAGCTTTCCCGCGTAAACATTCTCGGTCGGCACGCCCTGTGCGTAGTTCAAACGCGCAGACGCCATCTGATGGCCGAGCCAGGAGAACGTTTCATACCCAGCAGCGGCGAATGTCTCGGCAACCAACAGTTTCTCGTCCGCGAGCTGCGTCGGATGGGCGAATACGCCGTGCTCGGTGGCTTGAGTGCCGGAGAATATCGATGCAAACGCGATCCCGGATTGGCCGGCCTCCGTCTGATGGCGTTTGAAGACAACGGCGCGTCGCGCGAAACGTTGCAGGTGCGGCGTGTACGTTACCTTGCTGTTGTAGGGGGAGAGGAAGTCTTTGTTCAGCGAACAGGTGGCATACAGGATCACGAGACGAGGCGCATCGGACCGTTCCTCAGGCGCTGAGCATGCCGACAGGAAAACTCCGGCGATAATCACGACTGCGGCGACGCCTATGAGGTGTATCCATCCGCTTTCGGTTCGCCGATGCGTGGGATGGGTGGCGGCGTAGTCGCGACGAATGGGCATCCGGGTTCTTAGCGCGCCGAGACGGTGGACCGAAGCGAACCAGCAGCTCGGCATTCGCGTCTTTCGGCGCAGGACTGTTTATTGCCTAGACCTGCCGCCATACGCGAACGTCGGGTCGGCTTTGCCCGGTCGCAGACCGACGGTAGAGTCCGGCGACGATGCAGCGGTTAGCAGCCAGCGTGACGATAGGAGCCGCTGCGCTGAAGGTGCTGGCAGCGTTAGGAATGGCGGCGGGTATTGGCGCTTGTTTTCCGCGCCCGGCCTATGAAGCGCCACGTCTCGTTATCGTCTACGCACCGTGCACGGTCAGTAGGCAGTATATGCAGCCTTACAACGGGGAGGCGGTGTACACGCCTAACTTTGCCGCCTTCGGGCAGCGGGCCGCTGTATTCGACCGTCATCATACCGAAGCCGGACAATCCGGAATCGCATATGCGTCGCTTCTGAGCGGCGGTCAGGCCGACGTTCACCACGTATTCAAGCATCCGCGCAAACTAGCAGACGAGCTCGTCCTGCTTCCCGAGATCTTCGAAGCGGCCGGCTACGACATGTTCTCCTGGATGGTACACCCAATGGCTTCCTCGCGGCTCAACTACGGCCAAGGTGTGCCCGACGACCAAGAATCGACGACGGAGTTTCTCGAAGCCGATGACCCCGTGTTCGCGAAGATGCTTGCAAGGCTCGACAGCGATCCCGACTACAAAGCGTTCGTGATTACGAACTTCACAGTCACGCATGGCCCCTATAAAGGAGTCCTGCTCGACGAGTTCTGCAGCGCGTACCCAGCCGAGTGCACCACCCGCGGCGACGCTGCTGATGTGACGCACTACCAAACGCTGTCGCGAGAACAGCATCGATTGCTGTCGGTTAACTATCCGAATGCCGTTAAGGAGCTCGCGCTAAGCGCCCACGACGAAAAGCGCCTGCGCGAAACGAAGGAGCTTATGTACAAGGCCGACATGTATCGGCTGGACAAACTGTTCGGTGCTGTGGTCGATGCCGTCGATGATGCGGGAGTGTTCGATGAATCCCTCATCGCGTTCACATCGGACCACGGTGAAATGCTCTGGCGCGAGAATTCGCTGTTTAAGTGGTGGCACGGCTACCAGCTTGTTCAAGAGGTGACGAATATTTCGCTTCTTGTGAGCGGACCGAACGCGGGCGTTCCGGCCGGGCGCTACCCGGGAGTGAGTAGTTCGATCGACGTGGCCTCCACGCTGGCGGGGCTTGCCGGGGCGCCGTTGCCTGCCGATTTCACGGGCACCGGAATCGACTTGTCATCAGCCGTTCGGGGTGAACAACCGCCACCGGATCAGATCGCGTACAGTCATTCGGCGCTCGCGTACGCGCCGCTTCGCGCCCGTCGCATGCAGCTGCTTTCGTCGTTATTCCCGGGCCCGGACCCCGCATACATGTGGGTCACCGCGCGGCGCGGCGACGAGTACTACAAACTCACGCGTTCTCCCGACGATGCCTGGGCGATGTCCATGTACGATCTCTCGACGGATCCCGGTGAGACGACCGACTTGTACGATGCAGATAGTAGTCGACAAGCGGAGGTGGTCACGCGGATGTACGAATACAAAGAGTATATGCGAGAGGCCGGTTACGGCGCCGTAGGGAGATCGCGTCCGCGGGCCGAGACCATCGAGATGTTGCGACGCCTTGGCTACATCGACTAACCAGCGTATTTTGAAGTGTCGTTCCGGTATCGCTTCTGAGCCGGGAAATCGGAGATGCCATTGAATACTACCACTCGACCCGGTTGCGGACGCGGCCGAGCAAGAGTGCTCGCGGTGGCGCTGATGTTGTTCGCCGGGTGCACCAGTGGCGAACCGGTGGGTACCCCCGGCGCCAATATCGTACTGATCACCATAGACACCCTCAGGGCGGACCACCTTGGTGCCTATGGCTATGAGCGTGCGACCTCTCCTAACCTCGACGCGCTCGCGACGGACGCGATCCTGTTCCGGAATGCTTTTAGCGTGAGTTCCTGGACGTTGCCCGCTCATGCCTCCATCTTGACGGGGCTGTACCCTGCCGAGCACGGCGTCGACAAGGACATCAGTGCGTTGCCTGCGTCAGCGGTCACATTGGCGGAGGTGCTACGCGAGAACGACTACGAGACCTTTGCTGCTGTAAGCCACGTGTACTTGTCGGACCGTTGGGGTTTCGATGCCGGGTTCACCGACTTCGACGAGACCGCCGCAATCGGCTCGCCGCACCAGCCGGTAGCGAAGAGGATCGTCGACAGTGCGCTCGGCTGGCTCGAGAGTAGGGAAGGCGGAAAGTCGAATCCGCCTTTCTTTGTATGGCTACATATTTTTGACCCACACTGGGACTATTCGCCGCCGAGTCCCTACGACACCTTGTTCGACCCGCACTACTCGGGCGGGTTGACCGGCGCCTATTCATCGCTGGCGCCGTATATAAAGGCCGTGAAGGGGTACGACACGCCCCCGCCTCTTGCGGATCACGATCTGCGCCACCTGTTGGCGTTATATGACGGCGAGATCGCGTTCGTCGATGCTCAGCTCGGTCGGTTATTCGATGCTCTGAAAGCCCGCGGCGACTGGGATGACACGTTGGTGGTTGCGGTAGCTGATCACGGTGAAGAGTTCATGGAGCACGGCTCGCTCGAGGGCCATCAGTGGACCCTTCATGATGAAGTGATCCAGGTGCCGCTCATGATCCGCCTACCTCAGCAACGCTCGCGCGGGAAAGTGGTGGATTCTGTGGTTTCGACTGTCGGCGTTGCGGGTACGATTCTCGATTATGTTGCGATCGATTCCGAGCGGCGCAGCCTCACGGCGGCCATCGAGGGTGAGAAGGGCCGTCGCGCACATGTGAGCGAAGCATTGCTGGATCTGACGGTGCGACACCGTGATCGCCAGTTGGGACTTCGAACGAAAGACTTCAAGTTCATCCGCTTCGCCGATGGTCGTGTCCAGCTGTTTCGACATCCGCAGGACCCACACGAAGCCGAAGATGTCTCGGACCGGCGTCCGAACGATGTAGCAAGGTTGTCGCGTCGGGTGGATGAGCTTCTCCACGCAATGAAGCGCCTTTCGGATGCCGGGGCCGAGAGGCAAGCGCTCAGTCCCAGGGTGCGCGACAGGCTAAGGGCGACGGGCTATCTCGACTAGCCGAGCCGGGCCACGAGACAACACGCTTCAGGGGGCCAGTTCTATTTTGACGGCGCGATGCGAGCGCGCCCAGCGTGATGTGACCCACTCGCCCTCGTCGTGCACGACGTAGTTTGGGTAGTGGGCGAGCAGTTCTTCGAATGCGATGCGCCCCTCAAGGCGGGCGAGCGCAGCTCCCAGGCAGTGGTGGGAACCTAATCCGAAAGCGAGATGGCGCGTACGGGCCTGTGTGAAATCGAACTGCTCGGGCTTCTCGAATGCCCGCTCGTCGTGATTCGCCGCGCCGTAGCAGATGAGTAGCCGGCTTTCGGCAGGCACCGTAACCCCATGAAGCCGGACGTCGCGGGTCGGGCGCCGCGGCAGCGTCTGGGTGGGGGACTCGAAGCGAAGCATCTCTTCGATCGCATCGGGGATTCTCGAAGGATCGGCTGCCAGCGCAGCACGTTGCTCGGGGTGCTGGGCGAGCAGCACGGCACCGCTTCCGATCAGGTTCATCGTCGTGTCGGTGCCGCCGATGATTAAGTTGAAGCAGAAACCCAGCAACTCTTGGTGGGTCAAACGGTCTCCGTCGATCTCGGCGTCGAGAAGGGCGCTCATGAGATCCTCTCGTCGCTCGTTGCTTCGCTCGGCGAGCAGCGTCTTGAACTGGGCGTAGATTCGACCGGCGGGTTCTTCGATCGGGTGCGCATCGGGGCCGGTCTCGATCATCGCCTCGGTGCACTCGACAAAAGCGGCTCGACGCTCCTCGGGAATTCCGATCAAGTCGCAGATCACGATGCTCGGTAGCTGCGAGGCGAAACTGCGCATGAACTCGCAGCGAGGCTGTTTTGCTGACTGATCGAGCAAGCGCTCGGTGGCGGTGCGTATGAAAGGTTCCAGCGCGGCGACACGGTTCGGGGTGAAGACCCGGGAAAGCAACGCGCGTTGGGCCATGTGCCGATCGCCGTCCATGTAGACGATCATCGGCATCAGGAGTTTCGATTCGTCGACGCCCGAATTCGCAAACGTCTCTTGGTCTTGAAGAATCGCGGCTACATCGTCGTAGCGCGTAGCCACGTAGTAGTTACGACGCTCATCGTAGTAGATCGGATGATCGTCTCGCATCTCGCGATACACATCGTATAGGCGATCCTGCAGACTTCGGGAGTGCGGATCGTAGAGTGCATCGGACTCTCTCAAAGGAAAGTCGCCCACGACGCGAGCGGCTCGCGATCAGAGATCAGGCTGTTAACATTGGCGTCGGGATCTTTGTAGCCGACTGCCATGCCGCAGAAGATCGTCAGTTCGTCGGGAGCACCGACGAATTCTCGAACCGCCTGGGCGCGCAGGGCCCAGGACTCTTGCGCGCAAGTCGACAGCCCCGCTTCTTGGGCCAGTAGCATGAAGCTCTGCAGAAACATGCCGAGGTCGGACCATTGCGGCGGTCCCATGACCTTGTCGGTGTAGCAAAACAGACCCGCCGGCGCACCGAAGAACTTGTAGTTCTCGGCGACGCGCGCCAGGCGTGCGGGCTTGTCGTCACGCGGGATGCCGAGCAGCGCATACATGTCCTCGCCGACTTTGAAGCGAGAAGAGCGATACGGCTCTTTCAGCTTCGGAGGGTACATGTCGTAGGCGGGAGCCTCGAGATCTGTCGTTGCCAGATGGCTGAGAAAACGCGCCGTCGCGTCTCCGTTGATCACGAAAATACGCCAAGGCTGTAGATTTCCGCCGGAAGGTGCGCGAGAAGCCTTCGTTAGCAGTTCCGCAATCAGCCGATCGCTCACAGGCGTGTCCAGGAAAGCGCGAATCGAACTACGGGCTGCTACTGCTTCTGATACGTCCATCTTGCTCTTGGTGCTCCTTGGCGCGGTGGTGACTGGGTAGAGGTAGACGGCTCAGACGATTCTCTCAAATCCGTGCCCACCGGCCAGCCCTCGCATCATCATGGCGGTGAACATACGCTCAGGGATTCATGGGCCTTGCAGATACTGTCAGTTCGTCTCATCCAAAGGCACTGCGTGCTTTTGATCGCTTCGCGGTGCGTGTACGCCCGAAGCTCGAAGCGCACCACGATGGCGCCTTTGCCGACGAGGTGCTTGCCCAGGCGCGAGAAGAGCTGGATCGTCTCGTGCCCGAGCTTCCGTACATCGGCGGCCTCGGCAACGCGTTTACGCCGGTGATCATCGTGAACGGCTGGGTCATCGCGCTGCATCGCGCCATGAAGGCGCGCGGCAAGACGGCGGCCGATACCATTCAGGTTTGCGCCGAGGTCACCGACGACTTCGTGGCGTCGGCGCCGGCCGGTGTGCTGCGAACAGCAGGGCGTCTCATGCTCGGCCCCTTTGCGAAGTGGTACTTCCGTCGCCAGGCGGCGCGTTCGCAGAAGCGTTTCTATGGAGAAGATTTTGTCTACGAGCTCGAAGAGGGCGACGACGATGAGATATCACTCGTGTTCTCGGAGTGCGCGGTAAACAAGCTCTACGAAGCCCAGGGCGTAGAAGAGCTGAAGCCTTACTGCAACTTTTTCGATGTCACCTACAGCCGCCTGATGGACATGGGGTGCGATGCGTCGGAAACCATCGGGTTGGGGTGCGAGAAGTGCGCGCTGCGCTACAAGCACGGCCGCGCTACCGAGGTGCCTCCGACGCTTAGGGGAGTCCTGCCGCGCACGTAGGGCGCCGGTTTCGCCGGACTTTTCTCCACTCTCGGCCCCCTGCGCAGCCGCTCGAGGCCAAACGCCGGCTGGGCACTGCGGGCTTCGGCATGTCGAGAAATCCGGCTATAATGCTAGGATTCTGCGGCAGTGGTGGGGCTGCTGAAGCCTCCCGGCCGTCGAGCAAAAGCGTTCTCTACCGGCTCTGCGGCAGCGCGTGAGCGTGCCGACGTGATGGATCGGGAGAGTTGGTGTGGAGTCGAGTGAAGGCCAAGAAGAAAGCCACCAGGACCAAGGCGGGGACGCGGAAGAGCGGATCTGCGCGCAAGGCCGACGTGACCAAGACACCGAGCAACGGGCGCCCGAAGCGAAGCCGACAGACCGCCGAGACGATGGCGGCCAAGCAGCGCGACATATCGGTCAGCGAATTCTTTGCTAAGAATCGCCATCTGCTCGGGTTCGACAATCCACGCAAGGCCCTGCTGACGACCGTCAAAGAAGCGGTCGACAACTCGCTGGACGCCTGCGAGGAGGCCGGCATCGTTCCCGAGATCTGGGTGCACATCGAGAGCACGGGCAACAGCCGGTTCAAGGTCGGCGTGCAGGACAACGGCCCCGGCATCGTCAAGAAACAGATCCCACTCATTTTCGGCAAGCTGCTCTACGGCTCGAAGTTTCACCGATTGCGCATGAGCCGGGGCCAGCAGGGCATCGGTATTTCGGCAGCCGGTATGTACGGGAAGCTTTCGACCGGCAAGGCCATCAAGGTCATATCGAAGATCTCCAAGCGGAAGCCGGCGCACTACTACGAGATCGAAATCGATACCAAGCGTAACAAACCCGAGATCCACAACGGAAAAGGCGACGGCGTTGATATTCCGCCCGGCGACGCCGGCCACAGCTACATGGCGAAGCATGGTATCGAGTGGGACAGCCACTACCGGGGTGAGGAACCCGGCACTCCGGGTAAGGAAGTGGTGAGCGGCACCCGCGTGACCATCGAGATCGACGGTAAGCACCAACGCGGCCGCGGAAGCGTCGATGAGTATTTGGAGCAGACGGCTATCGCGAATCCGCACATCACGGTGCACTACCTGGATCCGGATGGGAACGCGCGCACCTATGAACGCTCCACCACGGAACTGCCCGTCGAGCCGAAGGAGATCAAGCCGCATCCGTATGGCGTAGAACTAGGCCGCCTGATCGCGATGCTCAAAGACACCGGTACCGGCACGCTGTCTCAGTTCATGCAGACATCGTTCTCACGGGTGAGCCCCACAGTGGCGAAGAGAGTCTGCGACGGAGCCAAGCTCAGCGCGCGCGCATCGGTGAAGCGCATCGGGCGTGACGAAGCCGATGCGCTCTATCAGGCCATTCAGCAAACGAAGATTCCCAACCCGTCGACCAACTGCATCTCGCCGATCGGCGAGCAACTGCTGCTCAAAGGGCTGCACCACGTCGTGCCCGGAGAGTTCTATGTTGCGGCGACACGGCCGCCGGCCGTGTATCGCGGAAATCCCTTTCAGATCGAGGTGGCACTGGCTTATGGGGGCAGCGGGGCCGCTCAGAAGGTGACGCTCGAGGTGTTGCAGGAACTGCTCGCCGAGACCGACACGCGTACGCTGCGACAGTTTTTGGTCAACACCTTCGACGGTATGGGGTCGGAAGCGGCCGACAAGATCATCAAAGAAGCCGAGTTCGGCTCGCGCCAGTCGCCCGGCAAGCTCAAGAGGCCGCAGGTGGCCCATTTGCACGAAGCCATGCGCAACGTGAACGTCTCGGACAATCAGTCGATGCAGGTACTGCGCTACGCCAACCGCGTTCCGCTGCAGTTCCAGCCAGCGGGCTGCGCGATTACACAGGCCATCCAGAAAACAAACTGGCGTCCTTACGGGCTGTCGCAGTCGCGTGGGTCGATGCCCAGTGGCCCGCTAAGCATCATGGTGCACATGGCGAGCGTGTGGGTGCCGTTCACGTCTGAGTCCAAAGAAGCGGTAGCATCCTATCCCGAAATCGAGAAGGAGCTGCGCTTGGGCATCCAGGCGGTCGGACGAAAGCTGGGAATGTATTTGCGGCGCCGTAAGAAAGTGAAGCAGGAGGGTGAACGGCGCACGATCTTCCTGCGTTATCTCGGCGAGGTTGCCCACGCCGTGAGCGAACTCAACGGGACCGATCGCGAAGTTCTCTACGAGAAGTTGCTGAAGGTCGCGAGGCGCAAGACCGCTGAAGCGGACATCAAGCTCGACAAGAGCGGCAAAGTCATCGATGAAGATGCCGAAGAGGATTACGGCGACAACGTACTCATCGTCGATTCAGATGTGGGTCCACTGCCCGAGCAGCCGGCACTGCTGTAGATAGGTCGAAGGATGGCTACGCGTAAGAAGAAGGTCTCGAAGACGAAGGCCGTGAAGAAAAAGGGCGTCAAGAAGGCGGGCGTCAAGAAAAAGACTGCGAAAAAGAAGGCGACCAAGAATAGCGCGCCCAAGATGAAAGATGCCGACGTTCGCACACTCGAGCACCTGACCATTTTGGCCGATGGCGTGGTCAAGGTCGCCAAGGCATTGAAAGACCCGCACCTGGACATCCCGCAGCGATCGCTGAGCAACGTAAAATACAACAAGACCAAGCGCTTCATCGAGATGGGCGGCGGCACGAACCGCCGCGAGCTATTCAATCTCTCGCAGGCGAAGAGCTACATGCAGACATTGATGGTCGCCAACGGCAGCAAGAAGCTGATCGGCGAGGGTAAGACCACCTCGATTCGAGGCTTGTACTATCTGCTCAAGCATACGATTGCCGGTACCAAAGAAGAGACGTTCGACGACCAGGCCGATTGCGATCCGATTATCGAAGACGTTGAGGTCACGGTGAACGCCTTGCGCGAAGAGCTTCACCTGTACGCTCAGAAGAAGGGCGACATGGTAGGGGAGATTTCGCTTACGGACTCCGGTGACCAGATCGACTGTTCGCGAATGGGATCAGGCGGCTATGGGATTCCATCGATCGTCGAGCCCGACATCATCCAGTTCGACAAATGCAACGCCGACTTCGTGCTGCACGTAGAAAAAGACACTGTCTGGCAGCGCTTCAACGAAGATAAGTTCTGGCGCAAGCATAAGTGCATTCTTACCCACGGTGGCGGTCAACCGCCGCGCGGCGTGCGCCGCATGCTGCACCGCCTTCACAACGAGCTGAAGCTACCGGTCTACTGCCTGCTCGATAACGATCCGTGGGGATACTACATCTACAGCGTCATCAAGCAGGGCTCGATCAATCTGGCGTATGAGTCGCAACGCATGGCGATTCCCGACGCGCGGTTCCTCGGGCTGCGTAGCAAGGACTACGATCGCTGCGAACTCACGCCGAGCGTCACGATTAATTTGAACGACAACGACGTGAAGCGGGCGAAACAAATCATGAACTATCCGTGGTTCGAGAAGAAGAAAGCCTGGCAGAAAGAGATCGAAGGCATGCTCAAGAACGGTTTCAAGCTCGAAGTCGAAGCCCTGATCTCGAAAGACATCAGCTACGTCACCGAGGAGTACGTACCCGCCCGTCTCCAAGAAGGCGATTTCCTGGACTAGCGCCGCGGGGCCGAGGACCACTCCCGAATGTCTTCAGCACTGACCATACGCGCAGGTCAGACGGCGCTCGGTCGGCTGCGCGACGGGGGATGGGATCCCGACTGGTTCTCCTCGCTGGTGGGCGCGTCCGGCGGACCAAAATGGCTGGTGCTCAGCCAGATCGACCGTGTGCTGGCAACCGAGTTTGTGGCGCCGAGAAAGCAGCCGCTCGCCGTCCTCGGTTCTTCCATCGGAACATTTCGCCATCTTTGCCTTGCGCAGAAAGACCCACTGGCCGCGCTCGAGAGGTTCGAAGAGGCCTACATCGCACAGGCGTACGAGTCTGAGCCGACGCCTCGTGAAGTCAGCCTCGAGAGCGAGCGTGTCATCGAGGTGTTGTTCGACCGCACCGGGCGCGAAGAGGTACTGACGAACCCCGCGATCGGTACCCACATTATCGCGGTGCGCAGTCGTCGGCCCGTCGCATCGGACGGGCGCACTGCACTGGCATTGGGGCTCGGCGTGGCCGCGATCGCGAACGCTATCGACCGTCGGTGGCTCGCGGCGTTCTTCGAACGTGCCGTTTTTCACTCGGGCACCAACGCGTTCTCGTTCGATGATTTCCACACGCAAACGATCGGCCTCAGCACCGAGAATTTAGACGCGGCGGCACTGGCCAGCGGGTCGATTCCTATCGTTATGGACGGGGTGGATGCGATCCCGGGTGCTCGCGCCGGCCGGTATCGCGACGGCGGCATCATCGACTATCATTTCGACTTCGCCTTCGGGGCACCGGACGGACTGATTCTGTATCCGCACTTCTTCGAGCGCATCACCCCCGGTTGGTTCGACAAGGGGCTCGGACGGCGACGGCCCAGCGGCGCCGCTCTCGATCGTACGGTGCTCATCACGCCGGCGCCCACGTTCGTCGGGCAGCTCCCGGGCGGGAAGGTTCCCGATAGAGATGATTTCCGGAACCTCTCGACCAGTGAGCGGCAGACGCAATGGCATAAGATCGTCGATTGCTGCCGCAAACCGGCCGATGAACTGGCCGATTTATTGGCTGCCGGGCGCTTGGGCGAGGTCGCAGAGCCCTTTGGTCCGGGTTAGCCAAACAGCCGGCGGGTCGCGATCTCGGCGCCTTGCGCGAGCGCGCGCAACTTTTGCCAGACCAGTTCCTCGGCCACCGCCGAGAAGCCGGCGGCCGTCTCGAACCCGCAATCCGTTCCGGCGATGACCCGAGTCGGATCGCCCAACACCCGCGCAACCTTCTCTATACGGTCGGCGACTACCTCCGGGTGTTCGATGTAGTTGGTGGTCGTGTCGATCACGCCGGCGACCAGCGTGACGCCCTCGCGAAGCGCCACGGTCTCGAAGAGGCGAACCTCATGTGCGTGGCGTGGGTTTGCCAGCGAGAGTAGAACCGCATTGGCGCGCACAGCGGATACAGTTTCCCAGATCTCCGCCAGCGCAACGTCACGGTCGTGCGGCCCTTCGTAGTTGCCCCAACACACGTGCAGGCGGATTCGATCTCGATCCATCCCTTCGAGGGCGCGGTTCATCGCGGTAACGACGTGTCGCGCGAAATCCAGAAACTCTTCGAGCGGACGATCAGCGAACAGCGTGTGGCGCTCCATGGCCAGATCCGGAGCGTCGATTTGGAGGACGAAGCCGGCATCGAGTATCGCGCGGTACTCGATCGCGAGAGCGTCGGCCACGGCGTCGACGTAGTCTTCGAGATACGAGTAGTGCTCGTTGCTCATCGCTGCACAGACGATTCCTGGTGACGGTGACGAGACGAAGGCTTCGAAGAATCCGCCGTCGTCTCGTTCGTCGAGCAACGCACGCAGCTGCGAGCATTCCGCCTCGATCAACGCGGTCGACGGATAGCCGATCTCGGCGATACACTTCGGGCCGGAAAGCAGGCTGACGCTGTCATGGGCGTTGCTATTGCGCAGCATGCGCTCGATGTAGCTCGGGTAGGCAAGAATATCGGCCATTCCGGCGCGCGCGCTGGCGCCACCGAACCCGGTCATACGGTGCTGGACGTAGGTAAAGAAGCTCTCGCGGCCGGCTTCGCCGTTGTTGCCGATATCGATACCGGCATCGACTTGCGCGCTGATGACCGAACGCGTTGCCTCGGTCGTTGCCTCAGACAGTCGGTCTTCGTCGATAGCGATACCGCTGAAGCGGTCGGCGTGAAGCTTCGTGAGTTCGACCGGGCGCGGGAGACTGCCGGAGTGTGTTGTGAGTATGCGTTCCGAACTGCGCAGCATGGTTGGTGCTGTTGTAGCGTTCAGGCGAGCGCGTGTCGACGCGGTGGACGTGCGCATTGCGACGACTGGTACGCTTGCCTAGAGCCGTTGCAATGCGAGAGTGAACTATTTCCAGACGCCCGGCGGTCGGCCGGATGTGTATCTCCAAGGTCTACGCATCAGATACTTCGCGGTCTTTTCCGACGTGCCGGTCAGGCCGGTGAGAGGCGTCGTGCCCAGATACAGCCCGGTTCCCGCGAACGCGACAACGAGTGCGATGGGGCGAACAACGATCGCATCGATGATTTTGCCACCCGTGCTTGCTTGCGTCTGGCGGCATCTTAAGTCGCCGGGGTAATGACGACTAAGGTGGTAGCCAGCATGGTGCAGGTTATGAAGAAAGCCGAGGCCGATCTCGCGACGCAAGCGCTCGGACCAGCGCGCCGATTCTATTGGAACATCGCGACGGCGAGTGCGGCGGGTATGTAGGCCTCTTTTGCGTTGGTCGCTTCGTCGTTTTCGGCGGCTTTCTTACGCAGCGTATCGAGTACCTTCTCGGCTCCACCGCTCGACATCACTTCTTGGAGCTGCGAGCGCAGGTTTGCGACCAGGCTGATGCCTTCACCGATGACGTCGATGATGCGCCATAGACCGTCCTCATTCTTGCGTAGGCGATAGTCGACGAGAAGATCTTTATCGCCGCCGCCGCGATCGACGCGCGTCTGTACCGTGTAGTCCCCACGCGTTTCTTCACGTCCGCCGGTGATTGCCACTGTTTCGCCGGCGTACACGTCGACGTTCTTGCCGTAGGTCGCGATCAGATAACGCTTGAAAAGATCTACGAATTCGGTCTGCTGCTCAGGCGTGAAGGTCTTCCAGCTGCGTGCCAGTACCAGCTTGGAGGTGGTCTCGAACATGCAGCATGTGTCGAGCTGGCCTTCGAGTTTGCCGACCTTGGCATCGCCGTCCAGCGCTTCGTCGGTGAGCACGGCAACGACTGAATCAACTATCGAGCGGATGGTTTCCTCGGGAGTGGGCCCGGCGAGTGCGGCTGCGGGTACGATGAGCGCCGCGCAGAGCAGGCTTACAGCAAGAATCGTCCTATTCATTGTCATCAGGGTAGTAGCGCTCTTCCTCGGTCTTGGCGTCGGCTCGGGTTGAATCGCGGATCGACGCTTCACGACGCTGATTATAACCATCGCGCACCGCGGCATAGAAGTCGAATGAGGTGGTTTTCAAGGCATCGAGCGTCTCCAGATGGTCGGCTCGCAGAGACACCACCTCTACGCCGAATTCGGCTGCGGAGACCTCGAACTCTACGAACAGCGGCCACACGCGCAATGGGTTATCGACCAGGCGACCGATTCCGTCGCGCACGTTGACCGGGCCGAGCAACGGCGCCACCAGGTAGGGCCCGGGGCCGGCTCCCCACACACCGAGCGTCTGCCCGAAGTCTTCGCTGGATGCCTCGACACCGAGCTCGGTGGCCGTGTCCATCAGGCCGCCCAGTCCCAGAGTCGAGTTGATCAGCAGGCGTTCGAAGCTGTCGCGTGCACCGGAGAACTTGCCTTGAAGCGCATTGTTCGCGATGTCGCGCCCCGAGTAGAGGTTCGCGATGACGTTGCGAACGCCGCTCTTGGCGAAGTCCGGCAAAACGTAGTCATAGCCTGTGGCGATCGGCTTGAGCAGGTAGGTATCGAGCTTGTCGTTGAGCCAGAAGATGCGCCTATTAAAACCCTCGAGCGGGTCGCTAACCGCCTGGTTCGCAGCGCACGGCGCAGCGGCGACAACCGCGAGGCAAGCGACGAGGATAAGGCAGGCCAGTGTAGATTTTATGCTTGCGTTCGTCATCACGATTCCCCGAAGCGATCAGTCGTCGCTCGTGCTGAAGTTGTAGAGAAATTTACCCAGGATGCGTTCAAGAACGAGTGCTGATTCGGTGTAGGCGATCTCGTCGCCGTCGACGAGCATGTCGTCTTCCGCACCGAGGTCGATCGCGATATAGCGATCCCCCAGCAGTCCCGAAGTGACGATCGATGCGGAGCTGTCGTAGGGCAGCGCCAACGATGAATCGACCCGCAGGGCGACCCGGGCACGGTAGGACTCATCGAGCGTTACGTCGGTGACCTGGCCAACGCGCACGCCCGAGATCTGAACCGGTGCGCGCGCTTTCAAGTCGGCAATCTGATCGAATGTCGCGAACAGTTCGATCGTATTGCCTGAGTGCAGCCGGGCACCGCCAACCGATAGGCTGAGATAGGCGATGCTGCCGAGCCCAACCAGGACGAACATCCCAACGAAGGTGTCACGAATCTTGATAGCGTTCATGGCTCTTCAGACTCCCCAAAGCGCGGTGAAAAAGTAATCGAATATTAACACGGCGACCGACGCCGTAACGACGGTCGAGGTCGTTGCGGCACTTACGCCCGCAGAAGTAGGCGCGCATTTATAGCCCCGGTAGGTGGAGACAAGGCCCACCAGGACACCAAATAGCAGTGCTTTGAGAATGCTGCCCGAGACGTCGCTCCGGAAGTTGATCGACGACTCCATGCTGGTGAGGTAGGTGCCGGAGTCGATCCCCATCAGGCCTACACCGACCAAGTAGCCGCCGAATATTCCGGCACAGATGAACAGTCCAGACAGCATGGGCATGACCAGTGTCATCGCCAGCGCTTTCGGGCCGATCACGTAGTCGATGGGATCTACCGACATCATACGTAGACCATCGAGTTGCTCGGTGGCAACCATGGTGCCGATTTCGGCTGTGGTTGCCGAACCCGCACGTCCGGTTGCAAGCAGTGCCGTGAGGACTGGCCCCAGCTCTCGAACCAGGCTCAGCCCGACCACTGTTCCCAGTGCCTCCTCGGCTCCGAAGCGCACGAGTGTGTTGTAGCCCTGCAGCGCCAGCACCATTCCAACCGAGAGGCCGGACACGCCTATGATGACAAGAGAGAGCACGCCGAGCTTGTACAGCTCGTCGAGTACTTGACGAAAACGCCACGGCGGCCGCAGACCTGTCAGCCCAATGCGGACTGTAAACACAGTGAGTTCGCCGAGTTGCTGGATGAACGAAACCATCGACGCGCCGATCTGCTGTGTGGATGCAAGGATCATTCGGCTCGCAATGGACGCTGCGGTGTCTGCTCCGACTCGAAGTCGGCCATCTTGGTGAGTATGTCGGTTCCCTCGTCAACGTTCTCGTTAAGAAAACGTTCGACGCGGGGGTCGCCGCCGCGAGTCAGTTCACCCGGCGTACCTTGAATCAATTCGTCGGCAAGCAGCAGCGTGATCTGATCGGCCATGCGCAACGTTGATGGGATGTGATGCGAGACGAGAATCATCGTCATCTCGAATTCCCAATTGATGCGCACCAGCAGCGCCTCGATCAGTTTGGTCGAGACAGGATCCAGTCCTGAGAACGCTTCATCGATGAGTACGATGACCGGCTTGCGGATGAGAGCGCGCGCAAGAGCGACACGCTTGAGCATGCCGCCTGACAGCTCGCCCGGGAGCAGGGCGTCGACGTCGGTGAGGCCCACCGATTCGAGTCGGGAGTGGACTTCGCCGGCGACTTCTTCCTCGTCCATGTCGGTGTGCTCGCGTAGCGGAAAGGCGACGTTATCGAATACGCTCATCGAGTCGAGCAACGCTCCACCCTGAAACATCATCCCCACCGACCGTCTGATCTTGCGAAGACGCCGTTCGCTCATGCGTGTAATCTCATTTCCGTCTACGACGATCCGACCGCTGGCCGGTTTCACCAAACCGGCGATGAGCCGGAGCAGGGTGGACTTGCCCGAGCCACTGCCGCCGAGAATTACCGAGATCTTGCCTTTGGGGAAGGCGCAGCTGCGCCCACTGAAGACCTCGCGGTCGCCGAATCGCATGGTGACGTCGTCAACCACGACGTGGGAGTCATTGCCTTCGCTGGGGTCGCTCACGGGGGGACCGTACCCGACTGGGCTCGGTCATCCTGACCGAGTGCCCCTGACATGTCCATTAGCGAACGCCCTAAGGCAGTACCCCATCTCTGTGTTCCGACGGCGGCCTGCATGGACAATATCGTTAAGATGTCCACATACTCCATGACGTGACGCGAGCGATTCTACAGCGGTTGGGGGCGGCCTCGGGGCTTGGTCTTCTGATCGCAGTGACCGCAGCCACGCCGGTCCCGGCCCAACCCACGCACACCATCGATCTCGCCGACGTGCACACCGATGCGCGGCGATTCGGGCGCGTGCACGGTTCCTCGGGGGCAGGCGTGACGGGGGTTCCCGTGGCCGGAGGCTTCGATATCGACGGCGATGGTTTCACCGATCACGCCTTGGCCGCCATGCGTGCGAGTCCGCTCGGACGCTCGAAGGCCGGCGAGGTGCATCTGATCTTCGGCGATGGCGGGTTTCTGGGCACGATCGACAGCGCGGTTACCTCTACCGATATCCTGAGGATCTACGGCGCGGGTCTCCTGGAGGCTACCGGCAGCGAGGTCTGGATGGACGATGTCACCGGCGACGGCCTGGGGGATCTCTTGATCGGCCGGCAGAACTACACCCCCCATGCCTCTCGAATCGGCGCAGGGGCGGTCACCGTCGTCGTCGGCTCTTCAGCACTGCGCGAGCTAGCCGCCGAGGGTTCGTACCTGGATCTGGCCGAACCGCCTTTGAGCATCGATACGGTGACTTTCATTGGCGCTGCGGAAGGCGATCGGGTGGGAATCTGGCTTCGCTCGGGCGACGTTACGGGTGATGGAGTTAGCGATTTACTTTTCGCGGCCGACCAAGAGGACGGCCCCGGTCAGAATGATCGCGGCGCGCTGTATTTGGTTCGCGGCGGTTTCCACCTCTCGAGCCGGTCGACCATTGATCTGGTGAGCTTCGGCGCTACGGCGTTCGTTGGTCATCTCGCAAAGATCGTCCCCCCAGCCGGTTCGCATGAGTACCACTTCGGGTCGACGTGCGCGCTAGGTGACCTTGATGCCAATGATCGGGCTGAGGTCTTGGCTTCTGCAGCGCTCAATCGCGCGGGCGCAACCTTGCACCCCGCGGGTGCCCAGCCCGGGTCGGCGCACGGTCTGGGCGGCTCGCTCGATGGTACCGCCTTCATTGTTTGGGACGACAACTTCCCGGTCGGCGACTGGGCGCCCGGCTACACAATTGCGCTCGACGCAGCCCCTGGTTCCGTCACCATCATCGACGGCGCCAACGCGAACAATAAATTTGGCGAAGAACTCCTCGCTGGGCTCGACTACGATAACAACGGCATGGCCGATCTCTTCGTCGGCGATATTACGGGCGATCTCTCGCAGGGGGGAAATCGTCCTGCCTCAGGTAGTGGCCACGTCATCTACGACGCCGCGGTGCTCAAGGGGTTGACCTTCGATCTGGAGTCACCACCTGAAGGCTTTGCGAAGACGACGATCGTGGGAGCGGCGGCAAACGACATCGCGGCCGACACTGCGGCGCACGGGGATTTCGACGGCGACATGTTAGCAGACTTGATCGTCAGTTCGCCGCACGCGCTCACGGCGGGGCGTTCGAGCGCCGGAACGTTACACGTGTTTTTTGGTGGCGCGCGCTGGCCGGAGCGGATGGACCTGCGATCGGGTCTCGAACCATCCTCACAAGACGTACGCTTCACACTCGTTCAGGGCGCATTCGGAACCAGCGGTAGCGATAACGGCGATACACTCTGCTACAGCGCGGCCTACGGTGATGTCGACGGCGACGGACGCACCGATCTGATCGGCAACGAAATGCTCGGTAATGGGCTCGCTCCGGAACACGAGGATGTAGGAAATCTCATTGTGCTCAGCGGCGAGATGCTCGCCGGCAGCGCGGGGAGCGGCTGCCCGCTGCGTCCCGCTTCCGAATGTCTCGTCACGCTGGGCGATCGGTCACGGCTGCGGATCGTCAACCGACCGGGACGATCGCGCGATCGACTGGTCTGGCGTTGGGGGGACGGTGAAGCCACATCCGTGGCCGACTATCTCGCTCCGGACAGCAACCCAAAGGCCCGTTTTGCGTTGTGTCTCTACAGCGGTGACGAGCCGCAGTTTGATGGTGCGTCGGCCGACGTTCCCTCGCTAGGGACCTGTAACGACCAGCCCTGCTGGATCGCCCACGAGTCGGGTTTCCGGTACGCGGACACGCAGGCGCTTGCGGCCGGCGTGCGCGCGATGCGGCTGAGGGCGGGAGACGACGGTGCGGCATACCTATACGCCCGTGCGGGGGGCGAGAATCTCGAATTGCCTGTCGGGCCGCTCGCGGCACCGGTGGTCATGCAGCTGCGAGCCACAGACGATGGGGCCGATCGCTGCTGGCAATCGACCTTCACGGCATTCAAGCGTAACGACGCGCAGGTACTCAGAGCCCTCGGGGAGTAACACGGCGAGTGACTACCCACAACGACCGATTGGTCGATTTTGTAGATAAACCGTCGCTGAGGCGGTACTATTTTCCTCGATGCCCCGAGTTTATTTAGCTTTAGGAAACGTGCTGCGGCGTGCGGCAACGTACATGGTGGTAGGCTGTTTCATCGCCGCATTCACCGCTGCGCCCGCATCGGCCCAACCGAGCGATCTCGTTCGCCGTGCCGAAGCCGGCAACATGCAGGCCCAGAACAACTTGGGGCTTGCCTATCACTCCGGTGACGGCGTTAAGCAGAACTTCACCCTGGCGTTCCAGTGGTACGAGCGTGCGGCCGAGCAGGGTCTGGCGATCGCTCAGCACAACCTTGCGCTCATGTACGACGGAGGTGCCGGTGTGAACGCCGACGCGCGCATGGCGGCGCACTGGTATCGCCGTGCTGCCAATCAGGGCCTGTCGATCGCGCAGAACAACCTCGGTGTAATGTACGACGAGGGAACGGGCGTAGATCGCGACCAGGCGGAGGCCGCGATCTGGTACCGCCAAGCTGCCGAGCAAGGCCTCGCGCTTGCTCAGTATAACCTAGGCATGGCGTTTCATTATGGTCGCGGCGTCGTTCGCGACGCAGGCGAAGCCGTCCGGTGGTATCGCGCTGCGGCACAACAGGACCTGCCCGGCGCCCAGCAAATTCTCGGCATGATGTACGATCTCGGTCGTGGCGTGCCCACCGACGAAGCGCAAGCGATGTACTGGTATCAGCGCGCCGCCGAGCACGGCGACGCGGTCGCCCAGTACATATTGGGTATGCGTTATCACACCGGCGAAGGGGTCCCGGCCGATCCGGCCAGCGCGCGGAAGTGGATCGTGAAGGCCGCCGCTCAGGGGCTCGAACAAGCGCGCACGCTAAAGAGCGAACTCGAATCAGAGATCCGCTAGTATCTCGGCCTTCTTGGCCTCGTATTCCTCATTGGTGATGAGGCCTTCCGAGTGCAGATCCTTGAGCGTGCGCAGGCGATCTTCGATGCTGCGCCGTGGTTTCGTCGAAGACGATGCGCGAGTCGCGCCATCGGCTGGGGGAGCCTTGGCTTTGTCGTTCCCCAATCCGAAGAGGCTCCAGCCGCTATCAGAATCGGAATTCGAGTCCGCCGAGGTGTCGGTCGCCCCCGGCGTGCTTGCCGGGGGCACACCGCGGAGATCTTCAGCCGTCAAGCCGAGCTTCTTTTTCCTGAGCATGTCGGCTTTCGAAGAGAAGCGAATTCCGTTGTAGCGCCCACGATGACAGTGGTAGTCGCGATGCTTGCGGGTGTCGGAGTGACACCCGTGGGGGTCCAGGCTGCCGGCCGTGTGCGCAGCGACAGGTACCGGCGCCAAGAGGGCACACGCCGCGATCAGGATCGTGACCTGCGCGCAGATGCGCGCAGGAAGAGGTGAGCGATGATGAGGGCCGTAGCTTTGCGACGTAGGCATACGCCTACAGATAGCGCACCATCTACTTGTGGTCTATCGGGCCCCGCACTGAGTCTCTGAGACCGCTAGGGCAGGGCCTTGAACAGGGCGCGGCGCGTCTCACGAAGATAGGCGTCGGTCTCACCGATCTTCTCTACGCTCGCGTATCCGGCCTCTCGCAGGAAGTCGGCGATCCAGGCGTGCGGGTCGGTTCCCATATCCGGCATGTCCTTGGCCCATGATTCCATGTGCTCGTCGGATTGGCCCATTTCGAAGATGAGCGCTTTGCCCGTCTTACGGCATAAACGCGTCATGATCTCGCGACAGTGGTCGACGCCCTTTTGGTACATGATGTGGTGGAGCACCGAGAGAAAGATCACGGCGTCGAATTTCGGAAGAGCGTCGAGCAGGTCGGGCGTGACTTCCGACATCAGGAAGGAAGCGCGCTGAATGTCGTTGAGTACCACCTGGCTCTGGCAGGTCATGATCCGGCGTAGGTCGAAGTCGACCCCCATGCAGACACCAATTCCGGCTTTTGCTGATTGCAGGACGTAGTAGCCTTCCGAGCAACCGAGATCGACGACGCTGTGGCATTCGTGGGTCTGCATGACCCCATGAATCGACTTCCAGCGGTCCTCGCAGTCGCGGGTTCCCGCGATCATGCCGCTTTTACCTATGACCGGCTGGTACAGTTCGTAGCTCTTCAAGTGAAGCTTCTGGAGGGTCTGGAAGGCCGACCGGAGCACGGGTTTAATGGGTTTGCGTTTCATCTGTTGGGCGACTCTCTCTGTTGGTTCACGAGCTTGATGAAGCTAGTCGAGAAACCATTATGCCTCAATCGTGAGGCTTAGCATTACCGTCAACTTCGCTTTGTGTCCTGCTGTGTCCTCGCTTGTAAGCTGGTCGGCGCTGCGGCAGCATCTATATCAGTGGGTTTCACTCTTACTCTCCTCCTGCTGTTCGCGCCGGCTGCATGCAGCGCCGGCTCCGAGCCCGCTCGGCCCCCGGGGCCGTCCTCAGCGTCGGATGATGCCCGGCTGACGATCGAAATCACGTCGTCCACCGCCTCGGCCCCCACGGGCATCCGCGCGGCGATCGAGCAGGCGAACGCCACCGTCGGCCCCACGCGTATCGTCTCGCGGCTCGCTCCGGGGACCGAGATTTACATTGTTCGAGCGCTGCCGAACCTGAAAGGGGCCGATACGATCTTCGATGCCGAGGGTCTGGTGCTGCGCAGCGGCTCCTGCACGCGCTCCGACGCGCGAGAGGGCTGCGACGGCCTGGTCGTCTCGGGACCGAAGATCCGCGTCAACGGACTTGTGGCGCGTGACTTTCTCTTCGACGGCATCGCCGTACGCGGAGCGTCGGCCGTCGACGTGCGCATCAGCGACTGCCGCTGCTTCGGCAACAGGGACGACGGCGTCGGCGTCTCGGCGTACGCGACAAGCGTGGTTGTCGAGCGCTGCGTGCTCGAAGGCAATGGCTATCGAACGAAGGGGAAGGGGATTCTCGTCTTCGACTACGCCGAAGCTGAACTGCGCGACAATGTCGTGCGCGGCAATCGCGACGGAATCACCATCAGCCGGCGCAGCCGTGCGCATCTCGTCGGCAACAAGATTATAGGAAACTACGACAAAGGCTTCGGCGTTGCCGGTGCGTACGCTACCGGTGAGCGAAATACGATTGAGTCGAACGGTCTGGGTATGGAGGGGCTCGACACCCCACCCAACGCTGACGGGATACGCGTGACGATCGATTCGACGTTGCGCCTATCCGACACCTCGATTGCAGGCAACGGAGATTCGGGGATCGTGGTTATCGGTACCGGCCGAGCGACCCTGACGGGCGGGCGCATCGTTGGGAACGCGGGCGTCGGCGTTCGCGGGGCCGACAACGCTTCTATTCGCCTCGAAGGGGTGACGGTGCGAGAGAACCGTGGGGGGGCCGAAAGTCTCGAGGATCTCGCGAGACTCGAGAAAGAATAGCTCTGTTACGTCCGGCGCTGTTCGATCAACCGCAGGACGTCGGCCATCACATCGCTGAGCTCGTAGTCTTTCGGGGTGTACACGCCGGCTACGCCCCGTTCGCGCAGCTCCGCGGCATCGTCGTCCGGGATGATGCCGCCAACAACAACCGGGATGTCGGTCATTCCCGCTTGTTCGAGCCCTTCCATGATCGCGGGTACCAGCGTCATGTGAGAACCCGACAGGATGCTCAACCCGATGACATCGACGTCTTCCTGCGAGGCCGTCGTCACGATCTCTTCGGGCGACAGTCGAATGCCCTGATAAATGACTTCCATGCCGACGTCGCGAGCACGCACGGCGATCTGCTCGGCGCCGTTGCTATGGCCGTCCAGCCCCGGCTTGCCGACCAAAATACGTGGGGTGTGGCCGAGCTTCTCTGCCATCGCGGTAACCACAGTACGAAGTTCCGCGACGCGGTCGGTGTCGGCAAGCGTTTGGCCGCCAACCCCGGTGGGGGCGCGATATTCGCCGAATACACCGCGAAGCGCGTCGGTCCACTCACCGGTAGTGACACCGGCGAGCGCGCATTTGATAGACGCAGGCATCACGTTGTCGCCGGCTTTCGCAACGTCGGAGAGGTTGACGAGAGCGGCGTCGACGTCGGCTTGGTTTCGAGCGGCGCGATGCGCGTTCAAGCGCTCGATCTGGGCCTGCTCGGCCGCCGTGTCCACTTTCATGATCGCCCCGTCGAGATCGGATATCAGGGGAGAGTCTTCGCATTCCACGTAAGAATTCACGCCGACCACGGTTTGCGTGCCGGCTTCAATACGACGCAGGCGCTGGGTGTTCGACTCGACCAGGCGTTGTTTCATATAGCTGGCTTCAACGGCGGCAACGGCGCCGCCCAGCTCTTCGATGCGGGCGAGTTCTTCGCGTGCTTCGAGCACCAGGGAGTTCACTTTCTCGGCGATGACCTCCGAGCCGTTAAAGATGTCGGCGTACTCGAGAAGATCGGTCTCGAAAGCCATGATCTGTTGCGTGCGCAGTGCCCACTGTTGATCCCAGGGGCGCGGTAGTCCTAGCGCCTCGTTCCAAGCCGGCAACTGGATGGCGCGAGCGCGGGCGTCCTTCGACAGCACAACGGCGAGCATCTCGAGTGCGATTCGGATCGCATTGTTTTCCGGCTGCTGCTCGGTGAGGCCGAGCGAGTTCACTTGCACGCCGTAGCGAAAGCGCCGCATTTTCGGGTCTTCGATGCCGTAACGCTCGTGTCCCAAGTCGTCCCAGATATTAACGAACGCGCGCATCTTGCAGATCTCTTCCACGAAGCGCAGACCGGCGTTAACGAAGAACGATATACGGCCGTAGACCTTGGAGAAGACCTCCTCGGTGATCTCGTCGCGTTTGCGCACCTCGTCGAGCACGGCGATGGCGTTCGCGATCGTGAATGCCAGTTCTTCGATCGGCGTCGCGCCGGCTTCCTGGAGATGGTAGCTGCAGATGTTGATCGGATTCCACTTCGGGATGTTCGTGACCGTGTAAGCGATGATATCGCCGGTGAGTCGCATCGAGTCGCCAGGTGGAAAGATGTAGGTTCCGCGCGACAGATACTCCTTGATGATGTCGTTCTGGATAGTTCCTTGGAGTACGGCTTCGTCGACGCCCTGGCGCTCGGCGGTCGCTACGTAGAGAGCGAGCAGCCACGCACCGGTCGCGTTGATCGTCATCGACGTATTCATCCGGTCCAGTGGAATGTTTTTGAACAGCGCCTCCATGTCGGAGATGCTGCCTATCGGAACGCCGACCTTGCCCACTTCTCCGCGCGCGATCGGTGCGTCAGAGTCGTAACCGGTCTGGGTGGGCAGATCGAAGGCTACGCTCAGGCCGGTCTGGCCCTTCGCCAGGTTGCTGCGATATAATTCATTGGACGCCTGGGCGCTGCTGTGCCCCGAATAGGTGCGCATGATCCACGGGCGGTCGCGGCTGGGTTGCGCGTTGTCGGCAGAAGTACTCATGGTGCGATTTTAGGGTTAGCAGGGCGCGGATCGAGCCACAAGGCAGGCTCGGGAGCGGTTTGGCGGTCCCCGCCGACGGCGCTAAACTCCAACACTTCCTCGTGCGTATTATCGGACATTGGCTGCAATACGTGGCACTTAGAGCCGTAGTGCTCGTTGCGACGCTGGTGCCGCAACAGGCGCTGTGTCGGGCCCTGGAGCGCCTCGCCCTGGTGGTCATGCGCTTGGACCCGCGCCACCGCTGTATTGTATCCGACAACCTTGCCATCGCGTTTCCCGAATGGGCGCCCGAGCGCCGCGCCGAAGTAACGGCTCGCGCCTTCGCAAACTGGGGTCGACTGGCCGGTGAATTGGCTCATGTCGACAAGATCTTGGCCGAGCCTCGCTCGGAGAGTCTGCTCGAGCTGGATCGAAGGATAGACGAGTCGCTTGAAGCAGGGCGGGGTCTCCTCATTTTGAGCGGCCACACTGCCAACTTCGAACTTCTTGCGCGCCTGGCGAGCCGTCCGAAGCGTAGGATCCTGCTCTTTCACCGACAGATGAGCAATGACCTGGTCGATCGCCATCTCACCCGCGAGAGAGCGCGGGCGGGGCTAGGTACGCTCGGGCGGGGTGCGTCGGTACGCGAGGCCATCAGGATTTTGGCGCGCGGTGGGATCATCGTTGCACCCATGGATCAGAACCAACCGCCCGGTCGCGGCATCTTCGTCGAACTGTTCGGCCGGCCGGCCTCGACATCGACCTTCTTGGCGCGGCTCTCCATGGTCTCGGGTGCGCCGGTCTTGCCGATCTTCGCAGTGTGGGAGGGGCAGGCTCTGCTGGCGCGCATCGGAGACACGATTGACGCCCCGCGCGATGTCTCCGACCACAGTGCGACAGCTCGCGCGCTCACCGAGCGCTACACGCGGGAGATCGAGATGGCGGTACGCGCCTATCCGGAGCAGTGGAACTGGGCACATCGGCGCTGGAAGACGCGCCCACCTGAGGAAGGGCTAAGTGCTGGGATTACCAGAACTTCAGTTGAACTTAACGAGTCCGAGGCGCGCTCAAGTGGATAAGGATTTATGCATTTCGAGGCCGTGATACATTTGGAATCGTAATCTTAGCGAAATAGTGTTTAGCTTTACTGAACTACAAGCAGTCCTGATAGCTGCTGCTTTCCGC
>Ga0315338_1001252_pt1 | contig 34349 bp, 18 predicted proteins | sample ASW8metaG_FD_204518 | JGI IMG/M metagenome (GOLD analysis project Ga0315338, IMG submission 204518) | Ammonia-oxidizing marine archaeal communities from Monterey Bay, California, United States - ASW #8 | ecosystem: Environmental > Aquatic > Marine > Coastal | place: USA: California | collected... | reverse complement strand
CAGCTCGACGAGCGGGTCAGGACGTACCAGGCCGAACAACATCGACTTCACGATCTCGGCTGTCTGGTCAAGGACATCGATATCGGGACCGTCGACTTCTATGCGCAACGAGGCGGCCAGCTCGTCTTTCTCTGCTGGAAGCTCGGGGAATCCGGGATTACGCATTGGCACGACGTCGACGCGGGATTTCGGGGCCGACGTCCCATGGCAGAGTTCTAGTCGATTCCGTAGGACACCGCCCCACTCTTTCAAACCAGGGAGTTCGACGATGGCTGATTCCGGCACAAGCACCATCCGACCCAGTATTCAAAGCCGTTACGCTTCGATGGTCGAAATGCGTCGCGATCTCCACCAGCATCCCGAACTTGGGTTCGAAGAGATTCGAACATCCGGTCAGGTGGTCGAGCGACTCAGCTCGACGCCGCTCTCCATAAGGACGGGAATTGCCAAGACCGGCCTAACGACCGTCGTCGATGGACAGGACTCCGCGCGCACGATTCTGCTCCGCGCCGACATGGACGCCCTGCCGATCCACGAAGAGAACGAAAAGGACTATCGGTCGACCGTCGACAATAAGATGCACGCCTGCGGACACGACGGCCACACGACGATTCTTACGCACGCCGTACTCGAGACGTTGGACCTGACGGCGCCGCCGACCGTCAACACGAAGTTTCTCTTTCAGCCTGCCGAGGAAGGGCCGGGCGGTGCACTTCCGATGATCGAGGAAGGGGTTCTCTCCGATCCCGACGTAGAAGCGGCCTTTGGCCTCCATCTTTGGAATACGCTTCCGGCTGGAAAGATCGCGGTTACGTCGGGCTTCACCATGGCGGCGGCCGATGAGTTCGAGATCATCATCACGGGAAAAGGGGGCCATGCCGCCTATCCCCATGAGTGCATCGACTCGGTCGTGGTCGGAAGCTACATCGTCACGGCGCTGCAGACACTCGTCTCTCGAAATGTCGATCCGATCCAGACGGCCGTCGTCTCGGTCGGCGCCTTTCACGCGGGGGATGCGTTCAATGTTCTCGCTCACACCGCCAAGCTGAAGGGCACCCTCCGGACCTTCGATACCGAACTCCGCAAGGTGCTCATCGAGCGTCTCCGGGAGGTGGTTACCCAAACCGCGGCGAGTCTGGGAGCAGAGGTGGAGTTTCGATTCGCCGATGGTTATCCGGCCCTTTACAACGATCCGGAGATGGCCGAATTCGTCGCTGAGATCGCGGCTGAAGTCGTGGGCCCCGAGAATGTCGTACGTGACATGGTTTCGATGGGCGGGGAAGACATGGCGTTCTTCCTCGACCGTGTTCCGGGCTGCTATTTCTTTGTCGGATCGATGGACGCCTCCGCGGGACTCGATTTTGCCCACCATCATCCGCGGTTCGATTTCGCCGAGCCGGTCATGCCGACCGGCGTCGAAATGTTCCTCCGGATCCAGGAGCGCTACGCGACGTCCTTTCCCGAGAGACCCGTTTCGAAGCCAAGGTAGACCGATCTGGCGGTCGCAGTCGTGATAAGATCTCCGAGCAGAGTTTGACACCCCTTGCTTTAGGAGACACTTCATGGCCACTCGCAAGACCCCTCTTTTCGACTCCAGTCCCACCGCCACCGTCGGACCCCAACGATCCAAGTTTCGGACCCGATCGGTGTTTTCATCGCTAGGAACTCTCGCACTCCTCGCGTCGCTCGGGCTCTCAGGGTCAGGAATCGGCTCTCCCGCGATGGCTGAGGATGAGACGACTCCCCGACTCGACGCTCCTCTCGAGTACCTCGATGACGCACCCGGGACTCCGGCGCTGGCCGACCCGAACGCACTTCCGGCTGAGCCACACGTCTATCGGGGATTCAGTAGTGTTCAGGTCAACACCTCGGGTGGTGCGAATATCCCGGGTGACGCGGCGAACGAGCCATCAATTGCGGTCGATCCGACCAACCCGCTCCGGATGGCGATCGGTTGGAGGCAGTTCGACACGGTGAACTCGAACTTCCGGCAGGCCGGGTTCGCGTATTCCGTGGACGGAGGACGCAGCTGGACCTTCCCTGGAGTTCTGACACCAGGAGTCTTTCGGAGCGATCCTGTTCTCGGTTTTGCGGCAGACGGAACTCTCTACTACAACAGCCTGACCAATGACTTTACGACCGACGTATTCAAGTCTGATGACGCTGGCGAGACCTATCCCACCTCAGCCGACGCCGATGGGGGAGACAAGCAGTGGATGGCCATCGATCGTTCCGGCGGGCCGGGCAATGGCAACATCTATCAGGCCTGGAGCGACGCCGCAGGTTGTTGCGGGCCTCGCACCTTCAATCTGTCCTCCGATGAGGGTGAGAACTTCACGAATCCCGTGCAGCTGGACGGGCGCCCCCGCTGGGGCACGATGGCCGTTGGCCCGAACGGAACGCTCTACATGGTAGGGACGACGGACGGGGGCAACTCCGACTACTGGCTGATCCGCTCGACCGATGCGCAAACCGGAACGGCGAACCCGAGTTTCGACTACTTCAGTATCGATCTGGGCGGGAGTATGGCTCTTTTCGCCGATCCCAATCCGCAGGGATTGGCCGGTCAGATCTACGTTGGAATCGATCCATCCAACGGTCCCAACGGTGGAAACCTTTATGTGGTCTGCTCAATTGATCCACCGGGCTCTGATCCTCTCGATGTGCATTTCGTCAAGAGCACGGACGATGGCGAGACCTGGAGCAGTCCGGTCGCAATCAACACCGACCCGTCAGGGAACTACAATTGGTTCGGGACGATGTCGGTGTCGCCGGATGGTCGAGTCGACGTCGTCTGGCTGGACACGCGAGTGAGCAACAACTCCCACGACTGCGCCCTCTTTCTTTCCCAATCCACGGATGGAGGCTCGACCTGGTCTTCCAATACCCAGATGAGTGGCGAGTTCGATAGTTGGGACGGCTGGCCGCAGCAGAACAAGCTCGGTGACTACTACGAGATGGAGTCAGACCTGGTCGGGGCCGATCTCGCCTGGGCGGCAACTCTCAATGGCGAACAGGATGTCTACTACCTGCGGATCGGCGATCGCGACTGCAACCAGAATGGCATCGGCGACGCGACCGACATCGCCGACGGTACGAGCACCGATGTCGATGAGAACGGGATCCCTGACGACTGCGAGGACAACGCTGCGGCGCTCGACCCGCTCATCCCGAACACGGGTTCCTACCTGCTTGGGAATGTGCCGAATCCGCTCCATGAATCGACCACGATCCGTTTCGCGGTGCCGGTGGACGCTGGAAAGATCCGGATGGCAGTCTTTGACGTCGACGGTCGCCTCGTGCGGACCCTGGTTGACGGCGAAATCCCGGCCGGGGTTTCTGCGGTGACCTGGGACGGCAATGACGATTCAGGCCGCCCGGTCGCTTCGGGGGTCTTTTTCTACAAGCTGGAGACGGACCGGATCAGCGAAACGAGGTCGCTCCAGGTCGTCCGGTAGATCGGACTGGCGAGAGAGCTTACCGAAAATACTGGGTAATTTCGTAACAACGGGAAACCCTTACCGACTGTCGGCCCCTGGTCATTTCTTGACCGGGGGCCGATCGCGTTTCGCGCGACAATTCGTGCATTCCGCATCCGACGCCCCCCCTTGGATTACCGCCGTTTCGCCAAAAAAAAGTACCCGGAAAAAAAGTTCGACCCCTTAAGTGAAGAAACTGGCACGAAGTTACGATACTTTTCCTGTGACGGGGCAAACTCCTGCCAAGGAGTCGTCGAAGGTGTGGCCTAGCAGTTGCCAGGGAAGGTACGGGGCAAGGCTACGAGACGACAAGGCATCTGGGGGATTTGTATCGTCATGCAGCACCGCTGGGTCCTGGCTATGGGAATAGGCCTGGGACTTCTCGCGACAATATCGGGCCGGACACTCGCCGCCGACCACCTCGTTTTTGGTCTTCAGGCCGGCGGTCTCTACGACGTCTATCAGGATTCTGAAGAGCGTGAGTCGGGCCAATCTGCTTCCGCGGAGGGAGCTCTCGTCTTTGATGCCACCGGTGGTGGTAGCTTCCAAGTTGTTTCTGCGGGCGGATCTGTGGATGTCACGCCCCCGGCTTCGGTCACCGACCTGAGTGTGCAGAGTCAGACCGACAATTCCCTGACCCTGGTCTGGACAGCGACCGGCGATGATGGCCAAACCGGCCAGGCCCAATCCTATGATCTCCGCTATTCGAACGTTCCCATTTCCAGCGGCAGCTGGAATCTCGCTACGCAGGTGACGGGCGAACCAAGCCCGGGAGCGTCCGGCACGTCTGATTCATTCACGCTTACCGGACTGACGCCGGGCCAAACCTACTACTTCGCGATCAAGGTCGGTGACGAAGTCGGGAATTGGAGCGAGATCTCGAACTCTGCCTCCGGGACGACCGACGGCGGAGACGTCGATGACGTTCCTCCGGCGACCGTTTCGGACCTGTCCGTGGTCACAGCTTCGGCAGCGTCGGTGACGTTGAGCTGGACCGCTGTGGGCGATGACGGCCATGAGGGCCAGTCACGGGACTACGATCTGCGGTGGGCCTCTGTGCCGATCTCCGAGCTCAATTGGGATCTGGCGACCGAGGTCTTCGGTGAGCCGAGTCCGGATGCTTCTGGGACCACCGAGACGTTCACCGTCGGCGGCCTCCTCCCTGGGACGACATACCACTTTGCTCTTCGGGTGGCGGACGACAGTGACAACTGGAGCGGGGTTTCGAATTCCGTCAACGAGACAACCGCTGAAGGGGATGGGGGCTTCGCTCTCGAAGGCTATGGTTCATCCACACCTGGCGGACTCGGTGGAGATGCCTACACGGTGACGACCCTCGCCGACTCCGGCCCCGGTTCGCTTCGCGACGCACTCTCCGGATCGAATCGAGTCGTCGAGTTTGACGTTTCCGGAACGATCTTACTCTCCTCTACTCTCGTCGTTACGGGTGACCACCTCACCGTCGACGGAGAGACCGCCCCGGGTTCGGGAATCGTGATCGCTCCCGCAGTTGGTCTCGCTTCGAGTCTTCTTCGAATCTCGGGTTCCGATGGCGCGCATGACATCATCGTCCGCCATCTCCGGTTCCGGGACGCGCCGACGAGCGCGGGGGACAACTTACGTATCACCGACTCTGCCTACAATGTCGTGATCGATCACTGTTCGTTCCGTCGGGCCGGCGATGGCAACATCGACATCACGGACGGGGCTCACGATGTGACAGTGCAGTGGAGCATCCTCGCCGAAGCAGACGAAAACTCTCTCGTTCGGACGAACGTCGACAACGTCACGTTCCACCACAATCTCTTCGTCAAGGGTGTCCAAAAGAACCCGCGGGTTCGGTCCGGCGCGACTGACCTGGACATCGTCAACAATGTGATCTTCGGATGGGGCGCAAACCACGGGATCAACTTCTCCGACGGTGGAAGTGGCAATGTCGTCAAGAATGCGTTCCGGGCTGGACCAGAAAGTAACCAAGCGGCTGCCCTGACCATCGACGGCGATGCTGGTGGAGTCTACAGCTCTGGAAACGATGTTCCAGAAGAGACCGATGACTCCGGAACCGTCGGTTCCCGCTACCCCGCATCGCCGGTCACCGAAACGACTGCGGCTGCGGCCCTGGGTGATGTCTTGAATGGCGCTGGAGCCGCTCCGCGAGATGCCGATGATGCGGCCTATGTCTTCGACGTCATCCTGAACGGTGGGGATACCGACGAGACCGCTCCGGCCGCCGCTGACGATGTTGCCGTTGTCGACTTCGATCAGACCTCGCTTCAGGTCGAATGGACCGCGACGGGAGACGACGGAAACGTGGGGCAGGCGACGGCCTACGATCTGCGGTTTGCCACGTCTCCGATTACTGAGCAGAACTTTGGGTTTGCCAGTTCGGTCCCGAATCCTCCACTTCCGAGTAGTGCCGGGCAGACCGACTCGCACACGATCTCTGGGTTGATCGCGGGCCAGGAGTACTTCGTCGCTCTGACGATTACGGACGATGAGGGCAATGTCAGTCCGCTCTCGAACGTGGCCAACGCCACGACTCTGCCCCCAGACGGAGATGATACTCCGCCCGGCGCGATCAGCGATCTCAGCGTGCCCTCGACCGGTGTTACGACCGCGGCCCTCGAGTGGACCGTCCCTGGCGACGACGGGAATGTGGGACAGGCTTCTGTCTACGACATACGGTATTCGACGTCTCCCATCAACAACGGCAACTGGAATGGCGCGGCCCAGGTTTCGAACGAACCGAACCCGTCCACCGCCGGTTCACGACAGACTCACACCATCGGCGGCCTGACCGCTGAAACGGCCTACTACATCGCGATCAAAACGAGCGATGAAGCCGGCAACCTCAGCGAACTTTCGAACGTGCCTTCGGGAACGACTCAGCCACGGCCCGAGGACGAGACTCCCCCGAGTGCAGTTGATGATTTGGCCGCGGATTCGATCCTCTTCGATCGTACGCTCCTGATCTGGTCCTCGACGGGTGACGATGGCGTCTCTGGAACGGCGGACCATTACGAATTGCGGATGGCCGATAGCCTCATCACCGAGGAAAACTGGTCAGTGGCCACTTTGCTCGATGGACTGCCCGATCCCGATCGGGCCGGAACCGATCAGGAGTACTGGGCGCTCGGTCTCGATGCAGAGACGGACTATTACTTCGCCCTCCGCGTCTGGGACGAAAACGAAAACTCCAGCCCGCTTTCCAATGTCGTGCAAGTGACGACGGGGGTAGCGGCGGACATCGACGGCCCGCTTGCGGTGAGCGACTTCGCCACCGGCAGTGTTTCCGAGGATGGAGTCGACTTCACCTGGACCGCACCTGGTGATGCGCCGGACGGAGTAGAAACGGTCAACGCCTACGAGATCTACCTGCAAGACACGCCGATCGACGGCACTCCTCTTCCGAGTGCGCTGCTCTACACGATTTCGACTCCTTCGGCGCCCGGCGCGGGCGAGACGTTCGGAGCCGACGGTCTCACTGCCGAGACGACGTACTATGCAGTGCTTCGTTCACAGGACGTGGCCGGCAACTGGTCGGAGTTCTCGAACGAGGTCAGCGCGACCACGCTGGAAGAGACCGATCCGACAGGTCAGGGTGATGACACTCCGCCCGCCCGCGTTGCCGATCTTGCCCCGAGCGAGTTGACCCAACACAGCGCCCTCCTCACCTGGACGGCCAGTGGCGATGATGCCCAGGACGGTACCGCTGCAGAATATGACCTTCGGATTTCTGACTTCATCTTCACTCCATCGAGCTTCCAACTCGGTACGCCGATCGAGCTGCCTGCCCCGCAGGCGGCCGGTTCCGTCGAGAGCTACCTCGTGACTGAACTCGAGTCGGGTGTCGAATACTTCTTCGCCCTCAAGGTGAAGGACGCCGCCGGCAATTGGTCGGAAATGTCCAACCCGGTCGAGTTGAAGACGCTCTTCTTTCCCGACGAAGCTCCGCCTGAGGCAGTCACCGATCTCGCCTCGATCCTCGTCACCGAGACACGCGTCGTCTTGCAGTGGACCACTCCACTCGACGAAGTCTCAACCGGTTCGGAGGCTGATGGCCAGATCGCGAGTTATGATCTGCGTCACTCGATCCTCCAGCTCGACGATGCGACTTGGGATTTGGCCACCCCTCTCCCCGTTCCAACTCCGAGTGCAGACGGCTCGGAGGTAACCTGGTCGATCGATGAACTCATTCCCGGTACGACCTATCACTTTGGATTGCGCTCCTCGGATGCGTCGGGGAATCAGAGCGAGCTCTCGAACGTGCTCGTGGTTGAAACCGTGCCTGTCGAGGATGATCCGGACCCAGAGGACGCGGACGAGATAGCACCGGGAGCGGTGGCGAGCCTGACGTTCGAGATCATTGATTCCTGGTCGGGGCAGCTTGCCTGGATTGCGACCGGTGATGACGACAATGACGGTGTGGCGCGGGACTACGAAATTCGCCGGCTCGACGGAACCCCGACGACGCCACCGAATCCGGACGAGGAGGGGGCGTGGAACGCCGCGATCGCGTTGCAGCACGATCTGGCGCCGGATCCGTCGGGAAGCTACGAGTTTCTCGAGATCGACCCGCTCACTCCGGGACGGTTTTATGTCTTTGGTGTTCAGGCGATCGACGATGGAGACAACGAAGGCCCGGTTGCCTGGTCGAATGCCGTCCAGATGCCTTACACCGAAGATGATCTCTCACCGGCGCCAGTTGAAGATCTCGCCGTGATCGCTCTCAATACGACGACCGCCCAACTGAGTTGGACGGCGCCATCGGATCCTCGACCCTATCGTGAGCCGGGAGCCGTCGCTTCGTACACCGTCCGTTGGTCGACGGAACTCATTGACCCGTCGAACTGGGACGAGATGACAAACGAGCTTCAGATAGCTCTCGCCGCTACTCCAGGTACGGCCGAGCGTGTGGCCATCGCGGCGCTCGAGCCCGGCCAGCGCGTCTACTTTGCAATCGTCTCGATGGATCCATCGGGGAACCGATCGTTGCTTTCGAACACGGTGAGCGTCGACATTCCCAGTCCGCCGGATGACCCCGATGATCCAGATGATCCAGATGACCCGGATGACCCGGACGAGCCAACCCCGGACACGACCGCCCCGGCGACGACGACTTCTCTGACCGGATATGCTCTGGGCTCAGATGTTCTCCGTCTGACCTGGTTCGCTCCGGGCGATGACGACGAGGAGGGAACGGCCGCGCTCTACACGATCCGATGGTCGGAGAGTCCAATCAATGAGGCCACCTGGCCGACGCTCGGTGATTTGGCGAATATTCAGGCGCCGCAGGCGGCCGGTTCGGTCGAGTCCTACACCTGGAGCGACCTCGTCGCCGGTGAGACCTACTACTTCGCTTTGAAGACGACCGACGACGAGGGCAATGTCTCGAGTCTGTCCAACGTCGTGGGAGTCATCCTGCCGGAGCAGCAGGACTCCGCTCCTCCCGCCACGCCGGAATCGATCGAAGCACTCCTCGGTCAGTCCGGTGTCGTCCTGTCCTGGGATCCGAGCCCGGATCTCGACCTTTCGGGCTACCGGGTCCTTCGTCGCAAGCTGGGTGACCAGGCGGCCATGCTCGTGGCTGACCACGTTACGATCGAGCAGTGGTTCGATAGCGGAGTCGAATCGGGCGCGACCTATGCGTATTCAGTAGCGGCCCGGGATCTATCGGGAAATCTCTCCGTGGCCAGCCGCGAGGTCTGGATTGCCATTCCTGAAGAAGCGCCCTCACTGATCGTCGATATCAATCATGCGGCGGCCGACCCGATCGAGCCCCGTTCGGACCGAGTTGTTCTCCGCTGGTCGATCGACCCCGGTCCCGAGCTGAGAGGATTCGAGATCTACCGCGAAGAGACGACGATTGAAGCTCTGCGAGGGACAGCTCAGTACGGCATTGAAGCTCTCGGACCGCAGGGCCCGGTCGTCCGGCTCAACCCCGATCTGGTCGAGGGCGCTGGCCCACACGTCTTTGAGGAAACCCCGATGCCGGATCCGGGGTACTACCGCTATTGGATCGAGGCGGTCGGAGACGACAAGCGGGGATACCTCACCCCGATCGCCGTCGAGATTCCCGACTGGGAGGATGCCTTCTTCTCGATCTACCCGAATCCTGTTTTCGAGAGCCTGAGCGTGGCGTTCTCGGTCCAGACGCGAGCCGACGTAAGAGTGGCCGTCTATGGAGCTGGAGGACGGGTCGTTCATCGTGCCGATCCGGGTACTTACGGGATGGGACAGCACGTCTGGACGTGGGATGGCGCACTGGCCGATGGTCGACGCCTCGCCGCGGGAGGCTATTTCCTCTCGATTCAGGTGGGTGCCAACGTTCAGACTCAGCGCTTTGTCGTCCTGAGACGGGGCGAGTAGCGTGACGAAAGAAGATTTTCGGCTGGGGGAAACGATGCGTTTGCTGATGGAGCACAAAATATCGATACCGACACTGCCCAGGATGGTTCGGGGGCTGGTCTGGGCGGGAGCTTTGACTCTCTTCCTGGGTACGGTCCTGGTTCCCACTGCACGAGCCCAGGATGTCGACCTCTCCGGTCTCGGTTCGCATCCGCGTCTCCTGCTGACCCCGGCCGTGCGTGCCGCGATTCGTGCGGAGGCTGCTTCCGGTCCCAAAGTCGCGATGTTCGCGGAGATCAAGCGTCGGGCCGATAGTTATCTGACCGATCCACCGGCGATCGGAGCGCACATCATGATGACGCTCTACGTAACCAGCGTGGCTTTCGAGAGTCAGCAGCACCTCGACCGGGCCATCGAGAACTTCAACTATTCAGTCGAGCGGAACTTCTTTGACAGCGCCGGTGTCGATTTCGCGTTGATGTACGACTGGATCTATAACGATCTCACTCCGGCCGAACGGAGTGACGCGATGGAGCTCGCTCTCGACAACTACGCGCTCGGGAGCCAGCGAACCTGCTACTACAATCTCGAGGCGAACGAAGCGACCGGGATGGGAATCACCGGGCTGACGTTCTACGGGGACGGCACAGCTTCACAGAATTCTTTCTGCCAGGAGATGGTCGACGCCTGGGACGGTCGGATGCGCGGGGTGCGCGAGTTTGCTTATCCCGGCGGCACCGCCCAGTCTCGGGGAGGAGTACTCCCGACGCGTGAGAAGTACTTTGGCGACGGTGGCTACTACAAAGGGAATCAATACGGACAGAAGGACATCCACTCCGTGACGATCTCCTCGCTCCTCTTCGAGGAGCTTGGGCTAGCTGAGTACTGGGACCTCGCGGACGCCTACACGAGTGGATGGCCAGAGTACATGTTCCGCCTCCGTCGCCCGGACGACATGGCGCAGCGTCTGATGAGTGGAACGAACTACACCATGGAGAAGCGGGGATGGATGTCGCTGGCCATTCTCAACACCTATCGGCAGAATTCGGTCGCCTCCTGGTGGCTCAATTCGATGCCATGGGATGGATCGATGTCGGGCGGATACAATTGGTCACTGCCTGCCGTTCTCTGGCGTCCCGGCGTTCCGCAGACCAATCCTACGACCTTCCCGCTCGAGATCTTCTACGGGAACGATGGTCCCGATGATGTCCCCGGGAAGAGCTACCATGAGAAGGTGACCGTACGGTCCGGATGGAATCGAAACACCGACAACGACGACGTCTTTTTCTCGATGCACGCCGGCGACTTCTTCGGTGACTACCACTCGTTCTATCAACTCGCATTCGAGTTGTACTACCGCGGTGCCCTCGCTGTCAGAGCCGGCTTCTACGAAGGTGGATCCGACCAGCGGGAGTACTACTACAACCGGGCCGTCTCCAACAATGTCGTGGTCGTTCTCGATCCGACTCAGAGTCATCTCGGCGACATCTGGGGGCAGGACTTTCTCTACGACGAGCCCGGTCGTCCACAGGACATTAACGACACGGCAGATAGTCCGGTCTACGATACGGCGGACATCGTTTCCTTCGAGGCGGGAGAGGCTGCCAGCGGGACGCCCTATCACTATACGAAGGGCATTCTCAACGTCGATTCGGCGTACTACTACACGAACAATACGCGCAGGGTGGCCAGGCAGGAGCGCGAAGCCGTCCTGATGGGGCGACATCTTATCGTCCGAGACCGAGTAGAGCTCTCGGGTGGTAGCAACAGTGTTCGCTTTCTGCTCCAGACAATCCACGAACCAACCATCGAGAACGCTCAGCTCCTCGAGACGACGGTGGCAGGGCACATCGAGACCTACGCTCAGACGCGATACACAGCTTTGCGCTCCGGAACGGTCAGCGGGCACAACTACGATGGAAAGATCAGCGTTCAGCCCGTTCTCCCGGTCGGTTCGACTCTGCGTAAGGTTGGTGGTGAAGGATACGAGTGCTGGGTCGATGACGGAGAGGGCAACGGACAGAATTTCCCCGTTGGCGATCCCGCCCACTATCAGGGCACGCACGAAGCGGGTAGCTGGAGGGTCGAGACGATCGCTCCGACTGCGCTCGAAACCGATTTTGTCAACGCGATCTTCGTCGGTCGGCCTAATCAAAACCAGCCGGCGGTTCGCGCGATCGATGATGACTCGTCGGTCGGATGCGAAGTCGTCGGAGTCGGCGTCTTCGTGTTCGCCCGGACCGAAGAAAATCAGGACGCCATCGACTACGAGATTCTGGGTTCGCTCGAGACGATTCCCCACATCATCGAGGGTCTCACTCCGAACCCGTCGTACGCAGTTCAGATCAATGAGGCTCAGCCCGTTCTTCTGACCGCGTCCCACTCCGGAGGTCTCACTTTCGAGACGGCCGGAGCCTGCCGGATCGAAGTGCAGACCCTGCCTGTAGCCTCCGCCCAGTAACCGTCGTACGCGCACTTTTTTCCGCATACAGAGGAGCTCGTTCCCGATCGGGAATGAGCTTCGCTCGTAGAGGTGAATTCTGTCCTGTAGTCAGTTGAGGTGGTAGGGGCCGCGAGCGCGAGCTTGTGCGCGTGCCAGGGAGAGGGAATAGGAGAGAAAAGTCGGAGTGCCTGACTAAGGGCGCTGCCAGGGGCGGCTAGGCCGCTTTGTCGTCTTTGGCTGGGAGGAGAGTCAGACCGTTGGCCGTGCCGTTTACGATCTCCTGGGCGCGGGCCAGATCGACTGGCTTGGAGAAGTAGTATCCCTGCCCATTCGTGCATCCGAGATCGACGAGGATCTGACGTTGTTCTTCGGTCTCGATGCCTTCTGCGACAACGTCGAGTCCCAATCCCTCGGCAAGTTGGAGGATCGTCCGGACGACCTGAGTCGAGACGGGATCTCCTTGCATATGCATGACGAACGAGCGATCGACCTTGAGCATGTCGAGGGGATAGCGCTGGAGTACCGAGAGAGATGAATAGCCCGTCCCAAAGTCATCGACGGCGAGCAGGCAACCGATGTCGCGGAGTTTCCCGAGCAACTCAACGGCTTCTTCGGTGTTCTCCACGAGCGCGCTCTCGGTGATCTCGAGACGGAGCCAACGCGGATCCAATCCCATTTCCTCGATGATCGATTCGAGTTCGGAAGCGAGTTCCTTTCGGCCGAGGTGCTTGCCCGAGAGGTTGACGTGCAGACTGAGCTCCTGCGAAGGAGGAAGCTGGCTTCTCCACGCCCGGATCTGTTCACAGCTTCGCCGGAGGACCCAGCGCTCGATTGGGACGATGAGGCCGGTCTCTTCGGCCACTGGAATGAAGTCGTCGGGAAAGACCATGCCTTCGGTGGGATGCTCCCAGCGGAGCAGGACCTCGAAGCCTTCGAGCTGGCCGGTGCTCAGGTCGACAATCGGTTGATAGTGGAGCCGGAAGTCCTCGGTCTCGAGGGACTGACGCAGCTCCATCTCGCGACGAAATCTGAGTTCGGCCGCTTCGTGCATTTCCACCGTGTAGTAGAGATAGCGTCCGTGCTCCTGACTCGCGTTGTGCAGGGCGATTCCGGCGTCGCGTACGACCTCATCGGCATCTGTGTAGGGATGGGTGACCGTCTCATCTCCAACGCGGTCACTGGCGATCCCAATACTCGCTGTCGTGTGAACCTCGCGGCCCCCGAAGAGAAACGGTGCTCTCGTCTCATGCTGAAGGGACTGACAGACGCTCGCGGTGTGCTGTTCGCTCTCGAGTCCATCGAGGAGCAGGGCGAACTCACCCCCACCGAGGCGGGCCAGCTTGTCCTGAGGCCGAAGGCAGCGCTTCATTCGCCGGGTCAGGGCGACGAGGAGTTGATCCCCGTAGGCCGGTCCCAGGCTGTCGTTGATGAGTTTGAACCGATCCAGGTTTACGAGCAGCACGGCGTAGTGGTAACTCGAATCTCGGTTCGCCCGCTGCAGGCATACGGAAATCTGCTCGAGCAGCAACGGGCGAGTGGGTAGGCCCGTCAGTTCGTCGTGGAAAGCTTCGAGCTCGAGTCGAGCCGTCCGGTGATGGCGTTCGATCCCAAACTCCATGGCTCGTTCGATCGCGGTCGCGTCCAGGTCGTTGTCGCAAAGCGCGTCCTGCGCGCCCATCTGCACGACTTTGGCGCCGAGATGGGCAAACTCGGCGGGGAGAAGCACGATCAGCGGAACATGCGGCATCAGGGTCCGCAGGCGCGAGACCTGATCGAGGCCCTGCCGAGCTGGCTCGTTCAGAACGAGCAGTCCGACATCGAAGGGATAGTCGTCACCTCCGATTCCAATGTCGTCGATCGGGTGCAGGTGGTGGCGGGAAACCAGGAGATCGGCGATGTGCTGGCAAGGATCCTCGGGCCCATCAGCATCCCAATCGCCGCCCGCTACGAGCACGTTCCAGCGATGTTGCTGGGACGGCGCAGAGGACGGGGAATTGGACTGGTCTTGGATTCGATCCGAGCTTTTTCCGCTTCGGGATGCCAAGTTTAGAGAATCACCTTCTGTCTAAGTGCCTGCAGCCACGACTCTATCTCTGTCTGTGATCGGACCCCTCTTTTGTGATCTGGAGGGTTGTAAACGACGATTTTTAGGGCGATTACACCCGATCGTGCGGAGGGATCAACACGTTGGATGGCAATGGATTAGTAGCGTTTGGATTCGACGTTTTGGGGGATTGGGGGAAATGACGCCCGATCGACCGCGACGATAAAACGCCCCGGATGTATTTAGCGGATGAAATCTCCCATGCCGGACGATGTTGGATCTTCCTTCCGGGTCCCGCGGAGTCTACTCACCGTGGCACGGTCTTCGCTTCCAACGAACAAGAGGTGACTTCGCCTCGCCGCAGCTACGGTCGCCGTTTTGCCAGGGGGCGGCGGTCGACCCCCGTTTTGGGACGACATTTCACAGCAAGCTTGGAGGGATCGGAGTGCATGCGCAAATGGAGTCCTACACTCTGCATGGAATCGAAGCTGTGCCGGTCGAAGTGCAGGTAGCGTGCGGGGAAGGATACCCGATCACAACGCTGGTCGGTCTTCCCGACGCCGCGGTTCGCGAGAGCAAAGAGCGAATTCTGGCAGCCTTTCGGTCGACTCTTCCAGCGATTCCTCCCCGCAAGACGACGGTCAATCTGGCGCCGGCGGAACTTCGCAAAGAGGGGAGCGGTTTCGATCTTCCGATCGCTTTGTCGATCCTCGCGGCCCATCAGATCATCGAACCAGGTCGTTTGCGTGGAGTTGCCGCGATTGGAGAACTGTCGCTGCGCGGCCGGCTCCACCGCACCCGAGGTGCTCTGGCCGTTGCTCTGGCCGCAGCTCGAAACGAGGTCAGAACCTTGCTCGTTCCGCGGGAGAACGAGGCCGAGGTTTCGGGGGTCGAAGAGGTCGAGATCGAACCGATTGGGAGTCTCGGTGAGGCTTGTCGATTTTTGGGTGTGCCGTCGGAAAAACTCCACGACGAGATGGACGACGACGACGCTCCAGCTCGGCGTGTGAGGGCCCAGGTCTTCTGTCCGGCGCCATCGGCGGTGGATCTGTCGATCATTCGCGGACAACAGAGCGCGAAACGTGCTCTTGAAGTGGCCGCTGCCGGAGGACATAACCTCCTTCTCGTCGGACCGCCCGGCACGGGGAAAACGCTCCTGGCTCAGGCGATGGCGGCGATTCTGCCGCCCCTCAGCGACGGCGAGGCGCTCGAGATCACCCTTGTCCAGAGCGTGGCTGGCACCCTCCCCGAGGGAACAGTCCGCGCTCAGGTTCGCCCATTTCGTGCGCCTCATCACACAGTGACGCCAGCCGGGTTGATCGGGGGAGGGCTCTATCCGCGTCCGGGAGAGGTGAGCCTTGCGCACGGTGGGATTCTCTTCCTGGACGAGGTCCCGGAGTTTCGAGCGGGTGTACTGGACCTCCTCCGGCAGCCGTTGGAGGAAGGTTCGGTCCGTCTGGTCCGCGGCGGTCGCGCGGTCCGGTTTCCCTGTCGCTTCAGCCTCGTCGCCGCGATGAATCCCTGCCCGTGCGGGTTTCTCGGCCATCCGACCAAAGCCTGCCGCTGTACCGGGCGCCAGGTGCAGTCCTACCAGGGGCGGGTGGGAGGGCCGTTCCTCGATCGAATGGACCTTCATGTCGAGGTACCAGCGATCGGAGCGGTTTCGGAAGCCCTGGTTCCACGGCGACGGTCGCTTCAGGCTGAAAGCTCGGCCGCTGTGGGCGATCGGGTTGGTCGCGCGAGGAAACGACAACATCTCCGCTTCAGAGAACTTCCTTCGGTCGAATGCAACTCGCAGATGTCGCTCGACCATCTCGAAGAATTCGGTCGGCTTGCCGCGGGTGAACGGGCGTTTCTGGAACGGGCGGCAGAGTCACTGGCTCTGTCGCCCCGAGGGATTCACCGAACGATCCGCGTCGCCCGGACGATTGCGGACCTGGCGGACGCGGAGACCGTGGAAAAGGAACATCTGGCGGAAGCGGTGCGTTATCGGAGGATGGATCGGCTCCGGTCGATGGGGGCATCGGCTTAACTACGGATCGATTGCGGTAAAGGCTCGTGTCCGCGTAGGCTCGTAGAACTACAACAAGATCCATCCTGCCGAGGTATCCACTTCATGAGTCCGAGCAACATCGAGATCCTCGCCTACGAGGAAAGTCCCCTTGGTCCGCTCTGTCTGCGTCGTAGGGAACTGCTCGCGGAGCCGGGAACTGTCGTGACCGAGATCACGCTCAATCACGAGTTCTTGATGAGCAGCTACAACACCGCGTCGGAACGCGCTCTGGCCGAACGGGCGCTGGCCATTCACGAATCCAAATCCGGAGCCGAGTCGTCAACCGATCCGAGCCTTCGGGTTCTTATCGGTGGACTGGGACTGGGCTACACCGCCGAGGCGGCGCTGGCCTCGGATCGGGTCGGTCGGGTTGAGGTGATCGAGCTTCTACCTCAGGTGATGGCCTGGATGGCGGAGGGACTGGTGCCGCTTTCCGATCGGCTCTACGGTGACTCGCGATTCTATCCTCGGGGAGGCGATGTCTACGCTGTCATGGCCGAAGAGACCTCCGCCGAACCGGCTCGCGGCAATTGCTACGACGTCATCCTGATCGATGTCGACCACTCGCCGGACGACCGGCTGGGTGGCGAGAGCGAGCGGTTCTACACGGTGGATGGATTGCGCCGGGCCAGGTCACACCTCGCCAAAGGAGGTGTGCTCGGAGTGTGGTCTTACGCGGAGAGTTCCCCGTTTTCGGAGGCCTTGCGTCAGGTCTTTGAGAACGTAGAGGTTGTGCCTGTCCGATTCATGAACAAGCTGGTCGATCAGGAAGAGGTGGATTGGCTGTTCTTCGCGAGCTGAGTGTTGCGGACCGGCTAGGCCGCTGCGTCGTTCGCGTCGTCGTCACTTCGGGAACCGCTAATATCGCCTTCCTCGGAGACAATCGTAGCTACGCACGTCTTGTTTCGTCCCGTGTGCTTGCACTCGTAGAGGGCGGCATCCGCAGCTGAGATCAGTGCCTTGAGGTCGGAGGCGTGAGCGGGATAGTGCGCGACACCGATACTGATCGTGATCTTCACGTCTTCCTCGTTCCAGACGAAGACATGCTCCTCGAGTCGGGAGCGGATTCGCTCCGCAACGTCCGAGGCTTGCTCTGTCGATGCCTCGGGAAGGGCAGCCACGAACTCCTCTCCTCCGAATCGACCGACGAGGTCAAAACCCCGCAGATTGTCATCGAGGAATTGCCCCAGCTCGGAGAGGATCCAGCTTCCACCCTGGTGACCGTGGCTGTCATTGACCTTGCGGAAGAAGTCGATGTCCATCATCAGGACAGAGAGCGGCCGCTTTCGCTTTACACAGCGATCGAGCTCGGCGCCGGCGGCCAGATCGAAGGAGGCTTTGGTCAAGAGGCCAGTCAGAGTATCGAAGCGCAGGCGTTCGTGAATCTCCTTGTGAAAACGGGCCTCCATCTCATCGAGGATGGCAAAGCGAATCGTCGTCTCACCGGTTTGGATCTGATCACCATCGCGCAAAACCACCCGATCGACCGCCTCGCCGTTGACAAAAGTGTGATTCGTGCTCTCGAGGTCCGAAAGAACGTGGCTGAGCTCCCGGGTTTCTTCGTCGAAGCACTGTTCGATCTGAGCGTGGTAGCGAGAAATCAAGGAGTCGGACTGGATCGCGATCTCAGCCGACGAAGTTCGGCCGATCTTGCAGCAGGCGCCCCGGAGCGGGTACTGAGTTCCGATCTCCGGCCCGTTCAGAACGATGAGCACCGCGAGAGACTTCTTCAGTCGAGGCTGAAAGGGGGCTGGCTTGACGATCGTGGTGTCGACGTCGCTTCCGTCGGCGGACCAGGGCGTCTCCCCGGTCGGGTCCTCGAGGTGGTCTCCAGACCGATCGTCCGAGGCAGGATCAGAGTTCAAGTCTTTGTCCGAGTGCGGTTTCACGGGACTCCTCTGCGAGGGTGTATGCCGTTGGGGTCATCGGGTCTCGGGTAGAGATCGGCCGGCCACCGACCCATTTTGACCGACAACCGCCAAAGTTGGGAAATTGAAAACTCTTCAGGCTGAAGAACGGACGACAGGAGCGCCTCGCGCCCGTAGTCTGTCCGGTTGCAGTCTTGTCGTAGCTCATGTTCAAACGAGGATGGACAATTTTTGGCCAAGCGACCTTCGATAGCCGAGGCTGAGCTCCACCGCCTGGAACGGTCGACGGAGCGAAAAGAAAACTGGAGTCGCTGGGGACCGTACCTCTCTGAACGACAATGGGGCACCGTTCGAGAGGATTACTCCGACGATGGTGAGGCCTGGCAGTCCTTCCCTCATGATCATGCTCGCAGTCGTGTCTACCGCTGGGGCGAAGACGGTCTCTTTGGACTCACGGATCGCCAAGGTAGAATTTGCTTTTCTCTCGCCCTGTGGAACGAGCGCGACTCCATCCTCAAAGAGCGCTTGTTCGGGTTGAGTGGCAAGGAGGGGAACCACGGGGAAGACGTCAAGGAGTGCTACTACTACCTTGATGCGACGCCGACGTACTCATACGCCAAGGCTCAGTACAAGTACCCCCACGCAGCCTATCCTTATGACGATCTCGTAGACGAGAACGCCGCTCGCAATGCGCTCGTCGGTGAGTATGAACTCGCCGACACGGGTATCTTCGACCAAAACCGATACTTCGATGTCATCATGGAGTATGCGAAAGGGGGGCCCAATGACGTCCTCATCCGCATTACGGTTTCCAACCGCGGACCGGAGGCGGCTCCGATCCATGTTCTCCCGCAGGTCTGGTTCCGCAACTCGTGGTCCTGGGGGCGGACCGGGGAAGGTTATTGGAACGAGCCGAGTCTGGCCCAGGAGCGCGTGGGGCTTCTTGCTCTCGACCATGAATCACTCGAGCGGTTCTACCTGGCAGCCGAGACGTCGAACCTGGCCGAGACCCTCTTCACCGACAACGAGTCGAATCAGGAACGCTACTCGGACCGCCCTAATGAGTCGGCCTACACGAAAGACGCTTTCCATCGATACGTTGTTTCCAATGAGTCCCAGGCGGTGCGCTCGGATGGCCGCGGCACGAAAGCGGCGTTTCGCTATCGCTTCGAGATTCCTGCCGGAGAAGAAGTTGTCCTGTCCCTCCGCCTCTCGGCCGATTCGATTCGCCCAGACGATTTCTTTGGCGCTGATTTCGACGAGACTTTCGCCCAACGCGTTGCCGAAGCGAACGCCTTCTACGATAAGAAAACGCCGGGACAGGCCACCGATGATGAGCGGCGGGTCATTCGGCAGGCCTACGCCGGACTCCTCTGGTCGAAGCAGTTCTATCACTACTCCGTGCAGGATTGGTTGGAGGGAGACTCGACCCAGCCGCCCGTGTCTCCGAAACGAAGCGCGGTACGGAACCAGAACTGGCCCCACCTCTACAACCGCGATCTCATCTCTATGCCGGACAAGTGGGAGTACCCTTGGTATGCCGCCTGGGATCTGGCCTTCCACATGATCCCTTTCGCGGCGATCGATCCGGGCTTTGCCAAGAGTCAGCTCGTTCTGTTTCTACGAGAGTGGTACATGAATCCAAGCGGGCAGATTCCCGCTTACGAGTGGACATTCGAAGACGTCAATCCTCCGGTCCACGCATGGGCCTGCTGGCGTGTCTACAAGATGACGGGCCCACGCGGCGAGCGGGATCGGGTCTTTCTCGGGCGGGTCTTTCAGAAGCTCCTGCTCAATTTCACCTGGTGGGTGAATCGGAAGGACCCAGACGGGAAGAATCTATTTTCAGGCGGATTCCTCGGTCTCGATAACATCGGCGTTTTCGATCGGTCTGCGCCACTTTCCAGTGGTGGCCATCTCGAACAGGCTGATGCGACGGCGTGGATGGCCTTCTACTGTGCGACGATGCTATCGATGGCATTGGAGTTGGCCAGTGAGGACCCCGCCTACGAAGATGTCGCTTCGAAGTTCTTCGAACACTTCGTCTCCATCACTGACGCGATGAACTCGCTCGGCGGAACAGGATTGTGGGATGAAGAGGACGGGTTCTACTACGATCAGATTCACTCCGACGGAGAGAACACCAAGGTCAAACTGCGTTCGATGGTTGGAATCATCCCCCTCTTTGCCTGTGAGATTCTCGACGATGGTGTAGTCGATAAACTGCCCGGCTTTGCCAAACGGATGCGGTGGTTTCTCGAGAATCGGCCCGAGTTGGGCCAGCGCGTGTCCTCAAAGGAAGGCGAGAGCGGTGCTGCGCAGAGACTTCTGGCGATACCGTCGAGAGATCGGTTGGAAAGGGTCCTGCGCTACGTGCTCGACGAGGAGGAGTTCCTTTCGCCCTTCGGGGTTCGGTCGATGTCGCGGGTCCACGCAGATCAGCCGTTCACGCTTCGCTTCGACGGGAAGGACCACAGTGTTCCCTACACCCCCGGCGAGTCCACGACCGGGCTGTTCGGAGGGAACTCGAACTGGAGAGGGCCGGTCTGGTTTCCGCTCAACTACCTCCTCATCGAAGCGCTCGAGCGTTATCACCACTTCTATGGCGACTCGTTTCAAGTCGAGTTGCCGACCGGATCGGGGAACCTCGTCAATCTCCAGACCGTGGCTGAGGATCTGGAGTCCCGGCTTTCGTCCCTCTTCGTGGCTGGCGCGGGCGGACGGCGGCCCTGTCACGGCGACGATCTCCGGTACGCCCGGGACCCCCATTGGAACGAGCTGATCCTCTTCTACGAGTATTTCCACGGTGAAACGGGGGCGGGGCTCGGTGCGAGCCACCAGACTGGGTGGACTGCTTTGGCTATCCCCTGTCTGGAGGATGCTATCGGGGCTCGGCGATCGGCAGCCAAAACGCGGGATCGCTTGTCTTCGAATTCCTGAGGTGGCACCTCGTCGAGTATGATGCGGGGCGATCGGAGCCGATGACCGGGGAAGGGGCGAGTTTCGCTCCAGGATGATATCCTTTTCGGCCGATACCGAAGGCGACGGGAAGCGCCGGGAATCGGGCCGTTTGGTTCGATCGGGAATCTATCTTCAAGGACGGGACGAAGGACGTGAAATCGAGCGGATCCGGATTTGAGGCCGACTCCCGCCAAGCCGCGCGAGAGGCGGAAAGTTTTTCCGCAATCGTTCAGACGCTCGGCAACGTGGACATCGCGAGTCTGTCGGCCCGGGATGTCGATCTGGTTGCGCGAGCAGTCGCGCGATTTCCCTCTTCGGAATCCGTTCGCATCGCCTTTCTGGGAAACCACACCGTCGAGCCGCTTCCGCGCTATGTCACCGTAGCGGCTGCCGCTCGGGGACTTGGAACGACTTCGCAGGTCGGCCGGTACAACCAGTTCATGCAGGACGTACTGGACCTGGATGCGGAGACCGTTCGGTTTGATCCGCAGCTTCTCTTTCTCAGTCTTAGCCTCCGAACGCTCGCGCCGCGAGTCTTCTTCGAGTTTCTCGCCCTCTCGACCGAGGAGAAAAAGAGGGAGCGGGAGCGGATCCTGGATCTGTTCAGAGACTGGATAGGTGCAGCCAAAACGACGACAAAGGCAACTCTCCTCATCGCCAATCCTGTCCGGCCGATCTATCTTCAAGCGGGGCTGGCCGACAACGATCTGGAGAGTTCGGAGGCCGGGTTCTACCGCGATCTCGACGCCGATCTCCAGCAGCTCTGTCGCGGAGACGGACGGGCCTTTCTCTTTGATCTCGATCGGACCCTCAGTGCTTCGGGCAAAGCGGCCGGTCATGATCCCAAGCTCTACTATCTCGCGAAGATGGAATGGAGTGAGTCTGCGCTGCCTGCTATCGCCCACGAGATAGCTCGCTACGTGCATGCCCTGCGGCGCCCCGCTCGGAAGTGTCTGGTGCTCGACCTCGACGACACTCTCTGGGGTGGAGTGGTGGGCGAGGATGGGGCGCGCGGTCTCAAGGTGGGACCGGGCGATCCCGTCGGAGAAGCTTTTTCCGAGATCCAGCAGCTCGTTCTGGGGTACAAGCAGCGCGGTGTGCTCCTTGCCCTCTGTAGCAAGAACAACGAATCGGATGCTAGAGAGGCGTTCCAGGAACGGCCCGAAATGCCGCTGTCCTGGGAGGATTTCACGGTTACCGAAGTTAACTGGTCGCCCAAGCATGAAAGTCTCGGGAGGATTGCCGAGAGTCTGCAGATCGGGACCGATGCTCTGGTTTTTGTCGACGACAATCCGGTCGAGTGTGACCTGGTCCGAAACATGCTTCCCGAAGTGTGCACGGTCGAACTGAGTGGGGAGCCTTCGACGCGTCCCGACCGGCTCAGATCGTTGACCGAATTCGATCAACTCCATTTGACTGCCGAGGACCTCGAGAAGAGTTCTCAATACGCTGCAAGTGCTCGCCGCGAGTCCGACCGAAACTCGGCCGGGGATTTGCAGTCGTTTCTCGAGAGCCTGGAGACGACGGTCCTCTTCGGAGAAGCCCGGCCGTCGCACCTTGACCGCGTCCACCAGCTTTTCACGAAGACGAATCAGTTCAACCTGACTACGCAGCGCTACGACCGAGGCGAAGTGGAGAGGTTCTGGGAGGATGAGAAGTTTGACCTCCTTGTCGGCCGGGTGTCGGATCGTTTCGGTGATCTCGGCCTGGTCGTGGTTTGCCTCGTCGAACTCAGGGGAGCGGAGGCACGACTCGATAGCTTTATCCTCTCCTGTCGGGTCATGGGTCGAGGAGTGGAAACTTCGGTTATCAACACTCTGAAGAATCGGTACCTTCTCGACGGTGGAATGGGACTGATGACCGGGTCTTTCGATCCGACTTCGAAGAACATGCCCGTCGAGACGCTCTACGAAACCCAGGGATTTACTCTGCTCGAAGATGGTTCCGAAACGGGACGTAAGTCCTACCGACTTTTGCGTGACGATGCCCGGGTACTTCCGTGCCCCGGTATCACGACTGAATCGATCGAGGAGAACTGAATGGAAGAGCGCTTGCACCGCGTCGTCGCAGAAGTGTTGGACGTGAGCCTGGAGTCGGTCACCGGTGCCATGAGCCCCGAGACCGTCGAGACCTGGGATTCCCTGACACATCTCCGGCTCATCACAGCGGTCGAGGCCGAGTTCGAGATCCAACTCTCGATGGAGACGATTCAGGCGATTGGCTGCGTAGCGGATCTCCGCGCAAACCTGCCTCAGTTGGGGTCGTAGTGCATCTCGGGAAGATCGTCAGGCGCTTCTTTGTCCCGCCGTTCTGGGTGACTCTCCACTTTGCGGTTGGCTCCCGTTGTATGGTCAGCCCTCGAGCTGAGGTCGAGCTCAGTCCCCTCCTCAAGATCGGGAAGGGTACGCAGGTAGGGTCCTTCACGAAGATCAAAGCTTCGGACGGCCCGATGGAAATCGGCACGAACGTCTCGATCGGAACGAACTGCTTCCTTTCCTCCGATACTGGGGGAGTGATGATTGGCGATGACTGTATGATCAGCCCGAACGTCACGATCGTGGGGAACAACTATCGCTACGATCGCCTTGACATTCCCATCTCTGCCCAGGAAAAGACTTCTGAGGGCATTCGAATTGGGTGCGATGTCTGGATTGGGGCTGGCGTAGCGATTCTCGACGGATCAGAGATTGGCGATGGCGTAATCATCGCTCCCAATTCTGTTGTTTCGAAGTCCATTCCCGCTCGTTCGATTGTTCAAGGGGATCCAGCTCGGGTCATCTTCACGAGGCGGTAGACGTGGCGGATCAACGAGCCAATTCGTCCGCGCCTGGCGAGCCGATCCGGGTTCTCCAGCTCCTCGACAAGACCGCGATTCGCGATGCTTCCATTCACGGCGTCTCCCGCCTCGTTCTTCGGTGGTGGCCCGCATTTCTCGGTACGGAAATCGAACTCTCGCTTTGTGTGCTCCGTTCTCGCGACGCGGCGGCCCCGGTTTTCTCCGCCGCGGGAGTCGAGCCGGAGTATCTGGGACGCGGAAAACTCGACCCTCGAGCTGTCTTCGATATCGCCCGAATCGTGCAGAGAGACCGAATCGACATCCTGCACTGTCACGGATACGGGGCTTCCAATTTCGGTCGGCTCCTCCGGCTTCGCTTCGGCATTCCCGTCATCGTACACGAGCACTTCGTCGACAAAAGCCTCCCGCCGTATCAACGGATTATCGATCGGATCCTTGCCCCGGCGACATCCTCGGGCCTGGCCGTCTCCAACGCCGTGAAGGAGTTTCTGACCGGACCACGTTCCGTACCGCGGGACCGGGTCCAGGTTCTTTACAACTCGGTTCCAAAAGCGACAGCGCGTTCGTCGGACCCATCGGGAACAAGTCGCGGGCTTCGCGTTGGGATCGTCGGGCGACTGGACCCCGTCAAGGGTCACGTCGACTTTCTCGCAGCGGCCGCTCGGGTCATCCAGACCGTGGCAGATGCCGAGTTCTGGATCGTCGGAGACGGCGAGCTGGCGACGGAGCTGAAATCGATGGCGGAGAGATTGGGTCTCGTCGAACAGGTGCGTTTCCTTGGCCACTGTGACGACGTGCCCCAGCTCCTCGGGGAACTCGATCTACTTGTGGCCTGCTCGCACTCGGAAGGGTTCTCCCTGGCGGCCGCCGAGGCTATGGCCCACGGTCTGGCCGTCGTCGGAACTGACGTCGGGGGCATTCCCGAAGTTGTCGAATCTGGTGTCACCGGGATTCTCGTTCCTCCGGGTGCTCCAGAACTCCTCGCCGACGCCATCGAGCGCCTACTTGCCAACGATGAGTTGCGTCGGAAAATGGGGGAGCGGGGAAGGGAACGGGCCGACACGCACTTCTCCATGGGAGCGACGATCTCGAGACTTCGAGATCTCTACCGGACGCTGGCCTCAGTCCGCTAGATCGAGAATCGGACCGCATCACTCCGGCAGGTAAACCATTTTGAATTGATACCGTACTAATGTATGGTATCGTCTGCCCCCTCGAATGAACGACCCATCTGTTCTCAACTACGGTGCAGATTGATGCTCGACAGTCTCAAAGTACTCATCCTCGATTGTCAGACGACCGGGAGCACTCCGGAGAAGGGTCATCTTCTCGAGATGGCCTGGGCGGTGTTTCAGGCCGACGGCCAGGAGTTGGTGGTCTCCGACGTGACATCCCGCCTTGTTCAACTTCCCGATCGTGAGCTGATCCCACCGCCGATCGCGAAGATGACCGGGATCTCTGCTGAGGAAATGAGTGGTGCGGAAGAACCCCGAGAGGTCTGGACCCGCCTCGGAAGTGCCACGCAGCAGGCGGACATGAATCCATTTCGACAACACATCGCGGTAACGCACTACGCGAGATTCGAGGATCGTTTCCTGCGCCATTTGCACACGCAATTCACGCCGGAGGAGAGTTATCCCTTCCGACTCGTCTGCACTTACGAAGTGGCGAGGCGCCTCTATCCGAGTCTTCCAAACCGGGGACTGCGGGCGCTCTCTGGGTTTACCGGGCTTCATCTGCCGGAACTGAAACGAGCGACCTCGCAGGTTCTTTCCATCGTCCAGATCTGGTCTCACCTCGTCGCGAAACTTGCCCGTGATCATGAGGTCAGGAGTTTGGGAGACCTCGAAGCATTTCTGACCACCGCGCCCCCACCTCGGGGAACGAGATGGAGCTACCCGCTACCACCGGCCAAACGGCTCGGTCTTCCGGACCAGCCGGGGGTGTATCACTTTCTGGGACCGCGCGGTGAAGTGCTCTATGTCGGCAAGGCCACGTCACTGAAGCGACGGGTCAACAGCTACTTCCAAAAGCGACGACCCGGGGACAAGATTCTCGAGCTGGTCTCCCAGGTACACGATGTCGAGGTGACTCCACTCGAGACCAGCCTGGAGGCGGCGCTTCTGGAAGCGCGCGAAATCCGGTCGCTCAGTCCGCCCTACAACAAGGCTCTCCGGGATCTCGGTCAGGAGGTCGCTTACTACACACCGGACCTTTCCGGCTCGCAGTCGACGCGAGATGATCGCCATCGAGTTGGGCCCATTCCGAATCGGGAGTCTTTCGACGGCATCCGTCTCCTCGTCACGGTGTGTCGAAACGCCCGATCGCTGCTACGTTCCGGGCGCTCATCGGGACTCGGTTTGTTCGAGGACGAGCAGGAGATGGAGCTTGCCCGCTATCTCGGACTCGCTCCGGCTGAGCTCGAGCCAGGCGGGCTCTCTCGAGGGTTGGAGATCTTTTTGTCCGAGACCCTCGGAAAGTGGCGAGATGCAGACTCTCTGACCGCGAGGAGCTTCTTTTCGGCGGGCACTCGTCTTCTCGCACGCCGTATCGCGCAGTCCGGGGACGCGAGCGCCGGTGCGGCCGCGGGAGCCGCCGAAGGTGCCGGGGCAGCGGCCGGTGAGCTGAGCGTCGATGACCCGACGGGCTCCGGCTCGGCGGAGCTGACCGCCCCGCTGCCGCCCTTTCGCCTGACGATGAAAGAGTCGACAGCGGCGCGGGCTGAAAAAGTCGACACGCTAACTGGCCCGGCCGAGGTTGTTCCTCTGCTCGAAGACTTTGTCGTCCGAGCGTCTCGACTTCGTCGTCGCAGCCTCTGGCTCCGGATGCTGTCGGAGTCCGAAGTACGTTGGAGAACCACCGACCTGCCCGCGGATCAGGTGCGGTCTCTTCGCGTTCGCGGCGGAAGGCCGGTGGGAGTCGAAACTGTCTCCCGGGATCGGCAACAAACCGAGCGACAGTTTGCGGAGGCCGCAGTTCTCGACCGCGGATCCTATGATCAGCTTCGCGTCCTTTCGACTGAGCTTCGCGCCCTCCTGTCCCGTGGAAGCGAGGTCGAAGTCCTACCGAAACCCGGACGCTCCCTCGGGGCCCGATGGCTACGCCGAATTCTGGACCGCGTGTGAGCCGTCCCGATGAAGAGTGTCCAAACCTTTCGAGGTGTCAGGCGTCGCGGACCCCCGACGAATCGGTTCGGATTCTCTTCCTCTCCGACACCCATCTAGGATTCGACCGACCGTTGCATCCGCGGGTCAAGAAACGACGACGAGGCGAGGACTTCTTCCGGAACTTCAGGATCGCCCTCGAGCCGGCCCGTTGCGGCAAGGTCGATGCGGTCGTGCATGGAGGTGACGTCTTTTTTCGGGCCAGGATTCCGCCGGGGCTCGTTCTCGATGCTCTCGATTGCCTTCGATCTGTCACAGAATTGGGGGTTCCGGTTTTCATCGTGCCGGGTAACCACGAGCGAGCGGCGCTGCCCTATCCGATGTTCTGGAATCAGCCGGGCATTCATGTCTTTGATCGTCCACGTACGTTTCGCCTCGCCGTTCGCGATCGGACCGTGGCCATCTCCGGGTTTCCCTTCGTCTGGTCCGATTTGAGGCAGACATTCCCCCAGATTTTGTCCAACACCCGCTGGATGGAACAAGACGCCGACATCCGTTTGCTCTGCCTTCATCAGGCGTGCGAAGGGGCGACGGTCGGGCCGAGTGATTTCTGTTTTTACGATCGAGCCGACACTATTCCAGGCAGTCTCATCCCCAGTGAGTTTGCCGCAGTCCTCTCCGGCCACATTCATCGACACCAGGTTCTTCGGACGGATCGAGAGGGTGGGCGCCTGGGGTGTCCGGTGATTTATCCAGGCTCAGTTGAGCGAACTTCCATGGCCGAGAGAGGCGAGGAGAAGGGTTTCCTGACTCTCCAATTCGCGCCTTCCCAGAGCGGTGCTGGTTGTTTGACCGAGACTTCCTTTCACCGCCTTCCCACTCGGCCGATGGTGGTTTTGGAGTTCGATCTGGGCGGCGTTTCGGAGACGGATCTGCGTGAGAGGATTCGGCGATCCCTTCGTGCTCTGGATCCTTCGAGTATCGTCCGAATCCGATCTCCCGAGACAATCCCAGCGTCACTGCGACGGGTGCTCTCAGCGCCGGCCCTTCGCTCGCTGGCACCAGAGACCATGACGGTGGATCTCGGCTTTCCGGCCCGAAGTCGCGCGGCCGAACCGAGCCGAGACCCGACTGTGCTCGGACGACCATTTCGAGCCTGACTTGTGATGGAGTGGAACGAAGGAAGGGCCACGAAGGGCATCTTGACCTCCTCAACTACGGTCACAAAGACATCTGGAATCAGTACTTACGTAAGATCGAGGAATGGCACGGCATGGATCCGAGCAACCTCGATGCGAAGGTGGCGGCAACTCATGGACCGCTATCGGAGTGAGCAATATCTGAATCGTGCCACGCATTCCGGAAGTGACGGTGGATTTGACGACCACACAGGTAGAGTGTCGCCACCGAAAGCGAACGATTCGTGCGAATCGTCCCGTTTTTTGGGGTAGGCTTTCACCGAATCCAACGCACCCGCTGCGCTGGCTCGAGAAACGTAGTGATCCGGGTCTACCCGGAGGAGGATCCGACCAATGAAGATATGGAAATACCTTGTGGTGATAGCAGCACTCCTCGCAACGACGCAGATCGTCGATGCTGGAGACGAGCCGGCCTGGTGGGACATGGCCAATTGTGACTTCTGTGTCAACATGTCGTCCGCACCCGGCCTGATGGACGCGATGCAATGGGAGAGCCACAAGATCGCTGACGGTTCGATCTCCATGGTTCAAATGGACGAGGCTCATCTGGGCACTTTCAAGAAGGCCTGCGCCGGAATGAAAGCAACCCAGGAAAAGGCGATGAGCGGAGCAGAGATTCAGACCTGCGGAATGTGCTCGGCGATGGGGCGGGCCATGATGGCCGGTGCGAACGTAGAGACGGTCGACACTTCGAACGGCCAAATCCACATCATGACCTCGGACAACGCCGAGGTGGTCGAGCAGCTTCACATGATCGTGCAACGGAATCAGGACGAGATGAAGAAGATGATGGCGCCGGCCCACGATGGTCATGGTCATAGCCACGATGGCCACAGTCACGGAGGCTGAGATCCTGCAGTGACCGGTTGATAACCACGGGCTTCCGCAGCCCCGTCGGCCGGCAGTTCGAACGTGAGAGGCCGGAGGGTGTTTGCCCTCCGGCCTCTTAGTGTTTCGGGAGCCTGGCTCTGCCTCCGAGCCTGAGCGTCGGAAATCGGAATCTTCGGAGGCGGAATCCTTCCCGGACGAGCGTGCCTCCCTGCTATTGTTCCGGCTTGCTCGGCCGAATGAGCCGAGACAATTCGTCGTGCCTCGGTGGAGGCAATAGAGCGAGAACAATTGAGGGATCCGATGGAGTCACGCGAAATACGTCAGCAGTTCTTGGAGTTCTTCAGAGAGAGGGAGCACGCGGTCGTCGAGTCCGCCTCTGTCGTGCCCCACGACGATCCCACCCTGCTTTTCACGAATGCCGGGATGAACCAATTCAAGGACGTCTTTCTCGGCTCGGGCACACGCCCCTATGTCCGTGCGGTCGACACGCAGAAATGCATTCGAGCGGGCGGAAAGCACAATGATCTCGATGACGTCGGGCAGGATACCTACCACCACACTTTCTTCGAGATGTTGGGCAACTGGTCTTTCGGCGATTACTTCAAGAGAGACGCCATCACCTGGGCCTGGGAGCTGCTCACGGAGGTCTGGGGTGTCGAGAAGGACCGTCTCTATGCGACGTACTTCGAAGGCGATGCTACCGAGGATCTTGCTCCGGACGACGAGGCGAAGCGGCTTTGGTCCGAACTGACCGACATCCCTAAAGACAACATCGTCCCCGGCGACAAAAAGGACAATTTCTGGGAAATGGGTGATACCGGACCCTGCGGTCCCTGCAGTGAGATCCATATCGATCTGACTCCCGACAAGTCGGGGGGAGATCGGGTCAATGCGGACGATCCACTGGTTATCGAGATCTGGAATCTCGTCTTCATTCAGTTCAATCGAGGGACAGACGGGAAGCTCTCGCCTCTTCCGGCTCAGCACGTCGATACCGGGATGGGATTCGAGCGGCTCTGCGCGGTGCTTCAGAAGAAGACGAGCAACTATGACACCGACGTCTTCACTCCCATTTTTGCAGCGATTCGAGAGCGGACCGGCGCAATCGCCTATACCGGCAAGCTGCCCCAAAGCGGCTCGGCCGACACTCAGGATGCCCAGCTCATGGTGGACATCAGCTATCGGGTCGTTGCGGATCACCTGCGAACGTTGACCTTTGCTCTAACCGACGGCGCCACGATCAGCAACGAGGGGCGTGGCTATGTTCTTCGCCGGGTCCTTCGCCGCGCCGTGCGCTATGGGCGCCAGTACCTCGGTGTGAACGAACCGTTCCTCGTCGACCTCGTCGATGGTCTGGTCGACTCGATGAAAGAGGCCTTTCCGGAGCTTCTTTCGGCGCGTGGTGGTAAGAACGTAGCCCACGTCAAGGCCGTGCTTCGAGAAGAGGAAGAGTCATTTGGACGAACCCTCGATCGAGGAATTCGACTCTTTGGCGAGGCGGCCGAACGGGCCATCGCGGCCGGGGAAAAAACGGTTTCAGGGGCGGACGCCTTCAAACTCCATGACACCTACGGATTCCCCATCGATCTGACCGTACTGATGGCGGAGGAGCAGGGATTCCGCGTCGACACCGGGGACTATGAGCGCCGCATGGACGAGGCGCGGGTAAAGGCTCGTTCGGGATCTTCGGTCGATTCGGACTTTGATATGAACATCAATGCGGTTCTTCCGCCGACCGACGACAGCGGGAAGTACTCCACTGACGATTCTCCCCGGGTCGACGATGCGACGGTTCTCGGTTTTGTCCAACGGGGACAGCTTGTTTCGGATCAGCCGATCCCGAGTGGCGAGGTCGTCGGGCTGTTGCTCGATCGTTCCGTCTTCTATGGAGAACAGGGGGGGCAGGTCGGCGATCGAGGAGCAATCCGTGGCGCTGACGCTGTTTTCGAGGTCCAGGACACGAAGCGATTCGGAGATGCGGTCCTGCACATCGGCTCTTTGCCCGCCGTTGGCGGGAGCAGCGCCAGTACGGGAATCGCAGTTGGTGATCGTGTGTCCGCCGAGGTCGACGGTACCTACCGCGGGCCCATCCGTAGGAATCATACCGCCACCCATCTTCTGAACTGGGCTCTACGAGAGGTTCTGGGAGACGAAATCCAGCAGAAGGGCTCCCTGGTCGACGCTGAGAAGACGCGTTTCGATTTCTCTCATGGGCGTCCGGTCACGACGGAGGAGCTTTCCGTCATCGAGTCGAAGGTGACTGCTCAGATTGCCTCCGCCCATACGGTCTTTGCCGAGGACGCCGCGCAGGAGGAAGCCCGTAAAATCAACACACTGCGGGCGGTCTTTGGTGAAAAGTACCCCGATCGCGTCCGTGTCGTTTCGATCGGCGCGAACGTGGATTCTCTGCTCGCCGAGCCGGATGGAGAGTGGATGCCGTACTCTGTCGAGTTCTGTGGCGGCACCCACACCAAAACGACGGAAGAGATCGAAGCTTTTTCCCTTCTCTCCGAAGAAGGCGTGGCAAAAGGCGTACGCAGACTTGTCGGAGTGACGGGGTCGGTCGCTCAATCGGCCAGCGAAGCAGGCGCGGAGCTCCTGACCAAACTCGCCACCGTCACGAGTCTGCCGGATGAGAAGCTCAAGGAAGAGGTGGGCTTGCTCCAGGAAGCTCTGGCCGGCCGGCCCGTACCGGCCGCAATCCGTCAACGCGTCCAAGCTGAGATCTCGGGCTTTCAGAAACGTATACGAAAAGCCGAAAAGGCGGCGGCATCGTCATCCGGAGATGCTGTGCAGACTTCCGTCGAAGCTCTCTACGCGGCAGCCAAAGACGTTGCTGGCTTCACTGTCGTTGCGGGCGAAGTTCCATTCGCACCGACTGACGCCCTGCGTGTCGGAGCAGACTGGGTGAGAGACAAGACCTCCAAAGCGGTCGTGCTCCTCGCCTGCTCAGAGGGTGGCAAGGTTACCCTGCTATCCGCGGTGGGCAAGGACGCCGTTGCGGCCGGTCTCAAAGCCGGCGATTTGATCAAAGAGATGGCACCCCACGTGGGTGGTCGAGGCGGAGGTCGGCCGGACATGGCGCAGGGAGGCGGCAGCGACCCTTCTGGAATCGCCGCGCTCGTTAATGCTGTTCCTGGTTGGGTATCCTCTCAGCTCGGGTGACCGAGAGGCAGAAATAGGGCCGAACGGGAGCCAACCCGGGAGCCTTGCCGGACAAGTCTGTCGATTGCGGAGACCGGCCGGCTGAGCCACGGACGCAGTCATCCGATGTTACGTTTGCTCCAGGCCGCTGCGCAGGAGTACAGGTGTTGTCTGCACCCGATGAGGAGGCATGACGTGGACCTACACGACACTCTGAAATCCCAGTACGAAGCTGCTCTCCGGATGTTGGATGACGCCATCGAGAAGTGCCCGGAGCAACTCTGGATCGACTCCTCGGTGCGCAATCCGTTTTGGCGACTTGCTTACCACACTCTGTTTTATACCCATCTCTATTTGAGTTCGTCCGAGGCGACCTTCGTTCTGTGGGAGAAGTCGCGGCCGAACCTTCAGTTCATGGGGAAGTTGCCCTGGCCGCCGCACGATACGATCGATCCGGGCGAGCCTTATACGCGGTCAGAATTGCGGCAGTACCTCGGCGTCCTACGCTCGCAGCTGGGAGATCTTCTTTCCAAGTCGGAGCTGGACGGTCCGGCCGGCTTCGATTGGATTCCGTTCTCGAGAATGGAACTCATGCTCTACAACCTGCGGCACCTCCAACACCACGGGGGACAACTCGCTGATCGGATTGCTGTCGCGACCGGCCAGGGGGTTGTGTGGGTCGGTTACGGATCCGACTCGGAGTAGCCGCCAAGATACTGGCGTGTAGTTCGTTAACGATGGACCGAGTTTTCCTCTCTATGCGATGATTATTCCATGTCGGAGCTGATTCGATTCACGATTCCAGCGACGTCCAGGAGAGAGAAACCCAATGTCCCAGGTCCGTCGATTCAACTTTTTTGCCCCCGTGCTTCTCTTCGTTCTGGGGACTTCTTCCCTGGACAGTGCCTGGGCGGAGGACTCGCCGCCATTCATGCCCGGCTGGCCGAAGGAGCTGGGGGTGACGAATTACCTCACGGACGGGATCGCCTTTGCTGATCTCGACGGGGATGGAGATCAAGAGGTCCTTTCCGGGCTGCACACGGCCTTCTGGGTCTGGGACCACGAGGGAAACCCTTTGCCCGGGTGGCCCGTCCATTCTTTTGGAAGAAGTGGCGTCAGCACCATCGGTGATCTCGACGGGGACGGCGATTTGGAGATTCTCTTTACCGCATCGTTCGCCGGACTCATCTACATCTATCATCACGATGGGACCCCGTTTGCGGGGTGGCCGCAACAGCCGGGACCATCACGTACACCCTCGTTTTACGACCTGGACGAAGACGGACTACCAGAGATCATCTTTGGGACGCTCGATGGTCTCGAGGTTCGCTACGCGGACGGGACGGACTTTCCAGGTTTCCCCCTCCGAGGTATCGGCACTGCGGGAGGGGCTGTTGCCGTAGGCAACTTCGTTGGAGACTCCCGTCCGGATATCCTGTTTCGTTCTTATGTAGATTTCGCATCGACACAGCTCTATGCCATCGAATCGGATGGTTCGGTAGCCGACGGATGGCCCGTCACGATCGAACAATCATCCTTCTTTGCGGCTCCCAGTTTGGCCGATCTCGACGGCGACGGAACGCTCGAAGCGTTGAACATGACCTACGATCGATCCGACCAGATCATTCAACTCAACGCTTTTCGTGGAAGCGGCGCTTCCGTGAGTGGATTCCCGGTTGCGCACCACTCCTTTGATACGGCATCCAGCGTCGTGCCAGCCGACCTCGACCAGGATGGAGATCTCGAACTCGTCTACACTTCAAAGGTGTCGAACGGATGCATTTTTGCGCGCGATCATCATGGCAACCTTCTTCCAGGGTTTCCCCAGAATGACGATCGCAACGTGCAGAGTTCCCCGATCGTGGCGAACCTCGACTACGGTTCGACACTGGAAATCGCGATTGCCACCCCCGGAACCCTGGGAGAGATCTACGCGTACGGAAGTGACGGATCGAAAGTGACCGGGTTTCCGTTCGAAAGTAGTTTCGGCGCAGGTACTATCTCTCCGGCCGTTGGTGACATCGACGGGGATGGAGATATCGAAATCGGCGTCACCGGCGCATTCGGTCGGGTTGCGA
>Ga0315338_1001251_pt1 | contig 34376 bp, 28 predicted proteins | sample ASW8metaG_FD_204518 | JGI IMG/M metagenome (GOLD analysis project Ga0315338, IMG submission 204518) | Ammonia-oxidizing marine archaeal communities from Monterey Bay, California, United States - ASW #8 | ecosystem: Environmental > Aquatic > Marine > Coastal | place: USA: California | collected... | reverse complement strand
AACCCTTGGTAGGTCGCTATACACTAGAGTGATGCGCCTGTATTAATGGTGATACTAAGCGAACACTGACACCTCAAAAACCCTCGCTTGGATTAATAGAATAGTCTTAATTCCGTCATTTAATATCGCCCATCATCTTCTCATTTTCTCTTTGCCTCTCTCGTGACCGCTCTTTTTCGAGTTCCATATCCCTCTCGAAGGCTCTTTGGCTATCTCGTGCCCGCGCTCTACTCCGTTCATCTTCTATATCTGCTTGGCGTTGTCTCTCAGCTTGTTGGATTTGTGAATCTTGCTGAGAGCTTTTATTCTCTAGTTCATCGAGTCGCTTTTCGAGAGCTTGAATCTTGGCTTTATCTTTATCAGAAGAATCTTTCTTGCAGCCAACAAGTACGACTGAAAGTAGCATGATTACTAGTATGGTTATTATCGTGTATCTATTCATCGTGGCGATTACAAATCGTTTCTTTTTCCCATGAACCTTTGCAGGTTATTTTTTGGATTACTTCGGTACGGTAAAGTGGTATAGTTTCAAATTCCCATATGATAAACCATTTTGAGAAATCATCCGTCGAAATATTTGGTTCTATCGAAGAACTCCCGGGTATGCTGGCTCCATTTAATAAGGATTTGCCATATGGGACAGATTGCAAATTCCGTGATTCATGGTGTATGCCATTTTCATGATTGTAATGTTTTATAGAAGTTGAAGATATCGGTCTATTATGTTTGTTTATCAGAGAAAATGAGTATCCATTTACAATACCATCTGTACCAATTATAGGGTTCATATTTATTAAAGATGTTTCAGGTGGTTTTGGCAAAACATATGGTTCTGGAGTAGGCAATCGAGGCAATGGAATAGGAGTAGGCGTTAGAGTAAACGCAAAAATTTTAGACGATGGAGTAGGGTAAGGAGTAGGGTAAATGTTACTTGCTTTCTTGGCTTGTACAGGTGTTGATTCTTGTGGAATAGGTGTAGATGTATTCACAGTTTCAACTGCCACTTCTACAATCTTCTCACTAACTACTTCTATCTCTTTTTCTAATTGGGCTAACCTAGCTTCAACAGTCGCATCAATATTTACATTACTAGGAATTGTCTCTGATGAACACGCAAGAATAAGAGACCCAATTGCTATCACGACAAAAAGCGTTCCATAGTTCAAAATATAATCTCCCTACATGAAACCAGTATGCATATGATAATAGTTACAAAAACTTTGTCAAAAAGAGGCGTCCTAGTAGGTGCTGATTGCCTATTCGACCCTAAACCAGGATTTAATCACAGGGTCTGGTGACAGACAGCTATGCCAACCCTTTTCTGAAACAAAGCGAGTTTGGAAGATTTCGTTATAATTACTGCCCCGAGTCGTCAATCCCAGCTCAGAACCATGAGCGACTAAATGCAAGGCCAACCCATTTGACAGAATCGACTCACCGACATCGTACCCATCGATTTCGACGAAAGCTAACAACTCGGACGCCCCATCTGAATCTGAAGATACTCGATGGCCAATTGATTTAAACGCAGGGTCTGGATAAAGATAAACTTCCTTCCCAAGTAAGTATCTCTCAACAAAATCTTTGGCATGTTGTCCAGCCTCCCTTAAACACTCCTCGTCAATATTTTCGCTGTACCCTTTATAGGATTGATTACTACCTCTGAGCTCAGGTGCATCAATGCCAACCAGCCTAACAGTGTCAGTGTAATTACAGTTTGGGCAATCCATATAAGAGGCATCACTCAACTTAACCTCAATTGAATCTCCATCAATCACCTTGGTGACCAGCACCTTAAGAGGTGGATTACTCATACCAATAGGAGCATCAGAAAATGACAAAGGCCTATTTTCCTTGCGTTCCTCAACTGAGACATCTGAGACATCCTCGACGGATGATGAGAAATTCCCAATAACAAATCCTATTCCCCCTAACACAATCACGCCTAGTACAGCCAGTCCTATCCAATTGCTTACACTCAAACCACGCTTCTCAGGCTCGAGTTTCTTTCCTGTTTGCTCTTCGGTCTTGGAGTAGTAAACTACTCTTTTTGTGAAATCCGCTCCACACTCTTTACAGGTTGTACGATTACCGTGATTATTAGTATTACAATTAGGGCATTCCACGATTGCTCCTCAATCAAACCTTACGATTCAAGCAACTCCATTAAACGCCTGAAATCTGTCTCACTTAACTTATCAATCATTATTCCTATACGTTTGCCATCCCATAGTTCGCTTTTAATGTACTGACCAGCCTCATTCATTTTTGTACTCTCTACTGCACCTAAAGCATATTGAGAATAGGAACTAGAAGTGGCAAATACTACATCAGTGGCTGCTTCCATTAAGGCAACTCCAAAAAGTTGCTGAACTTCTGGACGCCCTACTAGAGTGTCGCTATGAATAAAATGTTTTGCCTGAAGATAAAGTTTTCTGTCATCTTTTGTAGCCCTAACATCTACTCCACCATCAATTCCAGATGACCCTTCTGATTTATGTGTAACTGAAGAATCCCAACCTTGTAAATTTAATAGGAATGCCGTAAGTTTCTCGAATTTAAACCACGACTTAGAAGGAATATTTCGTAAAACACTGTAACCATCTAATCTAGGTCCAATAAGCTCCTCCTCATGAGTCCTTTCTACTATGCGACCCGATTCATTAATCATCCAATACCCTTCTATAATTGCTTCAAGTCTTTCATCGCTATATTCATATCCACATGCGGTACACCAATTAACTTTGTATGAGACCTGTGTATTAACTTCACATTTTGGACAATTATTCGACGTTTTACTAAGAAAATGTTCGTCATATTCATCGGGTAATTTATGGAATATTTCTTTGAGAGTTGAGGATTCCAAAACTTCTCTTCGAATAAACCGCTTTCCCTCATCCTCAGGTAGAGTTACTTCAACTAAATTTGACTTATGTAAATACCTATCCACATGTTCGCGAATAACATCTTGGTTCTGTGTCCAATCCCTGTACTCCGATATATCGAATTCAAATCCACAATAGATGCAAAATCGACCGGTTTGCCATAACTCCACGTCATGCCTACATTTAGGGCATTCAGCAATAATAGTCTCATCAGAAGTTTTCATAGACGTTTCATCAAGTTGCCTCACAACGTCATAAGCTACTTTCCCTCTATCTCTGATTGCTGAAATTATCCACTTAAAATTAAACCCACACCGCTTACATTTATCAGAGATTAGCAACTTTGGTAAACTGAGTGAAAATTTGAAATCGCCCAAACATAAGGGACACTTGATGACCATTAATACAGCTCCTTCATCATTATGCATATAGTAATTGCTACAGCAGTTTTGTCAAAAAGAAAGGCGCCCGAAGGCGCCAATCAATAAGTCCTGAAAGCTAAGGTGATTAGTTTAGGTTTGAGACTTGCTCCCGTAGCCACTCGTCACGATGCTTAATGTAATTCTTCTCTGTGGTTTCAGTAGTTGTATGACCCATCATCTGACTGACCGCAGTATTAGGAAGACCTTTCTCTTGCATGGTCGTTGCGAAAGTTTCTCTCAAGTTGTCGGGCGTACGGTGAGATATGCTTAACTTCTTAAGGCTAGTGCGGAGACCAATACGTATACGACTGTAATTCACATAGCCACCCAATTCATTCGGGAATACTAAGTCGTTAATTCTAAGTCTAGGGTCTTGATTATCATAGTGATTCTTCAAGGCGACTTTCAATTCTCGTTGCATAGGAACGGCTCTTACTGAACCCCACTTTGGTGCTGATGTAACGTACTCACCATTATGCCGATAGGCTTGCTCTACTACGTGTATGAACTCAGATTCAAAGTCTACATTGCTCCATCTGAGGCCGGTCAGTTCACCGGGCCTCAGCCCTGCATATAAGATGGTCTCCCAAAAGATTGTGTACTTATCTTCTAGTGAAAGTAACAGCGTGGTTTCATACTCCGATAGCGTGTTCTTATTAGGGCTAGGTGGCTCAGGTGGCTTGATAAGATTGGGTGTAGGATTGGTTTCAAGCATGCCAGACTTAACCGCATCGTTGAGCGCCTTACGTAGAACATCCCTGCATTGTCTTACAGTATGCTCTCCCTTGCCCTTCTCACGTAAAGTATCTAGCACTAACTGAACATGGTGAGCGGTAATTTCCTGAACTTCAACCCCGCCAATTACAGGAATAATTCTCTTGATGTTGGCTAGTCGATTCGTAATTGTATTAGGTGATTTTGAATCATCGGGAAACCATCTATTCAGATATTCGGACATGGTTTCTTTAGTATTAACGATTCCCTTTTCTGAAAGTTCTCTAAGACGTTTCATTTTATCTTTTACTTCTGTTCTGGTTTTGCCGTAAACAATCTCTCTTTTTCTTATTCCATTGGGATATTTTATCCATATTTTCCCACGTAATAAATTACGATTAGGCATCTTAAAGATACTGCCTTCCTTGTTTAGCCTTCTAGTCTTCTTCTCCATAATACCCTCCAAGGTTTTGTTTGAAAGGTGGACTCAAAACTGCGACAATACCAATATTGAGCCGACCTTGAACACGTTGGTTCAGTGCTAGGGGATGCTAACGACTCCACATCTGAGGCATCCCCACTTAAATTAAATCTTCCATTCCTCTCTATCGTCGAGTTCAACAACCCACTCATGCTCTTCATCAGGCATAGGGCTTGCAGAAACAGTGTAAGTTTCAAAAGGTTCACATCCGATAACATTGGTGGCGCGTTCCATACGCTTTTGTAAAGGTAGCAACTTATCAAAAATCTGAGTGGGAAGATGGTAAGGGTAGCAATCTGAAGGGCGATTAAAGTTCCGGCTTAAGAACCTATCAATCCCCTGCACTTCTCCACGCTGAACTGCGCCTTTGTATTCATTCATTTTGTTGTCGCTTTCCCATGGCCGGAAAGCAAGCCAATCATCATAGGCGCTTGTGTCTTCATTGCTTGTTTCCAACCATTTATAAATATCCATTATTGCGAGTAGGTCAAAGATACTTTTAATAGAATCTGAATACTGTTGATGGAGCCGTTGAAGGACACTGAGGTCTTCATAATCTAACTCGTCATAAAAGTGAACAGCACCCGTAGACTCCGCCTTCCTAATAGCATCACAAATGCGTTTTAGGATAGGGCGGTACTCTTGTTCGATACCATTCTCAGTAAGCAACGCAGGTTTGCGCCAATCGACTTTATCGTATCGAGACTCATTAGCTTTTTCTGCATCGGCAATAAAACTATGGATTCGTTTGCGAGAGAATACTTCTCCCCATTCATGCTTACCATTTAAGTGGCTAATACATTTGGGATTCGTGCAACTAACTTCCCTAGTTAATTCCTGACGTAGTTCATCTGAACCTCGAAACTCTCTCCGGTCATCCCGTGTTTCATCATCAGGATTAAAGTAGCCATCTAAATAATAGATGCCCCAAGTCTGTACTAGGAACTTATCTTTTGCGAACTTGTTTTCATCTCTAGTTCCATCAAGAGTTTGAACGAATCTAGCAAGCTCAATCTTTCGAGGTGTCGTCCATTGGAAACAACTCCACTTATAAGGGGCCTCTCCCTGATATGTAATCTCTCGTGTCAACTAATTCATTTCCCATATTCATTGTTGTATACACAACTTACTTTTCCGATACCCAATAAGATACCAGAAAATCAGATTAGTTCCAACCCTTTAATCTTGATTGGTTGGGAAGAATAGGAAAGGAGCAATGATAATTATGGGATTCGAAATAATATCTAACCCGAATACTCAACTCATAGCACACATTACCCAACTCTTAACGATACCTGAGACCGCCACAGAGCTTAGGGTAAGCCACTGGACGGTTAGAAACCTTATTAAGGATAAGAAGCTACCTGCTACGAAAGTCGGAAATCAGTGGAGAGTTAGTGTGGCCAATTTAAATGACTACATTAATAAAGACTGAGAAAAATTATTAGCACTGAAGGAGCGTGTTCAATTGGAGAAAATAGTTTTTTCACAAAGAGACGCCTGTGAATATTTAGATGTCAGTAGAAAGACACTCTGGAAATTGTGGACATCAGGCGATTTGAAATTCTTTCGCATGAGTAAGCGGAAAAAGTTTCACAAAGAAGACTTAGATTCTTACTTAAATAAATTGCGGGATAAGGAGGAGTTGCGCCATGAAGTATGACATAGAAGATTACCGCAACATCTCCCGGCAAGACTGCAACTCATCGTGTAAGAACAAGCATAAGAAGCTAGAGCATTGCCCTAGTCACGATGACCCTAGTCCATCATTAAGTCTTTCAGTTTCATCAAAAGGGAATGTCATATTTAATTGCTTTGCGGGATGCAGATATGAAGATGTCCGTGATGCATTTGCTAGGAGGTTACACTGATGACCTCTGAAAACAATACAACTTTACAATCAATCGGGCTAACCGTGGATGAATACGCCCTCAGTAAAAAATTACCTGCTACATTTTTACGAGGACTTGGACTAGAAGATACAACTTATTTCGGAACTCCCGCTGTAGGAATGCCTTATAGAGACGAGGACGGGAAGAAAATCTCTACCTACAATCCTGAAAAGGAGAAGGAGGTTGAGGTTTACAGATATCGTATTGCTATGCAGGGCGACAAGTTCCGGTGGGAAGAAGACGTCAAGGTGAAGGACGTCACGTATAGGTATCCGCTTGGAGTTGCTCCAAAAGACCATCGGGAATTCGTAGAAGGAGAATCGGATTGTCAGACACTCTGGCATCACGGTTTTCCGGCTATTGGTATTCCGGGTGTCAAAACTATCACGGCTGAAGGACTTGAGAAAATAATTGGAGACGGCACGGATAAAATCTATTTCAATCTTGAGCCTGACCAAGAGAATGGACACCTCCCAACTGTAATACAGGAATTACCACAAGGTATTCGGGATAGGTGCTATTACATTACGAACCTACCTGAAGGCGCCAAAGACCCTAGCGAGCTACACATCAAGGCTCCTGAGTTATTCAAGGAGAGGTGGCGGCGCCAGGGACTTGCTGAAGCAATTCCCGTGGACGAGTGGTACGAGCAACGTAAGAAGAAAGACCGGGAAGTTGAATTTGCTGACCATCAAGATTTCGCACAACGAGAAGACTTAATAGAGCAGTTGAAACAGGATGCTTTTGCAGAGGGATTGGCGGAAGCAGATGCGAATGAATTTTTGACTTGCTATCTTTCTGTTGCAAGCAGGGTTCTACCTTTTGAACAAGATGTAAATTGTGAAACAGTATCTGTTGGAATGTTCGGGGTGTCTTCTGTTGGGAAATCTAAAGTGGTGAAATCTGCTATGAGATTCCATCCCAAGAACGCCTACAAGTTCGTCCATGCCCAATCTGAGAATGCCCTATATAACTACAATAAGTACGAGCTTCAGAACAAGGCCTTGATAGTAGCGGAACTAAACGGCATTGATGCTGAGCATGCCCAAGAAGCGGCCAGACACATGGCTGAGGACGGCTATATCAAGAGAGATGTCTCAATATGGAATCCCAAGCTCAAGATGCACGAGGCAAAGACAATTCATGTTCTTGGCCCTACTCCGTTGATATTCACTACCATTAAGACTCCTCAAGATATTAGTGTTGAGTTATGTAACAGAATTCTTCCGGTAACAATAGAACACAATCTCGACAGGTCTGAGCAAATAAAGCACAAAACTATGCTGAAATTTAGTAAGACGATGCGTCGTAAAGAAAAGATACCTCAGCTCACTAAGGAAGCTCGCAATAGGTGGCATAAACATTCCGACTATGTTGCCGGTAATGTTAACGTTGATTTCCACGATATGCCTGAGGTGATTGAGCGGGAACTTCCCCCTTCAACTGATGCTAGAGAGCATCGAGACCTTCCTAGATTTATGCACTTATGGAAGACACTAAGCGTGTTTATGCAGGGGTCTAGGGAGTTGGATGAAGATGGTTGGATTAGGGCTTGCTGTAAGGATTATCGTGTTGCCCGTGAGCTTACCGCAGAAGTGTTTGCTATCGAGCAGAACCGGGCAATTAGTATGCCAGTACGACGTGCGGTTACTGCGGTGAAAGAATTATCCGGCCGTAAACTAATGGACGAATCATTCTCTCCAAGTGAGGTAGCAATGCACCTACAATTAGACCGTGGCAATATTGGTAGAGACCTCAGAGCCGCATGGAAGTTAGACCTGCTAGAGAATATAGCTAAGTATGGTAAGAATCCTCGTTACAAGTTAGGTCGTGATATGCCTAATGATGATTCATGGCTACCGCCTGTCTCTGCGGTGGAAGCTGTTTGTTGTAATGTTGTAAACGATACAGAGGGGATACCTACAAGTACTGATACTCAGGGCGTTGATGAGGCGCCTCAAGCGTCCTCAGAGACGACCTCACCTAGTAGCGTTTCTGCTCATTACCGCAACGTAAATATGAACGTACCTAATGATGAAGACTTACTCCCGCCAAGCGATAGAGACTTTGTTGACTACGTACGTCAGAAAAAAGAAGAACGGCATATAGAAACTGAAGATGATTTGAAGGACTTTTAGCGGTGTCAAAATGAAATTGGGGTCACAATTGGGGTCACAATCGTTGAATTGCGAGGTGTAAGCGCCTGTAGTACCATGGGTGGAAATGGTTTCCTAAACCATATGGCCCGGTTCGAGTCCGGGCAGGGGTACCATACGCAGACGATTGCTCGTTCCCATATGGTTTCTTATAATACTTTCGTCGAGTCCGGCTTGGATATGGATTCCAGCGATATTTATCTCAGCATCTCTATATAAGGGATAATGTTCCCTGAATTTATAGGTGGAATCCTGAAGGGCGTGTATAATCCGACCATTATGAGAGCTCTAATTTATGTGATTCCAATTTCAATCGCCGTCGTTTTAGGTGCAGGAGGTGCGCTTGTCATTCAGGCAGTCGTAAACCCAAGCCATGACTCTGGACTCATGCAAAATGTGGCTAATATATTAGGGTGGGGTTTTTGGGGCTTACTCATTGTAGGGGCGGTATTCATGGCTAGAGCGATGGCTGACCCTGAACCTGCTAAGACTTGGAACTGCTCCGAATGCGAGACTGAGAATAATGGTCTAGCGAAGTTCTGTAATGATTGTGGAGCTAAGAAGTAGGACATCCGATAGGTCGAGTAGGATTAGCTACATTGAAGGGGTATGACTTAGCTTTACTAGTCTGGATACGCGGGACAATTTAATTTTCATAAAAAGGAGAGAGCAAAAATGTGAGCTACACGACCTCTGCACTCTCCAGCGTATCAACCACTAGCCATAAGAAAAGATGGCTATCATCTCCGGTTGCTACATATTTATTGTATGCCTCAAAGGGCTTCTAGCACCAGCACCAAACCTTCTGATTATCAGCAAAATACCTTGAAAAAAGAGGACGACACGAATATCCCTTTCGTAACGCCCCCTGTAGAAGTATATCAAAAGGGCTATTAGAAGAGGACGAATAGGAAACTTTCAAGTAAGCAAACTATTACGCCCTCATGTAAACAATCTCTCGTCAGAAAAGAAGGGTTACTTGTACACCGTATCAGCAAAATACCTTGTGAAAAAGGGGGGTGTATACTTCCACCAAAATGATTAGTAAGATTATTCCAATTTTGTTGATAGTAGTTGGGTTGGCTAGTTTAGGTTTGGGGTTACCAGACTTTGGCGGAGATGTCGGCATTCCAATGACAATCGCAGGGATCATCGGCATTTTGTCTGGTGTTGGATTTTGGAGCATTCAAAGGAAATGAAAAATAAGGGCATTGTAAACAGCGCATCCGATACGTCGAATAGGATTAGCACTGATGGCTAAAGTAGTAAAGAAACATTTTGCATATAAATATGACAGCAACCCTGAGCGTACTGACTTGGAAGGTCTTACTCATAAGCAGTGGTTAGACAGAGCCAAGCGCGAAGACCCTGAGTGGTACGAGAGGAACAAGGTGCGTTTAGAGAATCCTGATGTTTGGGAACAATATCTGAGTCTTAACTAGGGCATCATCCCAAAAGGGCGTGTATAATCCAACCATGAAACCGATGTTTACGAAACAGCTAATAACCCTAGTCTTAGTCCTTACTGGAGTGGTTCTTCTCTCTCGGTGTCTAGTATATGGACAGCTTTAATTAGGAGATCCGAATGAATAAAGCTACAGCTATTGGTCTGATTTTACTTGCAGCGATTGGTGGGTCAATTGTGGCTAACCGCGTTAGTACAATTGCTGGGGATTTAGTCGGAGATATATTTTGGGGTTTACTCCTTTTGGGAACGATTATATTTGCCATGAAAAGAATTAAGAAAAAAGAATCCGAATGAAATGCCCTAATATGCCTAAATGGTTATTATTTATTGTGCTTGCAACGTCGATATTAAGCTTATTCATGTCTTGTGATTCAGCAAACTCTGTTCAAACTACTCAAGCATTACACCAAGTAGAAACTTCAGAACCAAAAAAACTTGTTTCTTCTACAACAAGTTTACCTAAGCCTTATGCCACTCCTATGCCGACCATAGCGACTTCTTCTGAAAAATCCATTTCCAGAGATCCACCAAATGCTGAAATTGTAATGGATTTAGAGTTTCAGTCATGCGTTGCCGAGAAAATAAACCCAGAGATAGCTCAAAAAGTGTTTTTCGATGGAGAAGGAATATTTTTTGCTGAGGGATTTGATAGCAATAAGCTTTCTCAAACTCAAATGAATTTGATATTCTATTGTGCGTTTCCATCTGAAGAAGATGCCATAAAATCAGATGAAATGATTGAACCAGTTGTTGAATTCACAGTTGATTTGGAGTTTCAATCATGCGTTGCCGAGAAAATAAACCCAGAGATAGCTCAAAAAGTGTTTTTCGATGGAGAAGGAATTATTTTTGCCGAGGGATTTGATAGCAATAAGCTTCCTCAAACTCAAATGGATTTGATATTCCATTGTGCGTTTCCATCTGAAAAAGATGTCATTAAATCAGATGAGATGATTGAACCAGTTGTTGAATTCACAGTTGATTTGGAGTTTCAATCATGCGTTGCCGAGAAAATAAACCCAGAGATAGCTCAAAAAGTGTTTTTCAATGGAGAAGGAATTATTTTTGCCGAGGGATTTGATAGCAATAAGCTTCCTCAAACTCAAATGGATTTGATATTCCATTGTGCGTTTCCACCTGAAGAAGATGTCATAAAATCAGATGAGATGATTGAACCAGTTGATTTGGAGTTTCAATCATGCGTTGCTGAGAAAATAAACCCAGAGATAGCAACCAATGTTTTTCGCTCGCCTGATTCTTCAATAATGTTTCTATCCGGTTTTGATTTTCCGCAATTAACTAAAGAGCAGATGGAGTCAATACTTTTGTGTGCAGATCCAGAAAAGGGTCCATTGACCAGTGATGATCGATTGTTTCAGGAGTGTGTAGCAACGAAGGGTGATATTACACAACCTGATGATTGGTTTTATTCTTTTTTGAGACTAACCAAAACGGGATTGCCTGATTTTTCACATGCAGGCAGCGCAGTTGTTCTACCCCAATACTTTCATTCAATAATGGAGTGTGTTCCAGGTTTTGAAGATAATTTACCACTCACGGAAATTACTCCGGAAATCATGATTCAAGCCAAGTCTGTGGCTGAGCAAACCCGAAACTCTGTGGTTCTTATTGAGACTTCTGGTGGCACAGGTACCGGATTTTTCATTTCAAAATCTGGACTTATAATGACTAATTATCATGTGGTTGCAGACGATGTATCCGTAACAGTTTGGTTAATTGACGGAAGGAAGTTTGAGGGACGTGTTTTAGGAGGAATATTAAATCCTGACGTCGCACTAATTCAGATTGATGGCGAGGGAGGATTTGTCCCTTTATCCATTGGAGAATCAACTAGTTTGGAAATGGGTCAAAAACTTATTTCAGTTGGACATCCTGGAGATGTAGGAAACTGGGTGACGACAATTGGCGATTTTATTTCTACCAGCTTTATGATGAGTGATGATGACAAGTACCACATAAATCTTAATACCAGTGTCCCCGGGAAACAAGGTGTGAGCGGGGCTCCATTGATGGATTTAGAAGGCAATGTTGTCGGTTTAGTATATTCGGGATCATCAAGAGATGGAGAACATACCGAAGGGTCGAAGTCATTTATCTTTTCTGACCAAATTTTTGACTATGTTGTTTCTATGTCATTAGGGAACGCAATATCTATTGAAGATGCAATGACCATTGTTTCAGATATTACTAAAGATACCTCAATAATAAGAACTATTCGGGACAAATCCGAAGTTTCGAATGAGAGAAGTGTTATGACGGCAGAAATTGGTAGTTGTCTCTCATCAGCAATTGGTGAAGAGAGAGAATCTAGATTTGATCTGACTCTGTCTGGGCTGCCAGATTTTTCTGATATGGGAATGTTAGAAATTAGCTCTCCAGAATTCATGGCACTCGTAGAATGTATTCCAACTTTATATTTGTTTCGTTCTCCAATCAAAATGGCCAATACTATGACCCAACAAAAATCTTTCTCTGATCAAATTTTGAATCGAGCGTATTTGCTTAGTCAAAATGTGCGCAATTCGGTAGTGGTTGTAGAAACTCCTGAAGGTAATGGGACCGGATGGTTACTATCTGAGAATGGAGAAATTATCACAAATGAACATGTTGTCGAAGGATTGGATGAAGTGACAATTCGACTGTTAGATGGGAGGAGATTTCCTGGAACCGTAGTCGGCAGAATAAATCCTCCAGATGTTGCGGTTGTGAAAATTGTTCCACCATCTGGGATGGTCCCCTTGTCTTTAGGTGACTCAAGCAAACTGCAAAAAGGAGATCCACTAGTTGTTGTAGGACACCCAGGGATCATGGGTAATTGGGTTACGACTATTGGTCCTTTTGAGGAAATCTCAATAATCAAAGATGCTCAGGGAAACAATGTACAGGACTTAGTTTCACTCGTACCTAGTGTGAAAGGCAATAGTGGATCTCCATTATTTAATATTGATGGAAAAGTTATCGGACTAATTTATGGAGGAAAACCTCTCGTTGATAGACTCCTTAGTGACCCCCCAACAGTAGACTCACTAGAGATTAAAGAAATCCTAATCCCAAAGTCTTTCAGTTTGGCAGCTACAATTGAGGATGTTCTTAAGGTGAGTAATGAATGGATAGACTAAATTTCATAAAGCTGAAATCTACTTACATTATTTTGATCAATATAACTATTTGTAGCACTAGCACCGCAAGAGGAATCAAGGTTCTAATAAATTCCATAGTGTGGTTATATTCATCCAATTTTCTTTCAAATTTATTTCTTTGCATTGACATAATTCCTCTCCTAAATTTTTCGACGGATAGCGATAATATCAAATCCTTACCGAAAACACGAATATATTCGAGTCAATCTGCATCACTTATAATGCAGATTCGACCATGAAAACAAAGGGAATGAACTCGTCTTGAAGGGCTAAGGTGTTACAAATGGTGTTACTTTGCTAGGTTGTTAGTAGAGGATACGCCTGCCAATTTAATTTCTATAAAAGGGTATGTATAATCCAACCATTATGAATATGAAGTTTCTCGTTATTACTGGTATGACTTTGGTAGGTTTCGTTCTGTCATTGGCTCTTACTTTCATTATTGACAACACCTTTCTAAGATTACCAATTACAATTTTACTAATTGTATTGATTGTATCCTCGACTAGGAAGATTCTTAAATATCTGAGTCTTAACTAGGACATCCGGTATGAAGAAGTTCTAATCATCTTGGGTATGAATGTTGCAAGAGCTACAAAAAAGAGGACGACACAAGTAGCCATCTCGTAACGTCCTCATACGTAACCGACTTGACGGTGGTTACAGTTAGAAGTATATCACTAAAGATACATGAATCTTCGCATAATCTAAAAAAGCGAGAGGGGGCGGAGAGTTGTTCAAGCTCCCTCACTCCCTCATCAGTATCACATTTACCCTAAGCAGGAGAGTTCACATCCCTACATTAGGTACCGATAAATCGGAGTGATTACTCTATTATGTCATATTTGGGGCAAATTTATGAAAAGAAGCTCTTAAACTTTCACGTATCTATTCACTCTTTGTTGACTAAGCCCAGGAGCTTTTCTAAGTTCTGCAGTATAAATGTTACCTTTTGAATCTAATGTTATACCATGAGGGCCTCCCGCAGGAGTAGAGAATCGACTATCTGATATTCTAGAAACCAGTTCTCCAGCTTCTGTAAAAATTGAAACGCCAGGATCTCTTCGGCCACCCTGCTCAGCTATATAAACTAAGTTCTTCCTATCACAATAAGCTGCACCTGGAGAATTGAGATTTTCCCACATGTTTAAGTAATTTCCGTCATGATCAAAAATTTGCACACGTCTATTACTTCTATCACAAATATATACTCTGTCCTGAGAATCTATATCTACTTGATGAACTAGTGCAAATTCACCCTCTTTAACACCAGAAATTCCCCAAGAAAATACTTTTTCACCATTTGGATTAAATTTATGTACTTGTCGGTTTCCATAACCATCAGCTACAAAAATATGGCCAGAGGAAGAAACTGAAACACCCGCAGGCATATTAAAAGGATTGGCAAGAAAAGCATGATCTGGGTGCATACCATATGGTGTTACTGAAGAACTAGACCAATCTCTTTCGCCTAATTGAATTAATTTTTCACCATACTTTGTATGTTTGGTTACTAGATGGCGTTGTCTATCTGTAGTCCAAACATTATCCTCTGGATCAATAAATATTCCATGCGCTTCTAAAAATTCATGCTCTCCCCATGAAGTAACGAAATCACCAGAATCCGCTTCAAACACTACAACTGGATGTGCATCTCTATTAAAAACATATATCCTATCTTTTGAATCTGCAGCTACATCTGAAACACCTGCGCCAGACCATTCCATTCCATTATTATCTAAATGCTTAAATCTATCATCGTTAGGACCAGACCATCCTTCACCTAAAGTCCATCCTTCAGGAATATTTGGCCAAGAATCATCTAACTCGTACTTTAGGTCGCCATATCCTACAACTGCCATTTTAATTCTCCTTTAATAAAAGTTGAAGTTTTTCATTTACGATGCAAGGCACATCATCTTGGCAATCTAATTGCTGATGGTCCTACCCCTATATTTTTTTAGTGTTACCGGAGCACTAGAATCGGTACGATAATTCTCAGCGTTATCTGATGGTTGGAAACCTAAATAATTATAGGCATATGGAGTATCATAAACTTTCCAATCGTTATTAGATGCTCCATATAATATGTCATAACTAACATCTTTCTTTTCTATACAAGCTCTAAAATATCCACCGATATCATTTCGACTAAAATAGCTAACCCAAGATCTTGTGTCTGCTCCAGGTTTATTATCTGGATGAACAGTACCTACTCTGACAACCAAACCTTCCATATCTTCAAATTCGGCAAAGTATTTTCCTAACGATTCTCCAAATACTTTACTTGCAGAATATTCACTATCAGGTCTAGCATCTTGACCTAAACCTTTAACTAAATCTACTTTATTTTGATCTATCCCATCATAATTCCCGTTAACAATAGATTTATATGGTTCTATTAATTCGTAGCCTCCAACTGCATGGAAAGAGCTCGCAAATATTACTCTTCTGACATTAGCTTTATCTGCAGCTTGAAATACATTAGCTGTGCCAATAATGTTAGGCCTCATAAGTTCATTCCAACCAATCCATGGTTCATGTCTTATGTCAGCAGCAAGATGTAGTACTACATCAATACCATCGAAGGTTTTTGCAAGGTCCTCTGCCGAATCTGCCAGGTCAATTTGTGTTGTATTAGGCCGATCCGATTCTTTTAGATCTACTCCATGTACTTCGTGATCATCTTGAATGTTATCAGCTACGATTGTACCTATATTTCCGACTATTCCAGTAATCATCACTTTCATTTGATTTTTCCTATTTCAAATCTATATAGAATGAAATGATACTATCTTCATTTGATAATTTTGTATATGATTCTTAATCCTAAACGATGTAGCCCAATTCGAGTTCAGCAATGGTGCCATGTTTTTATAACAGATTACCTTTAATCCACTGCCATGGTTTTGCTTCTGTAAAATGAAGTAGATATTCTTGGCCAAACTTGGGAATATACAAAATCACCAATACCAATATTAACGTGGGGATTCTTTTAGGAATTAGTCGTGGCCAGAATCTGTCGCAAATAATGTAATACACAAAGAAATTTTCAAACAAATTCGGGAAGAAGAATATTAATTTCCTGAATTGTTCTCCAGTAATCTCAAAAAGACCAATTCCAGTAAGCCTAAACAAAAACAATATGATTGCCGTATTACGAGCTAAATGATTTGACCAAGTCAAACAAATTATTGCTTCTATGGCCAGATAATACATATCCAACCATTTATCAAATGCTTGGTAGTAATCTCCAAAACCAACTCGAGGCTCGCCAAAAAGGGATTGAAGGGCCTCAACTACTATAACATCCACCGCATCTACAACTATTGAAGCAATTGCCCCCGAAATGCGATATTTAAAAATCGTTAACGGGACTAATAGTCTGATTAATAATACTATTATTACTGCGGTAGTCATTAAAACCCACTCTTATGAAAACACCTGAAGATTAATAATTTTTCAATCTGATAGCAACTCTCCGTACCGCATTAATTAATTGATTAACGGTCTCTTCAGTAGACAAAATGTTCAGCGCCCCAGCGCAACTAGACTGCAACAAAATCCCTTCATTTAATAGTCCAAAGAATAATGCCTTTTTCAACTCTTGATCTGATTTAATAATGGATCTGTAATCATTTATAGGATCAGAAGAAAAATGTATCCCAAACAAAGACCCAATACCAGTAATTTGCGTGTCAAATCCAATTTCATCAAACACTGATTCAAGTTGATGCCTTAATGAATCACCTAATTGATTGATTCTGATATAAGAATCTTCAGTCAGATGATTCATTACCACTTGGCCAGCAACCATAGTCATTGGGTTAGCATTAAAAGTTCCAGCATGTGGAATTTTTATTCCGTCAGAAATAGTTGGATCATAGAATGCCATCAATTCATTTTTACCTCCAAAAGCCCCTACTGGGAGCCCCCCTCCTATGAGTTTCCCAAGAGCAGTGAGATCAGGAACAACATTAAAAAGTTCTTGTGCACCACCTCTTGCTACTCTAAAACTTTGAACTTCATCAAAAATGAGAACTATATCCAATTCCGATGTTAAAGTTCTCATTAAATTTAGAAAGTCAGGAGATGCAGGCAAATATCCAAAATTTGAAGACACTGGCTCCATTATCAAACAAGCCAGTTGATCAGAATATTTCCGAAGTAACATTTCACACGTCTCAGAATCCCCATAGGGTAGTACCAATACATCTTCAAGAATACTCTTGGGTTGACCAGGATATTCTGGAACTGGATTAGTAAAATCTGGCGACAAATCACTATTTGAAGGTGAAACGCTTACGGCAACATATTCATGTGATCCATGATATGCACCTTCAAATTTGGCTATTTTTGATTTCCCTGAAAATGCTCTAGAAAGTCTAATAGTATTCAAAGTCGCTTCAGTTCCAGAATTTGTAAACCGAATTTTTTCAATTGATGGAATTCTTTCAGTTAGCGTCTTTGCTAGAACTATTTGAGGATCAGTTGGTCCGCTGAAACTGACGCCTATCTCAATTTGTTTTTTCAACGCTTTAACAATCTCAGGGTGAGAATGTCCAAGAATCAAAGAGGTTGCATTAATCATGTAGTCTAGGTACTGATTGCCATCCACATCAAATATATGTGTACCAGACCCGCGTTCAATAAAAATAGGATATGGCGCAAAAAACGACGCGTCTCTAGAACTGCCCCCTGGTAAATACTTGCTTGCTCTCCTGTGCATCTTTTCGGACTTAGGAGTGCGATTCAAATAACTCTTAATTTCTAAATTCAAAGATTCCATAAAGATTCTTTATTCCATGATTTTATTTTTCAGACAGTAAACGCTTCGTAACAATTATCCTTTGTATAGTTGTGAAAATAGTAAGGACCGAAATCAGCCCTAAAACCAAACATATTGCTAATGGGTACCAATGAGCAACGAAAATCCCGATTCCCAAAGCTGCAACCCTTTCAGGACGGGTCATTATTCCGACATTGCATTCTACTCCTAGTCCTTCAGCCCGAGCTCTTGAATAACTTACCATAATAGAACCGGCAAAAGCAGTATACGCCAATAAAACTCCTAATGTGTCTGAATTCAGTAAAAAATAACCTACTATACCTGCCAAAATCACGGCCTCAGAAATTCGATCAACTACCGAATCCAGCAGTCCCCCAAATCTTGAAACTCTATCTGTGGCTCTTGCCAAAGCCCCATCAAACATATCCAAAATGCCCCCAAACAACATTACTAACGCACCAATCCAAAGATATTCAAAAGAAATTAGGACAGCGGCAATTATTGCGAAAAACAATCCAGACATCGTAACAAATGAAGGAGAAACTCCCAATTTTGAAAGCACCGAAACCACAGGCAATTCAATGTGCCTATTAATTAATCTTCTTATTGAATCTCTATTCAATTCTTACTCCCCCAAATCTTCTTATCAAAGTCTTTATCCAAACACTCCAGATAATAGTCCATCACCTGATCTGATACTTTATCCCACGAAAATTCAGTGACTCTTTTACTTGCAGCTGCGGCAAAGTCATTCCTTGACTGGGCACTATTTATCAAATCATTTAATGCCCCAACTAATGCATCCTCATCTCTGGGAGGAACGAGAGAACCAAACTTACCCGATCCTAAGACTTCACTATATCCATCAATATCACTTGCAACTACTGGAGTCCCAGAAGCCATTGCTTCCAGCAAAACTATACCAAAACTTTCTCCTCCACTTGCAGGAGAACAAAAAATGTCTGCAGAATGATAATATCTAACCTTCTCTTCTTCAGATACTCTTCCTACAAACATTACATCAGACAAATCTCTTTCACCAATAATTCTGTAAGAATCAGCATCCAACTGCCCTCCACCGGCTACAATTAGCCTGAGATTGGGCCATCTCCATTTCAGTTGACTATATGCCGACAGTAGGTATCTCAATCCTTTGCGTTTCTCTAGTCTTCCCAAAAAAAGAATATTTATCTTGCCATCTTTTAAATGATCAAAAGGTGCCGCTTGCCTGAATTCTTGCAATTGAACCCCATTAGGGATAATCCTATATTCTTCTGGAAAATACTTGTTGATAAACTTGTGAGCTGCTTTTGAAACCGCGATCCTTCCATGGAGTCTCTGATAATATCTCCCAAAAAATCGTTTCCCACCAATTTTGTATAATTTGTGACTCTCATATGTATGGAAGGTGCCAATATATTTAGATCTAAATTTTTCTGCATACGCTAACATGCACAGATTTATCACACCTGAACCTGGCTCATGGATATGTACAATGTCAAATTGCTCTTCGATCATTAATTCTTTAACTTTACGCCTTAGCCATAAAGACAAAGAAACTCGCGCTGTGGACCCTCCGGCTGGTATAGGAACAGTACGACCCATGCTGATAAAACGTTCAGATTTAACTTTTGTGATATCGCTACATGGAGCAATAATTCTTACATCATGACCACGTGACACAAATTGATCTGTCAGATTGTTTACATGATCAGCTACCCCTCCTGGAAATGCATGATCATAGGGTGAGACTAGTGCGATTTTCAGGTTCCGATTCAGAAAAACCCTCCTAGCCTTGATAAATTATTATTTCATCAACTTGTTTCTTCGCCGCTGATAAACTTTTCTACCATTTCACGAGCTTCATTATCAGTATATTGAACTGGAGGAGATTTCATGAAATATGCAGATGGGCCTGAAATAACACCGCCGATGCCTCTATCTTTGGCGATTTTAGCACATCGAATTGCATCAATAACAACTCCAGCAGAATTAGGACTATCCCAAACCTCTAATTTTACTTCAACATTAAGGGGCATCTCACCAAAACTTTTGCCTTCTAAACGAATATACGCCCATTTCCTATCTGTAAGCCAAGGCACATGATCACTTGGTCCAATATGGATATCATCTCCATCAACACCATAGTCCATCTGAGACGTAACAGATTGAGTTTTAGAAATCTTCTTAGACTCTAAACGCTCCCTTTCTAACATATTCATAAAATCAGCGTTGCCGCCAAAATTCAATTGATATGCATGCTCTAATTCAACGCCTCGATCCATGAACAACCTCGTCAAGACTCTATGTAAAATAGTAGCGCCTACCTGAGATTTAATATCATCGCCTATTATTGGTGCACCTGCTTGCTCAAATCTACTCTGCCAATAGTTGTTCTCCCCACTAGCAATAAACACAGGAATACAATTAATAAAACCACAACCCGCTGCAAGCACTTGTTCAACATACCATTTCGTGGCCTGTTCTGATCCAACGGGCAGGTAGTTTATTACCACATCCACTTCACGCTCGCGTAAAATCTGTGCGATATCATCTGTTGGGCCATCTGCTTTGGTAATCCGATCCGCCATATATTTCCCAACACCGTCATGAGTCATACCTCTTTGGACAATTACACCCGTAGAATCAACATCATGAAACTTCGCTGTATTATTTGGTCCAGCATGAATGGCATCGGATAAATCTAAACCTACCTTTGAAGAATCCACATCAAATGCTGCAACAAAATTTATGTCCCCAATACCATATTCCCCCAATACAGGGTGCATCAACCCAGGAACTGATTCATCATTTGTAGTATCCGAATATTTACTTACACCCTGCACAAGGGAAGAAGCGCAATTACCAACTCCAATTATTGCTACATTAATACTAGCCATTTATACTCCTAATATACTGAAAAAACCCGTGCGGGCGGGTACATACTTATTTTATCACTACACAACCAATACCACAAGGTGTCCCTAATCTTGACATCTGTTCATCAGATTGGTAGATTTATGCGGTGTACATGAACTTAAAATCCTACTTTTCAACCAATTGTAATCATAGGTCGATTTCAAGAAACGACTCCTACATTGTGAACATCAATGCACGCTGACGTTTGTGCCGTTGTATTGGCTGCCGGTAACGGCAAACGAATGGAATCAACTCTCCCAAAAGTTTTACACACTGTGGGGGGGATTGAAATGGTCAATATTGTTGTTCGCACAATTCAATCAACGGGAGTTAATTCCATCATTGTGGTAACTCCAATTGAATCTTCAGAAATTGAAGATTCAATCACAGAAACAGTAAATTTTGTAGAACAACCTATTCCTCTTGGAACTGGTGACGCCCTATCAAAAGCAGCAACAAAATTATGCAACAATTTCCCAACCACCTTAGTTCTAATGGCTGACACTCCTTTGATTTTGCCAGAAACAATTAAAGAACTAATTAACACCCATATCAGTTCAAAGGCAGCGATAACGTTACTTACATCCACACTTTTAAACCCTGATGGATTAGGAAGGATCGTTCGAAACAATGATGGGAAAGTAATTAAAATAGTTGAACATAATGCAGCTAATGAAGCAACAAAATTAATTAGTGAAATCAATGCCGGAGTTTATTGTTTTGATTCAAACTGGTTGAAGGAAAGCATCACATCTCTCAAACCTTCACCAAAAGGTGAAATACTACTAACGGATTTGGTTGAAATAGCAGCGGAGAATCAGTTAGAAATTCAAACTGTCTCGTCAAAAATCAAGCAAGAAGCATTAGGAGTTAATAATCCAACTCAGTTAGCTGAAGCAGAATTAGCAATGATGATACAATCTAAGGACGCATCAATTGTTGAAAACATGCAAAAAATTTGATAACTATAGGATACAAGTCATAAGAGGAAAGTTTGCTCTCGGTCAGAATTCCTGACAGCGCGAGCGAAAAAATGGACCCTGATAGTACCAATTTATATCTAGCAGGACTAGTAATATCAGTATTAATATTTGCTGCTATTTCACTGGTCAGCGCATCTGTAGAAACGTTGCGTAGGCATTACTTGCGTCTAATAGCAGAAGATGACCCCAATGCTTCTCCAAATCCATTTGCTGAGTCTAATTTCCAAGACATTATGGTTCCGATCCTTCGACACGTTTCAGTTACTTCAACAATAGTGTTCATAATTGCTTTATTACTGACTTCTATTACAAACAATTGGGCAATAATTTTCGTCTGCACTTTAATTGGTACTTCATTAATAATTGGCTTAATTAACGAATCATCAAAGTTTTTTGCTAGGCGTTACTCCAAATCTATTATTCAAATTTCATCTCCTGTGATTGATAGAATTGGTTGGTTTTTGTCACCAATTGTAAAAGTATACAAATCGATATCAAACTTTTTAATGAGACAAAATAATAACCAATCCGACAAAACAACTGTCAATCAAAATAACGAAATTACCCTCCAATTCGACACGCCCTCAGAAGAAATAGAAGAACACGAAGTAAGAATGATCAGAGCTGTTTTCAAACTCGACAAAACAACCGCACGAGAGGTAATGCTACCCAGGCTCGACATAGTAGCAGTAGATCTTACTACTCCGATCAGTGAACTAGTAGAAAATATCATGGCAGCTGGCCATAGTAGAATACCTGTATATGAAAATTCTCTTGATAATGTTCGTGGAGTTGCGCACGCAAGAGACATTCTCAGACACTTAGTTGAAAACAACGATAGTATGGAAGCTCCTGTATCTGAGTTAATGCGACCAGCATTGTTTATACCTGAATCTAAGACTCTTGAAGAACTACTCAACGAATTCCAGCAAAAACGAACCCACATGGCAATAGTCGTAGATGAATACGGAGGCGTATCAGGACTCACGACTATTGAAGATGTCCTGGAGGAAATAGTTGGGGAAATTCAAGATGAATTCGATGAAGAAGGCCCTGAGTATCATCAAATCAATGAAAATAATTATCTAATCAGCGCAAGCCTAAGTATTGATGATTTAAATGAGTTGCTAGATGTTCATTTGACAAATAATGGATTTGATACTCTTGGGGGATATGTATCAGAACAATTAGGTAAAATCCCATCTATTGGAGATATATGCCAATCAGATGGACTCAGAATTGAGGTCGTCAACAGCGACAATCTGAAACCATTACTTCTCAGAGTTGGACGTCAACATTAAAACTAATCTCATGCTTGAATCCGAAACTTTTTTGAACTCTTAAGTAAGAAGGCAATTTTTGTTTGCTTTAAAATATGTCGCTAAGTTGTAGTTGTTTCAGACAACCGATCCGTGAAAAGACCATTCACAATTAAGACATCTTCTCCACATCCATAAACACAAGTTTTCTTAAGGATCCAAATTTTGACACAAAAAATCCAATTCTCGTTGTTTAGCACACAAGAGAATTGGAAGAACTAAAATCTATATCAGCTGTACAACCTTGGGGGTTTTCCAGAAAATTCTGGAAAACCCCACAATATATCAAATATAAATTGTTCCGCAGGAAGACTACTTAGCAACTACCCATAGAGGTGCGGTAGCAACTGAACCTCCAGTGCCATTAGCCTCTAATGAATAAACGCCTGCGCTCAATTCATCATCAACCACTACTGAAAACGCTCCAGAGTCATTAACACTTGCAACTGAGCCAACTAGAACATTAAGTCCTCCAGATGCTGACACAGCACTTATAGCAACAGCTTCACCAGACTGGAATCCGGAACCATTAATAGTAGCCGAACCACCAACAGGCTCAATATAACCTTCAGCAACATCAAGCGAAGATGCAGGACTTACGTTTACTGCCTTGGCAATAACATTCACTCCAGCACTAGCTCGTGATCCGTCAGCGCCTTCAGCTAAAATAGTTCTAGCTCCGATGGCACGCGCATGATTAACAGCGCCTCCTCCTATCTCTGCAAAGCTAGCAGAGAAAGCTCCAGAACCATTAGCAACAACTTGGCTGCCGGTTCCACCACCCACTATAATTCCTTGGTCTCCGTCCAAAACAAGCCACAACGTTACTGATTCACCGACTGTAAAACCAGAACCATTAACAGTAATAGCTTCTGATGTAGTCACGTTAGTCTTGCTTACACTAATGCTTGAGTTATCCTCAGCTGGAACTTCAACCACAGACACATCACCTTCTACACCCTGGGCTCCCTGAAGACCTGGAACACCTTGAGGTCCTTGTGGGCCCTGAGCACCAGGAGGTCCTTGGTTACCTGGAATACCTTGCAAACCTGACAAACCTGGCAAGCCTGGCTCACCTTGAATACCTTGTGCGCCTTGCAAACCGGATAAACCTGGTTGTCCAGGAACTCCATCTGCTCCAGCACATCCGACGAACAACGCCACGGACATCACGGAAGCGATTATGGTAAGCACCACGCTTTTCATATTAATCTTTCTCATCTGATCCCCTCTCTGATAATTCAATCCGAGAACTTCGATGCACAAACCTGAGATCCTAAAAAGCTTCGAACTTGACGGAAAAACCCAGTTTCGTTCACACACCAGCAATAATATTCATTCCGGACGGTGATTGTCAAGATATTAGGATACATATAATTAATGTTTCCGGTATCGCTTCGATACCATCGACTCGACAACAAACCACCCGTATTTAGAGTATAATTTAGCACAATTTAATTCATAAAGTAAGGATAAATCTAGGCAATTTGCACTTGAAAAGACTGAAATTAGTGAATTTCTACCAATTTTTGTTCATTTTTGTAAATAATGCCCCCGTAGCTCAGTGGATAGAGCACTGGCCTCCGAAGCCAGGTGCGTGGGTTCGAATCCCGCCGGGGGTACCATTAAATTTGAGTAACCCCTTTTTTCACCCAAAATTATCTTGTCCTAGGATTTAAAACGTCATTCAAAGCATCCCCGAGCAAATTCCAACACAAAACCAATATCCACGCGACTGAACCTGGGGCTAGTAATAACCAAGGCCATTGCCGCAAAGTGCTTATACTTCCACCTTCTAAAAGCATTCTGCCAAGACTAGGTCTAGGGGGTTGTATCCCAAGGCCTAACCAACTCAGCAAAATCTCTGCCCCAACCATACTACCCATTCCCATGGTAACTAATACCACAACAGGGCTAATAGCATTAGGCAAAATATGACGCACTAAAATTCGTGGAGTTGAAGATCCCATTGCTACCGAAGCTTCAACAAATTGTCTCGACTTTAGAGTCAGTGTTTGCCCTCTCACAACTCTCGACATACCAAACCAACTGAAAGAAACCAAAGATAATGATATAACCAAATAATCAACTACCCCGGAACTAGCAACGCCTTCTAGAAAAGTGTAATCATCCAGCCAATATGCCCAAGTAGTAAACCGTGGGCGCAGACTAGCTGCGATTAATACTAGAAGGAAAAAGGTAGGGAAAGATGCAAAAATTTCTCCGGTGCGGTTAATAATCGCATCAATTTTGCCACCGAAATAACCAGAAATTAACCCTAAACTGATTCCAATTATCAAACTACCTGTAATCATTGAAATAAATGTCAAAATCACAGTATTTTGAACTCCCCACAAAACCCTAGTGAAGACATCCCTGCCCGTCAAATCGGTTCCAGCCAAATGACTTATACTAGGTCCCATCTTGGCATTTAACAAATCCGTCTGGTTGTAGTCATACGGTGAAATCCATGGTGCAAGTATCCCTGCAGAGTAAATTACAACTATTACTAAAAAGCTAAAAAGGGCGATTTTTTTTCTGACTAAACGCGAAATGGCACGACGTAAATGACCTCGCCGTTTTTCAGGCTGCCTAAGAACCTCAACAGATTTTGATTGTTCAAAAATCAAACTTTTTCCCTAATAAAATTAATCATATCTTATTCGCGGATCAATCAACCCATAAGCAATATCTGCTAACAAATTTGCTATCACGAAGGCAGTCGCTCCAATAATTGTAGTAGCCATAATCACTGGGTAGTCTCTGTTAAAAACGGCTTGAATAGCAAAATCTCCCATCCCTGGAATTCCCAAAATTCTTTCCGCTACAAAACTAGTAGTCAAAATCCCATCCAAAGAGAGACTCAAAACTGTAATTACAGGAATTAACGCATTTTTCAAAACATGCTTCCTATCAATTTGAAAAGTTGACAATCCTTTCGCCTTCGCAGTTCTAATGTAATCCTGCCCCAATACATCGAGGGTACTAGATCGCATAAGACGCATTATCCCTGCAAACCCGAAGATTCCCAAAGTAATGATAGGGACAATAATCCTCAAATCAAACATTCCACCCCATCCAGAACATGGCAATAAATCAAGCTTCAGGCATCCGATCCATAATACAGCGGGGATAGTTACCATGATAGGAATAGCTCCTAAAATGAATCCAATAGAAACAATTAACGGATCTTGCCACCTACCCTGTCTATGAGCAATAAAAAATCCTAATGGCAGCCCTATAAACACACTGGCTGTAAGTGCGGCAATATTTACCTGAAGAGATACCCACATTTTTGAACTTAAAAGCGAACTAACACTTTGTCCTCTAAATCGATAACTTTCTCCGAAGTCTCCTCGAATTGCATCCCATATATAATCTAAATATTGTAGTAGAAATGGCCGATGGAGTCCTAATTGATCTCTGATATTTTGAGCTATCTCTGCATCATATCTAGCCCCTAACATCACCACCACTGGATCTCCAGGAACAATTCTCACCATTACAAAAGTAATGAACGTTACCACCAATAAAAGAAATGGTAACCACAGGAGTCTTCTCAGGATATAAAACCACATTTAAAACATCTTAATTATTGCTAAAATAAACTTCCTTTAGCTTTGGAATAATCATCGGAGTAAGCCTATAACCTTTTACATTTGGTTTGATTAATACGTATCTCTCACCTGTGTACCACATAGGTACCCAAGCCGCATCTTCCACTATCAACCTCTCAGCCTGACTGTACAATCGATACCTTTCTAGAGGATCTTTCAAAGTACGTGCTTCTTCAAGTATCTTATCAGCTGCAGGGTTTGAATACGCACCGTGATTTATATCACTATCAGAGTGAAACAATACATCCAAAAAGTCTTGAGGGTCTGGATAATCAGCTTCCCAACCTAAACCTGCAAAACTTTGAAAGGTTTGCTTATCCAAATCTTTCAAAAAAGTTGCCCATTCGACTTGTTGGAAATCTACCACCACTCCCAATTCACGTTCCCACATGTCTACTACAACCTCCAAATCTAACCCTACACTTCCTCCAGTACCGGGAACAGAAATAATAATTCGTGGCAATTGATCCGACAATGAACTTTGGGAAGCCGACAACAATTCTTGAGCTAATTGATAATGTGGCTCATCTGAAGGAATATTAACCAAAAATCCTGCATATTTTGATTCTGATAATAATTTTCGAGCTTTCTCTGGATCAAACTTCAATCCATCCAGATCTTCGTTGTGCCCAGGAAAACCTGGGGGCAAAATTCCGTATGCAGGGACTACCAAGTTAGACAATACCTGACTGGCAATTAATTCTTTGTTAATAGCATGATTTAATGCTTGTCTGAACTTCTGGTCATCAAATGGTGGCATATTGGTGTTAAACCCTATATAAGAAACACTAAAGCTCGGAGGGGCAACTACCAAGTCCCTATTTAGAGGATTGCTAGGATCTAATATTCGATCCAGATCACTCACACCAACCCCTGTGATATGAATTTCATCTTTTTCATACATTTGCATTGATTGTCCACCAGCTAAATTGTTTTCAATGAATTCAATATTGGGCGGATCCCTATAAAATAAATCATTACGTTCGAGTACCAGTCTCTCTCCAATCCTATATTCTTTAAGTTTAAATGGACCAGTTCCATTCGGGTTTTCTAAAAACCAACCTCTACCGCCAGTTTCCACAGTCTCTTGATGAACAAAGTAAGCAGTGGGATAAGTTAACTTAGCCAAAAAATATGCTTTTGGGGCATCAATTTTTATTTCTAATGTATGATCATCAATCACTGTGACTCCAGAAATTTCAACACTGTTTCCATCCAAAACATCTGAAGCGCCTATAATATCCTTCAGGTAGGTACCTGCCACTGGTGAAGCTGTTTTTGGATTTGCGGCTCTTTCAATAGACCATTTAAAATCATGAGCGGTTACTGGGGATCCATCATGGAATTTTGCATTCTCACGAAGATGGAAAATATAGATCGTTCCATCTTCATTAATCTCCCAACTTTCCGCTAGATCCGGAATCAACTGTAAGTCGGTATTCATTGTTACCAAACCAGAAAAAATCTCCACAACTATCCCAGAAGAAGTAGTATCACTTGTGAGATGCGGATCTAATGTTGGAGGATCTGACCAGAGCCGTTTCAGTATTCCTCCTTGAGGTTTGTTGTTAGCTTCCGACTCGTTCACTCTCTGAGGGGAAGGATCAGACTTTTTTGAATCTTCAGCCGCTGATGATGAAGATGGCCGATTCTGCAAATCCAACTTAGATTTAGACAAGTCGCTTGAATTAGGAATGGTAGCAGTGGAAGATTCAGATGGAGGAAGTGTTAACCCCTCCTGTTGTGTATTATCTTCGCTAGAACAAGCAACTGTCAGAAGAAGAATTAATGTGGTGAATGCTGTAAAGACTAATGATTTTCTCATTTTCGTAAACCCTGTACTCCTAAATTTTAATTTTCCCCTAATTTAAATCACCGACTACAGAAGTTAAATATGCCTTGATGAATGGTTCTAAGTCACCATCTAACACAGCGTCAGCATCGGATGTCTCCCACCCAGTTCTATGATCCTTCACAGATCTATAAGGATGCAAAACGTAACTTCTAATCTGGTTCCCCCATTCTGCGGAAGTATGTTCGCCTTTCAGTCGACTAATTTCTTCATCTCTAGCTTTAATTTCTAATTCCGCCAAACGCGATGTTAAAATACGCATTGCGATTTCCTTGTTCTGATGCTGTGAACGCTCATTCTGACAACTCACCTTGATTCCACTTGGTATATGAGTAATTCTAACAGCAGTAGAGTTTTTTTGGACGCTTTGCCCTCCAGCACCACCTGCCCTAAAAACGTCAATTTTTAAATCGTCGGTATCAATTTCAATATCTACGTTCTCAGCAACTTCGGGTAAAATCTCAATTAATGCGAATGAAGTGTGTCTCGCATGGTCAGCATCAAAGGGGGAAATTCTCACAAGCCTATGAACTCCACGTTCAGCTTTCAGATACCCATAAGCATACAGCCCAGAAACATGCAATGTGGCACTTTTAATGCCTGCTTCCTCACTATAGGAAACATCCAACAAATTAGTTTTAAATCCTTGTTCTTCCGCCCATCTTATATACATTCTCAATAACATCTGAGCCCAATCCTGAGAATCTACTCCTCCAGCACCAGCATGTATAGCAATAAGTGAATTATGATCATCATACTGATCACCCAACATCAATTGCAATTCCATTTGTTCAAATCTTTGAATTGCATCATTTGAATCTTTTATCAACGATTGGATCAATGAATCATCCTTCTCTTCGATTGCCAATTGCAACAAATCAGATGTTGAATCAACATCTTTAAGCAATTGTTCCCAACCAAAAACCTCGTTGTTTAATTTAGAGAGATCCTTCATTTTAGATTGTGCAATCGAAGACGAATCCCAAAATCCTGGCTTCACGGCGTCAGATTCTAATACTGCGATTTGTCTACGCTTTTCAGGCAAGTCAAAGACGCACCATTATCAGCGAAATTCTAGATCGAGCCTCTGCTAATTTTCCTTTAATATCTTGCATCATTCGACTCCGAAGTATGAAATTTTACTTGATGAAATTATACCAGAATAATCTAATCAAAATTCAAGGATTGAGTATTTGTGTAGTTTCAGCAGATTGCTTAATCGTATCCCATCCATACAACATTGGGATCAACCTAATTTCTCCCCAAATTCCAGATTGATCCGAATAATGTTTACTCCCCGGATGACCTGATGATCCAAGAGGCACAACCCATTTAGAATTATCCCAGTTCGATGTGTCGAAAACATACCTAGCCACTGACATCCCTGTGACGACATAGGATTCAAAAGAAAAACCTGCTGCTTGCGGGGTGTCAGAATCACCTCCCATAGCAATTGAAGGAGGATTTAACATTTGTGCATACTTGGGAAAAGAGTCAGATAGTGTATGTCGAGGATTGGTTTGATGAATTTCACCCCACACCCAATTATCTAGGGTCTCTCCCAGTGAATTTCTTAACTCCAAAACAGATTCATTAAATGAATCCAATATTATAGAATCCCAAGTTTGTCCTTCTGGTAAAAAGGACTCATCACCTTTTTCAACCATTGAAACGAATAGAGCACTCAGATGAGATAAATGCCTTGGAGCACCTCTTCCACCACCAGAAAACATTTTATTTGATAAATCTTCTCCCATTAATGATGAAATTAATTTTTTGTGTAAAACTTTGCGAAACTCACTATAAATCGTTGGCTCATATAAATCAGGATCCATTGAACAATTCCATTGCACCAATGATTCAGCAATTTTAAGGATAAAAGGGTCACTAATTCGGGACTTGATCTTGTCGATTTCTTTGGTATAAGTTTGTGCGGGTATAGAAATTCTTTCAGAATGTATAGAACTCATATCATCAACCGTAACATCAGACATGCCAACAATCCTTTCAAATATTCTCCGAGCTCGATACTCAGGAGAATAGTCTAAGTTAAGATAATACGGATATTTTTCGCCCACTATTTTATTATTTGCAGTAACAATTATTCCATCTTTAGGTGATCGAATTCTAGGCAATTCCTCAAAAGGAATTTCACTAGTCCATTCAGTATCAGGATTTATTCCAGATACTGGTAGCCAAGCATTTTCAGATGCTCGAATTGGAACTTTCCCTCTATGCAAATAAGCAATCTCTCCATGAGAATCAACAAATACAAAATTGTTGCAAGGATCCACCCATTGTCGCATCGATTCATCCATCTGTTCCACATTCTCAACGGTATTCATTTCCCTGATGCATTGAAATCCTAAATTGCTTGAATCCGTTGCAGTATATTTGAACGAAATACCATGACCAATTTCTGGGTCTCCAAAAATAACAGGCCCATGGTGTGTTTTAGTGAGTTTGATATCCTGATCCTTAAAACCCCTGACTTTAATCGTTTCGTAAGCTATTTCAGCATCCAACAGAGCCCCATCAAATTCATATCTTGTTCCGTTTGACGAAAATTTTTCGACATAAAGATCTTGATAATCAGAATTGGCATGTGTCACACTCCACGCAACTTTTCCATTATGGCCAAAATGAGGAAACCCTGGGACGCCTGGAAAAGATAGCCCAATGACATCAAACTCTTTTGACTTCACATGATTCTGGTAATAAACATTTGGAACATCTAAACCTCTGTGGGGATCTCCAGCCAATAGAGGCTTCCCCGAATAGGAGCGATCTCCATTGATTGCCCAACTATTACTTCCCGAGTCAAAATATTCTGAAACAATCTGAGCTTCAAGTTTATTGTTCGAAAATATTCCCGACCCATTGAGTTCCTGGCCTTCGAAATTTTCACCTGGTGGAATTATTAACAAGTGATCCTGTTGATATCCTGTGAAAAATTGAGCCGCCCTCTTTGATCCAAGTGAGTTCACTACCTCGGCTCTCCAAAGTTTTCCTTCAAAAACACCCATTAAAATATGCCGAACTTTAAATACCGCTAAAGAATCTACGGGATCCCACTCTTCTGGAATGGAATTGACCATTTCATATTCTGCAGGGAATCGATCGGTAGAATTAATAAAGGCATTAACACCTTTGGAATAAGAATCTAGCATTGATTTAGTATCTGCATTCAAAGCAGAAAAATCATTTCTCACACTCTCTTTTATCCCAAATCTCCGCATAATAATATCTTGTTCAAGCCCTATTTTACCGGCAAATTCAGACCATCTTCCATATGCTCTTCTGCGATCAAAATCCATTTGCCATAATCTGTCTTGAGCCGTAACAAATCCTTGTCCAAAAAATGCATCTTCAACTGAATTCGCCTGGACATGAGGAATCCCGTATTCATCTCGAAAAATCAATACTTGATCAGCAAGAGCATCCATTATCTGAGTGGACTCCAAATCTGGAATCGATCCTCTTAATTTTTGGGACAAGTTAAAATCACTCATAATTTTCTCCAAATTAAAATGTGGGCTTAGTTTATTACAATTCACAACAATAAAATGAAAACTTGTAGATTTACGAGAAAACTTTTTTGTTTTAGCACTCCAATATGTTCCACCGAACCAAACTTGACTGTATAATATGTCTGAGGGGAAGTGTCGGAATTGGCAGACGAGCATGATTTAGGATCATGTGCCGCAAGGCGTGGGAGTTCGAGTCTCCCCTTCCCCACCAAAAACTAGAATTAAACAATCACCACAAATCAAAAATAGAAACCATCGTTTAATACCCAATAACTGGAAACTATATGCCGCCGAACCAAATACGGAATTTTTGCATAATTGCTCATATCGACCATGGTAAGTCTACTTTGGCTGACAGACTGATATCTGCAACAAACACAATCGATTCCAGAAATATGAAAGAGCAAGTTCTCGATTCAATGGACCTTGAGAGAGAACGTGGAATTACAATTAAATCTCAAGCGGTCAGAATGATTTACCCAGCATCTGATGGGAATGAATATCAACTCAATCTTATAGACACACCGGGTCACGTAGATTTCACTTACGAAGTCTCTCGAAGTTTGGCTGCTTGTGAAGGCGCAATTCTAATCGTAGATGCAACTCAAGGTATTCAAGCACAAACTCTTGCTAACGCCTATTTAGCAATAGAAAACGACTTAGAGATCATCCCTGTAATAAATAAAATCGACTTGGATGCAGCAGACCCAAAGTCTGTATCAGAAGAAATGCAAAACGGCTTCGGATTTCTTCCCGAAGAAATACTTGAAGTCTCCGCAAAGGATGGAACTGGAATAGAAAAATTGCTCGAGGCGATAGTGGAAAAGGTCCCTGCTCCGGCTGGTAATGAAGACAATCCCTTACAAGCACTAATATTTGATTCAAAATATGACTCTTACAAAGGTGTCGTTAGTTACGTAAGAATTTTCGAAGGGACTCTAAAAACTAATAACAAATTACAAATGATGGCTGCGGGAACAAAAAGTGATGTACTAGAATTAGGTGTATTCCTTCCTGACCCTCATCCTACAACTTCACTATCTATAGGTGAGGTGGGTTATATAGCTACCGGTCTTAAAAATGTTGGGGATGCCCCTGTTGGAGATACAATTACTGACGCGATTTCCGGAGCATCAGAACCATTAAAGGGGTACCAGCAGATGAAGCCAATGGTATTTGCAGGTCTATATCCTTCTAATGGGGAGGAATATATGAATTTAAGAGATGCGTTGGAAAAATTGCGCCTCAATGACGCTGCACTTGTTTTTCAACCCGAAAATTCATTGGCATTAGGATCTGGATTTAGATGTGGTTTCCTGGGGTTATTGCACATGGACATAGTACAAGAACGCCTGGAAAGAGAATTCGATCTTACTCTTATAGCGACTGCACCCAGTGTAGGTTATAAAATTGTTACCACAGATGGCAAAACACTCGAGATAGAAGGCCCATCTCAATTACCGGATATCCAAAAAATTAGTGAAATACAAGAACCGTGGCTAGATTTAAGCATTATTACTCCTTCAACATTTATCGGAGCAGTTATGGATCTGGTCACAAATAACCGCGGCACCTACAAAACTATGGAATACCTTCAACAAGAAGTGAATTCAAACTCTGTTCCCAGGGTCGTTTTACAATATTCAATTCCTTTGTCAGAAGTTCTAATTGACTTCTACGATCAACTAAAAGCTAGAACCCAAGGTTATGCATCAATGGACTATTCATTATCAGGCTATCATGCCAGCAATGTTGTGAAATTAGACATTCTGATTAATGGAAATCCTGTAGATGCTCTTTCTCAAATTGTAGAAAGAAGCCAAGCATATCATCATGGGAAAGATCTTGTTACTAGATTGAAGGACTTGATCCCTAGACAATTATTTGAAGTCCCAATTCAAGCAGCGGTTGGAGGCAAAATTCTTGCACGTGAAACTATTAGAGCTTTACGTAAAGACGTAATAGCGAAATGCTATGGGGGTGATGTCACTCGAAAAAGAAAACTTCTCCAGAAACAAAGCGAAGGTAAAAAAAGAATGAAACATATTGGCAACGTTGAAATACCTCAAGAAGCCTTTTTAACCGTTCTAAAAACTAAAAAATGATTCCCTCAATGAATCTGCTAAAAAATTGGCCCCCCAATCAACCTTTCACGTTGCAGCATTTGTAAAATTTCACTAACATGATA
>Ga0315338_1001249_pt1 | contig 34406 bp, 38 predicted proteins | sample ASW8metaG_FD_204518 | JGI IMG/M metagenome (GOLD analysis project Ga0315338, IMG submission 204518) | Ammonia-oxidizing marine archaeal communities from Monterey Bay, California, United States - ASW #8 | ecosystem: Environmental > Aquatic > Marine > Coastal | place: USA: California | collected... | reverse complement strand
GGATGGTCTAATTCACCCATTGCTCGTTTTTGTTGTATAAAATTTTCTGCGTATTTATTAGATTCTCGTGTCAAAATCTCATGTGGATAAACTCTACCATTTTGATTTTTAGCATCCGACCTTTGTAAGACACCATGAACCACTAAACGACCATGATTTTGTTTAATTGATTCGTTTATTTGTTCTGCTGTTACCTCAAATGGTAAATAATCTACTATTAATTGTTTTGACATTTTTTACTCCTATCTCTTAAATCTTTCGTAAAATTCTGAGAATTCATATTTTGGTTTTGATTGTTTTTCTACACCTTCACTAATTCTACGATATTGTTTACCATCTATAGTAAGAGTTTCTTGGTCTAATTCTTTTCCAGTTCTTCCAGATGATTCTTCGTCATCTTCATCACCACCCATCATTGATTTGAAATATTCTTCATCATCGGGTTCTCCAAAATAGGCTTGATCCTGTCCTCTCACATTACCACGATCACCATACCCACCAGGTCCTTTTGTTAATCCTTTTTTGGCTAAATCTGATGCTCTATCCATACCCTTTTGATGTGCATCATCATCTGGTTCATTACCTGGAGTAGGAGAATCCCAAAATGACGGGCCTACTCCGTGAGTTTCCCAGTCATCGTCATCATCCCCATATGGATCTACATCTGGATCCTCGGGTACATTACCAAAAATATCTGTTTTTGGTTCTTCGTCACCACCAGCAGAACCTGGAGCTGAACCATGTTTTTTAATATATGCGGACTTGGCTTTATCACTCATATTATCCCACCAACCTTCTTCTAATTTATTTATTTGGTGTTGTTTCATCACACCTTTAAAGGTAGGAAGTGGTTCACCAAACTCTCGTTTGAGATACTTACTTTCACTTATTAAATCTCTTAATTTTGCCATTCCAATCTCCTATCTCATAAAATCAAATTCTTGATCTTTAAATATTTGTTCAAATTCATCAACATAATCTTTTGCTAAATCTTTTCTTTGTCGTTTTGGGAAAACATCTAAATGATTTCCACCATAAGACTTCACATATCGTTTAGCACCGTCATCAATCAAATACATAAATGCCTTTTGGGCTAATCTCTTACGATAATTACCCTTTTTCTTCTTTTTTGACAAATTCTTTAATATTGGCATGTATCTTTGACGATATAAACTAGCGTCATTGTCAATAAAGAGTTTTAATTCTCTCATTTCTTCCGAAAGACTGGCTTCGGTCAATAAATCTTTAAGTTTAATCACTAGCTTTTCCTCATCATTATTTCATGCCTTAAATCTTCGAGCTTCTTAATCCACTCGGTTAATTTTTTAATCATATAATTCTTACTAACATCTTTGTTTTGTATTTCTGTATGCCACCGTTTTAATAAAGTCGAAATACTAAACAAAGAGTCCATATAAGACTTTCTGTTTTCTTCGAAAGGCATGTCTTAGTGTAGTTGACCAACTTTATTAGCTAATTTAACTAACCTTTCGCTTATTTTATTTAAAGCCTTATGGGTATTCTTCCAATAATCTCTGGAGTCAACCTTCAACTCGTTCTTTAATTTAACATTATACCTAACAACCCGTTCCAATTCTTTTAAAGAATCACGAGTTTCTCTCATGGCTATTCCAATTTTTTGTTTAGGTGTTAAAGTCTCATCATTTCTCCAAGCATGATATCTACCCTCATTAACCACCGATTCTGTTTTTCTCAACTTAGGGTCATCAGCAAGAAAATGACCAGTTCCATCGGTTGGTTCTGTATGACCACCTTCGTAACCGGCCTTACCTTTTTTCTTACCTTTTTTATTACTACCAGCAAAAGCATGTGGTGTGTTATATTGACCACCTACACTTGCAGTAGAATTTGCTTCGTCTAATTCTTGTTTGATTAATTCTCTAACAAGTTTACGAAATAAATCTTCTTTAAGCTGTGACATTGTGTAGTTCCTTGATGAGTTCATAGTATCTCATTAAAGCCACAACCTGTTTGTCTTTTACAATTTTACCCTTTGACAAAGAATCTGCTTGTTTAATTGCTTCTGTCAATTTGATTTTTGTAATATCATCCTTTACTCTCGGTGAAATTTTGTTAAGAATTTGTTTTATTTTTATTACTTCATTATTTATAAATTCACGTAAAGAATTAGTATTAGAAATATTATTAACATATTCTTTTAATAAATTCCGTTGCATAGAATTAAGACTCTTATACTTACCATTAAAATTATCCACCATTAATTGATAAGAAAGTAATCTTAAATCTTTATCTTCATTTTTAAATTCAGAAATTACTTTACTGTCTGTATCTCGTGGTTTAATCTTATTTCGAGTAATATGTTCAATAATTGAAAAAGTACTATCTACTTCATCTACTGGATCAAATACAGGAGTAGTTTCTGCTAAAAATTTCTTATAAATAGAAGCATATACTTTATAGTTAGGAATTCTTGCTCTAAAAAAATCTTCTACAATATAATTTTCTTTAATCTCTTTAATCAAATTATACTTTTCAGTACGAAGTTTCCTATTTTGTAATTTTTCTCTCGCCTTTATTACAGCATCAACTAATTTTTCTGCCTTATGAGACGAATTATAATTTTCTTTTAACAATACTTGATAAAGTTGGTTTTCTTTTCCAAGTTCTGTATTTTCATTAAAAAATTTCTTTAGCACCTCTACCGATTTACTATTTTTATCATCGTTCATTACATCAACTGTTATCTGACGAGATATTAATTCAAAAAGAATTCCCGTATTTTTAATTTTCGAGTGCTTTACACGTTGGGCCATAATCTATGCTCCTAAATAAGTATATTTCTTCATCTATAAATATAAAAACTTCTAATAATTCATCGTTTAAGTATCACTTAAAGACGAAGATACCTCACTTTTATATTCTTCTTCCACATCAGTCGTTTCATAGAGTATTTTTCTATCTTCACGACCTACTTTTCCTAAACTTTTCTTCAATGCGTCATAATGTGCTAACGCTACTCCATATTTTGGACTTCCACTACCACCTTTTCGCTTATCGTGTGATCCAAGTGGATCTCTACCTCTTATACTTGAGTCTTTTCCGTGTTTAGGTCCTTCTCCTGGACGACCACTTCCTGGCCAACCATCTTCTGGTATTTTTATGTCTAATTCTTTACCACTTCTTCCAGTTCTTGCTCCAGGTGGTTGTGGTCCAGGTACTCCCGGCATTTGACCTTCTGCACCACCCGCATCCATCATTGCTCCCTGTGTTCCAACTGCTTCTTCACTCTGAACTGGGTCGTTTCCTTCCATTTCAATCTGAGACCATCTAAACTTCCGTTTTTGGTCTTTAATGAGTCCAAGTCTAACTTCTTTTTTCTCATCTTCTGTAAATTTAAACACATTATCATAAATCCACTCTGAATCTGCTATTTTAGCATCCATAAGACTTGAAGCAAGACTTTGTTTATTATTCCACAACTCAATCTTTTCTTCTTCATATATTGTGGATGGATTTTTTAAATTTAATTCAAAATTAACAAGTTCATCATCCGTATATCCTTGTGCGTATAAATGAACTATAGCAATCTTTGTTAATTCACTAACAGTAATTCTTTGAATTCTTTCAATAGTTCTTGCAAATCTAACATCTTCTGCTGCTAACGTAGCTTTACTACCAACTGCTTCATCATATCCAAGAAATGCCTTTGGAACTTTTAATGCTGCCATTAACTTGTTTCTTAGATACTCAATATCTTCTACTGCTTCATAAGTTAATCCTGCAAGACTATCAATTTGAGTTCCACTATCACCACCACGAACAGGTAAAAAGAAATCTTCTGTTAAATTCTGTATGTTATATTTTAAATTATAATCACCCGTATTTGCGTCCATTACAGGAGCCTTCTTCATCTTATTGATTATCTTTTGCATAAAGTTTTCAACTTCTGCTGGTGGAATATTACCTATATCAATTTTAAAAACTCTTTTTTCTGGAGCTCTCATAATTCTGTGAATCAACATAGCATCTTCCATAAGACTTAATTGTTTCCAAATCTTACGACCACCTTCAATCATACCTTTACCATAAGGTAAGAAATTTGCATCTGATAATAATCTGAAATGGGCTATTTCATAATTTTCCATTTCTTTATTTCCAGACATTGTAGAACTATGTCTTGAATCACCTTCCTCGACTATAAATGTTGTTAAATATGGGTTCTCTGGATCTTCTCCTTCAACACGAGTAACATCATATGCTGAAAGTGGAACTACATTTGTAATACCATACTTTTCTTTAATGTCTAAATAGAGATAAAAATCTCCATACTTACACATATTACGAACCCATGGCCATAAATTGAATTCTATATTCAATATATCATAAAAAAGATTATGTAAAATATCGTGAATGTTTTCATTTTCTGAAGTAATCTCCAATATCTTACCATATTCATTTTTCATTGTAGATTCATCTGAATAGATATCTAACGCACTCGATATTATTGCATCATTATCCATTTCTTCATAATCTCTAAATAGAGCTAATCGTTGGGCCTGAAAACTAATCGCCTGTGAATGTCCATATCCACCTGTTGCTAAATTAGTATGTAATCTTGACCATCTATCTACAAGACTATTTCTCTGTGCACTTTGAACTCTATCCGTATCGGCAATTTTTAACCTTTTTCCACCCGCATGTCTTACGATTACATTTGTGGAAAAAAGTCGTCTTAATCTACTTCTTAATGTTGTATCTGCCATTTTATCCTCTTATTATTTTATTAACCAAGTTAGATCTTCTTTTGTATTTCCAGTTTCCATTACCCACTCATCATTACTATTATCATCTGGGGTATAAACTGGTTCATAATCTAACATTTTATTTAAGACTGTTTTCTGTAAGGCAATTCCTTCTGCATTTAATCTAAGTGCAGTATCTCTTACCCACAATCCTATCGCCAAACTCATTGGAAGGTCATCGTTGTATCCTTCCATTGCTTCAGCTTTATTGTTGTGCCATATAAACACAAATAATTCATCAATCAGTCTATCAGAATGAACGATAACTGATTTTTCTCTAAAATATTCTTCTAATTTTGCTATTACTAATGGTCTTGTTTTAGATGTCATACTAAATCCTGGGACCATTTGTCTATCTTTTTGTCTGTATCTGTTTGTTACTTGTCTTGCAACATCTACAAACTGTAAATCTTTTGATGTATAAAATAAGTTATCATACTCTCTATCAATAACTTGTTGTATTGTAGCCCAACCAATACTTGAATTCTCAATAACTAATAATGCGTTATTATATTCCATAGCAGTGTTCACACATAAGTTACCAAAATCTTTGGTAGGTATTTTCCCCTTATATTCTGCTACTTGTTCCATACTCTCTATCTCTACAACATGAAATGCAGAAAAGTCTGTTGCATCACCACGAGCAACGTCAGCAGCAACTACATAATTCTTTGTATAATCAGGTTGTCTCCAAACCCATAAATTACTATCCATTCCCCTCTTTTCAACTGGATCTTCAATTTGTGTATTTCTGTATTCTTCCAAAATAACACCATCAATTACAGTTTGACCAGAAGTGATGAAGTCACAATCACATTCTTGTGCTGCCATTGAAGGACCTAACAACTTATCTTGTTCATCTCTCCACTCTTGTTCTCTGTCTGGATGTAAAGTCCAATGTAATCTAATAAAATTCCAATCATTATCACCTTCTTCGGCTCCTACCCAAGTTTTGTGAAACCAATTTCCCACACCATTTGGTGTAGATAATGCTATACATTGACCACCAGTTGATAGAGTACTTTGTGCAGCAGTCCATATTGTATCAATCTTGTCAATAAATGCTGCCTCGTCAAGTATCAATAATGACAATGCCTCTGAACGACCTGCGTCCTCAGTAGATGATATCGCTTTTACTTGTGAACCATTTGAGTATCGTAATGATAATTTGTTGTCCTCAACACACTTTGACTTAACCCAACTCGGTAAGTTTGCGTGCATCACTCGAATTTTAGTTACAAGGTTTTTAGCGGTATCTTGTTTTGTGGCGATAACCAATATATTCTTATCACTCTGAAATGTCATCATCCATAATGCGTATCCTGCAGTTAATGTTGATATACCTAACTGACGTGCTTTCAGAATAACATTATAATTGTGTTTTTCAAAATCATATAATGTATTTTCTTGAAACTCATATAATGCAAATGGAATTTTACCCTCTATTGGATGTTGAATTACAGCATACTTTTTTAGAAAATATGCAGGGTCTTGTGCACATTTTAAATATTCCTTTTTAATGACTTCTTTTATATTCTTATCACTCATTAATTTGCTATGTCCACAATTTTAATTCCAAAATAAGTTGGAATAGTTACAGCGGCTACTCCATATCCAAAATACAGCCACTTATTTTCATACCAACTTGGTTTTGCTAACTTTGCCTGTTTTTCATTGGCCTCATTCTGTGCTTTTATTGCCACAATCTGTTTATCTTTTGCCACTATTATTAAAGAATCAAGATTGGCTTGATCTTCTAACTCTTTAACCAAATCTGCATATTGACTAATCTGAACTGTCTTTGCACTATCAATAGATTCTAATTTTGACAATTTACCTTTCCATTCGGCATCTCGTTGTTTAATCATTTCCAATGCTTCTTCTTGTGTAAATGTATCTTGTCCAAATAACGGAATGGATAGTAATAATATCCAAAGATATTTCATATTCACTCCTTATCTATGTAATACGTAAACTATACCACTTCCACCAATTGCTACTTTATTCACACCAATCGGATAAAGTGTATCTGCTGTCAATGACGTTCCTGGTATTGTTCCACCACCAGATCCATGAATAACAACATTAGTTACTACTTCACATATAAATGCTGCACCGGCATTTGAACCAGTAAATTCTACAGTCGTACTTGATGCTACTTTGGTTATTCCATTATAATCACCGAGTTTCTGATCAGTTGGTAATGATCTGAACATTGTTCCTGCGTCAGCCATGTTATTTTCTCCTTATATACATATATATAATTATTTACTCTTGGAAAACTTCCTTAAAAAATCTGCTGCATCTGATACATCATCATTTTCGGAAGCTACTTCCATTTTTTTAATCTCGTTTTGTGTACGAGTAAGTTTTCTTTTTGCACTTGTTATTTGTTTTTTATTTTTATTTTTATGTACTTGTAATTTTTTTACTTCTTTTGCTACTTCTTTTTCTTTCTTTTTATGTTCCTTTATGACACCTTCTAATTCTTTTACTTCTTTTGACTTTTTAGCACTTAAAATAGTACTTAAACCAAAGAGTCCTAAAATACTAACTATGAGTTTCTTTAACCAATCCATGTTTACATCTCCATTATTTGTTTATAATTAGACTTACTTTCTAATTTTTTAGTTTTAGAAGGTTCGTCAAAATCACTATCATCAGGTTCATCATACTTTCCATATCCTTCCGCGTCCCTATCAATTTTTTCACTAAAACCCTTATCAAAAATATTAACTTTTTTATGTATCCTAAATGTAGTAGCTTTTCTTCCATTTATAGTCGGCATCCCATGTTTATCTACCCCTATATCTTTTATTACCATTTTCTTGTTTTTAAATTTTCCTACAAGTATAGTATCACCTTTTTTAACATCTATTGTAATAGCCATTATTTAGCTCCTTTTGGTAATAAATCAACTAACTTACTACCTTTCCACTCTCTACCTTTAACCTTACCCATTAATCTGTGGTCTTTCCATTGATTCCATAATTTTTTATTACTTGCAAAAACTTTTTCACCACTTGGATTTACTTGTCTATATCCACTTGAACTTCCCATTTCCTTAGAACCAGGTTCGGGAGTTGCTGGAACTCCACCACTTACCGTTCCTTCAGGTGGTGTAGTGGGTTTAACTAAAGTTTCTGATGTAGACCAAAAATTTGCTGATTCTGGTGGAATAGTATATTCTTGTTTTCTATGAAATCCGTGAATCCCATACATTCTTTGTTTAGGTGATAATGGTGGTGTATCATCTCTAAGTTCTTCTGCCTTAACTTCTGAATTACCATCTGGATCACTTAAATATTTATAAAGTTTTCCGGCATCTCTTTTTGCCCGTCTTTCATTATTCAGACTATCAGGACCCCCATAAACATTATCAGATGCTGGAAAATCAACTTGTTGCATCCCACGACTTAAACTTGCAGGTCCTACATATCGTCTTTCACCTCGTTTAGTATATAATCCGTCTGGCCAGGCATCTCCTGTATTAATTCCTAAACTACTCTGACCTGAAGTACCTGTTGGTGAAGCTTCATTTAACAAATCCATCATTTGTCTTTCAAGAATATTCATTATGCTCTCCAACTTATCATAAGGTTTTGTCCGTCAAGTTTTTCCGTAACATTATCTTCTCGGTTTAACTCTCCACCCAATCCCATATCTATGATATTTTTCAAATCTTTAAATGTCAAATCTTTATCATCAAAAGGATGTGCCATATGTCCATATGCTCCACCCTCTGTTATCAATTCTCTAAGTTCATCATTCCACCAATTTTTTGTAAGTGGACTATATTTCTCTACATGAAGTCTTGGTCGTTTTTTACCACCACTAAATTTCTTTCCACTTTTCTTTGCTGCATCATTTGTTCGTTTTTCGTCATCTTCATTACGACCACTTGCATCAACTCCAGATGCTATAGGTGCACCCGCCATTTGTTGGTCTTTATCAACTCCCATCCACTTGATGACTTTCCAACCCAAATTATCCATTACATCTCGTAAAGTCTTTTTATACTTTTTTACCTCTCCATGAGATATTGGATTTGTTGCTCTATGTGACATAGTGTAATCTTCTTCAGGATCCATTGCCCCATCACTCAATATATAATTAATTACTTTATATCCTAAATCATTTTGTAATTGTTGTATCCAATCTTCTGACTCTTGTTTGTATTGTCCTAATGATTTATAAAATGTAGGTGGTCCATCATCGGTAGGTGCATTTCTTCCTGAAGTTCCTTCTTTTAAAATCTCACTAATATCATTATCAATTAAAAAATCACCGATAACATCACCACTAAATTCTTTTAAATAATCTCTCATTATAATCTCTTAACCCATCTTAATACATCAGATAATCGTAAATTATTTCTCAATAAAACTTCAGTTTCTTCTGAACCTTTGTATTTACTTTTTATTGCATCTTCTAATGTTTTTATCATAGTTTTTTTCATTTTTGAAGTAACTTTAATCTTTTTATCTTTCCCCCAACCATCAACACTTTTAGCAGGTCCAACTCCAACACCCATAAATCCAGGTTCACCGTATTGTGGTTTAAACTGATAATCTAATGTTTCCCAACCTTTATATTTTCTACCATATACAAAATTAACCTCAAGCCCTCGACCTGATGTCTTATGTGCATCACCAACCTTTATATCAGCATCAGTTAATTCTTCCCATAATAAATTTTTTAATTTAATCATCTCTTACTTTTTTCCATATTAAATGCTCTGGTTAACATTGCACCGGCATGTTGAAGTTTAAGACGAGCTTTATCATACTCTTTAAAGTATTTAATTAGAGTTCTACTCTTACTTTTCTTAATATCATCTTCAAGTTCATACCAAAGTCGTCCATCTCGTGCTTTATGAATATAATCACCACCAACTTTTAATAATTTTTGGTGATTCCATGAAATATCTGAAATATCTACCTTTTCTTTTAATATTTCTTTTAATTTAATCAATTAACTTCTCCAATATATACTTTCACACTTATAAATATTAAACTTCAAAACTATTGAGTTTTTCTTCAACATCTTCTTTAAGTTTATTTAGTTCTTCAAGGGCCTCTTTAGACCACTTTTCCACTTGTTCTTTATTTTGACTCCACTTCTCCGTTTGTAATTCTATATCTTTAACTCCCACTTGATCAAAAATCTCTATAGGTTTTGATGTTTCTTTTTCCCAATCTTCTATACTCTCAATTTGGTCTTTTATATAGGAAAGTTGATTATTTAACACCTTTTTTTCTTCCCATTCTTCATATTTTCCGTCAATTCGTAGTTTATTCTCAAATTTTACTTGACAATCAAAACAATGATTATGTAATCTATACATTTTATCATCCAATTTCTGTTTCATTACCTTATTACATTCTGGACAAAACCAAGGAGTCTTTGCACCCTTTAAAGCGTCCATTCGGTCATTTTTCCTCTCTCTTTCTGCCTTTATCTCATCTCCTCGCTTCTTCTTTTCTTCTAAATCTTCCATATGGACAAAAATTCGTTTTTCTGGTGCTTTACCATCTAAAATATCTTGTCTTGCCTTAACGTGTCTTTGATGTTCGTTCATAACTACTCCTAAAAGGTCATTAGACCTGTTATTTGATTGATTGGAGCGAAGGCTCCTGTAAATTTATATGTTTTACCGTTATATTTGAAAACTATTCCCTCTGATGGAACAATTGAATCTAATCCACCGATTGACTTCAATTTATCTAATTGTAATTTTAATGTATTAAGTTTTTTCAAGTCTCCACCACTCCTAACATTACTAATAGCATTATCTAATTGTTTCTTAACTCGTTGAACTGTAGAATCTGGACTTGCTGCTAACCAACCACTTACATTTTTCATTATTTCTGCACCCACTTCAAAAAATAATTCTTCAAATGGTTTCATGTTTGCCTTTACCATTTTTGAATGGTCAACTTTATCTGTAGTTAAAACCCAATCTAAAAATTTTGGAAATTTAGCTAAATCTTTTCTAATTTGTGGTATTTTATAAGACTTATCAAAAAATGCCCATCTCTTAACAAGTAATTTATATGATTTATTTGGTATTTTTACACCAAATTGTTTCTCGGCATTATGAATAAATTCTTCCCAAAATCTTTGATGGTAAAGTGCCAATGTATCATTATCTTTTAATCCATAAGTTTTCTGTAATTTCTTTAATTTACTTACAAAATACTGTTTCTTCTTATCAAAATCTTGATGTTTAGGAACTGTTAAAAAATTAGGTTTTCCAATTTTATAATGTTTCTGTATATTCTTATTTACTTGTTTAATCATACCTGCTAACATTCTACCACTACCTTTTACTTCACCTACAGCTTTTCCACTATCATCATATTCAAGTGCTCCGTGAAATACAATCTCTGCCTTATCATAATTAATCACATTTGCTGACTTGGGCCACATAACCTCTAAATTCATCCAAGCCTTACCATTCATAAAAATCTTATTTCGTTGTTTATCAGAAAGTGAACCAATAGCCTTTTCTAAGTCCTTTACGGCAAAACTAAATGCGTCCGAAATATCCCCCCTACCTTTAAATTTTGAGATTATTCCGTTTGTGTCTAATGCAGTTTCACCTGCATTTTTAAGATGACCTTTATTTCTTGCTGCTATCAGTTTTCCACCCGTTGCTTCGGTAATTCCTTCTTTAGATAATTTTCCAAACTTATTAACCATCATCATAAAAATACCTTCATCATAATAACCAAATGCCTGTTTAAAAAGTTTTGGTGTTGGTTTTGGATCTTTATTTGGATCTAACAGATTTCTCATCACAGTTCCACTAACTTCTTTTCCACCAACTTTAATAGAAACGTGTGGTGCAGTTATAAAATATCCGTGTTCTTCATATCCTTTTATGTTCTTCTTATTCTTTTTATAATCTTGAAAATATGATAATCCACCACTTTTCTTTTTACCACCAGCCAATCTTCCTGCATCCTTTTCTCCAAATATATATATCACGGCAGTAGTCTCAGAATCGTATTTTTTTAGCACATTATTTGCTACTAATGGAACTCTTTCCTTTATAATACGATTTTTAGGAATCCCCATTTTAGTCATATGTCGGACTTTCTCACTATAATTAAATGGATGTTTTGGTGGTTTCTTTATATCAGAAGTTGTAATATATGCTTCATCTACTTGTTTCTTTAACCACTCAAAAGTTTTTTTATGATGTGGTCCAAATGGTTGATATCTACCACCATAAATACCAATTACTTTTTTAATCTTTTTAGTATCTTCTAATAACCACTGCTCAAAAACTTCCATTGCTTCTCTCATACCACCAGTTTGTGCATCATGGTATTTAGCTCTATTATACATCGTTTCCACAATTTCTTTTTGTTCTGACTTAGCTCTATTTTTAATTGAACTAATAGTACTATTTGCCTTATCTACTGAATCATATCCAGAACCTTTTATGTAATCCAACATAGTACGTGAATAGAAATACTGTTCTCCTGCTTCATTAAGTTGTTCTAATTCATGTTCTTTTAGAATTGGATTTACAAGTTCTCCGACAAGTGCACTATATTTAGGTTTTTTCGTAGTTGGAACAAATTGTTTATATTTTTCTTCTGGAGCATGTTCATATTCCTTTACAATAAAACTAATTTTAGACTGATAATCGTTTGGAAGTCTATTTTCTATACCAAGAAATTTTACTGCCCCTGGAACAAGATAAAGTATTATCTCCCCCTTGTTTAAGTTCATAAGTACCTGACTTGAAGTCCAGAGTTTATTTTGTGCCCTAACTAAATCGTATTTAGGTCCCTTATCTTGTTTATGATTATAAAATGCTGGAAATAATTCTTTATAATGTGGTGTTTGATGAAGAACATTCAATGCATTCATCAACCTTAACTCTGAAGATAGTTTGTCGGCACCTCTTTGATAACCTTGTTCTGTATGTTCTATTCCGTGATTAGTTCTCACTATTGGTTCTTTACTTAAATCTTTTATCTTTACTACGGGTTTAACTCTACTCGTATTTTCTATTATCACGAGTTTTTTACCATCACCAATTATAGTATGTCCCTTAATTCCACCATGATAAGATACTAATGATTTTACCGCGTCATGTAAAGTTGTTTTTGCAAGTGCTTCTCTAATTCTTGCACCATCTTTAGACATTGCCTTCTTTTTCTTTGACTTATCAAAATCTTTCTCGTCTCGTTTTACGAATAACGCAGAATTTACCAAACCTATTCCGTGAGAATTCATTCCCTCTGTCCAATCTGTATCTTGGTCTATCACATAGCATAACTCTACCCCATAACCAGTTAGTTCCCTAACTACTTTTAAATTTGGATTATAATTTCTATCTCGGTTTTTACCGATGACCATATCATTACCAAATAAAGATGCTATTGCAATACATTCTTCCATGTGATTTTTCATCTTCGTCCACCTTTATCAAAATCTTTTGAAAACTTTTTGAGTTTACCAAATGCTCTAAACTTTTTCATCTTCTCTTGTTTTTCCCACCTCATTTTATCAAACACTTTCATTCTCATATGTTGTTTTACTATCCAATAAATATCAAGAACATTACCACCCATTGATTTTATCCACTTACCATATTTCTTAACCAACTTGGCTGAAACGTGTTCATGTCCCCAATGTGTAATATATCCGTGTTTTGGATGTATTCCTGCTGTTTCGTCTTTACCTATATCGTGGAATAATGCAGCGAGTGCAAAATCTATATCACCAGTTTTCAATGCTCTATTCGTAACTGCTATAGTATGTTTCAATACATTACCTTCAGGATGCTTATCTCGTCTTTGGTCGTATTTTTTTAGATTATACACTCGCTTTCTTAAATCACTTGGTAAGGCGTTAAAAATGTCTTTAAATTTCTTCGGTGTTTTCCGAACTGCTATTTCATCTATATTTTCACCAAGTAACTTTAATAATTGTGTCATTATATGTGGATTATTACCAAGAAAATGTTGTAATTTATTTATATTTAAAGCATAATTTTTTGGTAACACTTTTTTCTTTACTAATATGTTTAGTGCCTTTTTTATTCTTGGTCTATGTAAAAATGATTCACTTAAAAATTTCTCTTTCTCCATTTGTTTTATTACTTTTCCTATTTCAGGTCCTTTTATATCTGTAGGAACTTCGTTTCCTCTTACTGATAATTTAAACTTAACTAATTTCTTTAAATCTTTTCCTATATACTTACCAAATAATATAATCTGTCTATCAGTTAAACTCGTTTTTTCTTGGAACTTTTTAACCATATAAACATTTTCTGGTTTAAAATTCTGTAAAGAATTCAAAAATGAAATATTTGTCCATTCTTTGGCAGAATACTTTAAACTATTTAGTTTTTTACCCAAGGAACTTACATCATTTTTTCGTAAAATCCAAGCTAAAAATAAAATATAATCATTTTCATTTACATATGGTTTACTTACCTTTAATCCAGGAAAAATCTGTTTTGTAAATCCAAGTTCATCACTTAATTCCATATATTTTTTTGGTGATTTTGCTTTAATAATTGATTTCACAAATTCTTCTCTAATTCTTTCACTACTTACCCCCTGTAAACTTGGGTTTTTCTTTAGTGCTATAAATGTATCAGCATGTATCTTACCACCAAGTGCCGCATTAAATCGTAATGCTCGTAGTTTTCTTAATGGATCTTCATCAAACCTCAATTCAGCCTGTCCCACAGTTCTCACTAACTTCTTCTTTAAATCTTCTAACCCACCTACTAAATCAACTATTTCTTCTCGTCCTATATCATAAAATAAGGCATTTACAGTTAAATCTCTCCGTTTTATATCACCTTGTATATCAGTAAAATCTACTGCCTTTGGTCGTCTACCTTTTCCAATGTCTTTTCTGAAAGTTGCTATTTCATGACCACCAACTACGACAACTCCGAATGACTTACCAACTTCATAAGTCTTAAATCTACCTTGTTTTGCTATTTTCAATACCTCATCTGGTGTTGCATCAGTTGCCATATCAAAATCCTTTGGACTTTTTCCAAGAATTGCATCTCTTACTGCCCCACCAACAATATAAAGTTGTTTCTTGTTCTTCTTGAACAACTTGTATATCTTTTTGATATCATTGGGAACTCTTAAAAATACTTTGTTCCTTTCATGTAATGGTAATAGTTCTGTAAGACTAATCATTACCCAATACTCTTGATATTATTTCTCTTATTTTTTTCCTAAGAACTCGTTCAGTTAAATCGGTTTTAACTATCTCCAACTCCTTTGACGAAATTCTATCTCTTCTCTTTCCGATTTCTCTCGGTTCATCTATATGAAATTTTCTCATAATTTATCTCGGTGGTTTTAAGTCCCAAGGACCCCAATGTTTGTTTCTTACCATAGCCAATCCTGTTTGTTCTGGGGTATATTTATAAATCTTATATCCTTTAACTGGAAAGTTACCTAATGCGTAATATAATTTTTTTGGAAAATTTATATCTTGTCCATTACTTTGGTCAATACACCTACTACCATGTTCTACCCAAGCGTGTCCAAATGGTTCTCCATCTGATTGTAAAATTCCTACACCATGACAAAGTTTCCATTTCTTTTCATCAGGAGCAGACATTTTCTGCATTACAATTCTACCATTGGCCATATAGCAATCACCACTTGGCATTAGTCTAACAAACCTATCTTAGACCAATTAATCATCACATATCTCCTTACTTGCATAATCACTCAAAACATCTGGTAAAAATGCGTGAACTAAAAGTGCACCACTTATTTTCATTGCTCTCCACCAATGTTCAAAATATCCTACATTTTGTTCTTTTAAATGTTTAATCATTTCTCAAAATCCATCGAATAATCTTGACCACCATATTTATCCCAACTTGCTATAGTGTCATAAAAATCTTCATATTTAATTCCAGTATTGATAACTTTCTTTATCACTTGAACTCTTTGAATACTCTTATCATCTCCTCTACCTTTTGCTGCATCATATGGATTATCTGCCTTTGGAAATTCTAATTGAGTATATCTACCCTTTTCAAACCAAGGTTCAGGTTTACTACTGTCCACTCCTAACTTTCGTTTTTTTCGTGGACTTGTCCAACCCGTATCTGGTTCTCCTGCATCTGCTCCACCAGTTGAACCATTGTTGTGAGAATACTCATTTAATATGTCAAGTAATTTAATCATTTTTTCAACAACTTCTGTTTCTCAATCCACTTCTTGGCTTGTTTATTTTTAATTGGTCTTTTAATAAACTTACTAATACCCTTTCCTACTAACATATTAAACTTTTTCTGTGCTTGTTTTGGATTTAAGGTAGCGTTATTATCAACTAACAAAAAGTTAGCATTTCCAAATAGTCCTTGAAAAACTGCCATATTTTTTTGAACATCTTTCCAATATTTTTCAACAACATCTGCAGGTAATACTCGTGGTCTTTCTTCATTTCGTTGCTGTGCAACTTCTAATGAAGTATTTACAAATACCATAAAAGTATCATATCCCAATTTCATTAAATCTTCTCGTTCATTTTTAACTGACTTATACTTATGACCAGTTCCATCAATAATAACACCTAATCTACCCTGAGTATAATTCTTTAATCTTTGTTTACTTAACCCCTTTGTATGAGTTCTCATTCCACTATAATCATCATCCTTTGGATCAGTTAATTGTCTGAATAATTCATCAGGCATATTATCAATATCAACAGTTCCAAAATATTTTCTAAGAAATCGTTCTAATTCTGTATCTTGATTGACCATTTTTAATCCATATGTTGATGTATTGATTTTTTCGGGAATTCCGAATAATTGAGAGGCTACAAAGGATTTACCGCTTCCAGGACCACCAGCAAGAAACACTGCTTTAAATATTCCTGGGTCATTTACTCCCTCATTTAGTAAATCCATTAACTTTATCATAAGCAAACTCCGTTTAGATACATTGATTCACTAATAAATATAAGATAAGTAAAATATTAGAAGTTATTTGAAATTCAAAAATCTTGGATTATTATTTTTTATATGGTTTATCATATTCTGAATCTCCAAGGCAATCTTATATTGATAAAAAAACCTATTGTTATTATCGTCAAATTTGGTTGAGTGGGCTATCGAAGTTGAAAAATCAGGTCTCACTAATTTATAATTACCAAGAAAATTGGTTTTATCATCATACTTTTCCCAAAATAAATCTAAAGTTTTTGAAATATTTGAATTAGAAAGTTTATCTCCAAAATGTCCTATAAAATCCTCTTCTACATTTTCAAACAGTCTATCCTTTTCTTGTAACCATTTTAAAAATTTTGGATTACTTAATCTTGATAAATCTAAAAAATATACATTAGGAAGTAAAGATAATTCCCATAAACTTATAGTTGCAGGTGAAATGTGTTCGTAAAAAACTGCATGACCACCATACATCCAACTTACATCTCCCCATTTATTATGTAATCTACATATTGCCTCTATTCCGCACTTAAAAATATAATCGTGTTCATCTATTTTGTTGTTTAAATAATATCCATTTCTCAATCGTGTCACAAAATCTTGTAATGGTGTGATTCCTTCCCAACTAACGGATTTACCAATCCAAAGATTTTCTATCCCACATAAATTACTAACCTTATCATGATAAAATATATCTTCTAAAAATACTTTTAGTTCATAAATATATCCACTTTTCCATAAGTTCATAATATCTCTAATCAAAACAACATATATTTTATTTTCATCATATGATTCATCATTAAATTCTTTTAAAAACTCGTTATTTGCTCGAAATTCATCGAGTGATGTGCTACCCATTCTTGCACTCTTACCAATAACAACTTTATCCGTTCCTATTCCATTAAATAAAACTGTATCTCTAAAATTATCTTCCACTCATAACCTCTATCTCATTAACTTTATATGAACCTTCCCTACGTCCCCACCATATTCGTGTGGCATAATCAAATCTATCTTTTATAGTTTCATCCATTACGGTTAAAGTATGTGATTTTTGTTTCAACTTCTCACCTTTCTCTGTAACTTCAAAAACATTATAATTAAATGTATGTTCTTTTGGATACTCTGTATTAAATTCAAATAACCTAAGTTTTTGATAATTAATAACATTCTCTATTATATCAGCATCATCCTTTAAAATATCTGAAAAACTTTCATATAAAAAATCTTTCATTTCTTGATAAAATTCATTCCTTTTATCCAGAACTATTAATGTAGTAGCCTCATCTGAATCCCAAGTGACATCTGAAACAGATGGGACAACTCGACCCCAATAATCAAATCCTTCTACTGACCTTATCATCGCGTCATAAGTTTCTATAAATTCCTTTCCCAATATAGTTTCTTTATTACGGATAATAAAATTCATCAACTTCTCATAAAACTCATAATAAGAAATTTCATAGTGATTCCTGAAAAATCTTGATATAAATTGTGTATGACCAAGAAAATGTCCAAATGTAAATAACCACCTATACATATATGCTAATTTCCAATCTTCATAACTCATCGTATCAGTTCCAACAACAATAGTTTCTGTTTCTGGTGTTTGGTCTTTCATAAAACTGTTATGATAAAAAGGTCTTTTAGTTTCTACGAGTTGTATCCCATATTCATTTATATATTCAGGATCACGAAATGGTGTATTTGGAAGTGCAGTTAATATATAAATTGCCATATAATTATGACTTCCAAATTCCATTAAATCTGTTACTCCTCTTTTAAAAGTATCCAAGGACTCTTTAGGAAGTCCCATTACGAAATCGAGATATGTAGGAACATTCCTATCTTCATATAACTTTAGAGATTCTTGTAAATTCTTTTCAGTTATATTTGACCTCTTAATAGCATCTAATGACTCTTTATTTAATGTTTGAACTGCAACAGTAACACCTTTGTTTAGTTCTCCACTTTTTAATACTTCTGCAATAGGTAATACTTGAGTAGGTTTACCCTTTGCCCAAACGAACATACCTTTTTTTGGATACCCATACTCCTTATTAACTCCTACTAAATATTTTGATAAATCTAAATCTCTATCAAATAATAAACCAAAGTTTGGATTTGCATCATAAAAAAATTCAACTTTATTCTTTCCTAACCATTCTAATTCTTTATATATTTTATCCAATTCTTGTGATTTTATCTTTTGAAAATACAAATCCCCTATCTCACAAAATGTACATCTATAAGGACAGCCTCTTACACTTTCAACTACTGCTTCAAATTTATAATCTATATTACTTTTTACAATTCTATTAAATGTCCCATCAAGATATGGACTTGGCATTAAATTTATATCTGTAATTCTTTCTCGTGTTTCAGTTGTGAATGTTTTATTATTCTTTAACTTAACCGAACATCCTTTTACTTTAGTAAAATCTTTATTTTCTTTTAAATTTTCTAATAAAATATCTTTAAATGTTAATTCTCCCTCACCGTGGACAATCAAGTCCACATATGGTTTCTCTTTAAAAAATATTTCCAACATTTCTTTATTGTTACGAGGCACCATCTCTCCACCAAAAACTATTAAACATTTTGGGTATTTTTCTTTTATTTTTTTTGCTATATGATTAGTAATTTGCCAATTCCACACCCAACAAGAAAATCCTATCACATCAGGATTTTTAATTGAATTAATAATATCATCTACATTCTGTCTATGATAAAACCAATCAACTAATTTATAATTGTCTATTATATTTTTATCTTTAGTGCAATAAGACCAAACAACACCAGTACTATATGGCAATCGAATTTGATTTGCGTAAACATCCGATATTTCAACTAAATAAAGTTTTTTCATATTATTCCATAACTCTTTTTAATACATCCTCTATTTTCTTTTCTGCTACTGAAAAGGCTTTCTCATAATAAGTATTCTGATTGTGTATTAAGGTATCAGAGATTGACCAATATAACTCGTGTAGTTCTGATAATTTCATGTTACATAATCTATTTAATTCATCCATAACCATATTTAATCTTTTCAATTTATCTGGTTCTCTATCATAAGATTCATCTATAAACGGATGAAATGTTTTAAATCCAAGTTCTTTTAATATTTTTAAAGTTCCCATATTAGACAAATACAAAAATGGATGAAAATTAGTTATTGGTTTATAAATTTTTTCGGACATAAATATAGAATAAGGTTCGTTATCATTGTATGAATCAAAAACACTACCAACAACAAAACTAAAATATGTTTTTAAAAAAGATGTTTGAATTATAACACTATCCCAAATATTTTCTGAACTAAATATTGTATCTATGTCTGCCACCCAAGGTAAATCTTTTCTAAATTTATTAATCAGCCTTTTATCATAACCTTCTTCATTATAAAACATATCAATTCCCTCTTGTAAAGAAAATTGATTATCTTCAATTCCATCAAAATCAGATGGAAATGATACTATACCTTTTTTATATAACTTATTTCTAAACATCTCCAATCCCGCCACACATCTATGTGGATGTGGAGAGCGATTGTAGGATAAAAAATGTTTATCTCTAATTGTATCTTTGGTTTTTAATAAATCTTCAACTGTTAAAACATTAGTCTGACAATCTACATATCGCCAAAGTTGCCAATAATGTGGTATTGCATTAATTTTACTGTCTGAATAATGTTTTTTAAACTCAGTTTCAAGAATAAAATTATTATCACTAAAAACTATATTTCTCTCATCAATATTAAACTTTTTAAGTTCTGATGTTAATAAATTATAACAATCATCACTCAAAATCCCATCATGTTGGTGTCCTTCACATTGATTTAAAAATATAATCTTCACTCTACCCAACTTAATATCATTAGATACTTTCGAGTTAATTCTACTAAGAAATCCCTTCTTTAAAAATTCACCTAAATGTTCTGCCTGTATGTTTAAAACATAATCACCAGTATAAGTTTCAAACCCACCCTTCCAATCATTTTTATTATCTGCACTATCTTCTGAAAAAATTATTCCCTCTGGGTTTGCATTAATCCAATATGTAGGCTTTTGTCTTTTTTTAGAAACATCATCAAACCCATACTGATATGAATAGTTTTCTTCATCACAAAATGGTCGTTGTGTTAATTTAATTATTTTACCATCTTTTGTTCTTATTTCTCTATAATCTCTATTTTTCATATAACCCCATAGCTTTATCAACTATGTATACCATACTATCCTTATAATTATTTTGCACCATTTTATGATATACTTCATAATTGTAAATCAAAATATCAGACATTGACCAATGTAATTTATGAAGTTCCGACAACTCCATACTACATAATTTATTAACTTGTTCCATTACCATATGTAATCTTTTCACCCCGTCTGGTTCTTCATCATAACTTTCATCTATATATGGATGGAAGGTTTTAAATCCAAGTTCTCTTAATTTTTTCAAACTACCCTTGTTACCAAGATATATTACGGGATGAAAATTAGTTAAGGGTTTATAAACTTTTTCGGTCATTAAAATTGTATATGGAACTTTACTGTTATAACTCTCATACCAAGTTCCAACAACAAAACTAAAGTATGTATTAATAAAAGAAGATTCTATAATAACACTATCCCATATATTTTCCTTTATAAATATATCTTCGACATCTGCAATAAATGGTAAATTATTTTTAAAATCATTTATTACTTCACTTTTAACATTGTCCTCACAGTAAAATCTATCAACTTGTTCTTGAATAGAAAACTTGTTTCCCTCTATTCCAATAGTTTCCGATGGAAACGACAATATACCCTTTTCGTGTAAATCATTTTCAAATAGATATAATATGGCAGCACATCTATGTGGGTGTGGTGAACGATTGTAGGATAAAAAATGTTTATCTCTAATTGTATCTTTTGTATTTAAAAAACCATCAACTGATAATATACCATTATTAACTGCATGTCTTTCTTCCCACTTGATAGTTTTTGGTTTCATTTTAACCTGTTGATAAAAATATCTCCACATTTGAAAATTGTGAGAAAAAACTTTTATTTTACTATCAGGATAATGTTTTTTAAATTCTTCTTCGATAATAAAATTATTATCGGTGTAAACTATATTACTTTCATCAATATTAAACTTTAATAATTCTTTCTGTAAGAACTCATAAATTACTTCATTAAGAACACTATCATTTGAACCACCTTCTTCTAAATAAAAACATACTTTTACTCTACCACATTGTAAATCATTCAATATTTTTTTATTAATTCTACCAAACAAACCTTCTTCTGCTAAAGTATTAAAGCTATCAATTTTTATGTACAATACATACTCATCCTTATAGTCAATAAATCCATGATGAAACTCTCCATCTCCACCCCAATCTTCTGTCGAGCCACTTGGATAATCTTCTACAAATTTACCCTGGAAATTTGAAAGAATATAATATATTGGTTTTTTTCTTTTTTCGGTAGGGTTGTCCATTCTATACATACTCAGATGTAGGTCTAATCCCCTCTATCTTTTCAAATATATCTTGCTCTGAAATATAGCCTAATTTTTCTAAAGAATGACTTGGATCACCATATTTTTTCATAACACTTTGATTATGTAAAACTATATGAAAGTATGTTTTTGCCATTGTGTGTATTTCTTCTATTGGAAGATTACAAATTCTATGAACTTCATCCACCACCATTAACATTCTTTTATGATCATCTACTTCATCATCATACGATTCATCAAAAAATTCAGGAAAAGTTTGAAATCCTATTGACTTTAAATATTTTAAAATACCATAATTTCCTGCAATAATAGTAGGATGAAAACATAATGCACGATAAGTTTTTTCTGTTATAAACATACACTTACCATTATAATTATACTTCTCATCAACATCATCCGACAGAAAATTAGATTCAGTTACGAAACTAAAATAACTATCTTTAAAATGACTAATATCTGCAGTTCTATGGTTCAAGAATTCTCCATCCTGTAATTTAAAATCTTTTGTAGGTACACTATTACTAATACCATCGGTTTCAATATCAAGTATCATTGGAATAGAACCAATAAATTCTTTATCTGGCATTAAATCTTTTATTTGTGGGCTATGTGGTAATTTTAAAAAATCTTCAATTCCATCTATATTATTTGGTTTATCTGGAAGTGTAGGTGCAACAAGTAATCTCTCAGGGTCACCACCACAACAATCCTTAGCTGGTTTACGTGCTCCGTGATTCTCACAACCCCATACATGAATTCCATCCCCATCAGGTGAATTTAAACAAGAAATTAAACCTTTTTTATTAATTTTTCGCTTAAACAATTCGCTTAAAATATATTGCCGATGTGGTCTTAATTGACCATTATAACAAAGATAATAATATGGTCTAATATTACTAAATAATCCTTCTAAATCACTTTTATTCCACGGAAACTCTTGTTGTGACTCTGAAGGTTGTGTTTTATGTTTATGAAGTTGATGAGTTAATTCAAAATTACCATAAGCTAAATATAACCATTCATATGTTCTTAATAAAATGTGGTCGACATTTCGGATAGGGCCACCAATAGTATTTGACATATTAGATTGATATATTACTAATTCTTTTAAATCCCACTCAAGGTCTTTAAAGTACTCTATTATCCTAAAACATTCTGTTGCAGTAAAAAACTCCTCACAATTATTTATGATAATTTTAACAGCCTGTGAGACAACTGGTAGTTTATCATATAGCATCTAAATTCTCCTTTAGTTTCTCATATAACATTTGTTCGCCATCAAACGACATTAAAACCTCTTGATTATGTCTTATCTTCGGTAAAACACTTACATATATTTTATGTAGCTCTTCTATGTCCATACTACACAATCTTTCTACTTCTTTCATTATAAAAACCGCCCTACCAACTGGATCTTCTATTTCATCATAACTCTCATCAAACATCTCTGGAAAAGTTTCGAATCCAATAGACTTCAAATATTTTAATGTATTTTTATTTCCCATCACAATAAAGGGATGTAAAGCTACTGCTTTATATAACTTTTCAGTAAGTCTAACAACATTGTCTATTCCCCACCCAAAAGATTCCCAGGTTGTCTCAGTAACAAGTGAAAAATATGTATCAGTAAAATGTTGAGTATGTATATATCTATCTGTTCTATACTGGTTATCAGCCATCATATGTGGTATATTTACATCTTCTCCATAAACTTCCATGAATTTTTGGGTAAGTGCATTATTTTCTTTTAACAAATAATTGTTATCAATATCAAGAATTAATGGTAACTTTTCAAAAAGTATAGGTAAAGTTGTTAATATAAAATTTAATGGATGATCACTTTCTCGCACGAGCTCTTTAGTATTTTCCGTAGAAGAAGAAAATTCATTATCAAAAAACATATTTTCTATTTGGTTAAAATGTTCTTTTAAATTATCTTCTTGTCTATTTAATGCTGAAATTAATCCAAATTCTTCTAATTTTTTACCAAATAACCAACCCAAAATAAAAAGTCTATGGCCATGTAAATTTGCGTTATAGCACAAATACCTTTTAGGTTTTTTATATTCAGATAAATATTTTAAATATTCTTCATCAAATGGAAAAGAAGAATACACCATTTGGTATATATATTTCAAATCAAATTGAGATTCAATCAAAAAATAATCCCAAGAAATAATTCGTGAATTACCTACGTTTACACCATTGTTCAACATAACGGATACATATTCTTTTTTAATTCCAACATACTCTAAAACATATAAAATAAATTCCAGTAATGGTTTCCCACTTATTTCAGAACTTGAATTTATAAATAATTTCACTTTTCCGTCTTTAACGGCATTAAACACCATTTCTCCAAAAAGTGTAATAAAATGTTCTTTTATTTCATTTTTAGGTTTTAGTAGTATCTTCTTGGGCCAGAATTCAGATTTAAATTCCCAAATATCTATGGCCTTCTCTGGGTCATCTATGTACCAAATATCTTCTATTATATGCTGGGCCAGTTGTAGTTCTGTGTAAGTATCTCCATCTTCGTCCTTGTAAGGAATACCAGGCGTAGCATTAGGAACACCAATCTCAATTACAATAAAATTATTCTTATAATCTCCCGTTGATAATTTTTCCATTTCATCTTCAGTCATTTCAGGAAAGTATCGATTAAAGGGGCTTTGACTTCTCACCGGGCTATACCATTGGGTATCTCCGTTTCTCCACCCACGAAATGTATCTGTTTTACCTAATATAGCTCTCCATTGTGTAAGTTTACGCATTAGAAATATCCATTAATTTATTTAACAATAATTCTTTCCTATCAAAACTCAATAATAATTCATGGTTGTGTTTTATTCTTGGTAGAACACTCACAAATTTTTTGTGTACTTCTTCAGTATCCATTTTACATAATTTTTTTATTTCGTTAAGAACAAGATTAAATCTTTTATGAGTATCTTTTTCGTCATCATAACTCTCATCAAACATTTCAGGAAAAGTTTGAAATCCTATTGACCTTAAATATTTTAAAATACCGTCATTTGCATATAAAATAAACGGATGTGGTGATGCCAAACCTTTATATGTTTTTTCACATATATGTACTAATTCATCATTTTCCCAATTAGAATGCATACAATTTATCGAAGTTTCACTTATGACAGAAAAATAGGTATCTATAAGATGTTCAATATGTATATATCTATCTGTCCTAATATCTCCAAATTTACTACTTAAATTATGATTAATTTTATCCTCTCCATATGATTCCCTAAATTTATCCCCAAGAAAACCACTCTCTCCAAGTAAATAATCTAAATCTATATCAAGAGTAATTGGAAATTTTGGATAATACTCTTTCAATAACTCTACAACTGAATTTTCATAATCACTTATATCTCTAAAATTATACTCTGGTAAATATGAAAGAAAGTTAATCATTTCTTCACTTAAACGTTCCATAGTATCTTCCTGCCTATTCAATACTGAAATTAATCCATATTTATCCAATTTATTGTTATATAACTCCAATACATTAAATAACCTAAACCCATGTAAATTTGCATTATAAGAAACATATCTCTTAGGTTTTTTATATTCAGATAAATACTCTATATTAGAATCACTCAATGGAAAATATCCTGTTGCCCTAAATAATGGTTCTAAATCAAATTCAAAATCATATAAAAAGTAATCCCAAGAAATAACTTTTGGATTCTTAAATTTTTGACTATTATATATTAATACACATGAATTCTTTAGTCCTACATAATCTAATAGAAATAATAATGTTTCAGAAAATTCTCTTGATATCAATTCTGCATGTGAATCCAATATAAGTTTAATTTTATCTGATTCTATCAAGTTAAATAAATCTTTCCCTAAAATTTTACTAAAATATTTTCTTAATTCATCTTTAGATTTTAAAATATGAGATTGAAAATGTGGTGCATGTACACCATCTAAACTTTCTTCTTCAGTTGGATTTTCTAAAAAAAATATATCTCCAATTATATGAAAATTATTTTCTTGATAATAACAATCTCTATCTTCATCATATATAATATCTCCTGAAAGTAATCCCGGAGATATAAATGCAAAATTATTTTTTGAATCTCCAATTACGTCATCTTCATTCACCAAAAATTCACCTTTATTCAAATCCCACTTTTTATATAACACTTCATCATATCCATGTGTAGTTAAAACAGTATCATAAAAATTTGATGCCGAATCGGATAGAAAAAATTTTCCGTCTATGCCAAACAACCCTTCCCATAATGTAAAATCACTTAACTTCATCTATCCCTCAAGTATATTCTCAAATTCAATTCTTAATTGTTTATATTGGTCTGGAATAAAAACATTATAAAAATGAAAATAATTATGTTCTAAAATACCCATTACTGACCAATACCATTCGTGTAATTCTTCTATTGGTAAACTACACAACTTTTTAATTTCTTTTTCTATCAATAAAAACCTTTCTTGATTACTTAAACAATCATCATATGATTCATCAATAAATGGATGAAAAGTTTTAAACCCATATTCTTTTAATTGTTGTAAACTTCCTGGATTTGCAACTAAAATAAACGGATGATAATTCATAATTGGTTTCCATATTTTTTCTGAAATAAAAAGCTCCATATCATCAGGTGGAGCTTCACGATATATTGATTCTGTTACAATACTAAAATATGTATCAAAATAGTGATTAAACGGTGTTGGTGTAACAGACCAACATACAGACATATCTTCTTTATCCAATAACAATGGTAACTTATCATTTAATCTATCAGAATAATTTTCATACTCATCAAGTATATCGCCATCTTGAATCACATATGATATATGATTTCTTTTTAACCAATCTCGTTCATCATGAACTACATCATATCCTGTCATTCCTTTTTGTGGATATGATACAAGTCCTTTGTCTAATAAATTATTTTTAAATAAAGACAAAACTAATGCAGTTCTATGTTGTTTTGGTATTCTATTATACGATAAAAAATGTTTTGGACGTAATTCCTTTTTTAATATCCTCTTTTTATTTTTTGTTGCTCTACTGTTTTTGCCATGATAAAGTTGGAATTTGTGATCCATTACATTCCATTCATTATAAGTCAATGCACAATAATTTACTGGAAAAACATTCATCTCTTTCATATGTTTTTTTATATATAAATTAGAATCACAATAACTTATATTATCGATAGGAAGATTATACTCTTTAAGTAAATCTAACAATAAAGGGTATAACGCCAAAATAGTTCTACCAGAACTTATAGATGTTCCTTCAAATGGATAATATAAAAAAAGTTTTGCTCTTTTAGTTCTTAAATCCTCTAAAACTTCATTTGATATTTCAGAAAAAAATGAATCGCCATTAACTTTATTTTTCTTTTCATTCCACTCCCAAGGCTTATCAATACCAAATCCTTCTGCAAAAAAACGAAAAGATACTGGATATATATAATTAAGAATATCTTTTTTGTATATATCATTTATTGTCATACACTTACCTCCCGAGCCACGAAATGTCTCAAATATAACCCCACCAGTATCACAAGGTGATAAATCACCACATTTAAAATTTATACAGTTATCTACAAAATAACCTTCATCCTTATTATACTTTTCATATCCGAATATTAATTTATCCATTCAAATACCACTCTACAGTTTGTCCTATTCCTTCATCAAAACTATATTTTGGTTTAAATCCAAGTTCTTTCTCTATTCTATCTGTGCTACATGACCTAAACGGTATCGTGGTCGGTTTTGAATTGTCCCATTCAACCTTTGGATTTTTACCCGTTACTTCTAATATAGTATTTAAAATATCTCCAATAGTTATAGTTGAACCATAACCAAGATTATATGGCCTCATAGATTCACCTTTTTCTAATACCAATAATGCACCATTTACAACATCTTTTACATAAAGAAAATCTCTAACCACATCTGGACTTCCCCAAGCTATAAATGGATTTTCATCACTCAATACTCGTTTAATAAGTGCAGGGACTACATGACAAGTTTTTAAGTTAAAATTGTCATATGGACCAAACATTGCAGTTCCCCTACATATTGCAATTTTCATATCTGTTAAATGAGAACAATGTTCCATAACCTTTTCTCTATATCTCCTCATCCAACCATATCCATAATAAGAAATATAAGGTTCATCGTCCCAATACTCATCTTCTGTAATTGGATATCGTCTATCTGGATAACCAGTAGAACTATTCACATCTACAAATCCTTTTACATTTGATTTATATGAGGCTTCCAATACATTAGTTATTACTGCTATTTGATTTAATGCAACCTGAAAATCTGTTGAAACATCAGATGGATGACATATTTTTCCAGCAGAATGAACAACATAATCTGCACCATCCACGAGTTTCATACAATCATTTATATTTTCTAAATCAATATTTTCTAATACTTCTATTCTATCATCTTGTATTTGTAATGGTCTTTCGTGTGTATGTGTTACAACATTTGCATCTCTTGATAACAATTCCTCTAAATAATGAGTGCCTACAAATCCACTACCACCAGTTACAACTACTCTTTTATTTTTAAAAAAATTTTCATTTTCCATTTTCTCATACTCCCAAAACATTATGTGTAATTTTTCCTACAATATTCTAACAAAAAATCTATACTATCGTCAAGACTATATGTAGGTTTCCAACCTGTTACCTTCTTAAATTTATCTACTGATGGAATCTGTAATGTAACATCTATTGGTCGTAATAACGATTCGTCTACGGTAGATTCTATCTCAATGGTAGAGTGTTTTTTTAATTTTTCTAAAATCTCTCCTACACTAACCGCTTCTAATCCACCAATATTATACACTTCTCCAACTTTACAATACTTCATCGATTCCCAATAAGCCTTTGCTACATCACGAACATCAATTAAAGTCCTAACAGAATCTAAATTTCCATGTTTAATTATTCCATTTCCCTCTTTCTCAATTTGTGCTATCTGTGTTGCAAATGATGTAGAAAATATATCTTTTCTTCGTGGATTTATATATCCAAAAGTTCTTGTTCTTACTACATTTAACTTCCAACTCTTATGATATGCATATCCTAAAAAATCTTGAGTTAATTTAGAAACGGCATATGGATTTACAGGTGCTATAGGACATTCCTCTGTAATTGGAATATTTTCTTCCGAAACCTTACCATATAATTCAGATGTGCTACATATCATTATATGTGGATTGATTTCTGTAAATCTTATAGCTTCCAATAAATTAGCAGTTCCCATAACATTTCCACCGACCATTAATAATGGATTAACAAAACCCTCTCGTTGTTTTGCGTGAGATGCTAAATGAAATATACAATCGGGTTTTACTTCAAGTAATACTCGTAATATAGAACTAAAATCTTGTAAATCACATTCATGTATATTAACATCATCTATACAATCTGTTAAATTTTTCAAAGATGGTTCTGTATGCCATCTAACTATACCCGATACTTTAACTTCGGGATGATTCTCTACGATATATTCTGCAAGATAACTTCCTGCACTTCCACCAATTCCTGTTATTAAAACATTTTTAAATTCCATTACATACTCCCGATATAAAGTCTATATCATCTATCTCTAATTCTGGATAATTTGGTAAAAAGAATCCTCGTGAATGGATTTTATCTGCCACTTCACCATGAAATTCACCATATCTATTTACCCAAAATGGATGTAATCCAAGATTACCTGCACTAAATATACGAGTTTCTATACCATTTTCTACCAATCTATTAACAACCTCTTTTCTATGTTCTTTACTTTCTGCTAAAGCTCCGAATGAAATACTACACGGATTATCATCTCCCCAATCTTGAAATTCAAAATGTCCATCTAATTGTTTTGCATATTCAATATGATTTTCTGTCCTCATTTCTGATATCCAATCTGCCTTTTCAACTTGCATCAAACCTAAATATGATTGTAAATCAGTTGAACGTAGATTAAAACCAGGAACTAAAAAAGTAAATGGTTCATGAAAAATATCTATATTATTTTCAATCATTTTTTGTTTATATGATTCCTTTGGTAAATCCTTTCCCCACCCATGACTTCTTAACATAAGTAACATATGATATATATCTTCATCATCAGTATTTATCATTCCACCCTCAATAGTTGAAAATTGATGTCCAAAATAAAATGAAAAAGTGGACATATCACCTACTTGACCGACCATAGTTCCATCTTCATAACTTGAACCAAGTGCTGCACAAGAATCTTCAAGTAAAGGAACATTATACTTTTCAGATAACTTTAATAATTCTTCTTTATAATGTGGAACACCCAATACTTGAACAAATATTATTGCAGAAATTTCTTCGGTTTTTAAAAGAAATTCCGTTTGTTCCAAATCAATACCAAATGTTTTTTTATCTGCATCAACCATGACAGGTTCTATCCCAAATTGTATCAATGGTGAAATTGTAGTAATCCAACCAACTGATGGAACAATCACTTTACCACTTAACTTACCGAGTTCCTTTAATGCATAAACCATTAAAAGATTTGCAGATGAACCAGAATTAACAAAAACAGAATATTTTGTTCCTATATATTCAGCCCATTTTTGTTCAAACTCAACTGTGAGTTCTCCTTTGGTTAATCGTGGATATTTTTTTAACCACTCAATTAACCTCTGTATTTCTACTTCTGTTATTGTTTCTTTTGCTAAAGGATATTTTATTTGTATATCCGTATGTTGAAAATTACTCACTTATTGACTCCAAATACCATTCAATAGTTTTTAAAATACCATCTTTAAAATTAGTGGTGGGTTTGAAACCTTGACTTTTTGCCCTTTCCATACTCATCAACCTTTTTGAATCACCCATTGGTTTTGTTTTATCCCACACAATTTCCTTGTTAAAATAATCAGAAACTATTTCTGCTATTTCTCTTATAGTTACACCATTCCCACTTCCGAGATTTACTGGTTCCGTAACTTCATTCTCTACCATATGTATCATACCTCGTGCTACATCCTCTGAATAAATCAAATCTCTAATAGGTGAACCATCACCCCAAACCTCTAATACATCATTCTCGTGTGCCTTTTTAATCAACGATGGAACAACCATAGACCATTCACCAAAGTTATCATAAGGACCATAAACATTCGCAGGTCTAACGATAGAACATTTGTTCCATCGATTTTCTTCCATATATGCCTCTACATTCATTTCACCTATTCTTTTAGCCCATCCCGCATACCAATCATTTTCAGATGGAAATGTTTTCCAAACATCATCCTCTACAAATACTTCTGCTGGATGATAAACACCAACTGAACTCGTGTATAAAAACCAATCTACATCGGCGTTAAATGCAGCTTCAACCATATTGGCATTAAATTGAATCATAGGAACACTAAATGATGCTGGTGATTCCATACACCTTACAGGTGAACCTTTTATTCCTGCTAAATGAAATACTATCTCTTGTCCTTCACACACCCTCTTACACACATCCCTATTTCTTAAATCATCAGGTAAGTCTGTTTCGGTTACATCTGCACCTCTTTCCTTTAATAATCTTACCAACTGATGACCTATCATTCCGTTGGCTCCTGTTACTAATACTTTTTTATTTTTCATTATAATAATCACCCCATTCAATTAACAAAGTAGAACCTTGTCTGTAATATGCCTTTTCAAATGCAGGAAATATTTCTTCTGGTTCATTTAATAAAACAACATTAACCTCATTTAAAATATCTTTCATCATTTTTGTATAGTCTTGAGTATGTTGAACTCCACCATTTAAAGGACTCGTAGAACCAATTGATGTTCTAATAATCACCTTGGGAGTAAAATTATACTCTGTCATTTCCTGCATCTTGTCCAAATGGTTTACCAAACTATCCATACACCTCAATAAAAAATCAAATCTTGGAAAACAACTAATAGGAACTAATCCTTCTAATGCCATTCCCGTAGACATTCCCATTTGTATTTCTTCAAATACAGGCAATTCAAGTCTTTTTTCTTCAGGTAATGTATTTACTGTATTATAAATTGCATTACCACTATACAAAACTGATTGTCCCAGAAAAATTGTATTTTTCTTTTCACACAACCACTCCATACTTCTTATTAATTCATCTTTATACTTCATTAGAATAATATCCAATTTCCTGTTCCGTGATGTGGATACTCACGTTCATATTTATAATAAATTATATCTTCAGGTATATCTCTACTACCACCCCAAGTTTTGTCTGTTGGTGTATTGGTACTCAAACCATTATCCTCAACTACAAACTGTAATGGTAAATTATGATTACGAGCATATTTATGTGCTTCATAAAATATACCACTTTCAAAAGTCATATCACCTACAAAACACCAAGTTTTATTTTTACTATCATTTAATTTTTGTGCTTTAGCAGTTCCTACTGCTATTGGTATGATTCCACCTACGATAGATGAAGAATAAAATTTTGGTTTTTCTGAATATAGACTCATACTTTTACCACGAACAATCATTTTTGCAAGTTCATCTGGTTTAATACCATGTAATAATGCATGATAATGATTTCTCCAACTACTAAATACCCAATCATCTTCATTAACATCCTCAAATATTTTTATGAGTTCATCTTCGTTACCACCACTTAAATGAATAGGTGCTTTTATATCACCTGCTTCATAAACATCTTTTATCCCACTTTCAAAATCTATTAAAAATTGTTTATCTATCATCTATCCCTCCCGAATAGTATTGGATTATTATGTGGCCATTCAAAAGCCCACATTTCATCATTCCACTTAATCACAAATTGATCATCTATATCTACATAATCTCCATCATATGCCATTTTATAATGAAAAGTACAATCATCACTCAATACAAAATGACCATTACCACAACCAGGTGGAACTAAAACCTGTTTTCTGTTTTCTGCAGATAATACAAATGAATCCCAATCCTTATAGGTTGGCGACTCAGGTCGATTATCTGCAACTATTAAATAAATTTTTCCTTGAACACAACTTATCAATTTCCAAGTTTTATAATCACCGTGTAATCCTCTTAATGTATCTTTTTTTGAATGAGAAACCTTGTCCATTTGCCAGTTTAATTTTGGATATGACGTATCCCAAATCGTGTAAATGTCTCCACGAAAATCTTCCCATGCATCTGATTTAAATTGTTGTAAATCTCTAATCATATTAATTTATTTTCTCTTATATAACCAAATAACTCGTTTGCAATTCTTTTATGTCCATTTCTATTCGGATGATGACCAACTGACCATAAATCTTTATTTCTTTTTTTATTCAATGAAAATTTAAAATGTGTATTGTTTTCTTCTAATGTAGAACTTGGCTCCTCATCCCACCAAGTTGCAACCTCTATATTTTCCATAACCGAAAACATATTATCATACTTTTCATCAATATTAAAAAAATGTTTTTTATCAATAAATGATTCTAAATTAGGTAATATACTTTCTACATTACTTTCTTCTTCGTCACCTATTTGATTTTCATCAAAATTATCTTTAGGTATGTTTGTAAATGCACTAAAAATAACATAATCTATATTATGTAATTTACATAGATTTTGGATTGTTAAAACATTATTAAAATAGTTATACGACTCTATGTAGTCACTATATAAATAGGTATAATATGTTTCATTAATTGATTTAATTGTGCCAATTGAAAGTCCTGTTTTTTCATTTATATCTTTAATCCAACCTTGTTCTTTATCATTTATAACATACATACGATAAAAACCACTTTTATTTGGAACATCTAACCAAATATCTCTCCTACCATATTCAGTTAATCCAAAAACTAATAAAAAATCACTATCACCATTTTTGTTCTTATTTAACCAATTCAAAAAACACCTAACAATTCTTTCATTGGATGCTCCTGATATACCTCTATTTTCAAATGAATCATACTTTAATAATTCTTTTAATTGATTTCCATAAGACCAAGTATCACGAACTGATGAATCATAAACATAATCACCTTCCTCATTTCTCTCTAATTCGTCTCCTGCTGTCCAAGAACACCCAAAAGTAACTATTTTTCTTTCTTTCATTCTATCACCGAAATATCTTTTCT
>Ga0315338_1001248_pt1 | contig 34424 bp, 32 predicted proteins | sample ASW8metaG_FD_204518 | JGI IMG/M metagenome (GOLD analysis project Ga0315338, IMG submission 204518) | Ammonia-oxidizing marine archaeal communities from Monterey Bay, California, United States - ASW #8 | ecosystem: Environmental > Aquatic > Marine > Coastal | place: USA: California | collected... | reverse complement strand
TCTGACCCCGTCGTGAGGATTTCGGTCGCCACATAACGATCTGCACCGTGGAGAATCGAAACAACCGCGACGATGGAGAGAACCGAAACGGCCGTCCCCAGAATGGTCAGGAAACTGCGAAGCCGATTTGCCCAAAGAGTCGACGAAGCGAGTTGCCACAGTTCGTGAGGTTCCAAAGTCTACCTCACCTTTTCGTCACGTTCGATCCGACCGTCCCTCATGCGGAGGATCCGTTCCGCCCGCTGAGCGACTCCCTCTTCGTGGGTGACCAAAATGACGGTGGCCCCGGCCCGATGAATTTCTGCGAACTGTTCGAGGATCTCCTGACCGGTTGCCGAATCCAGATTCCCGGTCGGCTCATCCGCCAGGATCAGGTTCGGTCGAGTAACGAGCGCACGAGCAATGGCCACCCGTTGTCGTTGCCCTCCGGAAAGCTGATTGGGGCGATGGGTCATTCGGTCGGCCAAACCAACCGTCACGAGTGTCTCCTCGACACGGGCGTGCCGCTCCTTCCGCCCGACCCCGCCGTAGATAAGAGGAAGTTCCACGTTTCCCCAAGCCGAGAGGCGGGGCAGCAAATTGAATGTTTGAAAGACAAAGCCGACCTGGCGATTGCGAACCCGCGCCAACTCATCTTCGGACAGGTCCTGCACGGGATGCCCGTCGAGAGTGTAAGTCCCCTCGGAGGGCGTATCGAGGCAACCAATCATGTTCATGAGGGTCGACTTCCCCGATCCCGACGGCCCCATGATTGCGGTGTACTCATCATCGTAGATTCGAAGCGAGACGTCGTGGAGAGCGTAGATGAGTTCGTCGCCGACCGGATAGATCTTCGAGATGTCTTCCATCTCGATGAGAGGGACGACGCGATCCCATTCGATCATGGCCCACCGCCTCCTCGCCCGGGACGGAGGATCTTCTTCTCCTTGGCCTGCTGAACCGGCTCGCCGCCGCGAAGGGCGCGAAGTACTCGGTAGGGTCCGGTAATGATAAGATCTCCGTCGACCAGGCCGGCCTCCTCGGCGTCGACGACTTCGATCCGAGACTCGCTCCGAAGTCCCAGGTTGACGGAACGGAAACGAGCGATCCCGTCCTTCAGGACAAAGACACCCTCGCGAGTCGTGTCATCGTCGATTTCACTATCGAGAAGAGGGCGGGCTCCTCCGCCCGAACGGAGCGTTTTTCCGGCCTGTTCTTCCTGACGCCAGTGGAGGACGCGCGACGCGGGGTGGGCAGCGAGAGCTTGAATCGGAACGACCCATGCCTCTTCGCGCCTCCCGCTGAGAATTTCGACATCCGCGCTCATTCCCGGTCGGAGGGTGGAAGGAGGATCACTGATGCGGACTTCCACCGTGAAGTGCGTGCTCTGGGCAGCGCTCGACGTCCGGCGGCCCGATTGCCCAACCGTGATGACTTCACCTCCCATAGGAACGTCCTCGAGTGCGTCGACCAGAACCTTGGCGGTCTGTCCCGGCGTAATCCGCACGACGTCAGTTTCGTCGACCTCCGCTTTTACCTGCATCACGTCGAGTTCCGACAGCGTCACGATGACTGTGCCGGGATTGTTCATCGTTCCGGTGACCACGTTCTCGCCCACTTCGACATTGAGGGCAGTCACGATTCCGTCGATGGGCGCGCGAAAGACCGTTTCCTTGAGATCCTTCTGAGCCTGTTCGAGTTGGGCCCTAACCGACCCGACCTCTTCGCGAGCGGCATTGCGCCGGGCCCGCTCGACCCGAGCCGTCGTCGAGGCGTCTTCGATTCCTTGAGGTGAGATCAGATCTTGTTGGAAGAGGCGCTGCTTGCGATCCAGATCCTGATCCGCCTGGGTAAGCTGGGCTTCGGTCACGGCGAGATTGGCGAGAGCAGCGTCGAGTCGGGAGCGAGTCTGGACTACCTGAGAGGTATAACGTTCGTCATCGAGCTGAACGAGGAGGTCTCCGCTCTCGACCCGATCGCCTTCGATCACCTCGACTCGGGCGATCCGCCCTTGCACGTTCGAGGAAATGTGAACGTCTCGTTCGGGTTCGATCCGGCCGGGCGCCGAAACCCAGGACTCGATTGAATCCTGCTTCAGCTCTTCGACCCGTACTTCCGGTCCCTCGGCTGAACCACCTTTCTTCAGGCTTGCCCAGATGAAGAAAGAGACGAGCCCAACGACGACGATTCCTATGACAAACCCGCGCGTCCGTGCGCTCATCCGATCTACTCCCCGGCCGACATTCGAATTAGAGGCCGCGGCCGAGGATTCTCCGGCTGAGAGACCCTAAGGCGTACGCCCACGAGCCCGATCCAGCCCGGCGGTGGCCAGATGCAGGTCGACTTCCGCTTCGATGAGCGAAACTCGGGCTCGGGTCAGCTCGACCTGAGCATTGTTCCACTCCAAGAGCGTTCCACCTCCACTTTCGTAGAGTGCCTGCTGGAGTCTAACGCTCTCGTCGGCAAGGCGCACCCCCTCCCGGGCCGAACGGATTGCCTCGGACGCGTTCTTGATTCCGATCATGGCCTCGCGGACATCGAGGGCTACCTGGAGCTTCAGCTCATCAAGCAACAACTCCTGTTGACGAGCCGAGGACTTCGCCCTTTGGATGGCGCCCTTCTGGTTGAATCCATCGAAGAGAGTCCAATTGAGGTTGAGAGTTCCGCCATAGCTGATGTTCCGATTGAGATCCTGGAAAACCTCGTCGATGTGCGTGCCACGCTTGGAGAAAGAGTAGGAGGCCCCCAGGGTAGGCCAACGTCCCCACTCTGATGCGGTAACCGCGCTCTCTCGAGCGTCTGCAGTGACCACGGCCTGTCGAATGTCCGGCCGGGACTGAAGTGCATCGTCGACGATGGCAGCTTCGTCATCAGGCCGAACCTCAACGGGCGGTTCCGGAGGCACGATCTCGACCGGGGAGGACACCGGAACCCCAATGGCGAGAGCGAGGCGGGCCCGATTCGTCTCCACGGCATTTTCCGTGGATATCCGATCTCGCTCGGCCGACGCCAGATTCACCTGCGCCTGAAGGACATCGCTACGGGCGACCGAGCCCAGTTCGTAAAGCGATTCCGCACGGCGAAGCTGCTCACTGGCCAGATCATAGGCTTCTTTGGAGACCTGGACCAACTCTTGGGAGCGGGCAAACTCGTAGTAGAACTGCGTCATGCTGTAGGCGAGGTTCTGCTTCACCCGGTCGACGCTCAGGCGGGTCGCGCTCAGCGATTGACCGGCTTCCCGAACCTGATACCAGGACCCGGGGTCGATCAAGTTCAGTCCCCCACTGAAGACGAGCGATGACTGAATGTCCACGTTGGTCAGATTCGCAGGCTGCGGAACACCGTCGACGACCCGAATCTCGTCGAACTGAGAGACCTGTCGGCCGTAACTGGCCGAGGCCCGGGCCGACGGATAGAAGACCGATCGACTGCTTTTGAGGGATGCCGATGCTGAGTCGATCCCTTCGACGGATTGGAGATAGCCCAGATTCCTCTCCGTGGCCAACTCGATGAGCTGCGGCAGAGTGAACGGCTGACTGACATCGATCTCAGTCGCGGAAGCACGACCCAGAGGGAGCAAAATGAGCCCTCCGATCGCTCCGAGCCATCCGAGGGTTCGACGGACCCGGCGTCCTCGGTGGCGGTTAGACGGGGTGTTCCCCGATGGGCAGCTGACGGAATCCTGGTCGACTCTTGACATCACGTCTCCTTCACACGGTCGCAAAGCGATTGGACCTCTCCCATGTTCCCGCCTTTCGTACGAGAGATCACACAGACTGGTTGCATGAGAGATGCGAACGGACAGAGTAAGAAATCGAACGGACGAGGGAAAGGCCGGTCTCGGGTTCGGAACGGGTGCACAGATCCCGTTCTCGACCGCCAACCAGCACCCCTCTCCCCCGTCAGCGGAGCCGAAACTCGAAGGGGACCCGGATTTGCACGGCTACCGGACGACTACCCTGGTAGGCGGGTCGGAAGATCCACCGCCGGATGGCCGCCAGAGCCGCGTTTTCGAGGCTGGTAATCGTGTCGCTCTCTGCCACCACGGCAGAGGTCACGAGACCGTCAATTCCGACCGTAACGAGCAGAACCACAGTCCCCTCAGCCTCCGCCATCCGCGCCATCTCCGGGTAGCCAGCTACAACCCGGTGCAGAATCTCGGGGCTCCGGGCTTCGGGACCCGAAAATCCGGCGGCGCCTGGCCCAGTTCCCGCTTCGGCGCTCCCGATCGGAGCGGGCGGACGAAGAGGACTCGTCTCCCTCGTCGTGGGAGCCAGTGGATCCGCGAAAATCTCGTCGACGGGTTCGAACACACCATCGTCAATGTCGGGCCGGGGAATCGCGACAGGCTTCGTCGGAACCCAGATGGGAACCTCGAAGACCTTTATCTTCTGAGGAGGTAGCTGAAACGGGGCCTCGACCCAGGCAGGGCCGAAGATGGCAGGAATTCCATGGAGAACGGCCGCCAGAAAAAGGCCCGCGGCAAGCCAGCGACTGTGTTGCTGGCGAAGTTCATAGTGGGCAGAGCTCTTCAAGGTTTCGGTAAAAACGGACATCGGGTACCTCCGGATATCGGAGGACACGGACCAACGAAGAACTAGACCGGGAATGGAGAGGTGACGTGGACGCGTCAAGATTCGCCGAACTGGAACCGTCGCCGCACCCTCGCGAGTCGACGTTCTTTCCAACCCCAAATTCGAACCAACCCACTAGACAAAGGGATCGGCCAAGCCGATCCCTCCCCGAAACCTATCCGTTCAGGCTGAACCGGAACGGAATAATGATACGAACCTTGACCGGCTTGTCACGTTGCTTCGCCGGCTTGAAGAGCCACTTCTTCGCCGCCGCGATGGCGGCTTTCTCTAGTGACTCGATCGCATCACTCGTCTGAACTTTTGCTGCAATGACCCGGCCGCTCTCGTCGATGGTGACGAGAAGATTCACGACACCCTCGGCTTCGGCCTGACGAGCCAACTCCGGATAGTCCGCAGGAACCATATGAACTGGCTCAGGCGGCGTATCGAAGGCGACAAACACTTCCGCACCCCCACCAGAACCGGCGTCGGGGACGACGGGCGGTGCAAACGGATCATAGGTCGTTGGAGCGAGCGTCTCTTCTTCGCTGGCGTCATCGGAGATCTCCGCTTCCTGAGGCAACTCCGGGCGGGAGATCTCCTGAGGAGGCGGTGGGATCACGATGTCGTCAGGAATATCGACCGCCGCGAGCTTCCGCTCCCGTAGCTGATATGGGTGCGGAGTGTACGGAGGTGAGAACACTGCCATCAGAGCATGGATGATGACGGCAAGGACGCCTCCACCGAGGAAGATCCTGTTGTACGCTTTCCTTAGCTTGTAGTGCTCAGATTGCGTAATGGTTTCTAGGCCAATTGCCATGTTGTCCCCTTTACGAACCCGAAAGCTTCGGTTCAACGGTGAATGCCGTATTGAGCGCATTGGCTCGCTTCATCTGCTCGAGACACTCATGCACCAGTCGATAGGGCACTGCCTGGTCGAACTTCAAACCGACAACCGTCTGCGAGTTCTCCTGCAACTTTACCAGCAGGAGGGGCTCGACATCCGACATCCGGACGATGACGTCATCGATCGAAACATCACCGGCCGTGTCGATGTAGATATTCGCCAGATGTTGTCGAGGAAGCTTTTGGCCGGCTTCAGCCCGCGGCAACGTCACCGCCAGACCTTGCTCGATCCGGAAAATCGTGGTCACGATAAAGAAAATGAGAAGTAGAAACGCAATGTCCGCCATCGAACCTGTCGGGATCGCGTTGTCTACGTTCGCTGTGCGTGCAAATCTTGCCATATCACTAGCCTCGGAACATCTTGATCGAGATGCGGGTGGCGTTCGCTTGTTTCACTTCATCGAGGACGCCGACCATGTTGTCGTAGGCTGCGTCGGGATGGGTCTCGATCGAAATCACCAGCTTCTCATTCTCCGCCAGACGCCGTTCCACCTCGTCCTTCAAGAGTCGGATCGAGATAGACTGGTCGTCGACGAAAATGGTGCCAGCAGCGTCACAAGTAACTACCAAAACGTTCTTCCGGTTGATCGGCGTCTTTTGAGACGTCGAACCCGGGAGAATGAGTGGAATCCCCTTCTCGGTCGGAAAGATCGTGGTCGCAATAAAGAAAACGAGCAGCAGAAAAGCAATGTCCGAAAGGGACGATTGACTAATCTCCTCCTGGGGAGGCGCAGCCTTACGGATAGCCATCTATGATGATCTCCTCTGGAGAGGTACCCCGGGCTTACGGCTTGATGTTTCCTGCTTCGAGTTCGTTGACCAGGTCGATGGAAGACTCCTCCATCTCAATGATAAACCGATCGATGCGCGAGACGAAATAGTTGTGAAAAACCTGAACCGGGATCGCGATGATGAGACCGGTCGCGGTTGTGATCAGGGCTTCGGAGATACCCGAGGCGACCAGCTTAGCACTGACCTGCTCCGCGGATGCGATCGCCTCAAAGGCGTTGATCATTCCCGAAACCGTTCCGAGGAACCCGACGAGGGGCGCTATGTTCGCGACGGTGGCCATAACCATGAGCCCGCGTTGGAGGAAGGAAACCTCGATACCGCCACTCGCCTCAATGGCCTTCTCGACCGCTGCCGGCCCCTGGTCCGCCTTCGTCAGCCCTGAATGGATAATCGCGGCAATCGGTCCGCGCGTACGCTGACACGTCTCGATGGCCGAACGAATCCCGTTCTCGCGGAGGTCCACGATGACTCGGGCGATAAACTTCTTCGTGTTCGTGCTCGCCTTTTGCAGCGTTATGAAACGCTCGATAATGGCGGCAAGTCCGACGATCGAGAGGAGAAGAAGTGGCCACATGAAGGGGCCACCCTTCCGGAAGAGCTCAAGGACAGCACTTGGCTGCTTCTCGGCGGCCTGAGCGACCTCGGAACCGGCGTCGTCGACGGCGTCAGCCGCATTCTGGGCCGCGTTCCCGACGGCGTTGGCACCATCGTCCAGAGCGTCACCGGCAGCATCGACGGCATCGCCGGCCGCCTCGCCCATCGCATCACCCGCCGCATCCAGCGCCTCACCGGCGTTCTCGGCTGCGTTTTCGACTGCCGTTCCAGTGTCGGACCCATCCTGGGCCAGCGCAGGCCCCGCCTGGAGCAACGCCGCCATCATCACCAAAACCCAACCCCTACGCAGAACTAGACTCGCAAGTCTCATCGATAGCCTTCTCCCCGAGATTCCCGCTCGTTATGCCGCCCTTGCCGTCACGATCGATGGTGGAACACCCAATCGTGGGGACGGCAGCCACCACGATTTTGTCGACGATCTCAGTCAATAACCCAAATTTGGTGCAAAATAACCGGAAGTCGTCGACTCCCTACCCCTGGCCACCTTGCTCGGAACGATCCTACAAGTTCCCCAGGTTGTGCAAGTCCTTTGTCTGTAAGGATCGCACCACCTCGATCCCTCATCTCCCGCCTTCAGCGAGAGTTCCCGGTTTCTAGCCCAATTTGGCACCGCAAAGGACCGACCGGGCCCGGAAAAAAGTTCTGGGCCCTTCGTACCAGGGGTTGGCGGTTTCCGCCTTCACCTCCTGCGGCCCCCTTCCGATAAAGGGTGAGGATGATGAGGGAGATTCATCGTTTTTGTCGACATGGGAGAAGAGCACCGAATGATTGGCGCACCATTCCGGAACCCCAAAAGGAGCCGGCCGCAGTTGCTCGCCCCGCGAGGAAGCGTTCTCTGTTTACTCATAGGTTTGCTTTGTCTTCCCGGCTTGCCGACGTTGACATCGGCCGACCCGAGTTCCACCGATTCCATCGAGGACGTGGAGACGGCCCCCAGTGACGAGTTCAAGGAAGCTTCGATCTCCGGAGAGGTCGACAGTGAACGCTGGAACGACCTGGAATTGGAGCGGAATCTCAATCCGGGCGGGAGTCATCGTCTCGCCGCAGTCGACGCCTTTCTGCTCGGACGGAAAGCCTGGAACGAGGGGCGGGGCGCTGAAGCGCGGGCCTATTGGATTCGCTCGGCCGAACTCGATCTCAATTATCTCCCACCCCGATTGCAGCTGGTCCAGGTCAACCTCCACTCCAATTTCTCGATCGCGATGGAGTCGCTCCGCGAATGCGGTGAGGTGTTTCGGCGGGACTTCCAGGTCCAACGGTGGGTTCTGAGCAATTCGATCATCGGACTCTGCCTCGCTATCACTCTTGCGGCGATCATGTTCGTCATCGGACTTCTCATCCGTCACGCCCGAGCGCTTCACCACACCGTTCAAGAGACCCTTTCCTACGCGCTTCGCATCGATCGGCACAAAGCGACCTTTCTCGCCATACTCGTCCTACTCGTGCCGATCCTCGCCAACCTCGGCGTCATGGCCAGCGCGCTCTTCTTCCTGTTCCTGTCTTCGTATCGATTCAGCCGGAGCGAGCGAGTTCTCGCCCTCACGGCCGCAACCTGGGGCGTCATCGTCGGCCCGATGCTCATCGTGACGAGCCCGTGGTGGTCGATTCCTCCCGACGGACGGGACGCGGTTCTGGTCAGCCAGGCCCAACAGGATCCGACCACGCCGGCCCTTCGCGGTCGAGTCGCCGACTGGATTCGGGATGAGCCGAGTGGTGTGTCTCTCTATCTCGAGGGCCTGGCCAGCAAGGTCGATCAGGATGGGATGCGGGCCGTCGATTTCCATCAACGCGCCGGTTGGTCAAACGAGATTCCGCGCTGGGTCCTGGAGACGAACATCGGCAACGCCCTCATTCAATCGGGGCGTCGTGAAGCGGGACAGGCGCACTACTACCGGGCGATTCAGCTCGTCGACGACGCCTTTGAACCGCACTACAATCTGGCCCTCACCCAAGCGAGGGAGGGACGATACCTCGAGGCCGATGCCCGCTTCGATCGGGCGAGCCGAATCAACCTCGATCAGATGCGGCACCTTACCGCCAGATATGGTGACAGACCCGAACTCGGCGAACCGATCGATGCCCTTTGGTCAGCTGCCGACCTCTGGGCCTGGACCCTGAAGAATCCCGGACCGGTCATTGCACCGATGCCGATCGCTCTCTTCCTGCCCTTACGTTCCCTCTTGTGGTCGGCTCCTATCGTTTTGTTCGCGCTCATCTTCGGACTGTCGGCGGGACGTTGGCTCCAGCGCATCGTCAAGGTCCACGAGTGCTATCAGTGCGGATCGCCCGTTTGTCGGCGTTGCCTTGTCCGGCTCGACCGTCGGGCTTACTGCCCGAGCTGCGCGGAAGCCCTCGGCGGTATGGCGAATGGGGACGCCACCAAGCTGCTCCTCCGGCGACTCCTCGAAGAACGACCGGTCTGGACGGCGCAGACGGCCCGACTCCTCGCTCCCCTCCTCCCGGGAGTGGGCGCGCTCGTCTACGCTGGCCCGACTCTGGCCTTCTTTACAGGAGGACTGTCGGCCTTGGGGATCGCACTCTTACTCTTTCCGGTTTGGGGTCATTCCGTCTTCTGGGGGCCGTGGCCGGACCCTCTTATCAGCCTCATCCAGCTCTCCGGCGGAATCTGTTTTCTTATTTCGGTCTTCCTCAGCTACGCGGGAATCCGCAATGGAAGACGACGGGCCGGGACGGTCAAAGCCTTTATCGAACGCGACGTGGATCGGACCGCAGCGTAGCGGAGCCTAACGGCGGGCTGAGGTTCGCCAGGAGTTGAATGCATGTCCCTTAGTGGCAATCTCAGTGAATTCAGTGTCCTCGAGACTTTGCAGGTCATCGCACTTCAGCAGAAGACCGGGACCCTGACGATCGAGTCAGGGCGACACAAGTTCGGTCTCCACTTTCGTGATGGCAAACTGATCGGGAGTCAACCGGAGTCGCCGACGGAACCGGACGCTCTTCTCGACACTCTCATCGGTCTCGGGCAACTGGGCCGAGACGAAGAACGCCGCATTCGAATGCTGGCGGCCGATCAGGGTGTCGATCTCTGGCGGCAGATCACCAATAGTTGGAGCCTCGAACCGGAGACCCTCGACGAAACCCGCAACCTCGTTCTGCAGGGAATCCTCGACAAAATTCTCCTTTGGAACAAAGGTCGGTTCAATTTCGAGGCCGGTCCCGTCCCCCCCATTTCCGGCCCTCCCTGGAACGTCGAAACGGCCATGCTCGAATCGATGCGACGGCTCGATGAATCAGCCGACCTCAAGTCGAGCGGATTTGCCGAGACGGCCGTTCCGACCATCGTATCGGAGGCCCCGGTCGACAACGGCTACGAGGCAGAGAATCCCGTCCCCGAAACTCTCGCCCGGGCTATCTTTTCGAAAATCAACGGGAAGCGGTCGATCTCGGAGATCGTCAAGCAACTCGGGGTCGCCGAGTATGATGTCCTAACCTGCCTCCGCGATCTCTCCCAGCGGGGAATGGTGCTGGTCGAGGCCCGGACCCGAAGCAACAGCGTCACGCAGATCCTCATCGAGCAGCCTCTGCGCCTGCGCAGCCCGGCCCTGGCCGGTTTCCTTCTCGTTCTCCTGGTGGGAGCAGCCGCTTCGGGATTCGGCATCCATCACGTAACCAGTGCAGTCATCGGAGCCGAGTTCGAGCGAAGCGAAGAGCTTCGTGAAACGGTTCGCCATCAAACCGCCATCTTGCAGGGTGTCGAAATCTACCGACAACGGATGGGGCGGTACCCGGAGCGCCTGACTGACCTCATCCAGATCGAAGTCTGGCCAACGGATCAATCGCGTTTCCTTCAGGATCAAGACTACATCGCTCTCGATGAGGGGACCCGCTATCGCTGGGAGGGTCGGTACTCCGATGAGACGATCCAGTGGGCGGAAGTCCTGAGGTCGTCGAATACCCAGGCCGAGTCGATGCCGGCTGACTCCTTCCGTCCGTAACCCGTTCGGACGAAGAGAGACCGTGCCCCCGCCGCCAACCCGGCGTCGAAGTCGCTTCGTGTATCTCCGATCATGACGCTGCGAGCGAGATCGAGGTCGTAGCGCTGTGCCGCCCGTTCCAACATCCCTGGAAGCGGCTTGCGGCAATCACACGCTCCGGTGAATTCCGGATGATGGGGACAAACCTCGATCCCGGTCAGTTCGATCCCCTCGGCGGAAAGGAGCTCACGAAGCCGACGATGAATCAGGTCCAGCCCCGGCAGGCCGAGTTGACCGCGGGCGACAACGGATTGATTCGTGATCACGACGAGTGCGAAGCCCGCATCACGGAGAGCGCGGAGTGCCTCGGCCGCACCCTCCTCCAGCACGAGCTGGTCCGGTCGATCAAGATAGGGAACCAACTTGACGAGGGTTCCGTCCCGGTCGAGGAAGACGGCGGGTCGACCGCTCGAGCGCGGTTGGTCAAGGACGTCGACGGTCTCCTCGAAGACTCGCGCCGGTGAAAGATCACGCAGGCACTCGATCTGGGTCGGGCAGGTTTTTCCGAAGCAGGGAGAGCAGGCGAGGTCGTCATAGATGACCCGAGCGTCCGGGCCGATCGGTCCGGTCCAGGTCGGTGAGGTACTCCCGAAGATTGCGACGAGCGGCAGACCAACCGCATCGGCCAGGTGCATCGCTCCAGAGTCGTTCGAAACCATCAGCCGAACCTGGGCCAGGCGCGCCAGGCTCTCCCGCAGGGAACTCTTCCCAGCCAAAGAAAAGCCCTCTTCCGGTCCCGGCGAGACCACGTCGCTGAGTCGCTGACAGAGTTCGGCTTCTTCGGCCCCACCGAACCAAAGGAGGCTCCATCCCCGGGTCCTCAACTTGACAGCCAGCTCCCGGAAATGGGATTCGGGCCAACGCTTCGTTGCCCCGAACGTCGCCCCGGGAGCCAGGGCCACCGTTCGAGCCGGGTCGAGCGAACTATTCGCCCACCAGCGATGAGCATCGGCAATCTCCGCAACGGTCAACGGAAGTCGGATCAGATCTTCGGCGTGGCGAAGCTCTCGACCAAAGACGACCTGACAGAACTCCCGGCCAAGGTCCCAATACTGTTTGCGCAAATGCACCGAGCGAGGGGGCTGCGAAACGACGTGAGTGAGGAGAGGCGACCTCCCGTCCCCCGACCATCCGACGCGAATAGAGACCCCGGCGGAGCGAGCCAGCATCGCCGAAGAGAACGACGGCGGAAAGAGCAGAGCCGCGTCGGCCCTCTCGCGACGGAGACTTTTGGCGACACCGAGAAAACGATCGGGCCGCGAAGAGCCGGGCGGAAGGGGTGAGAGCGTTCGGTAGGGTCGATCGAATCCCGTGAAGAGAGGGGCCGTCCGCCCGGCTCCGAGCAGCAACCAATCCGCTTCCGGTACCGTTCGACCTAGAGCATGAACCACCGGCGTCGCCATCACGGCATCCCCGATCCAGTTCGGCAAACGAAGGAGGATGCGTGGATGTTTATCCGTCACCATGGTTACGGATCCGAAGGCGAAGAGGATTCCGGCCCGGTCGAGCTTCGATTCTCGACTCGTGGAACCCCGTTTGCACCGCGCAGCTGCTCCAGGACGCCCTGAACTGACGCGCTCTTCTCCGAGTTCGGTTCGATCTCGAGATAGTTTTCCAGGGCCATCTGAGCCAGCCTTCGCTTCTCTTGGGCGAGGAAGGCCCGCCCCAGTTCATAGTGAGCCTTCCCAAAATCAGGTCTCAGGTTGACGGACCGGCGAAACAGTTGCTCGGCTCGCTCGAAGGAACCCAGTTCGTAGTGGGCCCGACCCGAGTTGTAGAGCATTTCGGTCGACTCCGGCGCATGCCCCAGGCCGTCGCTGAGTACCCTCGCGGCCGCTTCCCACTCCTCTTCGAGCAGGTAGAGCGAACCTAGGTTGTTGTACATCGAAGGCGAGCTTGGGGCCAGCCGAATTCCTTCCTCAAAAATGACCACAGCTGTTTGGAGATGGCCGGCTTCCGCTGAGAGCGTGCCGAGCTGGCTGAGAAATGGTCCAAGCTCGGGCACTGCGGTGAGGGCAGACATGTCTTCGGCTCGAAGGGGGATCTTCCACTGCGAGGACTCGCGAATGCGATAGAGCCGGCGTTGGACCTCACCCGTCCCCCACTCCGCGATCAGATCAGAATCGTCCAGCAGTTCCTGGTAGAAGTGAGCGGGAACGCCGCCTCGTTTCAAGTTCTGCCGCACCTGGGAGGCGGAAAGGAGCACGTAGTCGAAGTTGGCATACCAACGTGGCCAGTAGGCGAACTCGAACCGTTTCGGGTCCCGGCTATCACGGGGCAGGAGAAAGCTGCGCCCGGGTAGCGGAACATCGCCGGGGAGTGTGCGCTCCGAGAGCAGGAGCCCATCTCCGATGTGCGCTGTCAGCTCGGGGCGTATCTTCTCTCCGAGGGCAAGCGGTGCGAGACGCGACTGCGACGAAAACAGTGGGAGCCAGCCCAGCGCGAGAACCAGAAGCAGGCCGATGGGGGCAAGGCGGCGGATGGAGGAAGGGCGTCGCAGAAGTTCCGCGACCAAGGCGGCCACTCCGAGGGTTAGCGCCGGGACCGCGGACTCCTGAACGGGGCCGCTCACGCGTACACCCGCTGTCCAGGGGCCGAGCACGATCAAGGCAGCGCTCCCGAGCAGCCAGAGGAGTGCTCCCCGTCGGTCCTGCCGGCGCTTCCAGAGCCAAGTCCCCCAACCGATCAATCCCACCACGATCGTGCCCCAGGCCAAACCCGGCGGTCTGAGGCTTCCACTGGGAAGAGCGAGTCCGACGGGAGGGAAACCGCCGCTCCGCTTCCAGTCCAACCAGGCCATGGAGAACCCGTTCCCCAGGTCGACCAATCGAGACGGATCGAGGGCGGCGGCCAGTAAGCCAAGGAGAAGCATCCGGGCGAGAAAACTACCGATCGGTCGATGATTCAGGAGCCCAACGACCACAAAGAAAAGGACGACGGGCCAGAGAAACGGCGCCCAGGCCAGGAGCACGCCACCAGCGATCGCACTGAACCACCCCACTCGAGGTCGAGTAGCCAGCCACGCCGCGGTCAGCTCGAGAAACATCCAACTGGCCAGGAGACCCGGGCTCAGTCGAGAAACGGCTTCCAGGAGATAAGGGCCCAGCGCCAAGCCGACGAAAAGTGACGCCCAGAGCCACTTCACCCCGGTTGCCGTCACGGAGAGTTCTACGGCACGGAGAAAAAGGAGCGAAGCGAGTAGGGCAAAGGCCCAGCGCAGGACGGTTCGATGGCTTTCTTCTCGACTTCGGACGTAGTCGATCCAGGACTCGCCCTCTTCCTGCCGAAAAATTGAGAGGGTCTGGTCGGCTCCGGCCAGAAGTCCGCTTGTCCAAACCGTCGAACCGGGAAAGATCGGTGCGGATTCTCCCGGTTCGAGTGCTCCAGTGACGGCCCGGGCTCGAGCGTGGTGGATCTGGGACGCACCGTCTCGTTCCGGTGGGGCGAAGACGTAGATCCCGATCGAAACGACGACCGCGAAGAGCACGCGAGTTAAGACGGGACCGATCCCCGAAGTCCCCGTCACGCGATCGACTCCTTCCGATCCCAGATTGGGCAAGAGTATCTAGTAGTCCAGGCCGAGTGAGATCGTGCCGCGAGGCTTGCCAAGATTCCGACTCAGGTCGGTCCGCCAGGACAGATCCCACTTCAGTACGGTGAATCCAAGATTCATGCTCGTAGACAGCCCGTAGGAACCGTTCAGGTCTCGCATGCGGAGATTCCCGTCCTCGAAGGCGAACGCTTTGAACTTCTCTGACTGGGTCCAGGCAGCGCCGACGTCGAAGAATATGGCTCCGCGCACGCCTTGCAGGGCGAGAGGCAGAGGCCACCCCAACCGCAACTGCTCGATGAGTGGAAAACGGAATTCGATGTTCGCCATTCCGATCTTCGTGCCGCGAAACTGGCCGTACTCGTAACCGCGGACGGTGTACGGACCGCCGATTCGATAGTACTGCGGGTCACGCCCATCCGAGGACGCCGCCACGACGCGAATGGCCAGCGCGTATCTCTGCCGCAGATTGTAGTAGCGGCGGACATCGGCCAAAGCCGTCCTGAATTTCAGATCACCGATCGTGACGTCGTAGGCGAAACGATCCCTTCCTCCACTGATCGGGCCGGTATACCCGTAGAGAGTATTATCGGTAACCAGGGCGATCCCCGGCTGAACGTAATAGAGCGTACCGGTCTCGTCCGGCAGGTTCGGATCGCTGCTCCTGAAATTGCCACGATAAACGGACTCAGCAACGGCAAGGCCGGAAAGAGAAGCTTCGATCCGCTGGAATCGATTGAACGGGCGAAGCACGGAAACGTTCGCACCACGGTAGATCTGGCTGACGAAGTCATCGCGATCTTCTGCCGCATAGATAAAGAAGTCGTTTCGATATTGGAACGCACTCACCGTCCAATTCGTCCGACGTTTCCGATTGGTGTATCCGAGGAAGAGGTTTGAGTCGCGGAAACTTCCGTAGACGTCTGCGCCCACGAGGATGTTCTGCGTACCGAGAACGTCGGAGAACTGAAGAACAGACTGTGCAGAGAGCCCAACGTTGTTGGCGAAGAAACCGTTCGCTGAGACGTAATCCGCGCTGAACTTCGGCTTGTATGCGTTGATCTTGAAACTGGATGGATCCGGAAGGTCGACGTTGTCGGCGAAGATCTCTGAGACGACGACTTCGTCCTCCCGCACATAGTCGGGTTCGCGCGCGACGACAGGCAGGTTCGACTCACCGAGCAGGGCGCCGTTCTCCGGACCGATCGCCTGGACATCATTCCAGAGCGAGTCGAGTCGACCCGCCACCTCGGGATCGGGATGCTCTTCGTCGTCACCAACCTCGCGAACGGTCGTTAGATCGGAGTCTTCCGCCACAATGATCGGTGCGGTGCGATCAACCGCTTGCGGGGGACCCTCGGCACCAGCGATCTCGCTGGCGAGCCAGGCCATATCCTCGGTCGGTCGGATCCCGCCCTCTTCGTCGTCAGCGGCGGAGGCGGAAATGTCCTCGGCAATGGCTTCCGCGTCGAGACCATCCCAGACCACTCCGTCATCCCAGAGCTCGAGTGGATTCTTCAGGGCGAAGAGGTCGAGGGAACCCCGACTGAAAGAGGAAAAGACCAGACGCTTGCCGTTGCGTGACAGGGTCACAGCGGTTCCGGTCGGGATGATTCCGCTCACCCCTGTGAGGATGTCGGTGATCTGCCGATCCTCACCCGTCTCGAGATCGCGCAGAAAGACGTTGGAGATCCCAGTCCGGTTCGAAACGTAGAGGAGGAACTGGTCCCCTGGGAAAAAATGAGGACTAATATTGATCCCGTCCTGGTCCGGAAGGACATCGACGTCTCCGCTCCCCAGGTCGTAGAGCGCGATAACGGGATCGGAGAAGAGCAATCTTTCAAAATCGGTGTCTGGCCCCCGGTCGGTGACGTAGGCGATCCGCGTCCCGTCGTCGGAGTAGCGCGGTTCACGCACCATGAAACGATCGTCCGTCAGCTGCTCGAGGCCAGAACCATCGACGCGAACTCTGTAGAGGTTCGAACTCCCGTCGTCCATCCCCGAGAAGGTGATCCACTCACCGTCTGGAGAGAAGCTGGGCGAACCGATGCCATCGAGCTCGAGGCGGAGTTTTTGAACGATTTTCTCGTCCCGAACGCGCTGGATGTAGATCGCATCACGCCCGCCCGACAGCGCGGCAAAACAGATTTCCTTGCCATTGGGCGACCAGTCCGCCGTGCTCCTGAAATAGCGCAGACTCTCAAAATCGGGGTTCCGCTCCCCCTTGACCAGACGTTTCTCGACGGAGCCATCGACGGCAGAGGCGAGATAGAGATCGTTGTAAAGCGAACGATCGGAGAAGAAGACAACGTGGTCCCCCTGCGGTGAAATCGCTGGGGAGAGATTCACGTTCGAGAGTTCGCGTTCGGAGTGGGTCAACTGAAAGGCAAACTCATCCGGCGTCTGATGGTTTGCAATCGTGGGAAGATGTTTGACCCGCATTTCCCGGACGAAGTTGTCGCTGAGTTTCTCCAAAGTGATGCCGAGCGCTTCTTCGGAAGCGCGCGGGAGTGAACGGGTCACCGTCATCTTCTTGAAGAATTCCCCGACCTTCTCGTCGCCGAAAGTCGTTCCAATGTAGTGCATGATCGCCTGACCGTACCGATAGACCCGAATGTCGCCGACCCGGTCCATGACCGTGATGGGTAGGAGGTATCCCTCCAGGGCTCCATCCCGGAGCCACATTTCGGTCAACTCATCGACGTGTCCGGTCGAGAGATACTCGGCCATTCCCTCCATGACCCAGAGCGGTGGAACGTAGCGAAGGCCACCACCCACCGACTTGCCGCCGTGGCTGAGTAGGTCGATCTGAAACGCATGGACGAGTTCGTGGGTCAGGACGTGATCGACTTCGCTGTAGTCCCCCGTCACGGGCATGGCAATCCGTCGCTTCATGAACTCGGTGTATCCACCGGTCCCTTCGCTGACGAGCCCGGGCGAGACATGGGAAACCTGAAACTCCGCATGGGATGCGTGGAGAATGAGCGGGACGGGCTCGTGGATCTCGTGATTGAGAATCTGGCTGAGGCGAGTGTAGGCCCGTTCGGCCATCCGGGCAGCGTCCAGAGCTACCCGCTTTTCCCCGTCGTGGAAGTAGACACGAAAGTTCGGCGTCTCGATGATCGACCAGTCGTGGGTCTCGTATTGGACCTTGTTCTGACCGAAATACTGAGCCGAGGCCGAAGAAGCCAGACAGAGGACTGAAGCCAGCAGGGTAAAGACAAATTTCATTGGGCGCTCCCGCAGCGACTGGGGCTCACGTAGAGAAGCCCGTTTAGAGCGATAGTCGACACATTATTTTTTTGACCCACCCCGATCACGAATACTTCTCTAGTGTACCGTATCCGCGCTTTAGGCCAAACCCCGGAGAAGTAAGGTAGTTCCAAGCGGGACAAAGAGATTGTCGAGCCCCCAGAGGCTAGTGCCTTCCAGAATAGTGGCCAGGGCGGCGCCTCCAACAATGGCGGCGATGCTATAAGAATCGGCCCCCAGCCACTGACCAGCCACGAAAATTGCCAATCCCGAAAACACGAACATCGCGAACGAGCCTTCCCAGGAACGATACCCGGATCCGACCCGATAACGGTGCTTCCCCCATCGTTTTCCGATCAGAGCCGCCGCCGCATCGCCCCATGCCAAAACGAGGATTCCAGCCGTCAGGGCGGCCCGTCCGCCCTCTTGATTCCAGAAGAGAACAATGAGAAGGGCAAACGAGAGTGGAAAAAGGATGGTTCCGAGATTGTCTCCCGCCTCCTCATCCATGGCCCGGACGAGTTTGAAGCGATAGCTGACAGCATTGAGCACGACGAAGACGGCGGGAAGAGCGGCCGCCCAGTAAGGACTGTCGAAGAGGAGAGCGGTCGGGACGATCCAGGTGCCGATTCCGACATGAATGATCTTCCGGCTCAAATCGAAGGTAACGGCACCGGATCGACGGAGCCCCTCGGCTATCGCCACGATCACTCCGACGTAGAGAAAGGATATTAGGGTCAGGTTCATGTCGGACAGAGCTTGGTTCCTCCCCGCCCGACCCTTTAGGCATCAGGCAGCGTCTTCGGAGCGCCGACGGCGAGCCCCTTCTTTGGGATCAACGGCGCCGGCCGCCTCGCTGGCCTCCTGCGCATTCCGGGTCCAGACGACACGATTGCGGCCTTCATCCTTGGCTTCGTAGAGCACACGGTCCGCCGAAGCGATCAGAGACTCGCAGTCACAACCGTCGATCGGGAAGGAAGCGACTCCGAAAGAGGCACTGAGCGTTTCGTGACCGCGGCCTTCCAACGTGTCACAAATACGTTTCCGAATCCTCTCGCTCAGCGCGAGCCCGCCCATCGCCTCGGTCCGGGGCAGAATGAGAAGAAACTCATCACCCCCATACTTGGCCACGGTGTCCGTGGCCCGAAGCTCGTGCCGGAGTAACGCGGCCAGTTGCCGCAGGACTTCGCTCCCGGCCAGATGACCGTGGGCGGCATTGTACTGTTTGAGATTGTCGACATCCACCATCACGATGGTAAATACCTCGCCATAGCGTCGGGCGCGCTCCAGCTCCGTAGCCAGGTTTTTTTGGAGGTAACGGTAATTGGGAATCGAAGTCAGTGCGTCCGTCATGGCGAGATCTTCGAGCCGTTGCCACTCGGACGCATTGTCGAGTCCACTGGCCATCGCACCAGACAGGCACTCGAGCAGATCAGACGAAGCCTCATCGAGCGGCGGGTCTCCTTCGAGACGCCCCACCAGCAACCAACCCATCCCGGCACGACAACGCTGCACGGGAACGACGGCATAGCCGACCGTCTTCCGCCCGGGAACGCCGTCCGTCGTCTGCCGGAAGCTCGTCTGCCTCCCCATCTCGTTCTCAAAGAGCGACTCACCGCGTGAAGTCACCTTACGGGCGACGCCTTGCAGCCTTCCAACCACTTCCCGCTGCAAGCGCTCACCGCGGAGAACCGTGCGAACAAAGCCCTCTTTCGGGTCGGTTTCACCGAGCACAACGTAGGAGGCGCCAGTGTAGCTCCGAGCAGCCTCCATGAGCTGACGAAGCCAGACGTCCCGATCGGCAGAGATCGAGAAGTTGAGGATTTGAGCGAGGTCCTTACAGAGGACTCGATAGCTTTGCGATTCCATGATCTAGTTTGTTCCCTTGCCCCTCCACAGAGTCGGGCAACGAACGTGCCGGGATGGCGGACAAGTTTCATGTAAATCAAAATCAGCAGGTGACTGGGGCTTCGGCGCTCCCGTCACCAGAAGAAGGGCGCCTCTCAATCGGAGAGCGCACGGGAAGCCGCCCACTGCCGGCGGGTCTTCTTCCCTTGAACCATCACTCTACGTATCAGGTACAACTCTATGAAAAATAGCCCGATAGCCAGGCCAAGGGCCATCTTGGGATCCATCCCGATGCGGAAGCGAAGACGCCAAAAGAGCTGAAAGAACCAGCCTACGGCCATTGCAATAGCCAGGAGGAGAATGGTCGACAGACCATCGGGAACCCAGGACCAGCGGTCCCGAATCGGCGGTGGTGGTGGCGGAATTGTGGAATTTTCAGGCATCTTGCACGCTGATCCGCGCATATGGCAAAGCTATATGACCCCGGCAGGATTCGAACCTGCGACCTTCTGCTCCGGAGGCAGACGCTCTATCCAGCTGAGCTACGGGGCCTCAAGGATCCGGGACACCGTTTCGACGTCTTTGTCTCCCCGGCCGGACAGATTCAGAAGTATCAGATCCTCCGAGGACGCGCAAGAGACCAGTTCCTTTGCCCCTGCCAGGGCATGAGAAGACTCCAGAGCAGGGATGATTCCCGTGTGTCGGGCGCACTCCTGAAAGGCCGCCAGGGCCTCCTCGTCGGTCGCCGAGATGTAACTGACCCGACCCGTATCGTGGAGCATGGCGTGTTCGGGGCCAACCGCTGGATAGTCCAGTCCGGCGGAGATGGAATGTGTCTCTCGAATCTGCCCGTCCTCGTCCTTGAGCAGATAGGTCCGGGTTCCGTGGAGAACACCGACCGCGGACTCCGCGAAACGCGCGGCGTGACGGCCCGAAGAAATGCCCTCGCCTCCCGCCTCGACCGCAAGCATCTCGACTCGTGCATCCTCCCGGAAAGCGTGAAAGAGCCCGAGAGAATTCGATCCTCCTCCGACACAAGCAACAAGGTGCGATGGGAGCCGGCCCTCCGCAACGAGAATCTGCGCGCGCGCTTCGCGTCCGATGACGGATTGGAAGTCACGCACCATCGTTGGAAAGGGATGGGGTCCCAGCACCGAACCGAGCACGTAGTGAGTGTCGTCGACACTCGTGACCCAGTCCCGCATCGCTTCGTTGATCGCGTCCTTGAGTGTCGCGGAACCGGAATCTACCGAAACGACCTCTGCGCCGAGCAGGCGCATCCGAAACACGTTCAGTGCCTGCCGGCGGGTGTCCTCGGTGCCCATGTAGATTCGGCACTGGAGTCCCAGTAGCGCACAGGCGGTAGCGGTGGCAACGCCATGTTGACCCGCACCGGTTTCAGCGATCATCCGCTTCTTGCCCAACTTGCGCGCGGCGAGCAGACACTGGCCGAGTGAGTTGTTGATCTTGTGGGCCCCCGTGTGGGCGAGATCCTCTCGTTTCAGATAGATCCTGGGCGAGCCCCCCTCTTTCCCCCAGGCCTCCTCCAACCCGATCGCTCGGTAGAGAGGAGTCTCACGACCAACGTAGTTACGGAAGAGGCCGTCGAGTTCGGACCAGAACTCGGCGTCCGCACCCAGGTTTTCCCAGACGCGCGTCAGCTCATCGAGGGCGGCCGTCAGAGTCTCGGGAATGTAACTTCCCCCATAGTCACCAAAGTGACCGCGATCATCTTCTACGAAGCCCGTCTTTGCCGGGGTCATGCCTTCTCCTCTTTTTCGGACTTCTCGATCTTTCGAACAGCCTCCACAAACGCTCGCACGCGAGCCGGATCCTTTTCTCCTGGTGCTCTTTCCAATCGGGACGAGGCATCGACCGCCCAGGGTCGGACGGTCGTGATGGCCGCGCTGACATTTTCCGGATCCAGCCCGCCGGCCAGGAAGACCCGTCGTTCTTTGGGGGCCGGGCCGACTGCGCTCCAGTCAAAGACCTCTCCTGTCCCACCGTAGCCATCGGAGCGGGGTGTGTCGACCAAGGTGGCAAAGGCCTGGCTCTCTTCGAGAAAGGATTGGCGGGCGGCGCCGGGGCTGAGAACTCTTATCCACGGTCGCGGAAGATCATGCGGCGCCCAATCGGCGGGCATGCCGTGGATCTGCACATAGTCGAGAGAGAGCCTTTGCACGGCGGCCGCTATCTCTGCGTCCGCTGGACGGACGAAGACGCCGACCCAGGCAGGCGTGGGAAACTCTGCTCGGATTTCCTCGACCCAGGAGGAGGCGACTTCCGGAATGACCCCACGTGGGGAGCGGGCCAAAACAAGACCGAGAAAATCGACTCCGAGTCCGGCCGCTGCCCGCGCGTCCTCGGCTCGGGCCAGTCCGCAGATTTTGATCCGCACTCTCACGACTCAGACTCGGAACGGGGGCGCCGCCCACCGCGCAGGAGTTCGAGTTCGCTTCCCGGGTCTTCCGCCCGCATCAGAGCTTCTCCCACCAGCAAACCGTCGAATCCTGCAGCGGCCAACCGCTCGACATCCGGACGCGTTCGGATCCCGCTTTCGGAGAGGCGCGTCGCGGTTTCGGGAAGTCGCGGGAGCAACGTTTCACTCGTCTCGAGTGACACCTCGAAGGTGGCCAGATTTCGATTGTTCACCCCAGCCAATTCCGGTTCGAGATAGTGCACGAGGTCGCACTCTGATTCGGAGTGCACTTCGAGGAGGACTTCGATTCCGAGTTCGGTTGCCGCATCGCGCACCTCCCGGAGGAGGGGAACATCATCGATGGCCGCAATGAGCAGGATGGCGTCGGCCCCCATTCCCCGAGCCAAAATGACCTGGTAGGGATCGACAAAAAAATCCTTCATCAGGACCGGTAGCCCAATCGCCCGAACGAGCGGGAGATCGTCGAGACGCCCACGAAAGTACTCTTCTTCGGTCAACAGACTGATCGCTGAAGATCCAGCCTCGGCGTACCGACGAGCCACGGCCACCGCGTCGGCGTTCTGGCAGATCCAACCGGCCGATGGAGAGGCGCGCTTGATCTCGGTGAGGAATCGGATTTCGTCAACCGAGGGTTCCTCACGCCGAAGCGCGCGAGCAAGAGAGAGACGCGGGCGGGCGTAATGAGCTCCACCTTCCAAGTTCGCGGTCGTCCATTCGCGACGGAGAGTTTTGACCCGGGCCTTCTTTGCCCGACAAATGTCCCGTAGCACGCTCACTGGCGCTGGCTCACTTCGCGAAGCTGGGCGAAGGTGGCGGCAGCTCGGCCCGACGTCAGCGTGTCCTCCGCCAGGACGATTCCCGCCTCCAGAGAATCGACCTTCCCCGCCACGTGGAGAGCCGCGGCGGCATTTAGCACCACGATGTGTCGCGAGCCATCCGTGACGCGATTTTCGAGCAAACGTTCGAGCCAGGCAGCGTTTTCGCTGGGATCGCCCCCCTGAATCTCAGCCGGATCAACGGCGGGAAATCCCAACGCACGAGGATCGATCTCCAGAGTTTGGACGGGCAGGCCGCGGCCGCGCACTTCGAAGACGACCGACGGCCCCGTGATAGAGAGTTCATCCAGACCTTCCAGACCATGGACGACCCAGGCATGCTCTGTCCCGAGGCGAGAGAGAACCTCCGCGACGAGACGAGCACCGTCGCGATCGAAGACTCCGAGCAATTGTCGGGTCGCGCCGGCAGGGTTGGTCAGAGGGCCGAGGAGATTGAAGAGGGTCCGGAGCTTTAGCTCGCGCCGCGGGCCGACTGCGTGACGGGTCGCGGGGTGCAGGGTCGGAGCAAAGAGAAAGGCGATGCCAACCTCATCGAGGCAGGCCCCCATTTCAGCAGCGGTCAAGTCCATGCGGAGACCCATCGATTGGAGGACATCGGCGGAACCGGATTTGCTGCTGACCGAACGGTTCCCGTGCTTGGCGACAGCGACGCCTGCTCCGGCCGCGACGAGAGCCACGGCGGTCGAGACGTTGTAGGTACCGCTCTGATCTCCGCCCGTCCCACAGGTGTCGAGGAGTGGACTGCGGACGGAGCGAACGGGATCGACCCAGGCTCGCATCGTCTCGGCCGCCCCAGTCAACTCTTCGGCTGTTTCTCCTTTCATCCGCATTCCCAGAAGAAAGGCTCCAATCTGCGCCGGGGTCGCATCACCTCGCATCATTTGATCGAAAACGCTACGGGACTCACCGCGGGTAAGGTCCTGGCGACTGGCGATCCGGGCCAGACTGTCGACGATAGTGAAGGGATGTTCTGAGGAAGCTGTCATGACGAAGTGGTTCCTTCATCGGATCGAAGCGACCCGTTTACCTCGTGGGAAACGAGATCAAGGAAGTTTTGGATCAACGCCTTGCCGTCGGCGGTCAGAATCGACTCTGGATGAAACTGGACTCCCCAGAGCGGTAAGGTCCGGTGGGCCAACCCCATGATTTCCTCTTCCTCGGTCCAGGCCGTGATCTCGAGTTCTTCGGGAAGAGTCGTCCGATCGACGATGAGCGAGTGATAACGCGTCGCGGGAAAAGGCGACGGCAATCCTCGAAAGACGTTCTGACCGCGATGGAGAATAGGTGAGGTCTTTCCGTGCATGATTCGCTCCGCCCGCCCGACCTTGGCACCATAGACATGGGCCAGACACTGCATCCCCAGACAGACTCCAAAAATGGGTATCTGCCCGGCCAACTCTCGGACGATCTCGTTGCTCGGTCCGGTATCTTCTGGTCGCTTCGGTCCCGGAGAAACAAGGATCCCGGCGGGCCGGAGGCCCAAAATCTCTCCGGGAGTGATCTCATCATTTCGAACAACCTTGGGCGAGCCACCGAGTTCCCCAAGATACTGGACCAGATTCCAGGTAAACGAATCGTAGTTGTCGACGACTAGGATCACGACCGCTCCTCACCTCGGCGTGACGGCCCCGTCGATCGTTCCCGTTTTGGCACCTGGCTCACCCTTCCTTGAAAGAGCGAACGATCAAAGCGTTCTAATCCGATCGCGGCCAACTCGCAGGCTCGCATGAGCGCACTTCCCTTCGTCATCGTCTCGCGATACTCCTCGAGAGGATCGGAATCAGCAACAATTCCGGCTCCCACGCCAATGTAGGCCCGCCCGTTCTCGTAGACGAGAGTTCGAATCGCGATGCAGGTGTCCATGTTTCCGTGGAAGTCGAAATAGCCAACCGCCCCGGCGTAGATCCCGCGCCGAATCGGTTCGAGTTCTTCGATGATCTCCATCGCGCGAATTTTTGGAGCACCGCTCACCGTACCAGCCGGAAAACAGGCTCGGAGAATTTCTCCGTTGGATCGGTCGGAAGAAACCCGACCACGAACGTTTGAAACGAGGTGCATAACATGAGAGTACCGCTCCACCTGCATGAACTCGGAGACTTCGACCGACTCAAACTCGGCGATCCTCCCGACATCGTTGCGGCCAAGGTCGACGAGCATGACGTGCTCGGCCCGCTCTTTGGCCGACGCGAGGAGGTCCTCTTCGTAGGCGCTATCGGCGTCTTCGGTCTTCCCGCGCGGTCGAGTTCCCGCAATAGGGCGCACCTCGACCCGCTCTCCTTCCCGCCGCACCAGAACTTCCGGAGAAGCACCAAGAACCGCAGTCCCTTCGAAGCGAAGAAAAAACATGTAGGGCGATGGGTTGATGACGCGGAGCGCTCGATAGACTTCGAAGGGATCTCTGCCCAGGTCGGCTTCGAGACGATGAGCCAGGACCACCTGCACGACGTCTCCCGAACGGACATATTCCTTCGCCCGATTCACCCCCTCGATGAATTCCTCTTCCGAGACGGTACTCGTGAACTGAGGTACAGGCTGGGGAGTAACGTCTCCAGTCGACCGCAGTAGCGGCCTCCGGAGTCGATCGAGCAGCGAGTCGATCTTCGCGATGGCCGTCCGATAAGAGTGATCGACATCTCCTTCCGGTCGGGTGATCACGACGAGCTTGACCGTGTGAAACTGGTGATCAAAGAGGACGATGGTGTCAAAGAAGACCCACCGGCTCTCCGGAAGTTCGAGGTCGGTTTCGTTCTGGTCGGGAAGGCGTTCGAACCCCCGCACCACGTCGTATCCCGCGTAGCCGACAGCTCCGCCGGCCAAGTGCGGAAGTCCGTCGAGGCGGGCCGCGTCGTGTTCGGACACGAGACGATTCAATACCCGAAGCGGTTCATCGTCGGTAAACGTCTCGATTCCGCAAACGGGGCCAAATCTTTCGACGCGGATCGAAGTTCCCCGCGACTCGAACTGAAGCGCCGGATCGAGAGTGATCATCGAATAGCGCCCCCAGGTTTCTCCTCCCTCGACCGACTCGAGGAGAGCTACATCTTCGCCGGCTTGCAGCTTGCCGAAGGCAGAAACCGGAGTCTCCTCGTCCGCCAGGATTTCTCGAAAAACGGGAACGACGTTGTGACGGCGGGCCAGCGCCTCATACTCCGACTTGGACGGAGAGACATAGGCTTTACTCAAGACTGTCCCCCGGGGAGAGAGCCTCTCGCACCTCCCGCGCTGGGACGCTTCCGCTTGACAGCACTCTTTTTTGCCGGGGTCCGTGTCGACTTCTTCTTTTTGATCGTTTTTCCCTTCGGCTCCAGGAAGACTTCGCTACGTTTCTTCATCGATTCCGCCAGGAGTTCGCCAGCATGATCTCGAGCAATTTTTGATTCGGCATCGCCCGAGAGCATGCGCGCCAATTCACCAAGTCGTTCGTCTTCTGAGACGGTCTCAACCCGTGCGAGGGGACGCCCGCCCTCCTCTGTCTTCGTTACACACTGATGTCGATCCGCCAAAGCCGCGATGGTCGGGAGATGGGTCACAAGAAGAACTTGGGTATGGTGGCTCATCCGCTCGAGTCGCTCCCCCACCCGCTTGGCTGTTTCTCCTCCGATACCTTGATCGATCTCGTCGAAAACCCAGGTTCGCGGGGGAGCCCCTTCTCCGAGAATGGCCTGTAGAGCAAGGAGGACACGGGAAAGCTCCCCGCCAGAAGCGACCCGCCCGAGCTCTCCCCAGTCAATCGAACCATGGCTTTGAAAGCGAAGCGAGATTCGGTCGAGTCCACCTTCGAGCGGCAGGACGGTTTCGCTGGTCTCCGGAATCGGAACACCCTCGGAAGCGTTCTCCCGAGTGAATTGAAACTCGAGGGAGGCGCCGGGCATCCCGAGTTGTGCGAGCTCGGCGCCGATCCGACTTTCGACTTCTCCCGCGGCTCGGTGACGAACCGCGGAGAGGTCTGAACCAGCCTGCCCGAGATCGTGGCATGCCGCCGCTACATCCTTCTCCGCGTCCCGAATCGACCGATCGAGGTTTCGGCCTGTCTCGAGCTGAGACTGGAGCGTGGCCAAACGGTCGAGAATAAGGATTTCGGAGGCTCCATACTTTCGTTCGAGATGGCCCAACTGGCGAAGGCGGTCTTCGATGAGCTCGGGATCATGATCGAGTTCGGCCGATACCTCCGGCAAACCGGACCGGAGTTCGCGAACATCCTCTCGCAACTGTTCGAGCCGCTCGACGACCGGTTTCCAGCGGGTCTCGTCCGCCCCCTGCAAACTATCCAGCAGTGTCTCGACGTGGTCGGCGATCGAACCGTTTGCATCGACGAGCAGGGACCCGAGCAAGTCAGCCCGCCGAAGGTCTTCCTCGAGATCCTGGACGCCGCGGCGGCGCTTCAAGAGCTCGTCACGCTCGCCCGGCCTGACCTGGGCCTCTTCGAGTTCCTGGACTTGAAAGGCCAACCAATCTTCCTGAGCACGAAACTCTTCGTTCTGTTGGCGAAGTTGATCGAGTCTCGCTTTCGCCGTCATCCAGCTATGTCGGAGGGAGCGGTAGCGCAGAGCCAGTTCGCCCGACCGAGCGAGACGATCGAGAAGTTGTTCCTGCTGGCGCGAAGAGAGAAGAGCCCTTTGTTCGCCCTGCCCAACGATCCAGACCAACTCTGCACACCATTTGCGGAGGTCGGAGACGAGAACCTGGCGACCGTTTGCAAAAGATCGGCTCCGCCCATCACGGCTGATCTCTCGACGGACGAGGAGGATGTCTTCTTCGTCGAGAGGGACTTCGGCCGCTTCCAAGGTGGCTCGGACGGCGGGTTGATCTTTGAGATCGAAGGCACCCTCGAGGACGAGTTTTGCAGCCCCGGCACGAATCCAGTCCGCGTGACCACGTCCGCCGGTCAGGAGGGTGAGGGCATCGACGAGAATCGACTTACCCGCCCCCGTCTCTCCGGTCAACGCGTTGAGACCCGCTCCGAACTCCAGAGCGCTGTTCTCGACGATGACAAATTGCTGGAGGGCGAGTCGTTGCAGCACGTATCGAGCCTTAGGCTCCGCCCCAACCGAGCTTGGTCCGGAGGACGGCGTAGAAAGATCGGTTTTCGACCAGGACGAAATGGATCGGACGTGGTGCACGTCGCACCCTCACCTTTTGATCCGCTTTCAACTCTAGCATGAGCTGGCCATCGACTGACACGTTGACTCGGTTTCCCCGGGAGACAAACCCAATCTCGATCGTTTGATGGAGAGGAAAGAGAAGCGGACGGACGGAGAAGGTGTGCGGACAGATCGCAGTGGCCATGAGCGCTTTCAGGCTGGGCTCGACGACCGGCCCACCCGCGGAAAGTGAATAAGCGGTCGAACCGGTCGGGGTAGCCACGATGAGCCCATCCCCTCGAAAGGAATGTACGGGGGTGCCGTCGATAGAGGTTTGTACTTCGATCGACCGCCCGCCCACCTCGCGAACGACAACGTCGTTGAGTCCCAGGTCCTGGGCGATCATCTCACCGTCAGGATCGTAGACTTCGGCTCGCAGGAGAATACGCGGCTCACGACGAAAGCGCCCAGCCAGGACTTCCTCGAGCAAGGGAAACATGTCGTCGATACTGACGTCAGTCAGAAACCCGAGACGACCGAAGTTGACACCCAAAATTGGAACTCGCGAGCGGTAGGCCAGTCGAGCAGCAGCCAAGAGCGTACCGTCTCCGCCCAGGACGATGAGAAGGTCCACTCCGCGAAGTAGCTCGTCTTCCGGGAGAAGGGTGACTTCACAGGTGAACTTGACCGGAAGGCCGAGCGGAACCCGCACCTCGAGATGACGCTTGCGCAGCCAGGGGGACAGTTGGGCCAGGGCCTCCACACTTTCGGGCTTCTCCAGGTTGGGGAGGATGGCGACGGACTTCATCGGGGAACGCCCCCGGCTCTCGGCGCATCCTCAGGCATTTCGACCTGCCAATCGCTGGGCAAACGCGAAAGAACGAACTCGATGAGACCGAGAAAGACATCCCGACGCGGTCCGTCGACCGGCACCCGATCCCGACACTCGTGGACCGTCTCGATGAGAACCTCCCGGGTCTTGGCCAGACCAAGCGTGGATGGGTACGTCGCCTTGCCCTTCTCCCGGTCCCCGCCCTTGTGCCGACCCAGGGCCTTGTAGCTGCCGACTTCGTTCAGCACATCATCGACGATTTGAAACAGAAGTCCGAAGGACTGGCCAAAACGCTGGAATCCACCGAGACCCCGACGACTCTTCGATCCGAGAACGGCACCCGAGCAAATTGCACATTCGAGGAGGGCTCCGGTCTTGCGCGCGTGCATCCATTCGAGGGTCTGGCGCGAGATCTTTTTTCCTTCGGATTCGATATCGACGACCTGACCGCCAATGACGCCACCGGTTCCGACAGCTCGGGTAATCCGACCGAGAACTTCCACGCGAAGTTCCGCGTCGACCCGCATCCGAGCCAGGACATCGAAGGCAAGAATCTGGAGAGCGTCGCCGGCCAGGACGGCCGTTGCCTCGCCGAACTTGACGTGACAGGTGGGGCGACCTCGGCGCAGATCATCGTCATCCATGCACGGAAGATCGTCGTGAATGAGCGAGAAGGTGTGAATCAACTCGACGGCCGCGCCGGTCAGAAGCCCCGCCTGCCCGCGCCCCCCTGTCGATTCGTAACCGAGCAAAGTCAAAGCTGGACGAATCCTCTTTCCCGCCGGGAAGACCGAGTAACGCATCGCGCGATGGATACTCTGCGGGCGCTCACTACCGGGAACCAGCACGGACTCGAGCGCGTTTTCGAATTTCTTGGTGCGTGGAGCAAACCAGGCGTCCCACGCGTTTAAAACAGTTTGTCGGCGCTTCGAATCACTCATCCCCGTCCTCGGTTGTAAAATCTTCCGCGGCCAACGACCCGTCAGACCGCTCCAGCACGGCTTTGACTTTCTGTTCGGCCTGGCCTAACAGCTCGGTGCAGGTACGCAGGAGTCCTTGCCCCTCTTCGAACTTCGCGATCGTTTCCTCCAGAGCGAGGTTCCCCGATTCGAGTTCCTCGACCAATTCCTCCAGACGCTCGAGGGCGTCTTCGAACTTGGGCGGCTTTTGCGAGTCCTCTTTCGTCATGGACTTGTCTCCTCTTCCGACTCCAGTGTACGCGTCTCCACGCGACAGTGCAGCTCCCCTCGGTACAGATGAACGTCGAGAAAGTCTCCTCCGTCGACGAGGGCGGCATCGTGGAGGATTGGGCCACCACCGGCAGCCCGGACGATACTGTATCCGCGAGCCAGGACCTGCTTCGGACCGAGGGCTTTGAGCCGCGCTCCGGCCAGATTCGAGCGAGTCCGCCCTTTCTGAAGATTTGGTTCGGCCGACCGTCGCCAGCGTTCTCCGAGGGCACTCAGAGCGTGTTTCGCCTTGGCGAGAAGGACATCAGGAGCTTCCCGCTGCATCCGACGACTGAGCAGGTCGAGCCGGCGGGTCGCTCTCTCCGTCGGGCTCTGAAGTCCTCGTCGCAGTCGATCGGCGAGGCGATCGAGGTCGAGCTGGCCCTGTCGGATCCGATCCTCGGGCCGGGAGAAAGCCCGACTCGTCTCGGCCCGCTGCAGCCTGAGGTGGAGGCGATCCAGGCGAGAGGCCAGGCTTCTCCGCAAGGAACGTTCGTCCCGACTCAGCTTCCGCTGGAGGTCTTCCTGGTCAGGGGTCGAGATCTCCGCCGCCTGCGAGGGCGTCGCCGCCCGCACATCCGCGACAAAGTCGGCGATCGTCGTATCTGTCTCATGCCCCACACCCACCACCGTAGGGACCTGGGAATCGGCGATGGCCCGGGCCACTGCTTCGTCATTAAAGGCCGCCAGGTCCTCGAGTGAACCTCCCCCCCGCGTGACGATGAGGAGATCGAGCCGGGTTTGTCCGAATCGCTCGATTCCGCGGACGAGGGCGGACACGGCCCCGGCACCCTGGACGTCGGCTGGCCAGAGAAAGACCCGGCCAACCGGCCATCGGTGCTTCAAGACGCGCAGGACGTCCTGGAGAGCTGCTCCACTCGCTGACGTGACAACTCCAATGCGCAGGGGGTATCGAGGCAAGACTCTCTTTCGCTCCGGAGAGAAGAGGCCCTCGGCCTCCAGCTTTCGCTTCAGAGCAAGAAAAGCCGCCTGCAGATCGCCTTCCCCGGCAGCGTCGAGCCGATCGACGACGAGCTGATAGCTCCCCCGTCGCTCGTAGACTTTGAGCCGACCATAGAGTTTGACCTTCATACCCTCGGACGGAGGGGTTCGGAAACGGTCCAAGGTGGATGCCCAGCAAACACAGCTGAGGAGCGCCTCCGGATCCTTCACTCCAAAATAGGCGTGGCCACTGCGATCGTGGATCTTGAGTCCGGAGACTTCCCCCTCCACACAGATCCGACCGAACTCGATGTCGAGGAGATCTCCGACCCGGCGGTTGACTTCACCGACCGTCCAAACGGGAACGGTCATCCTCCGAGAGCCGCCGTACTGGCAAAGTCGAGAGCAAACGACACCGGAACTGGGTCCTTCCCGATCGACCTTTCGTACGCAAAGAGGGTATTCGCCAATAACATTGTGACGGTGAGCGGCCCCACCCCGCCGGGAACCGGACTGAGATGAGATGCGATCGGCTCGACCGAGGGCGCGTGTACGTCGCCGACCAGCTTGGCTTTCCCTCCCTCTGGATTCTCGCGGCGGTGGATCCCGACGTCGATTACGACCGTCCCCGGAGAGATCTGGTCACCGGTGAGAATCTCAGGTCGCCCCATGGCCGCAACTACGATGTCCGCATCCTTGAGGAGAGCTTCGGTGTCCCGTGATCGACTGTGGCAAACCGAGACAGTGGCATCGGCCCATTCCGCCTTCAGGCCAAGGAGCATCGACATGGGACGTCCGACGATTGCGCTCCGACCGAGAACGACCGCCTTCTTGCCCTGGGTGGAAATCTCGTAGCGGCGCAGGAGGGCAAGGATTCCGAGGGGAGTGCAGGAAACCAGATTGGGTCGCCCCACCGCGATTTTTCCCTGATTCATCGGATGAAGCGCATCGACGTCCTTCTCCGGCGAGACGGCTTCGGCCACGCGGTCGGCCCGAATCTGCGGAGGGAGAGGAAGTTGGACGAGGATCCCATGAACAGAGTCGTCCCGGTTGGCCTCTTCGATGTGACCGAGGACAACGGATTCTTCGGTGTCCACCGGAAGGACGAGAACCCGCGATTCGATCCCGACCCGGGCTGAGCTCTTCTCCTTGTTTCGAACATAGACGACCGAAGCTGAGTCTTCGCCGACCCGAATGAGAAGCAGCCCCGGACGACTCGAATATCGTTCGACTCGTTCGGCCATCGCGCCTTGCATCGCCTTGGCCAAGGCCTTCCCGTCCAAACGTTCCGCCATTTTAAAAGTCTCCGTTCTTCTGGATGCGTTCGATACCCGTCGCCCGCCCGGTGATCGGGTCGACATCAATGAGTACAGCTGAAAGGGTGACATTGCCCTCCGCGAGGAGTGGACGGACCGGAAGCCGACCAAGGATCCGCTGCAGGGCAATTTCTTTCTGAACACCGTTGACCGAATCGTAGGGCCCGGTCATGCCGACCTCCGTAATGTAGGCCGTACCTTGCGGGAGGATTTGTTCATCAGCGGTAGCAACGTGCGTGTGGGATCCAACGACGGCGCTGACCCGTCCATCGAGATACCATCCCAGGGCGAGCTTTTCCTCCGTCGCTTTGGCGTGAAAATCGACGATGACGACAGAGGTACGGTCGCGCAGGGACTCGAGAATGGCGTCGAGCGTGCGAAACGGGCAATCGACCGGTGGCATGAATTTTCGACCGACGACGGCGAGGACTCCGACCGTGACATCTCCAACCTCATAGAGCCCAAAACCCCTTCCCGGAGTATGAGGCGGGAAGTTAGCCGGTCGCACGATTCTCGGATCCCGGTCGATGATCCGGTGCCCCTCTTCTTTGTCGAAGATATGGTTTCCGCCGGTCAGGACATGGATACCCGCAGCAAAGAGCTGCTCGGCGGTCTCCGTGGTGAGACCAAATCCAGAGGCCACGTTCTCGGCATTGGCCAAGACGAGATCGACGTTTCGTTCCTGTTTGAGGGTCTCTATCCAGTTCTCGATGGCTCGGCGACCGGGGCGCCCGATGACATCGCCGATGAACAGGATTTTCATGGAAGGTTTGGGCTCCCCCCGGGTGCGGCGGCGCGGCATGGAATCGCCGACCGACGGTGTGGTTCTGGCCTTGAACCTGGCTACGCCAGGTGGGCGCCTATCCACATCCTTGCCACCCCTAAGGATGGAACGAGAACGCGGGATTCAGCTCCCTGCGAGACTAGTGTTGGCTCAAGAAGCCATACCCCATCACCGGACGATCAGCGAATCGATGCCGCGTCCGAGCGTTCTTGATTCGATCAGGATTCTGCTTCCACCTCAGCGAGGAATTCGCGACATTGCCGAAGACGATAGCGCACCGACTCGATTTCCTCTCCCCGGAGATCTCGTTCCGCGAAGACTTCTTCCGCAATGTTCAGAGAAACGAGAACAGCCTGTCGCTTCATGTCGATCGTATGACCAGACTGCTGCAACTCACGAAACTTCTGGTCCACGTACTCCGCCAGAGCCGAGATCCGTTCCGAAGAAGCACCGCGAACCTGGTAGCGCTCACCAAGAATTTCTACTGCTGTTACCGTACTGTCTGCCATGGAACCTCCCCGATTTGCGGTTGGAGGCTACTTCGCGTTGAGCGAGTCGACTTTCTGTAGGATCCGAGAAAGCCGATTGACGGTTTCGGTCCGTTCACTCCGCAAGCGCCCGCACTCTTCCCGAAGTTCGTTCTTTTCCATTCTCAGCCGCTCGATTGTCTCAGCCGCCTGCTGAATCTTTTCCTCGAGCAGATCGAGTTCCGTTTCGATCGAGACACCTTCAACCATAGTGTCCACGCCGTCGCTCATTCCTTCTCCTAAAAACCGGGCACCTCAGCGCACCGGCCAAATCGTCCTTGTTGCTATTTCGCCTGATGCTCTTTGGCGGTTTCGACGACCCGACCAAAGGCGGCCATGTCGTGCACGGCAAGATCACTGAGCATCTTGCGATCGATCAGGACCTCGGCCTTCTTCAGACCGTCGATAAACTGATTGTAGTTCATTCCATGACTTCGCACGGCAGCATTGATTCGCTGAATCCAGAGGCGACGCATCATGCGCTTGCGCTGCTTGCGGTCCCGGTAGGCATAGGCCATTCCGCGCAGGACGTTTTCATTCGCTACGCGATACAGCTTCCGCCGTCCCTGAAAGGCTCCCTTTGAAGCCGCGAGGACGCGCTTCCTTCGTGCTCGACTCGGTACTACTGCCTTTGATCTCGACATGATTCTCTCCGCTGGTTACGGGACGAATCGCGTCCCGTCAATAAAACGACCTGAAACTTACGCGCGACCCAAAACTCGCAGGATCCGCTTGTGATCCGACGGTGACACGTAGGTCCCCTTGCGCAACTGACGCTTGCGCTTCGTCGTCTTGTGTCCAAGGAAGTGATTCATGAACGATCGCTTCCGCTTGATCTTACCACTGCCAGTCAGCTTGAAGCGCTTGGCCGCGGCTCGGTTTGTTCTCATCTTGGGCATGATAGCTGCCCTCCTTTCTACTTCTTC